>OLJF01000062.1_pt1 | contig 180949 bp, 153 predicted proteins | sample 1609751 | NCBI WGS metagenome assembly OLJF01 (sample SAMEA4350171, study PRJEB24818) | metagenome | biome: human; feature: gut; material: faeces | place: Denmark | collected 2013-09
AAGGGAGTCGGGGCGGATTTGGGGCATTTTTTGCGGAGTTGGAGAATGGAGGATTCGGGAGAATTCGGGTGGGATTGGGGTATTTATTTTGTTGCAGGTTAAAATTTTGGCGTCAAAGCCGCCAAAACAATCACATCGGACGAGCAAAGCTCGCCGATTTTGCGAGGTTTTACAAGCCTTGATAAAATGGAGTCAAAAAAGGAGGTTTACGAAAGTCATGGAGTCAAAAGTACAAAAAATGAAAAAAAGCACCGATGTTGCAGAAGAAAACGATGGTGTCACAGCAGAAAAAATCAAGTTTCCGTTGTATGTATTTCCCGAGACTATGAAAACGGTTGATATCTTATACAAGTCGGATAACTGCTCTTCACGCACGGAGTTTATGGAAAAGGCAATCAGATTTTACTGCGGTTATCTTTTGCAGAACAAGCCTGAGCTTGTGGATTATCTTGCTCCGCAGATTGCAACGATAACAGAGGGAATTGTAAAAGGCACGGAACAAAGGTTGTCCCGTGCCATGTTTAAGGTCGCTGTTGAACTTGGTGCAGTATCACATATGCTTGCGGCGATACATGGTATTGATGATGATACTATGATAAAGCTGAGGGCTATGTGTACGGATGAGGTTAAGCGGATCAATGGTATTATTAATTTTGAGAAGGCGGTTAGGTATCAGCGGTCAGATTAAATCAAATTAAAACGGAGGTGATATGTGTTGGCGCTATCACAGTTGATTGTCACAAGCCGCTATCTGAAAAGCGGAAATCAGAAAATTAAAAACAAGCGCAGAAACTACACAAAGTACATTGCAACCCGTGAAACAGTTGAAGTCCGTGATCAAAACACTATTGACAGAAATGATAATGCTACAAAAAATCAGAAAGAGCTTATAGATGATTTGCTGATCGATTTTCCCGAAGCCAAAAGATACCTTGAGTATGGGGACTATATCGCTGATTCTACCGTAGAAAACGCATCTGAGCTTATCAGTACGATCATTGAGCGTAACGCCGACATCATCGGAAATCGGCAGAATTTTGTGGGCTATATGGCTATGCGACCGGGAGTTCAGAAAAGAGGTTCGCACGGTTTGTTTAATGAAAAAGATGAACCGATCATTCTTGATAGAGTAGCTAACGAAATAGCAAATCACAAAGGCAATGTCTGGTCGCACGTTGTTTCGCTCCGACGTGAGGACGCTATTCGTCTTGGCTATGATAATTCGGAAGTATGGCGTGACCTTGTGAAAAGGCATATTTCCGATATTGCAAAAGCACAGCGGATTCCGCTTTGCAATCTGAAATGGTATGCCGCGTTCCATGACACAACTCATCATCCGCATATTCATCTGCTTGTTTATTCAACGAATCCAAAGCAGGGATTTTTAACTACTAAGGGTATTGATCAGATACGTTCAGCCTTTGCAAACGATATATTTCATGACGATTTACAGTCAATCTATCAGGAGCAGACGTTAAGCCGTAACGAATTGAAAACTGTATCCAAAACAGAATTTGAAAATATAGTTAGAAAAATTCAGCAAGGCGGTTTTGATAATTCGCAGCTTGAAAATTTTATCTACAAACTACATTCTCAGCTACAAAAAGTTAAAGGCAAAAATGTGTATGGCTATCTTCCGCCGGAGGTCAAGGAAACGGTAAACAATATATTTTTGAAGCTTGCAAAAGATGAAAATATACAACAGCTCTATGAAAAGTGGTGTGACTTGGAGCGGTTGAAGTGCAAGACCTATACGCAAAAGGAAAAAGAACTGCCTGCGCTTACCGACAATAAGGTTTTTCAGCCTGTGCGGAATATGATAATCAGGACTGTGCTTGATATGGATAGCCCTATGGTCGATGTAGTGGTTCAAGACCCTGAACTGATAGTGCCTAATATCTATGATTCTGATGTTGAGATATATACGTCGATTGATGGTAAGACACACTTTGGAAACGCTATGATTGCAAATACGGTGATTGGTCTGTTTGTTAATCTTAGCAGGTGTATTGAAGAGGACTATGTGCAGAAGTATAAGCCGGTTAAGCAGATGGTTGACAGGAAGCTAAGGCAAATGATTCTAAAGAAAAAGCAGGAGTTGGGCGTAAAAGATGAGAATAATATTACAATGCAATAGAAAACGGCGGATTCGTGCTTCATAGCATCCGGATCCGCCGTTTTTGTTTCGCAAATTCTGTACATTTGCGAAAGGATTTTAAGAGTAATTTTGGTCTTGAAATTGATAGATTTGATGAAAAGTTAATCACATTATATCACACCAAAATCCATTTGTAAAGACATTATTTTAAAAATTGAAGAAAAAATCTAAAAAAATCAGGCTGACAAAGATTTTCAGCCGTCAGTTTTTTAGTATGAGGAGGATGAAAAAATGAGGAACGCACTTAATATTTACAAGAGAAAGGACGGTCGCTTTGAGGGTCGTATTCCTTTTGGTCGTAACGACAATGGAAGCTTAAAGTATAGGTATTTTTATTCAAAAGACCTTGCTGAATTAAAAGATAAAATGCTCTCGGCTTATACCTCAATAGAAAAATACAATACTATATCATGCGCTAAAACTCTTTCGGAAATTTGTGCAGAATGGCTTTCTTGTGCGAAGCTTCGTGTAAAGCGTTCAAGCTACTGCTGCTATGAAAGGAATATAAATAAACATATACTTCCGTACTTCAAGAAAACAAAATACAGCGAGCTTAATTCGGTCAAGATCAACGCTTTTATCGAGTATCTTTTGAAAAACGGAAAATCCAATGGCAAGGGAGGCTTGTCGTCTAAAACGATTCGTGATAATATTGTTTTGCTTCGTTCCGTCGCAAAGTATGCCGAAAGCGAATACGGATACAAAAATCCTATGAGAAATGTTATCATGCCAAAGGAGAATACAAAAGCTGCAATGGTTTTTAATAGAGATGAACGCAGCAGCCTTCAATCATATCTTATGAACGACTTGAACAAAACAAATGTCGGAATACTGCTTGCTATGTACACGGGAATGCGTATTGGCGAGCTTTGTGCTGTCACGGCGGAAGATATTGATATTCAAAATGGCGTAATCTTCATCACAAAGACTGTTCAACGTGTTTCGGATACTACCGGCAGCAGCAAAACAAAAGTAATTGTCGGCTTACCAAAAAGCAGAAGCTCCGAGAGAGCAATTCCTATTCCGAACTTTCTGATAAATATTTTAAAGAACACCCCATGCAATAATGGTTATTTGCTGACCGGAACATCAAAGCCTGTCGAGCCAAGAACTATGCAGAACAGATTCAAATCAGTATTGAAGCAGTGCGGTGTGCGAGAAGCGAATTTTCATTTACTGCGTCACACATATGCCACGGTTTGCATAGAGAATGGTTTTGATGCGAAGACGGTAAGCGAGTTACTGGGACATTCAAGCGTTCAGATTACGCTTAATCGCTATATGCACTCCGATATTGAAATAAAGAAGCGCTGCGTTGAAAACTTAAACCTTGTTTCATAAAAAAAGTATTAAGCCGTCATATTTCCTGCCGCAATAACCTGAAAGCCTTTATTTTTCCTGTATTTTCAAGCGCTTTGCTTAAATGTACAGAATTTGCGAAAGTTTTTGCTGCCTATATTAATATATTATACCATAGTTTTAACAGATTATGTATTGATTTTACGTAAAATAATTGGTATAATGTCAATTAAGGCAGGTGAGCTTTATGATAAAAATAGCAATAGTTGATGATGAAAAATATGTGTGTGAACATTTGAAACAATTATTGATAGAATATCAGTTCAAATACAATTTGGATTTTAAAGTTGATATATTTTTATCATGCGAAGATTTATTTGAAAGAGTTCAATCTTCAGTGAACTATCATTTAATCTTTTTGGATATTGAATTTCCCAATATGAATGGTGTAAATCTTAGCAAAAAAATCAGATTGGGAATGGGAGATATAAGAACTCAGATAATTTTTATCTCGGCTAAAGATTCATACGCAATGGAGTTGTTTTCTGTTCAGCCTTTTGATTTCATCGTTAAACCCGTAAAGAAAGAACGATTATATCCGTGCATTTCTAAATTCATTAAATATTATGCCAATAGCAGTATGTTTTTTACATATACATTGGAAAATATGAAACATAAAATAGCTATCAGCGAGATCATTTATATACAAAGCGAAAGAAAAAAGCTGAAACTAATTACGTCAAACGGTGTTATAATATGTTATCATAAATTTAGTGACGCTGTAACCAATGAAATGAAGAATGATATGGTTGTCGTAAAACGTGGCTTGGCGGTTAATATTAATCATATCGTTGATACCGATTTTGAAACTGTTGTATTATCAAACGGAACAAAGCTAAAGATCAGCGACGGATATCGTAATAGTGTAATGGATGTCTTATCTAATAAGATTGGAGGAGCGTAAATGCAGCCAATAGTGTATTTAATTTCTAATGCGGTACATATGTATGCGGTATATATACTTTTTACTGCGGTTTTGGGTAAGAGCAAGCTGCCTAAATATGCGGAGCTCTTGACGTATTATGTTTACTATCTGATAAACTGCGGCGTGTACCTTTTTATGGATAGCATGATGCTGAATTTGATCAGTAATATATTGCCTATGTTTATGATAATGCTGCAATACCGAAAACCGATACAAACGTATATATTTCTTACAATTGGCGTTTGCGCAGTAGGTATGATTTTGGATTGGATGTTATTTTGCATATTCCCGGAATCAATGCTATTAAAATCAAACACGCCTCAAAGTATTTCATTTCTTGGATTAGTTTTTTTGTTCAGACATTATTTCAACAGAAAAGAGAAGGTTATCGTTAATTCCGGGTATGTGATCTTTCTTATAATAATCTCTATTGGTACAATCGTTATTGCAGAGCTCTCAGGACCAGAATTCAATGTCAGATGTTTTATTATTTCGTTGATACTGCTTGTTATAAATTTCTTGAATTTTTATTTATACGATAGATACATAGAGAATATGCAGTTTCAGATTATGTTTAATGAAATTGCATCGTCAAATAAAGCATATCAGAATCAGCTGATTATAATGAATGAATCACAAAAGCAGATACGCTTATTGAAGCATGATATGAAAAACCATTTGCTGAAATTGAAATATGATTTAGTAAACGACAATTGTCAAAAATCTGTAAATTACATCGACGAAATGAGCGAAAAAATCACAGCGGAAAAAGAGTTTGTAAGCACGGGGAATGTTGATTTTGATTGTTTACTGAATTATAAATTGGCGATAGCTCAGGAATATGGAGTGGACTTTTCTTGTAACGTTGTTTTACCTGAAGAGTTGCAGGTCGATTCATTTGATTTAACAGTAATTCTTGGAAACCTGCTTGACAATGCGTTAAACGCATTAAAACAAGCTGAGAAAAAGATACTTGAGATAGATATTAATTATTCCATAGGAATGATAGTTATTAAAATCGAGAATACATTTTCCGGTATGAATAATACATATGATAATCCCGGAGAACATGGATACGGATTAATAAGTGTTCAGACTTCATTGGAAAAGTATAACGGGAAACTTCAGAATGATATTATTGATAATAAGTATATTGCAAAAGCTATTTTATATAATATAAAACAAAAAGAAAAGTGAACTTTAGCAGTGCCAAAATCGGCGCTGCTTTTTTGTACCCAAAAATACTATGGTTCGTACCATAGTTTGACTTATATCGACATTTTTATGCTATGTTAATAATGTGAATATCACAATAGTTTTAAAAGGGAGTGTTATTATGAAGTCTTTTATGCTCAAGTTTTTCAAGAAGTATGGCGGTATGTTTGCTGCATTGGCATTGACAATCACAGCTGTTAACGTTAACAGTGCTTGTTTTTGGATAGCTAATCAGCCAAAACTTCCTGCTGATGCAAAGAGCCTTCGCAAATTTTAATGTTTGCTAAGCTTGCAGAGTATCTCACTCAACAGCTTGAAAATGAAAACGTTATTTCGTCCGATAAAAGGGAATTGTATAGATACGGTTTTCAAAATGGTATGATATTGACGCTCAATTTTATCACGTCGATACTGATTGGTGTGATTTTCGGAAAAGCTTTGGAAAGCATTATTCTTTTGGCGGCGTATATTCCGTTGAGAAGTTATGCAGGCGGTCATCATTCAAGTTCATCAGAAAAATGTTACATAGTATCATCGCTGATTATGATAATTTGGATGTGTCTGTTAAAATTCCAAATTCTTTCGACAAGCTGTTGTGTGATAATGCTCGTTATTGGAAGTTGTGTTTGCTTTGTTTTTTCTCCAGTTGCAGGAGAAAATAAGCCTTTGGACGAGTTAGAATGCAAGATGTACAGAAGAAAATCACTGCTCATTTTATTGGTTGAGATCATTATATGGATAATTTTCACTTGTGTCGCTAAGATAGAAAGTGAAGTTATTCCTATTATTATATTTACAGAAGCATTAATGCTTCTGTTGGGAAAAATCAAAAATATAAGGTATAAGAGGGTTAATTAAAAAATATATATTTGAAGTAAAAGTGAGGAAAATGTATGAAAGCAAACAAGAAATTGCGTATTGGAGTAATTGCCGTATCGATAGCCGCAGTAACTGCTGTTACAGTAGTTACTGCGGCTATTTATGATGTTCGGAGGTTAAATGATAATCCGTGGGAGCATACCTTGCTTGCAGCGGATGATAACGGCTATATAAATGCCAAAGGCGGCAGTTTGTCTATTGACGGAGACGTTCGCTCTAATGGAAACGTTTCATTGAATGACGATAAAATTACCGTTTCAGGCTATGTCGCAGCGAATAAGACTATAATTAGCAATTCGGATGATGTTTACTTTGGCAGTAAATATGATAATTCGGAGAAAATTACTGTTCCAAATGTTTGGAACAATGTTTATACAATTGCACAGAGTATCGAAGCAGATAAAAATGAATCGAAGAGTTTTACTGATAATTTTTTAACGTTAGATGGTGCAGTAATTTCAGGAGATTCTTTAAATATAAACGTATCTGCGGATAATGCGCCTATTTCTGAAACTACAAAAGATAAAACAGGTAAAGTTGGAGCTTTTGGCGCAGTATTCTTTACCAAGGTATACGAAAATAAGGCAAAATGGGAGGAAATCTTCCCTATACTGTTCCAAAATTCAGAATTTGAAACAGACTCTGTTCTTGAACTTGGCAATAACAGTAATTTCATTCCCGTTCAAGAACAGGTAGTAAGTAATTCATGGCAGGACTATGAGCAACTGCCAGGTTCAGTTATAAGCGATAACTTTTCGGAAGAGAGATTAAAGGAATATATAAGTATGTTGAAACAGGACAATCCTGTTTTTTCTGCGTGTTCGTCAGACTTTGTGAAGATTCAGGCTAATGGATCGATAAATCCTGAAGAAGCTGAAAAGGCAAGAAAACTGGTGATAGAGGGCGGTCATATTACGCTTAACGGGGATTATGAAAATCTTGAAGAAATTAAGCTTGATAACTGGGGCGGAGTGCAGCTTATAGGAAATTTTCCTAAACTTAAATATATTTACCGAACTGGAAATTCTGATATGAATCTCGCAGGAGATTTTCCCGCCCTTGAATGTGTATACACAATGGGCGGTCAGATTCTGTTAGGCACAGGTGATGTTGGGTTTAATGCTGATAATTTGACTGTAATAGACGAATATGGACCGATAGTAGTATATACAGCTAAAGATGTTAATCTTACAAGCAGCAGACTGGTGACTACACAGATGATACTGATGAGAGGTGCGGGAGCAGACAAAATAGCTTCTAGGTTTAATGTTGAAAATACGTTGATGGCAGCTATAAATGGTGTTATGTTTGAAGATATGAATGACAATAATACCACAAGATATGGGGACCTTCCTGTATTTTATTCTACATATCCGATGTCGATAATAAACTGTAATTTTAAGTTGTTACAAGGAACATTTGTAATTAATAAAAATTCTATTATAATGGCTAATGCCAACATAGATGTTTTCCGTGGATTTATGTTTTCTCCTGAGGGTGTTGACGAGTATAGAAACAGCTCCGCTGTCGGATTTTATGTAAATACATATGCATATAATATATCTCCTAATATCAACAGCTTGAACAAACAGCCTAACGGAACAGAAGAAATCGGAAGAATAAGCGATTTTGAGTATTCCGATTTTCCAAAAGAGCTTGTTTCGTGTATAGGCGACGCAGAAAACTTTTTAAGCGGACTGGAAAATCAGGACAATGATTTCGTGCTCGGAGAAATGAACGGAAAACCGGGTGAACTCCTCATTGGCAGATATATTCTTGCTGATGAAGATATTGTAATATCAGCGGATACTCTGAAGAACAGGAAAAATGCATTTTCGGTGATTGCATCTGAAAGCGGTAATATAACGTTAAATGTAAAAAATGAAATGGATGTTCAGACAATAATTTATGCTCCTAATGGCAAGGTTACATTAAACGTTAGTACGGGAACTCTTCATGGAAGAATATTTGCAAAAAATATTGAGATCGTTTCCGACTCTTTTGAAATTACTGGCGGAACAGAGGATATTTCATATCTTGGTTTTGTTTACATTAAGGATTCAGATTCCGAGTCAACATCTGACGATACCAGTCTGAAGGACTCAAAAACTGATTCGTCCAAGACAGACAGCAGTTCTGTTGATTCTGAGGATTCTTCGGTAAATTCCGATTTGGATGATAATTCAACTTCACAAGGAGATTCCTCCGGATACGATACGAGTTCGTCTGACTCAAGCTCAGGAAATTCATCAAGCTTAGAGTTGTCAGGTTCAAGTTCGGGCGATGACAGCAGTTTGTCAGGTTCAGACAAGTTTAATGAACCGCAATATGAGTATGATAGACTTAATCGTCTTATTAAAGTGACCTATGATGAAGAAAATTATGTGGAATATATGTATGACGCTAACGGTAATATAACTCAAATTGTTACTGTAATTGACGGTGAAGAGAAGTAAATTAGGAGTGAAATGAATATGAAGAAATTTGTTAAACGGGCAATAAGCCAGGTCATTGCATTGGCTCTTGCTTTTCAGATTGTGGGTCAGTGCGGATATTCTTTTGCTGTTCAAGCTGACTATTCGTCTAAATCTGAAATAGTAACAGAAAGTAATGCGGATAATGTTTCAGAAAATGATGTTGTTGCTCAGAACGATGAAAACACAGAAGAGATTGATGAGCCATCAGAAGATGAGATAGTTTATGAGGATATGACTATAAATTCTGATACGACTTTGACTGCACAAACAGAAGTTAAAGATTTGTATATTAATTATGGAACATTAAACCTTAATGAAAATACACTTATAGTACATGGCAACGTTGTTATTCAAAATAGAGGTTGTTTGAATTTCAATAAGGGTGAATTAATATGTAACGATTTTACAATGACTGGTACGTATTATTCTCGTTATATGTATATGCGCAATGCAAATGATCATTTAGTTGTTGAAGGAAATTTCAATTTTAACGGCGGCAGCTTTTCTGGAGATGATGCAACTGCCGGAATTATTGAGCTTAGAGGTAATGTTAATATAACAACAGGATTTAATCCTTCCCGAGAGCAAAAAGTAGTTCTTAACGGACTTGACAGTCAGGAAGTGTATATTAACGAAAAAAACTGTAGTTTTAATATTCTTGAAGTAAGCAATACAAGTGAAGGGGGAATACTATCAGATTATCCTATTTCTGCGAACAGTATGATTGGTGATCTTAGTCAGATACATTATTCATTTGGTGGTGCGGTGGGTACTGTGTTATCCGGAGATATGGAATTGGATAATTATTGTCTATCAGTTGGCGAACTAGATCTCAATGGACATACTTTAACGATCAATGGAGATTTCATCCAAGCCGGCGGAGAAGTAAAGATAAATAACGGAAAGCTCGTCGTAAACGGAGATTATCGTATACAGACAAGAAAAAACAGCGAAGACGGAACGGAGAGCTACGATTACAGTACGGGAATACTTAATATGACAAATGAATCCGATGTTGTAGAGGTATCGGGTGACTTTGTTATGGGTTCGACCAAGTCGCATAACGGAAAGCTGAGTGCAGGAATTCTGACTGTGAGAGGTAACTTTACACAGCTGAATTATAAGGATTCTGATAACTTTTCTGCAAGCGGAAGTCACAAAGTGATATTCACAAGTGAAAAGGATCATGCAATAAGCTTTGATTCATCACGTAGTGGTGAATCTCATTTTGCAAACCTTACATTTGAAGATGACAGTAAAATAACCTTGAAGAATGATAGTTATAAACGAGTGACCGTGACAGGAAGTTTGACCGGAACCGGTTGTGAGATCAGTGGATATATAGATCTTGCAGGTGCTGCCAAGGTTGTGAATAAATACAAAGGAAACATACGAATATCGGAAGGTTATACATTGAACAGCGATATATCGATATCTGGTAATTTCAGTGCAGAATCATATTTGTATTTGAACGGAAAACAGTTGTCGACCGATGGAAATGTCACTATATCATCGTACATAGGAATACAAAGTGGAACTCTGAATTGCAAAGGCAATTTAGTAGTGAATTATTATAGCGGTAGAATTAATATGGATAATTCTAGCGGCGTAATTGATGTAGAGGGCAATTTTGTATTTAATGGCGGAGATTATACGTCGTACTTAACAAAAGGAAAATTGTATATTGCAGGGGATTGCACAATAAATTACAGTACATTTAATTCAAATACAGATAATGAAATCATATTCGACGGAACAGAAAAGCAAGTTATAAATGTAACTAATTCGTATGTATCGCTCAACAAGATAATATTCAACAATACAAGTGAAGACGGAATAGAGATCAAGAACTCATTCAACTATGCAGAGCTTGTAAATGAAAGCGGCTGTAAAGTGATATTTGCTAATGGAGGCACGGTAGGAGAAACATTGTCGGCGGATAAAGTTGTCGACGGAGATTACATTCTTGCTATGGGCGAACTAGATCTCAACGGACATACTTTAACGATCAATGGAGATTTCATCCAAGCCGGTGGAGAAGTAAAGATAAACAGCGGAAAGCTCGTTGTAAACGGAAATTATCGTATACAGACAAAGAAAGCCACGGAAGACGGAAAGGAGAGCTACGATTACAGTACGGGAATACTTAATATGACAAATGAATCTGATGTTGTAGAGGTATCGGGTGACTTTGTTATGGGCTCAACTAAATCGCATGATGGAAAACTGAGTGCGGGAACATTGACTGTGGGCGGAAACTTTACACAGCTGAGTTATAATGCACGTAATAATTTTGTTGCAAGCGGAAGTCACAAAGTGATATTCACAAGTGAAAAGAATCATGCAATAAGCTTTGATTCATCACGTAGTGGTGAATCTCATTTTGCAAATTTGACATTTGAAGACGGCAGTGAGATAACATTAAAAAATGCGACAGCAGCGGTAACTGGAGAATTAAATGGAACAAACTGTGCAGTTACAGGATATGTAGGTCTTACAGGTTCTGCCAAAGTTATTGATACATATGCAGGAAGTATCAGAATAATAGAGGGATATACACTTAATAGTGATATTGATATTTCTGGAGAACTGTTGATCGATGCAACATTAAATTTGAACGGAAAAACTTTTAATGTAGGTAAAAACGTAAATGTTAATAGTTATTTGCATGTGAGAAATGGCAGACTGAATTGTAAAGGTGATTTTTATGCTAATTATTATTCAGAGATATACATGCAAAATGAAAAAGACATATTGAATGTAGAAGGAACATTTACTTTTTCAAACTTAAGATACAGTTGTGATTTTAGTAATGGAACACTCATAATAGGAGGAAATTGCAATGTAAATGGAGGTGACTTCAGAGCAACAGCAGCACATAAAACGATTTTCAATGGAGAACAAAAACAAATAATAAATGTAACAAATACTTACGCAAGCTTTGGTAAAATAATATTTAATAATACCAGTGAAGACGGAATAGAGGTCAAGAACTCTTTTAACTATGCAGAATTAGTAAATGAAAGCGGCTGTAAAGTGATATTTGCTAATGGAGGCACGGTAGGAGAAACATTGTCGGCGGATAAAGTTGTCGACGGAGATTACATTCTTGCTATGGGCGAACTAGATCTCAATGGACATACTTTAACGATCAATGGAGATTTCATCCAAGCCGGTGGAGAAGTAAAGATAAACAGCGGAAAGCTCGTTGTAAACGGAAATTATCGTATACAGACAAAGAAAGCCACGGAAGACGGAAAGGAGAGCTACGATTACAGTACGGGAATACTTAATATGACAAATGAATCTGATGTTGTAGAGGTATCGGGTGACTTTGTTATGGGCTCAACTAAATCGCATGATGGAAAACTGAGTGCGGGAACATTGACTATTGGTGGAGACTTTACGCAGCAGAGGTATAAGGATTATGATAACTTTTCTGCAAGCGGAAGTCACACTGTTGAATTTAACGGCAAAATAAAACAAAATATTTTATTCGTTTCGCCTAGTGATTCTAGATTTTTTAATCTTAAGGTGAATAACACTAATGGTGTGTCTTTGAATTCTTCGGTTTTTGCCTATGGGAACGTGAATGATGTAAATAATTCTGTCTGTGAAAGCGGATATTTGTATATTACTAAGCTCTCTCAGCTTGAAAACGGTTCATTCGGTGGAAATATATGTATCAATAATGGCAATAATAACAGCGACATATATTTGACACAGGATTTAACCATAGGAAACCTAACCTGCTCCAATCTGCACTTAAAAGGATACAAGCTGAATGTTAAGAGCCTTTCAATAAATTCCAAACTTTTTGTTGAGGGTGGAGCAATTGAATGCAAGAATAACCTGACTTTAGGAGATTACGGATGCTTAATAATGACAAATGCAAAGGATTACGTCCTTGTAGGAAAGAATTTTATTTTCAATACATATTATAGCACGAGTGGTGATCTTACAGCAGGGACGCTTGAAATTAAAGGCGATTTCATACAGAATAAAAATACTGTTTTTGTCTGCTCAGAAACACACACTACAATTTTAAGTGGAAAAAGTGCTTCAAATGGCAGAATATACGTTCAGACTGTGACGATGTACAGTAACGGTTCTAAGTTTAATAAGTTGATCATTACAAAGCCAGGCTCTTTTTATGTAGCAAAAAATCAAAACAATACTACAGGTTTTCTTAAAGATCTCTGCAACGAGCTCATAGAAGATTATGATGATATTGAGCCGCCCACAAAGGTTACAGGTCTGACTGTTTCGGAAATATCTGCAACCTCTATCCACATAGTATGGGAGCAGTCCTCTGATAATGTGAGGGTAACAGGTTATGAGGTTTACCGAAACGGTGAAAAGCTTGTAACTACAGGAAGAACAGAATTCATTGACGGATTGCTTGAACCGAACACCGCATATACATATCAGGTATACGCTTTTGATGAGTCTCGAAATTATTCTGCGGCCTCTGATAAGATAAATCTTAAAACTTTGGCGGATACAGACAGTCCGGAAACTCCCCATAACGTAAAAATCAAATCAGTTACTGGTTCATCACTTACGTTGTCGTGGAGCGCCTCAAAGGATAATGTTGGCACTGAGGGCTATATCATATACTGCAATAATGAGGAAATTGCAAGAACTGAGGAATGCGAATTTAAGCATAGTAGTTTGAATGAAAATGAAGAATATTCATATATGATAAAAGCCTATGATAAGGCAGGAAATCTTTCTGATTTCAGCGAAAATATCACAGGTTATGTTGTGATGCCTAAAATTACATCTATAACTCCTGGTGATTTAAGCAGTCTCGGCGGAAAAAGTCAGACTATTGTTGCTTTTTTCGATAAGATCAGTTCAGATGGAGGCAATAAGGTCAGATTTGAGTTCAGTAAAAGCGGAAAAGATGAATATATGCCTATCTCAAAAGAGCTCATCGGAGCTCAGAATTATTCGGCGAATAAGCTTTGCGCAAAATGCTCGTGGAATACAGAAGGTCTGGATGGAAACTATGATATTCGTGTAACGCTTTTTGATGATGAAGATAATTCAGATTGCGTAGAGGTCATGTATACTGTAACTTCTTCAGGACCTAAACCTCCCCAGAATCTTAAAGCCGAAACTGATAATGGTGTAATTATGCTCACTTGGAATAAGTCTGTAAGTGCTGATTGCCAAAAATACATTATATACAGACAGGATTCCGAAGACGAAGAGTTTGAACCAATCGTTGAGATTGGAAATAGTGCAACTGTCAGATATACAGATAAAAACGTAGTTGCAGGAAATAGCTATTCATATAAGATAAGTGGTGTAAATTCTTTTGATATTGAGGGAAATACAAGTAATGTTGCTTCTGTCACAGCGACAGAGGATAAGGTATTGCCCGAGGTAAAGAGTATAATTGCCGAAAAGAACAGACTTAACAAAACTGCAAAAATCACTGTAGCCGCAGATGACAATCTTTCTGTTGACACAGTAAGTCTTGAATATATGACTTTGTTGGACGAAGAGTGGTCTTTGATAGGAAAAAGTTCATGCAAAGATGGTTCTGCCGTGTTTGAATGGAATACAATAGATCTTATCGATGGGTCATATAAGCTTAGAGCCATTGCGGTGGATTCTAATGGAAATGAATCTAAGTCATTTGAAAAGATCTTTACTATAGATAATACAGGTATTTCAAAAATAATACTTGACAAGGATAACTGCACTACGGCATCAACTCATATTACTCTCAGGTGGAATGATATAACGGATACCGATTTCGGATATTTTGCTGTTGAGCAGAAAAATGAGGATGGCACTTTCACTGAGGTCGGAACAACAAAGGACACAACGGGACTTCACGTTCAGAAGCTTATGCCCGATAAAGAGTACACTTTCAGGGTAGTGGGATATGACGATATAGGCAACAGAGGAGAAGAATCCGACGAGATTACTCTGTCAACAAAATCGGATACGATCAGTCCTGCCATTACCGCTTTTTATCCCGAATCAAAGGCATTTAATTCAAAGATCGATATAAGCATTTTCGCTGCGGATAATGCGGCTGTATCATCTGTAAAGCTTAGGTATTCCTATGACAGCGGTGATGATAAAGTTTGGTATGATATTGCAGAGATTACTGCGGACTCTGAGAAAGCTGAAAATACATTTAAGCATTCCTTTGACGTATCGTCTATGAATGAGGGCAAAATATACATTCAGGCTATAGCTGTAGACTCCTCAGGCAATGAAAGTAACGCTGTTGTAAATGAGTATATTGTCGACAGAACTGCTCCCGTAACTGTTTCTGATCTTACTGCTCAGACAGGAGAGGGCAATATTCACCTTATCTGGACTGTAACAAGTGAAGATACGGAGAAGTTTGTGATATACAGAAGTGAGGAAAACCTAGGCTCATATTCAAAGATTGCAGAATGCTCCACTAAAGATTATTATGATACCTCTGCAAAGCTCGGAATAGTATACTCATATAAGATTGTAGCTGTTGATATAGCGGGGAACAAGAGCGAGTATTCAAATGAAACAATAGCACAAATTACAGACGATAATATTAAGCCTAAGTTTTTAGGATTCAGTATAAAATCAGGTTCTTCTGTTTCTGCTAACCCAAAGCTTAAAGCTGTAACATGGGATAACTATGCCCTTGCGTCAGTGACAATTGAATATAAGGCGAAAGATTCTTCAGATAGCGTTTGGTATGAAATAGGTACATACGCCCTCAGCTCTAATTACGAGATGACAGAATTTAATTGGGATACAGATGGATTAGCTGACGGAAAGTACGAGTTCAGAGCATATTGTGCTGATCTGATGGGAAATATCAGTGAAACCTATACCTCTGAATTTCTTCTTGATGCTACTGCTCCCGATGCTCCAGTTCTAGAACTTTTGCAGGACAATTTCCGAATCAGGCTTGAATGGAGTGCTTCAAAAGCTGATGATCTTGATCATTATAGACTATACCGAAAGTCATCAAAAAATGAGGAGTATAAGCTAATTACGGAAACGACTGATCTTTCATATATTGACGAAAATGTTGAACCATATAAGAACCATACATATAAGGTAGAAGCATATGACAAGACAGGAAATGTCAGTGCAAGCAACGAGATAAGTGGTTACGCATATGATGTTGATACAATTACTCCTCAAATCGATATGCCTAAAGAAATTTACGGAATTGCAGGAGAAGAAATTGCTTTTGACGGTAGTGCCTGTACAGATAACGTGAGAATAAAAAGATTTGTTTGGGATATGGGCGATGGAAATACCATATTCGGAGTAAGAAATTCATATATTTATGATGAAGCAGGGGAGTACACTGTAACGCTTACGGTTGAGGATGCTGCAAAGAATTCGTCAACATCACAGATAAAGGTTATTGTATATGAGCCCTCTGAATATGGTTTTGTTAACGTCGAAGTAACCGATAGTGGAAATAATCCGTTGAGCTACTCGTATATTTATGTTTACTCAGGCGACAGCGAGGGTATCCATACAATGCGTACAGGCTATGACGGAACATTAAAACTGTGCGCTAAGATCGGAGATAATAAGATTGCTGCATATAAGGACGGATATCTGCCCGAGGAAAAGGAAATTGCGATCAACAACGAGGGCGATAACGGAACGGTCAGACTTGCTCTTCAGAGTGGTGAGCTTGTCACAGGAGATTTAGAAGTACACAGGATGTCTCTTGAAGAAATGGCAGAGGCGGGAATTGATTTTTATGATCCGTCGAATTATCATACCGTTAAATTTACGGTGAAGCTTACATTTGCTCAGGAGCCTATACCGACAATTATTGAATACATCTATACAGGTAATGGGGGCCATATCTCTGGCAATGGAACAGGAGAAAACGGCGGCACATGGTGTGGCGGAGGCACTTATGGCACAGGCTCTGGAGGAAACATATCATTTTCACCTGTTGTAAGTGAGGACATTCCTGAAGAAGAACGGCCTATTCTTGCATATGTTTACGTAAGACAGAGTATTTCTTTTATGAAAGATATGTATGCTGTAAATCTCGGTGTACTGAATAATGCTGACAAACAGTTTGTGATAGAAGATTCATCGGCTACGCTTAATCTGCCTTATGGACTCTCTCTAGCAACGAATAAACAGTCGCTTACGCAAAGTATGGATTCTATTGCAGGACAGCAGCAGAAAACGGTAGGTTGGTCTGTAAGGGGTGACAGAAAGGGCGAATATGATCTTTCGGCTGATTTTAAGGGCACCCTTATGCCTTTCGGAGCTCCTGTTTCGGCAAGCTTTAAAACGTCTACTCCTTTTACTGTCGGAGCAGGCGACGGAATAGTTATCCATGTCATGCCGGAATCCTGCGCATATATCGGTGAAAAGTACTATGTACAGCTTGCCGTTGCAAACGAGGGCTCGGATACTTTCTACAATCTTACAACAGACTTCGGCCCGTATATCAACCCCGGATATAAGCAATATATTACGATAACTCACCCAGACGGTTCGGTTGAAGTACAGGAAGATGAATCGGCAAGCTATGAAATTCAAAGTGCAGATGAGTGTGAATATATTCCCGTTATTTCAGGCGGTCAACACGTCAGAGTAAAAGTTTTTAAACCCGGCGACGTGATTTACGGAACATATTGTCAGACATTCAGTGCGACAGGCGATCCTGATCAGGTTTACTATAAGCTCATTAACTCTGTTGTTGAACAGCTCACAGGTGATACTAATGTTAAGGTTGTCGTTGAACCTATTGCCAGTCATATCACCAAATTTAATGTAAAGCAGAAAATTGTAGACAACTCATGGGCAGATCCTGTTGATATGACAACAGGAGCGTATACGGATCAGGTTCCTGCAATGTCGGTTACGGGAGAATCTCCGCTAACTCTTAATCTCAACTATAATTCACTGAACGCTTCCGAAAAGGGACAGCTCGGTTATGGCTGGTCGCATGACTTTGAGGCGTATCTTGACGTAAAGAGCACAGTAATAAACGTACATTGGAATCCTACAGCATATTCAAGCTTTGTTGATGAGCGTTCCGCTACCAGAAACGTAAACGGAGAAATTATCGACGGAAGATTAGTTCTTCACAAGCCTAACGATACGGGCGTTAAGAATTATGTCTGCATAAGCAGCGGTATGTCCGAATATTTTATGAGCAGAGATGAGAATAATATCTACACTCTTGAAATTCCCGACGGTCAGAAATATGTGTTTGACAGCGACGGAAAGCTCATTCAGATCATTCAGCCTAATGAAAAGACGGTAACTCTGGAGCATATCGGCAATACTACGGTTATTACCGAGGACGTTTCGGGAGCGAAGCTTGTTCTGAATTATAACGATTCGGGACTTCTTACATCGGTAGGCGACGGAAACGGAAGAATTACGTCTATTACCTATGAAAACGACCTTATCAAGTCGGTTACAAATCCGTTGGGAGAAACTGTCGTTTATACATATGATGCGAATAACAGACTTGTTACATCTGCTCTTGATGGAAATTCACCGTATGTGACTAATACTTATGACGAAGAAGGAAGAGTTCTTACTCAGGACGACGCCGATCCCGATACTCCTTTGTCATACTTCAGTTATTCCGAAAGTGAGAATAACGAATTTATAGTTGACGGTATTGACAGAAATGGAAATACTGTAAAATATGTTTCCGACGGTATGGGTCATCTTCTTTCCGTAACAGATCAGAATAACAATACGGTAAAGTATTCTTACGACCTGAAGGGAAATCTTCTTGACGAGACTACAGCCGACGGAAAAACTACCGTTTACACCTATGATGATGACAATAATCTTATAAAGGTTAAGGATCCAAGCGGCTATGTTACTGTTATGACATATGACGGCAACGGCAATATTCTTACGGTAACAGGTCCGAACGGGGAGACAAATTCTTATACATATAATGTAAAGAATCTGCTTGAAACGCAGACAGAATATACAAGCGCAAGAAAGAGCTATACCTACAATAAGAACGGACAGATACTTACCGAGGCTATCGAAGGACTTGGCGTCAGGACTTACAGTTATACCAACGGCAAAATAACGTCCGTGAGCGATTATGAAAATAATCTTTCGGAAAATACCTATGACGAGTACGGTAATCTGCGTTCACAAACAGACAGAGAGGGTCATCAGACTGTATATAACTACGATCTGCTCAATAGAGTTATAAGCATTACCAATGAGGACGGTACTGAAAGCTACACCTATGATTCAATGGGTAATAAGACTTCTGTTACTGATTCAAGAGGTAATACAACGTGCTATACCTATAATTCCAACAATTGGCTTATCAGCACTACAAACGCTAAGGGTACAGTTACATACGATTATGATAACGAGGGCAGGTTAATCCGTCAAACTAATACCGATGGAACAGTAGTAGTTAACACTTGTGACGCAGTCGGAAATGTTATATCCAAGACGAACGAAAACGGCGAGGTAACTAAGTTTGCTTATGACGCAGCCAACAGAATGATTTCCAAAACTGTTGTTGACGGTGAAAATGAGTATACCGAAAGCTATGAGTACTATCCCAACGGAAAGATTAAGAAAACGACCTTTGCGGACGGCACAAGCGAGAGCTATACATACGATAAGCAGTGGAGACTTGTAAAGACGACCGATGAGCAGGGCAATTATTCTACCTCAGAATATGACGCCGCAAATAATCTCCTCAGCACAACTGACGCGGAGGGTAATACTGTTTCGTATACTTATGACAAGTACGGAAGAATGCTTAATTCCACAGACGCTAACGGAAACGTCACTACTTACGATGAATATGATTTCAACGGACTTTGCACTCAGAAAACTCTCCCTAATGGTCAGGTTGTAAAAATTGGCTATAATAAGGAGGGTATGGTCACTAAGACGACTTTTGTTGCAGAGGACGAAAACGGCGAGGATATTTCTGTTTTCTACGAGTATGACGCAATGGGCAGAGTGACCAAATACACCAACCAGGAAGGTTACGCTACATTCACAGAGTATGACGAGAACGGTAATATAGTTAAACTTACCGACGCAGAGGGTAACGTTGTAACCAATCAATATGACGAGATCAACAGCCTTATTTTGTCAACCGACGCTATGGGCGTTGATACTCAATACACATATGACAGCGTAGGAAACCTTGTAAAGACTATTGAAAATCTTAATACGACAAGGGAAGGAAAAACAGAAAATGTATACGACAATCTCGGAAGAATAATTAATTCTACCGATGCAGAGAGCGGTACTGCAAAGTACGAATATGACCGACTTGGAAATGTTTCCGCACAGATAGACCCCAACGGTGGAAGGACAGAGTACACATATGACAATATGGGCAGACTCACCGAAACGATCAATCCTATCGGTGGAACGAAAACTTATACTTATGACGACGTGGGACAGCTTGCTTCACAGAAGAATGCAAGAGGTCAGGAGACCACATATGAGTATTACAAAAACGGCTGGATAAAGAGCTTTACTGACGAGCTTGGTACAGTGTCCTATACCTATGACGGTAACGGAAACGTGCTTACAGTTACCGATGAGAATGGCACTATAACACGTGAGTATGACAATATGAACCGTATGACAAAGTATACCGATTTCAGAGGAAACACGATAGAGTACTCCTATGATCAGTTGGGTAATCTTGTGGCGCTAACTTATCCGGGAGGCAGGGTAGTTCGCTACACCTATTACAAGACGGGTAATGTCAAGACCGTTACAGACTGGGACGGCAAGGTTACTTCCTTTGAGTATGACGGCAATGGTAGGCTGACAAAGACCTCCAGAGCCGACGGAAGCGTGGAGGAACGCACCTACGACGCTAACGGCAGACTTGTGACCATTGTCGATAAAAACGGCGAAAATGTCATAAATCAAAAGGTTTACTCCTATGATGAATCGGGCAATGTAACGGAGATCTCATCTTCCGACGGCACGACAATGGACGGACTGACAAGCTCAGAAATGAAGTACAACGAGAACAATCAGCTTATCGAGTACAACGGCGAAGAAGTAAAATACGATGCGGACGGAAACATGATCTACGGTCCGCTTAACGGCAAAATGGCTGAGTTTGAGTACGACTGCCGCAACAGACTCGTTTCGGCGGGTGGAATTTCCTACGAATACGACGCTGAAAACAACCGTATTTCTCAGACGGAAAATGGAGCAAAGACCGAGTATGTTGTTGACAGCAACAGCAGTTCGCTTACACGTATTCTTACGGCGGAAAAGGAGGGCGATACAACTTATTATATTTACGGAATTGGTCTGATCGCACAGGAAAACGGCAATGAATATTTGATTTACCACTTCAACAATATCGGAAGCACCGAGGCAGTGACAAATATCGACGGAGAAATCGTTGAAACTTTTGATTACGGACCTTATGGTGAGTTGCTTTCTGAGAACAAATGTGGTATAATGTTCCTGTATAACGGCGAACTCGGCGTAGCTACGGACAGCAACGGTCTCTACTACATGAGGGCGAGGTATTACAACCCCGAGATCAAGCGTTTTATCAATCAGGACGTTATGACGGGTTCGATCACCGACACCCCGACTTTGAACAGGTACGCATATGTCAACGGCAATCCGATAAGCCTGAACGACCCGTTCGGACTAAGTCCGTTTCTTAACTGGCTTGACGGAATTACGGGACATGATATTCTTGATCTGCTTGGAATGCTTCCGGGTATTGGATTTGTATTTGATGGAATCAACGCTGCTTGGTATGCCCAAGAGGGAGATTATTACAACGCAGCTTGCAGCCTTGTGTCAGCATTGCCAGGAGCGGGCGACGCATTAGGCGTGTTTGCGAAAACAGGAAAGTCATGTAAACTTGTAACTGCATTCCATAAAACAGGATCAGCAGGAAATCTTATGATCGGCTCATATGAATTGGGAAAAACGGCTGATAAATACATAAGTGGAGATGCAAGTTTCACCTGGGAAGAGATAAAGGGCGACTTATTTAAAGTTGCAATGACAGGAACGTCAATGTGGGGTTCTGCAAAGGACTTTGGCACTTCGTATTGCTTTGTTGCGGGTACGCTTGTCACTACTGAGGACGGATTTAAAACTATTGAAGAAATCGAAGTCGGCGATAAGGTTCTTTCGGAGGACGAAACAACTGGTGAAGTAGCTGTTAAAACGGTTACTGAAACTTATGTCAATGAGACAGACGAGCTTATTCATATTGGTGTAAATGGCGAAACTATTTCTGCAACGCCGACACACCCATTCTATGTTGATAAACTTGGTTGGACTTTGGCGAGAAGTCTTAGAGCTGGAGATGTTCTTGTTCTCAGCAATGGTGAACTTGTAACAGTTGAATGGGTTCAGCACGAAATTCTTGAATCACCTATCAAGGTTTATAACTTTGAGGTTGAGGATTTTCATACTTACTTTGTGGGCGAAAATGGCATTTTTGTTCATAATGGGTGTGGGGATAATTCTTGGAATGATTATCAGAAAGAACATGCTGGTGAAGGTAAGAACAGGTCAGAACTTGCAGCCGAATATAATGCTACTAAACCTGTTAAATCTACTAATAGTAAAGGTAAAGTTCATGGGAACTCTCTTGATTATGAGGGTACTAATTATGGATATGAATTAAAGGATAGGACTACTGGTGAAACTTTGAAATATGGAGAATCCATTGATCCGCAAAAAAGATATTCTCAAGCTGAATTGGATCGTTACAACGCAGATATGTATATACAAGTTCAAGGAAGTAAAAGAGAAATTCATAACTGGCAACATGAAAAAATATTAGATTATATGTATGTGACAGATCAACACCCTCTATTAAATAAATCTTTATGGTAAGGTGGTGAATAACTTGAGATTATTTATATCTACTGAAGCTCAATCATCATCAGGACATATTATTTCAAATATACGCAATCAGATTGAAAGTAGAATTGGAAATATAGAAGTTACAAATTACACAAATGATTTAGATAGTATTGGTATAATAATCAACTGTTTTGATAAAAACTTTTTGTCAGTTGGTTTTGGGAAGACTAGAAAGTACATTAGTTATAAAAATCGTTATGCTGATATTAGATTAAATATCCCGTTCGAAGAGTTTATGGAAGCTGATAAAGATAAAAGAATTGATATGGTCAAAAATAACATATATGAATCTATTCGAATTATTGATAGTAAGCTAAATAAGAAAAATGGATGTAAATTTGATGGGGAACGAATGATATCAGATATAGAAGAAAAATTGAAATAAAAAGAAACACTGTTTACAAAGGTATAAGTTAGCTAGTATCTGTTACTTTTCAACAGATACGCATATGTCAACGGCAATCCGATAAGCCTGAACGACCCGTTCGGACTAAGTCCGTTCTTAAATTGGATTGGGAATATTACGGGGCATGATATTCTTGATCTGCTTGGAATGCTTCCGGGTATTGGATTTGTATTTGACGAGCTTGTTCATATTGGAGTAAATGGCGAGACTATTTCTGCTACGCCGACACACCCATTCTATGTTGATAAACTTGGTTGGACTTTAGCACGTTCACTTCGTGCAGGCGATATACTTGTACTTTCAAATGGTGAACTTGTAACAGTTGAATGGGTTCAGCACGAAATTCTTGAATCACCTATCAAGGTTTATAACTTTGAGGTTGAGGATTTCCATACTTACTTTGTGGGCGAGTGTGGGGTGCTGGTACATAATGATTGTAATACAGGAAAATATAAAGAATTACGGGGCGAGGAAGGAAAAGAATCCCACCATATTATTCAAAATGCTTCTGTAAAAGATATGCCTGGATATAGCAGTAGTAACGCTCCAGCTATTTCTTTAGAGGGACCTTCGACGAGGATGGGAACAGAGCACTACAAAGCAACCCAATTCCAAAGTCATAATAATTATGGAGGTACTTATGGTGATGAGAGAAAAGTTGCATATATTTCACTAAGAAAAGCAGGAAAAACTAAAGAAGAAGCTTTTCAAGCAATTAATTACGCTGATAAATATTTTGTTGGTGAGTTGGGTTGGGATTTCACTACTATTACAAGTATTCCGAAAAATAGGAGATGAAAAATATGCATGGATATCAAATACGAACACTTATTGAAAAAATGTATCTAATTCAAAGACTAATAGTGGAACAGAATTGGGACGAACTGAAAAAAACATGTAAAATAGCGTGTGAAGTTGAGGAGATTCTTTATGAAATAAATCAATATCCAGGAAAAATCACATGCTGTGAAAACATTAATGATTTTTTTGATACATTAGTTTTGGGAGATTTCGATGGATTTAACATTTACGCTACAATCGATTTTTGGTATGATAATGAGCAAAGTGATTTATCTATGGAATGTTATGCAGAGTTTTATGGTAGATTATTAAAAAGCATCACGCTTAATAAAGTTCATGTTTTTTGAATGAATACTAGTTGTGATTAATGGCTAGGTGGGGTTAAACTTTTGAGAAATTGGGGCTTTAGTGAGAAATGCCATAATTAGCACGAGATTCTGGAATCACCTATCAAGGTTTACAACTTTGAGGTTGAAGAGTTCCATACTTACTTTGTTGGTGAGTGTGGGGTGCTGGTGCATAATTGGTGTCAAGATGATATTGACGCGTTACGTAATGGTAAGGATTATTATGCATCTTCTGTAGATGAAGCTAGAGAAATGCTTGATGCAATGCCTGAATTAAGTGCACCACCATTAGGAAAAATGGATCCATTTTTTTCTGACCCTAAAGGAACTTATCGTGGAGACCTTCTCAATGCAGTTACAATAAATGAAAAAGGTGAGAAAGTTTTGGCAGACTATATACATCCACCAAATAAAGTAACGAAGCATAAAGCTCATTCTCAAAATCCGCATTATAATTTATATTTTCCGGACGGCACAAAGTCTGCAATTATAATTGATATGGATTAGGAGATGTGATATATGGAATATAACAATTTATTTGACAATATAATGCTAGGAACCAATTGGGTGGAGATATCAAGGTCTAATTTAAAAACTTATTCCGGTATATGTAGAAGAGTTTATGTAAAGGCATATAAGATACGTATTGATTATATTGATTATACATATTTGGAATCATTTGAAGGAGAAGAGAGCTTTTATTTTTCATATAATTGTTCTGATGATGTAATTTTTAATGCTAAGAATTTTATTCAGGGAGAGAATATTCCGTGTTTAAATAAAAGTATTGATGAATGGTGCTTTTTGAAAGATGATATGATTCTATCAGAATCATGGAATAACTTTTACAATGACCTGCAATTACATCAATTGCTTTTTCCCAGTAACTTTTCTGAATTTGTTATAAAAACGATATATGCTACAGCAATTTATTTGGGAATTGTTAAAATAACTGATGATGAAAAAACTATACGTAAATCTTTAAAAGAGTATAGATCAGAAATAAATAACGCCCGTAGATTTTTTGATTATTAATATATAAATTAAGCGTTTTATCAATCAGGACGTAATGACGGGTTCAATCGTCAATACCCCGACTTTGAACAGATACGCATATGTCAACGGCAACCCGATAAGCCTTAATGACCCATTTGGACTTAGTCCGTTCCTTAACTGGCTTGACGGAATTACGGGGCATGATATTCTTGATCTGCTTGGAATGCTTCCGGGTATTGGATTTGTATTTGACGAAATCAACGCTGCTTGGTATGCCAAAGAGGGAGATTATTACAACGCAGCTTGCAGCCTTGTGTCAGCATTGCCAGGAGCGGGCGACGCATTAGGCGTGTTTGCGAAAACAGGAAAGTCATGTAAACTTGTAACTGCATTCCATAAAACAGGATCAGCAGGAAATCTTATGATCGGCTCATATGAATTGGGAAAAACGGCTGATAAATACATAAGTGGAGATGCAAGTTTCACATGGGAAGAGATAAAGGGCGACTTATTTAAAGTTGCAATGACAGGAACGTCAATGTGGGGGTCTGCAAAGGACTTTGGCACTTCGTATTGCTTTGTTGCGGGTACGCTTGTAACTACTGAGGACGGACAAAAGCCTATTGAAGAAATTCAGGTTGGGGATAGGGTTCTTTCCAAGGATGAAGTGACAGGGGAGGTAGAAACCAAAACTGTTACTAAGACCTATATTAATCAAACAACAAAATTAACTCATATAGGTGTTAATGGTGAAGAATTTGCTAGTACGCCGACTCATCCATTCTATGTATATCAACATGGTTGGACACAAGCAGCAAACCTCAGAGCCGGCGATGTGCTTGTACTTTCTAATGGTGAATTTGTAACTGTTGAATGGGTTCAGCACGAGATACTTGAAAAGTCTGTAAATGTTTATAATCTTGAGGTTCAAGACTTCCATACTTATTTTATTGGTGAAAGTGGAGTTTGGGTTCATAATCAAGGTTGTAAAAATGAAAAGACATATCAAACATACACTAAAACAAATCCTGAAACTGGAGAAGTATACTCTGGCAGAACAAGTGGCTATGGGACACCTAAAGAAAATGTTTCAAGGCGAGATAAGAAGCATCATATGAATGACAAAGGATTTGGACCAGCGGCACTTGATAAATCAAGTACCAATAAAGATGCTATCCGTGGTCGAGAGCAGCAGTTGATAGACTCTAATGGTGGTGCTAAATCTCAAAGAGGAACATCAGGCAACGCAATTAATGGTATTAGCCCTAATAACAAGAAAAAGAATCGATACATGAAATCTGCTACAGATGAATTTGGTGAGTTGATATGAGGAGAATAGTTGGGAATGTCGGAGCTTTTAAGCTTCCAAATGGTGAGTATGGATTCGGAAGAATTTTCAAATATGCTGATGTTGCATTTTATAGGCATATTGGTAAGAATGAAAAGGATTTGCCGAAAACTGAAGATTATGCCTTTATTGTGGGGGTTTATAATAGTTCTGTTTCCCTAATGAAGTATGTTGAAAAAAGACCATATGTGACTGAAAGTGAGGTAACTTCTCCACCGACATATATAAGAGATTGTATATCTGGTGAGTATTCCATTTACTATGCAAACGGTGATATTGTTCCATCTACTTATGAAGAATGTAAGAATTTGGAGGTCTGCGCAGTTTGGGAATTAAGCCACGTTATAGATAGATTAATGGGGGATGACAAATGGCAAAAATGTATGGCATTATAAAGATAATCTTTTCTTAATCACGCTTCATTAAGAATTTAGAGCAGTATATTGTAGATTACTGTTCTAAATTATCCCTATAATAGATATGGCTTTATCGTAGTAAACGGCGAAACTATTTCTGCTACGCCTAGTCACCCGTTCTATGTTGATAAACTTGGTTGGACTTTAGCACGTTCACTTCGTGCAGGCGATATACTTGTACTTTCAAATGGTGAACTTGTAACAGTTGAATGGGTTCAGCACGAGATTCTTGAATCACCTATCAAGGTTTATAACTTTGAAGTTGAGGATTTTCATACTTACTTTGTGGGCGAAAATGGCATTTTTGTTCATAATGGGTGTGGGGATAATTCTTGGAATGAATATCAGAAAGAGCATGTTGGTGAAGGTAAGAACAGGTCAGAACTCGCAGCTGAATATAATGCAGCTAAACCTGTTAAATCTACTAATAATACAAACAAGGTTCATGCAAATTCACTTGATACTGGTTTACCAGCAGAGGGTTATACTCTTAGAAATAAGGACACAGGGGAAATATTAAAATATGGTGAAACCACCAGAGGGAAGCAAAGGTATACTCAAAAATATCTAGATAATAACAATGCTGTGTATGTTTCAGAAATTCGTGGAACCAAGAGAGAAATGCATTATTGGCAACATGAAAAGATAATTGATTATATGTATGTTGCAGACCAAAGGCCACCATTGAACAAATCAACATGGTAGGAGATGGTTTTATGAAATTATTTATTTCAGTCGAAGCTAGTAATTCTGCTGCTTTTATTATTAACGATATTAGGAAAATAATCGAAAATAAGATGGGAAAAATTGAAGTATGTGATTATACAAATAATATCGAAAGTATTGGCATTATAATTAATTCTTGGAATCAAAGCGATTTAAATTTTGGACACGGCAAAGAAAGAAAATACATAAATTACAAACAAAGATTTGCAGATATACGACTTAATATTCCTTATGATGAGTTTCTTTCGGCTGATAAACAAAAGCGTTTTGAAATGGTCAAGAAAAATATTTATGACTCTATAAGAGTGGTAGATGAACGCATTAATAAGAAGAAAGGTTGTAGTTTTGATGGAGACAGATTGATAGCTGATATCGAAACGAAATTGAAAAATCTTGAATTATAGATTGCGTATTACAATCTGGCCTGCTGCTATGATTCAGTATTGTCTTTGGTAATAGGTGTAGTGGAGTTTTCGTCAAGAGAGGAAAAACATGTAAAATTGCAACTGCGTATTTTTAAGTTGCATAGCAGGATAACAAAAAATAATTAATTAAATGAAAGGATGTTTATACATGACTATGACGTATGAAGAAGTTTTAGAAAAAATAAAATCTAGTGGAAAGGTGACCATAACTGAAACAAAAGCTGTTCAACATGCTCAAGTAATCAAATTAAGCAATGGTGGAATAATTAATTGCTATAATACAGGGAAGATTACTTTTCAGGGTAAGTCACAAGATGAAACGCGGGCAATAATCGAGGACGTACAGACTAAAATTGGTAATAGAAAGATCTTTGTAGTGTATGGTCATGACGATATTGCACGTACACAACTCGAAGCATTGCTTCGGCGTTGGGACTTGGAACCTATTATTCTTGATCAGCATGCTTCTGGTGGTCAGACAATTATTGAAAAGCTTGAAGAATATAGTGAAGAAATTGGTTATGCTATAGTGCTTGCAACTCCTGATGACGAAGGCAAAGCAAAAAGTGAGGAATCTTATAAATCCCGTGTACGTCAGAATGTAGTGCTTGAACTGGGAATGTTTCTTGCTAAACTTGGCAGGGAAAAGGTTGCTATACTTTTAAAGGAATCATTGAACTTTGAAAGGCCTTCTGATATCCAAGGTCTGATATATATTCCATTTGAAAAAAAGGTTGACGAGGTTGCTATAAATCTTATCAGGGAACTTTCAAAGCAGGGATATAGTATTGATGCAGCAAGAATATAAAACATATTTTGTTAATAAGAAAGGTCATTTGATATATGAATGAAAAATCAAAGAAATACATAATAGTAGGCCTAATATTACTGCTTGTTGTAGGATTTATTGCCTATAAGAATGTAACAAAGATACAGAACTATAAGGAAAACGGTAAAGAGGTTGAATGCACAGTCAGTTCTGTGATTCAAGGGAGAAAGGGAAAACAGACTGTAGAGGCGGTTTATACTGATGAAACTGGTAATCAGATAACTGCAAAGGTAATCAGAAATCAGTCAACCTATGTCGGTGAAGAATTTACAGGTCTGGTTGTTTCCGAAAAGCCTGAGGAAATTTATTGTATGCCTTCAGAATCTACTCAGAAAATAGTATATTGTGTTTTTGGAGCATTTGGGTTGACGGGGTTAATTCTGATTATCTGCGGCATAGTAAGTGCTGTTAAACATCGCAAAGTGTACTATTAATGATAAAGTTTATGCTTTTTCACGGGGCAGCGGAGCAATCCGCTGTTCTTTTTATACCCGAAAACTATGTGGTTCATACCATAAGTAAAATAAATGTTGAAAAAAGTTGTATAATATATAGTAGAGGCGTTATTGCCTTTAGAAATTATTTGGAGTGTGGTCACTATGTCATCAGTAAAGAAAAACGAACAAATCAATGTTCCATCAATAACGGTGGATAAAAATGTAATAAGGTATGGAGAATCATTCATATGTACAGATAACATATCAATGATTTCAATTTGTCCTATTCCGGCAAATAAATCATGGTTGATAGCTATTATTTTGGGAGTAGTAGGAATATACTTGATGCAGGAAGGTTCAATTGGAATACTGCTTTTAGTTGTTGCTATAATCTGGTTGATTGCGGTATTGGTTTATAATTCAAATCGTGGAGATAATCTTGCAATATCGTTAAATTCCGGAAGCACATTGTATTTTAATTGTAAGGATAGAGCATTTCTTAATAAAGTAGTAAATGCTATGCTCGGAAGTATAAAAGAAAAAAATCAAACTACATATTCTATAAGCTTTGACAAATGTCAAATAAGCGGTGGGGTTTTGCATAATAGTAATTTGATAGAAAGATAAAGGTGTAATTAATATGGAATTAAATTTTAAAGGTTGTCAAATAGATGGCGGCATATTAAATGGTTCAAATGTAGGCGACAATAACGGGATAATCAATGGAGAAAATAATTCTATATCAAAATATTCTTTAGATGATTTTGTTGATTGTATGGATGAAATCATTATGAATTCAAATGTTAGAAGCGAACGTAATTGTGCCATAAAAGCAAAAAGATTAGCAGAAAAAAGTGACTCTGTTGGTTTAAAAAGATACGTTATGGAAAATATGGGTACTTTTTTTACAGGAACATTTGCTACAACAGCTGGCGGCTTTTTACAAGAATTTATTAAGTCATTAATATAATAGTTTGATAATATAATTGAAACAATCCTGGAGTATAACAAAAGCTTTTAAAGCCGAAAGTTATACTCCTTTTTCTTTTCAGACCTTTTTGTTTTAAAAGCAGAAAGGTCTGTTTTTATGCCCATTTTTAAGATATGGCAATGCTTAATTGCCAAATACCCATAGCCTTCGTTTTGATTCAAAAACAAAAATCAAAACGGAGGAATAAAAATGAGTAAAAACACATTGTGTGTTTATGACACAATAACCAAGAAATACGTTGAAATCGAAGTTAACGATGAGGTATACATGAATTACAGGCAAACCGGTTGGGCAATTAAAAATAACGATAGGTCATTTTTCGACCACGAGATACAGTTTTCAATGCTCAAAGGCAGTATTGACGGAGCTTTTGAGAATTTTCATGAGTTTGTTGAAGAAAGCCCGGTTGAAAAATACGCTGCTGTGGCAAGTGTGAAAAAGGCTCTGAATACGCTTCCGACAAAAGACAGAGAGCTTATCGAAATGATTTTCTACAAGGGTATGACCGAACGTGAGTGTGCAGATGAATTAAAAACAACTCAGCAAAATATACACAAAAAGAAAGAGCGGATTTTGTGTATACTTAACAAACTTTTAAAATCTTAAGGAAAAATGGTTGTTAAAACCCCGTTTTCTTACCCTATACAAGTGTAAGAGGAATAAAATATCTTCTTAAGCATCTTGAAAAATGAATATCAACTCTGCAGGTACGTTAATCACACGGCCGGTATGAAATCTCGGCAGCCGCATGAACCATACGCCATGACCTCAGATGAGAGAGCGATAAATATGACGTTCAGACCTTTGGACAGCATCCAAAGTAGGCGATGAAACGTGTGAGGATAATGATACTTCCCAATGAGGGCCAATAGAGCGGGTGAGACGCCCATGAGATCAATACGCTGTCGATCGCCTGCAGAGTTCCGCCGTGGCGGTTGTTGAGAACAAATATCACGGAAAACGTCCGAAACAAACTTGAATCGGACGAAGGCAAAACGAATTTACGTTATTTCGCACCGCATATCTCACGGTGCGGATATAACTCAAGTGCAGAAGCTTTTTCTGCATTTGAGTTGTATATAAAAAGATTGGAGGAAGAGAATTTGTTTGATCAAAAATATATTGCCGATTGGGAAAGGATCCGCAGAAGGTTTCTTAATGACCCTGGAAAAAATATTTATGTCAAAGGAGAAGAGTGCCGAAAGTGCGTATGGTCAAATACGGAATCGGGTAAAATATTATGCACCAAAAGTTGTAGAAAGAAAGGCGGAAAAATATGATGACAAAGTACGGTATGGCGGAAATTCTCGAAAGTCAGGCGAAGATTTTCATAGAAAAACAATTCAGAGATTTCGATGAATCAGCGAAAGAAAGGTATTTGGCAGTTGTTTTAGACTACATACACAGAAACTATCCGTCTTCAAAGGAAGTGGCGTAAGGAGTGAGAAAGATGTTAGGCTTCGTGATTGGCTTATTCGTCGGTGGCACAGTCGGCGTAACAATAATGAGCTTATGCATAGCCGCAGGATAAGCCGACAAGCGTGAAAACTGCACAGATTCGGACAGATAATTTTATTGGGTTTGGTGATTCAAATTCAGAAAGAATTGTGGTATCCTTGTTGGTAAAACGGAGGTGAGAATATGCCGACTGTAACGGTGATACAGCCTACAATAGCAGAAGAACAAAATACAAAGATCCGATGTGCCGCATATTGCAGAGTATCAAGTGATTCCGAAGATCAGCTAAACTCGTTTATGGCGCAGACAAGATACTATGAAAAGGCTTTTGAAAATTCAGAGACCGAACAGCTTGTAGACATCTATGCAGACGAGGGCATCACAGGCACCCGAGAGGACAAGCGTGATGAGTTTCAGCGAATGATAAAGGATTGCCGAAGGGGAAAGATAGACAGGATATATACCAAATCAATCAGCCGTTTTGCAAGAAATACAAAGGACTGCCTGAAGAACATAAGAGAGCTTAAAAGCCTTGGAATAACCGTGTTCTTTGAGAAAGAAAACATTGATACCGCAAAGCTTAGCGATGAAATGATGATAACCATTATGGGCGGTCTGGCGCAGGAGGAGTCCACTTCTATTTCGCAGAATATGCGGTGGTCTGTTCAAAAGCGTATGCAGAACGGGACGTATAAGAATGCCACTCCGCCGTTCGGATTTAAAAAGGTAGACAGTGATTTGGAAATTGAAGAAAACCAAGCGTCGATAGTCAGACAAATATTTGAGTGGTACATAAGCGGCTATGGACTGAAAACAATAGCGGATATGCTAAACGGCATGAATTTGCCCGACAGTAAGCAAAACGTTTTATGGAAAGCGGATAATATACGATATATGCTTAAAAACGACAGATATATCGGAAACGCTATGTTTCAGAAAAGCTATGTTACCGAAACTCTTTCGCATATAAAAAAACGGAATTACGGCGAAAAGCAGAAATACTGTGTAACTGGAGTAAATCAGCAAATAGTTGATAAAGAAACCTTTTATGCGGCACAAAAGCTGCTGAAATCTCGTCACAGAGATTTTGAAACCAACGTTTATCCATTAAGCAAAAAAGTGTTTTGCGGAAAATGCGGTGCGACATACAAACGCAGAAACCGCAGAAGCGGAGCATTTTGGCTGTGCCGGACACACGATATTAATGCAGCGGATTGTGAAAACGGCATTATTGTTGAAAGCGATATTTATTCAGCTTTTATCAGACTGCATAATAAACTGCTGAACAATTACAAGCAAATACTCCTGCCGCTTCAAACCGCATTGCAGGACCTAAAGCTCAGGAACTTCAGCGGTCAGACTCAGGTTATGGATATACACAAAGAAGCAGCTAAGCTCAGGGAACAATCTCACGTCCTTGCACGGCTGAAAACAAAAGGCTTTCTTGACGAGGCTAAATACATTGAGCAGACTACTGAGCTTACGGCAAAGATCAATAAGCTGCAAGCAGAACTGAAAAAACTTACACGCTCGGACGATGAGGACAAAACTCTGGATCAGATCGAAATGTTAATTGACTTTTTTGAAAGGCGTGATAAGCCTATAACCGAATTTGAAGAATCGGCATTTGAGAGTATGGTTGAGAAGATTGTGGTTATAGATCAACATGAGTTGGAGTTTCATTTGATCGGCGGAATAAAACTTATCGAGAAAATTTAATGGACAATTTATTATAGCTATTCAGATAGCCTCTCTGATTGTGACAAAAAGCTCAATGGTGTCCGTATTTTTTTTACGGACACCATTGACTTTGGGAAAAATAGTGGGTATAATATAAGTATTAGGATGGGAGGTATTGCAAATGCTTAAGTTGTTTAAGGTGTCGGGTTTTAAGAATTTCCGTGACACGCTTACTATCGATTTTTCTGATGTTCATGATTATAAATTTAACTCTGAGTGTGTGTCAAACGGATTTTTAAGTAAGATGATTGTTTATGGAAGGAATTCTGTAGGTAAAACCAATCTGGGACTAGCCATATTTGATATTGTATCTCATCTTACAGAAAACAATGTTTCGCCGGGTTTGTATGACTATTATCTAAATGTTGAAAGCGAGACAAAGCGAGCGTCGTTTTTTTATGTATTTCAGTTTAATCGGGATATTATTAAGTACGGTTATGAAAAAAATGAAAAAAGAGAATTGGTTTCAGAATGCCTATGGATTAATGATATGCTGATATTCTCGTATGATACTATTGATGAAACAAGTGATTATTCCGGTATCAAAGGAATATCCCCCACGCTGAATCATAACTTTGAAGGCATCGAGTCAGTTCTGAAATATATAGTGAATAATACCGTACTGTCTGATACTCATCCGTTAAAAAAACTAATGAAATATGTTTCGTCAATGCTATGGTTTCGCAATCTGGACGAAAACCGTTATATTGGATATAAAAACAAGAGTACAGATTATGCCGATTTCATCTTTAAGCCTGAAATATTGAAGGAGTTTCAGGATTTTCTGCACGAATCGGGTGTTCAAGAGGATCTAATTGCGAAAACCGATTCTGATGGCATTAAACGTCTGTATTTTGATACTAAAACGCCACTGCCTTTTTTTAAAACTGCTTCCAGCGGAACAAAAGCACTGTATACATTTTTCTATTGGTACAAAACCGCACCTGATGTTTCATTTTTGTTTATGGATGAGTTTGATGCATATTATCACTATGAACTGTCTGAAAGTATCGTGCGTATTATTGAGAAAATGCCAAATACGCAGGTTATGATAACATCACACAATACAAACCTTTTATCCAATCGGATCATGAGACCGGATTGCTATTTTATATTGACAAATGAAAGATTAACAGCTCTTGTAAATGCAACAGATCGTGAATTAAGGGAAGGACATAATTTAGAAAAGCTCTATATGAGCGGTGAGTTTGATGAATAGGAAACAAGCAAAAATTCTCGTTTTGGTAGAGGGAGCCAAAACCGATGTGAAACTGATGGAACATATATTCAGCGTTTATGGTATCAGTAATCGCCATGAAATAGTTTCATATTGCACAAATATATACACGTTGTATCAGGAAATGTTCTTTGAAAAAGATCCGGATGCAATGGATCTTCAGCAAGTGCTGATCGAAAGAGAAACCGATGATAATAAAAAAGCTATATTGGCTGATAGGTATTCAGATATTCTGCTGATATTTGACTTAGATCCTCAAGACGGCAGTTTTTCACCTGAAAAAATCATTGAGATGCAAAACTATTTTGTGGAATCATCGGACAAAGGTAAATTGTATTTGAATTATCCAATGGTTGAATCGTTTTATCATCTGACGGATATTCCCGATCCTGCATATTACGATAGAATGGCCTCTATGCAGGAACTGATGGCACATTCATATAAAAGTCGGGTCAATCGCGAGAACCGTAATCATGATTATGGTAAATTTGCCTTAACCAAAGATGAGTGCAGTATTGTGATACAGCAAAATCTTGAAAAGGGCAAAAGGTTGATAGGAGGCACAGATGATGTTATACCGGACTTGCTGGAGATACTCAAATTCCAACTTCGTTTTATAGAACTACATAAGGCAATGTATGTTTTATGTACTTGCACATATTATATTGTTGATTATAATCCAAAGTTATTAGTATGATTACTATCCGATAAGAAAGAAGTGCTGACACATAATGAGCGAAACAGATCACGACGTTGATAAAGAACAGGAACTATACATAGAAGAGGCGAGAAAAAAGCTTCAATTTGATAAGTATATTTATACCAAACTTAAGCAAGCGGAAAATCAGGCTGACAGCACTGACAAAAGGTTTTCATCGGAAGAAATACTATCTGAAATCAAGAGTTTGAAATAAAATATGATATATGACATTGAAAAAAGCATCTCCCGGAGGTGCTTTTTTATGCCAAACTGCAAATTTAGGTGCTGTATTTTTGTTGCTGTTGGTAATAGCTTTTGAGAAGAAAATGTGGTATTGTTGTAGGTCGAAAGGAGGCGAGATCATGCCAAAGAATCGTACAATCCCGTTCGGATACTGTATGAAAAACGGTGAGATAACAACCGAACCCAAAGAAGTATACGCAGTTGTTACAATATTTGACGAGTATCTGGAAGGCAGAAGTTTGTCAGAGATCGCAAAGCTTATGCAAACAGAGAAAATTCGCTACAATGCTGTTTCGGATAAGTGGAACAAAAATATGGTCAAGCGGATCATTGAAAATGATAAGTATTTAGGCAATGATACATACCCGCAGTTGATCACCGATGATATTTTCAAGAGAGCAAACGAAAAGCGAGTAAAAAAAGCAACCACACTTAATTTGATTTCAGAAGATTTGCAAGCAATCCGAAATGTTACATACTGTTTGGAATGCGGTCACAAGCTTTCAAGAATCGGAGGCAATTCAAAATATGAAAAGTGGGATTGCAGAAATCCCGATTGTTACAAGCTTGAATTTCGGCTTACAGATCAAATGATAATAGGAGCTGTTCTTAATGTTCTGAATTCGGCTATTGTGAATCCGAGTCTGTTGGAATCGGGCGGCGAGATAAGCACATATTCACCTACTGCGGATATAGTCCGTAAGCAAAATGAGATCAATCAGATGACAGATTCTCCGCAAGTGGATTTTGACAGAGTTAAAGCTGAAATTTTCAGGCTTGCCGAAATGAAATACGACTGCTGCACTTACAATGAAAGTCCGCAGAAAACAGAAGAACTACGTAATTTACTTGAGAATAACAAACAATTAAATATACTCGATATCGGCTTATTCAAAGCGTGTGTTTCACGAATCTGGATAAGCCATTTTTGTACCATAGAGGTAGAGCTTATCAACGGAGTAAGGATCAAGAATATTACTGAAAAAGTCAAAACGTCAAGGAGTGAAAACAATGTCCACAGCGCCGAATGTAACGGTGATACCTGCGAAAGTGCAGACAGCTGAAAGTCGCAGTAAATACCACCAGTTAAGAGTTGCCGCATACTGCCGAGTATCTACGGCTCAGGAAGAACAGCAGAACAGCTATCAGGTCCAGATCGCATATTACACCGATCTTATCAACAGAAAAAAGGAATGGACGCTTGCGGGGGTATTTGCAGACGAGGGTATAAGCGGAACTCAGACAAAGAAAAGAACCGAGTTTAACCGCATGATAAGAATGTGCAGGAACAAAAAGATAGATCTTGTGATCACCAAATCAATATCAAGATTTGCCCGAAATACCGTCGATTGCCTTGAATATGTCAGACAACTTAAAGACTTGGGTATCGGAGTTATTTTTGAAAAAGAGAACATAAACACCTTAACCATGACATCGGAATTTATGGTAGCTCTGTATGGAAGTTTTGCTCAGGCGGAATCCGAATCCATAAGTAAAAATGTTTCATGGGGAAAAGAAAAAGCTTATCTTGAGGGAAAGGTGCAGTTTCAGTATAAATATCTTCTGGGCTACAAAAAGGGGACGGACGGTAAGCCTGAAATAGTTCCCGAAGAAGCGGAGATCGTGCGACTGATATATACGCTGTTCCTTGACGGATATAGCATGACCAGAATCAAAAAAATTCTTGAAAACAAGGGATATTTGACCGCACAAGGCAAAAAAGTTTGGAACGAATCTTTAATAAGAAGCATCCTCAAAAACGAAAAGTACGTGGGAGATGCACTCTTGCAGAAAACTTTTACAAGCGATTGCATAACGCACAAAGTCGTGAAAAATCATGGAGAACGTCCGATGTATCTGGTTACGGATCATCATGTTCCGATAGTTGACCGTGACACTTACAACAGGGTTCAGCAGGAGCTTGCAAGGCGTTCCAGTAAACGAAAAGTTTCAGATAAAACTACAACTGAACAGGGAAAGTATTCAAGCAAATACGCACTTACCGAATTGCTTATCTGCGGTCACTGCGGTACGCCTTATCGCAGAACTACTTGGGCGGCTCGTGGAAAAAAGCAAATTGTCTGGCGGTGCATCAGCCGTCTGGAACACGGTAAAAAGTATTGCCCAGATTCTCCTACGATAAAGGAAGAAAATCTGCATCAAGGAATCATAAAAGCGATTAATAATTACTACTCATGCCGTAACGATATTGCAAGAATTCTCAAAGCAAACATTGGAACGGTTCTTGAATGTCAGGGGCAGGAAGAAATTATCGCTGCCGAAAACAGACTTAAAGAAATCGACCGAGCAAGAAACGAATTAGTTGGACTGATAGCAACAGGCGGCTGTGATGAGGACAAGCTGGACAGCGAGTTTGAAAAGCTATATGAGGAAGAGCAAAGCCTAAGTGAAAGACTTGTATTGCTGAAATCAAAAAAACAAACTTCCGCCGAAACTCAAGCCAAGCTTGATAAGATAATAGATATGATAGAGCATGAAAAGTTTGAGTTGGAAACATTTGATAATGTGCTTATCAGAAAGCTGATAGAATGTGTGAAGGTTCTGAACAAGGCGGAGATACTGGTGATCTTTAAAGGTGGGTATGAGGTCAGAAAGGAAATTGAATAACGATCAAAATTTACGGCTTGCGATATATTCGCAGGCTGTTTTTGTTGGGAGGTGTAACATTGTCATCAAACTTTGACGGCATAAAAACAAGAAAATTCGGTATAGAGATAGAAATGACTGGACTTACACGAAGTCAGGCGGCAAAAGCTATGGCAAATGTCCTTGACGGGCGTGTTGAACACGAGGGCGGAAGCTATGACAAATACATTGTAACTGATTCAAAGAACAGAAAGTGGGCGATAGTTTATGACGGCAGTATCAACTGCTATAACGCAAACGGTGACAGCGCTTCCAAGTCTTACAGCGTGGAAATGAATTCTCCTGTGCTGGAATATGAAGACATACCGCTTTTGCAGGAAGTTGTCAGAGCGTTACGCCGTGCAGGTGGGGTAACAGGCCCTCGGTACTGTGCTGGAACGCATATCCATATTTCGGCGGACGATTATACATCGCAGCAGATACGAAATCTTGTAAACATTTTTGCAAGCAAAGAGAATTTTCTGTGGGACGCTTTGCAGGTATCATCTGCCCGTGAAAGCTACTGTCACAAGATGGACAAGGAATTTATTAAAGAGATAAACCAAAAGAAACCTACCGATATGGAAACGATAAAGAGGCTTTGGTTTCACGGCAGAATGAGCGAGCAGTTTCAGCATTATTCAAACAGCCGATATGTTATCTGCAATCTTCACAGCTTTTTTCAGAACGGGCATTACGAGATAAGAGCGTATAATGGTTCACTTCACGCTGGTGAGGTAAGAAGTCAGATCATGCTTGCATTAGCCATAAGCAATGCGGCTATGACCAAGAAATATTGTTCTCCGCACGTTTCACAAAGCGATAATATGCGGTACAGTTTCAGAGTATGGCTGCTGGGATTAGGACTTATCGGTGATGAGTTCAAAAATTGCAGAACACATCTGCTGAAACATCTTGAGGGTGACATAGCCTGGCGACACCCGGAGGACGGAATTGCTGCAAGGACAAGGCTTAAAGAAAAGCGAGAGCTTGAGAAACAAGCCGCCCGTGAGCAGCGTAACGAGCCTGTGTGCCATTCCGATGATGAAATCGAGTATATACCCGATGAAAACAACGAGCCATCAGAAAGCGAATGTGGCGATTTTGAAGAAGATGAAGAAATGGGCATGGAAATGTCAATGTGATCGGAGGTAGAAAATGAAAAATAAACAGCTATACATTGCTTATGGCAGTAACATAAATCTTGAGCAGATGAAATATCGATGTCCGCATTCAAAAGTCGTGGGAACATCTGAAATAAAGGATTATGAGTTGGAGTTTAGAGGGGTTGCGACGATCGTTCCTAGCAAGGGATTGACAGTTCCTGTTCTGATCTGGGAGCTTGATGAAAGGGATTTGCCTACTCTCAACAGATACGAAGGATATCCGAGATTGTACAGGCAGGAAGAGATGACTTTTGAACTAGATGGAAAAGAAGTAAAGGGCATGGCTTATCTTATGAATCGTGGAGTACTTTCTCCGCCGAGCCGACAGTATTACAACACTATTTTGCAGGGATACAGAGAGAATGGTCTGGACGAAAAGTACCTTCAAACTGCTTTTGAAAATTCTGTGTTTCTCGAATATTCCGTAAATGAAGAATTTGACGGAGAATTTGATGATGAAGAGCTTGAAGATTATGATCTCGACGATGATATGCAGATGAAATTTTAAGGAGGGTGGTTGAATGAAATACAAAGGATTTTATGTGAAGATAACTCCCGATACTGATTTACATCGGGAGGATAAGGACGGGAATGGTGTTCGCTGTAACGGATTTACTATTGAAGTTTTTGTTGATGAGTCTGAAAGGGTTCAGATTGATGTTTTCTCGGCGGCGGTTGATTTTGAACTTTTGAAAAACAGTCTTGAAGAGGTGGAGCAGTTTGCTATGGATTATATTGACTGCGAAGAGAAAGAGTATCAGAGGATTATTGATGAGAGATAGAAGTTAGTATGAGATTGGTGGACAGCGGCTTAATATTTCAATTAGCTATCTGTATGTTTATGTCGAAATATGTCGTTAAAAATATACTATTATGTTAAAATATACAAAATGAGTTTTGCTGCATTGTGCAACACATAGAAATTCAGATGATTTTGTATAAAACGCTCTAATTTTATTGAAAAATGGAGTGAATTAATGTATAATTATAATAATGAAAGTGCGTCAATCGGCGATAATTGTATATTATCATTTAGTGTTATATTTATGCGGACTGATTTATTTACCCAATCTAGAGTGTAAAAGAAAAGTTCCAAGGGCAAAACAGAATTAGATTAATCTGTGTGAGTTAGTGAGTGTTAGGCATTTATGTTTTATTATTAATTAGCATTCCAAATAAATTTTTAATAATACTTATAGATAGTTAAGGTGATAGTATGATTTTAAAGAAACTAAAATTAAAAAATTTCAGAGGATATACAAATGTAGTTGTTGATTTTGATAGTAATATGAATGTAATTATAGGAAGAAATGATGTTGGCAAATCAACAATTTTAGAAGCACTTGAAATTTTCTTTAATTCTGAAAAGATAAAAATAGATATAAGCGATTTATCTGTTTATAATTCAGAACCGGTCATTGAGATTGCTTGCTGTTTTGATGTTGGAGATGGAAGAATACTTGTTGATGCAACTAACTATTCAACTTGTAAAGATGAATTCCTTCTGAATAATGAGGGCCTTTTAGAAGTTAAACACACTTGGGATTGCTCTAAGGGAAAAATAACTGCTAGTAGCCAAAAAACGTATATAGTTGCTATGTATCCTACCAAATATAACCCTCCTTTAATACAAGAAAAAATTTCGAATTTGCAAAAGCGATATGATTTGTATAAGGATGACCCAATTTATGTTCCTGAGACAAGAACAAAATCAGCTGAATTAAGAAAAGCTATTTATGCAAAGGAACTCAACGATCCAATTGAATTATCTCTCACTGATATAGATATTTCTAAGGAAGATGGTAAAAAAATCGTGGAAAGCATTAGCAAGCAGCTTCCAATGTTTTGCCTGTTTGAATCAGACAGAAAAAATACAGATAAAGATGCAGAAATTCAAGATCCATTAAAGGCAGTTACAAAGTCTGTGATTTCAGATATGGAAGATCAGATTACGCAAATGCAGGAAGAGGTGAAGCAAAAAGTAGAAGAAATAGGCAGAAAGACCATTAAAAAACTTTCAGAATTAGATTCAAGCATAGCACAAAATATTCAACCAAAAGTTACATTGAAGCCAATAGACTCATCTTTTAGTTTCGATTTGGTATCTGATAATGATATTCCTCTTAACAAACGTGGCAGTGGTGTAAGACGTTTAATTCTATTGAGCTATTTTAGGGCAGATGCAGAGGAAAAACTAAGAGAAAATGATAACCGTCAAATGATATATGCAATCGAGGAACCTGAAACAAGTCAGCATCCTGATTATCAACGCATGATTCTATCGACATTATTGGAATTGTCAGAAAAAGACACACATCAAATAATTGTAACTAGTCATACTCCTGAGATTGCTAAAATGGTAGATGTTAATCAACTTATTTTCATAAAGAAGGACGAACATGGAATGCCACATATCGAAAGAAATGATATGAATAAAATAAAAGGAATTGCAGAATCGCTTGGAATATTACCTTATGCAAAAACGAAAACGGTGGTATATGTAGAAGGTCCGAATGATGTGAATTTTTTGACTGCTATAAATCATAATATACCGGAATTGAAAGACATTGTTGATTTATCAGACAATGATTTTTCTCTGATTCCATTGAACGGTGGTCATTTAATTGATTGGGTAAATAAGGATTATTTTAGTGAATCACCTATAAAAGAAATATATATTGTTGATAATGATGTGGAAAAGTATGTTAAACTTATAGAAACAATACAAAAAGAAGATGATGGAAGAAGATTTGGTTGGCATACTAAGTTGCTGGAAATGGAAAACTATATTGCACCTGAACTAATCGAGGATCAATTTGATATTGATTTATCAAAGTATAAGGATACATGGTTCGATATAGATGTTCCTAAAACATTGCTAAATTTAGTGAATCCAGAAATAAAGGATGCGAAAAAGCGTGAAGTTGTCATAAAGCAAATATTAAATCAAAGTGTATCTAAAAAAATTACAAAAGATATTTTGGTGAAAATGAATTGTTGGGATGAACTTGAAGGCTGGTTCAAGAGAATTAGAGATATTAATAATGGTACATATGTAAAAAAGAAAATAATCTATTAGGATTAAACTTATTTTACATTATGTTTTAATATATTATTCAAGTAATATATCAGAAAGGATGATTTAATGAGCAACGAATCGACAAACCATTCAGAAGAAAATGTTACATATGATGATAAAAGAAATAGACTTATTGACATAATAAAAAAAGATCAGAATAATAATTACGGTTCATATGCGGCACTGATAGGGATTGTGTTAACTATATCTGGAATCATAGTTAAGGGGATATCCACTGTAGTTATTGCGGGGTATAACAATTATTTTTCTATTAATAGTTCATACAATCATATAAGTGAAACGAATGTTTTTTCTAATTTATTTGATATTCTTTTTGGAAGTATAATTTTATTAGTGCTGAATTTTTTGATGGCATATGCAATAATAAAAGCAAAAAATTTGTGGAGATTGATACGAAATATAATTTCTATTTTTGTTTTGTCTTTGATATCATTGTTTATATTTGCCTGTATAATGCTTAATTATAATATTTTTCTAGTATGGAAGGATGCAACTTGTTCTGATGTATTAAGTTGCTTACGATCTTTATCAATATTGTGCATATCCATTTATTATTGTGGTCTGATAATAGGAATTGCTATCAGAAATATGAAATGGTTTGATAAGCCTGTCGATAAGGTAATATCTACAATTGATAAAAAAACAAATGCTAAGAAAAATAGTAAAAAGATAATAATTATATTGATTGTTTTTTGGGTTATTATGGGAGCATTCTGCTTTTTTAAATTGGGTGAATCATTTGCTGCACTGAAACATGACTATAGACTGACAGATAATAATACAAAAGTAATATTAGCGGAAAAGGATGGTATGTATCTGTGTGCTGATTGTAAGTATGATGAATCAACTAAACAGTTGGAAATATACTCTTCTGAGCAAGTTTGCATTAATTCTGAAGATGTTGAAATGAGAGTTATAAATGTATATAGTGTGTCAATATATAAAGGAAATTAATTGTAGATCTCGACTTTATTCCTCACGATAATTTTTTTTAGTTATAATTGAAACTTATAATATACAACAAAATGTTAATACGTTATCTTTGTATATATAAAAACAAGTAATTACAATAACTGTTCTAATTATTCATCTATTTCATAGTCACAACACAGAGTTGAAAGGCAGGTGAATGATATGAATATTCGTAACAGAAAAGTCGAAAATATCTATCATTCACACTGCTTTGTGTTCTAACTTCTTTTGTGAATAATGAATTTAAGTGTTTTCGATTTTTCGGGAACACTTTTATATTTGTGAAATGAGGAGTTTTATGGGCACAAAAAATACTGAGATCATAGCGATACGGACAAGTGAGTATTTATCAGAAAATCTTGCTTTGCAGATTTCTAATTCTCTTTGGGAGCAACCTGACATTGCAGGATTGAGAACTATGCTTTATTTTTTCAAGTCAGAAACAGACTATTTTAATGTGATAGCACAAAGTAGTTCTGGCGATTTTGTGGGAAGGCTATGTTGTATACAAAATATTGATGACCCTACACTTTGGTATTATGGTGATCTGTTTGTTGTGGAAAACCACCGTCGCAAGCATATTGCGGAGAAAATGATTACAACAGCCTTTGATGTACTGAAAGACAAGGGCTGTAAAACTGTACGAACTTATGTTGATCCACAAAACACATCGTCACTTGAGTTGCAGAAAAAGCTTGGCTTTACTGAAAAACCATATCAGACGTTTAATGATCTGATAAATAATGGTGACCTGATGTTTGAAAAGCAGTTTGGACAAATTTACAACGCTGTGACTGTACGAGAAAAACTTGATGTAAAGATAGTAGCCAATCTTTACAACAGAAATTTGAAGGCTTTACACGGTGATAAAATATCCTATGACGAGTGGTGTAAGTCGATTTTGAATAATGATACAGATGAGGAAAATTTTCTGATATGTCGAGGACTTATGCCTGTTGCCTGGCTGAAAATCAACGGACTAGAAAACGCTGAAGTTGGTTATATTTCAATGCTTGCCGTTGAGCCAAAATATCAGTATTATGGCGTTGGAACATTTGCGGTCGAGTTTGCTAATAGCTTTTTGCATGACAAAGGTAAAAGATTTGTTCGAGTGCAGACCACTGCTGATAATTTATCTGCTATAGGGTTATATAAAAAATGTGGTTTTGTTGAAGTTAGCAAAACACAAGATGTTTGTGGTGATGAAACTGAATTATGCAAAGTCATGTTTGAAAAGCGTATTTAATTATATTGGTTTTAAAAGAATCCTCTCCAAAGCATTCACTTTGGAGGGGACAACTATATACTTTTCTGCGGCTTTTTAACGTCCATCATGACTTCTTTAAGACATAACTATCATTATGATAAGTTGCCTTGCCAAAAATCTTTTCCATCTTCTTTTATATACCTATATCAACGAACTGCATATATCGTAATATTATTATAACGTTTTAATCATATTTTTAAACTATTGACGACTATTAAATGGAATTGTTTCATCTGTAAAAAAACAGACCCCTATTTAAAACAGGGGTCTGATAAATTTAGCATTTTTCTTTCTTTTTGAACTTTGTCAGATTGATTATCAACGCAAAAAGTGCCATAAAAAGAACTGCCACTGCGAGAGTAACTGTCGATAATTTAATAAGGCTGTCAGTTAAGCCATACATGGATCTTGTGAGTGCATTATACACAGTGTCATTATGTATCGCAAGCCCATCATAATATTTTGTACCCTTTAGGATAGCACACGGAACAAGAATGAGCATTGAGGAACAGAAAAGTGAAGTACCTACCCAATAAAGCAAACCGCATATATGCTTTCTGTTTACTGCTGCCGTAACGCCTATAAATATAACAGCCGTTGCAATAAGAGCTATCCTTATTTTTCTCGCAAGCACAAGCAGATCTTTAAGCTTTGTGGAAATGCCATTAGGTTTATTTATATGGCTCAAAAGCATAACGTCAAGGTCGGATTCAATTGCCTGTTCCACATTTTTTATTGTCTTCTGCTTTATGTCTTCAAGTTCCTGAGTATATTCAACGCCTTCTTTTTTAGCCCATTTTGTATAATCGTCTGAGATATTCTTTTCAAAAAGCGTAAAGTCTGCCTTAAACTCAGGAAGTCCACTCTTTTTGCCAAGAATATAACTGAAAGTATCTTCAACATAGCTATAAATAGCGTTTGATACATCAGTTTTGTTAATCGACTTCTTCAGGGTATCAGCTTCAACACCAGTGTAGGCATATTGTTGTTCACAATATGTCTGTATTTCCTGAAAAGCCGTGTCCTCGATTTTTATCTTGTGCATACTGTTCGTATAGGTTGTCGGTTCAAAGAAAATATTGTCTGCCGCAAACAGAAGTGACAGCGCAAGGAATATAAACGCCAAAAACAGCGAGATTATCAGATTAGGCAGGTAGTTGTATAGTTTTTTGTTTTTCACAGATCTTACCCTCCTAATTCTTATATTCTTTGCTTACGACTTTGCAGATAACATAAAGCCTCTGATCTGAAAGACCCATATATCCATTGTTCCAGCAAGTGTAGAGTATCAGATCATCTACAGGTGGATCTGCGGTCACGTCATAATACAAAAGGGAGGTATCTGTGTCTGGAAGTACCTTAGTTTCTGTGACCTCATAAGTAAATTTGCCATAATCCGTTTTTAGTATCACTTGATCACCCACTAGAATATTAGGTAAATATCTGAAATAAGTGTGGTTATGTGCCGCAAGGACAACTCTGCCTGTAGCACCTATATATGCAGAATAGTTAGATTGCACAACACCTTTTGCTAGAAGATCATCAGAGTCTCCCCAGTAAACAGGCTCTTTGTCAATGCCTGCCTTATCATTCTTTACGGTCAGCTCGGCATATTTGTCGCCGTAGTACGGATAGATTATCTCATGCTGTTCCGTCTTTTTATCAGAATCTGGCACTGTGACTTTTGTTAATCCCTTCATAGGCAGTGCGTCTGCATTTCTGTATTTATTATCCTCTGATGGGTTTTTCAAATGAGCGTTCTCATTGAACGCTATTGCTGCATATCCTTGCAGCTCTATGAATTTTTTATAACTTACCAGCGTCATGATAGACAAACAAAGAGCCAAAACTAAAAGAGGCGTCAAGACCATTACAGCCACTGACGTCCTCTTATTTTTTTTCAGTTTGTTTGCGTCAGACGAGGAAGCTTTAACCTCTTTCCTGACCATATCTTAGCACTCTTTGTTCTTCTTAACAGCTACTGTAATACCAAATGCACTAAGAGCAAGTGTAAGAACCGCAACAACCTGAACAGCTGTCATGCTGTTTGCACCAGTATTAAGTGAACCGTTACCTGTGTTTGTTCCAATGTTTGTATTGCCATCTGAATCAACGACTTGAACGTTCCAATCCTTGCTTGTAAGCTCGTCTACCTTGATAGTAACACCAAAGTGTTTACCTGTAGCTACGCAAGCATCAGCAATAGCCTTTCTGCTATCCTCGCCCATTTCCTTAAACACCTGTCTAAGCTGATCGTTTGTTAGTGAAGCAAGATCTGTTCCTGCACCAAAAAGCTTGTCAGCAACAGGCTGAACATATGTAGCACCACAATCAGAGAGAGCCTTTACCATGTAATCATAGTCAGCAGAGCTGAACTTTGAAGCGTGAGAATCAAGGTAGTTCTTAAGCTCTGATACATGGTTAGAAGGAACACCTGCTGATTTAGCTGCAGAAACAACATCGGCAGAAGAAGCTGCTGATGCGCTTACAACCATTGTTGAAGCAATGATGAACGCAGTAACAGAAGCCGAAATTGACTTAAATATCTTTTTCATAACACCTATCACCTTTCGTAATATTTTCTTATAACAATATTATACACTATTAAAATTCGATTGTCAATATTTTTATTGGTATTTTTTTCAGAAAAAAGCAAATATTTTTACGATGATTTGAAATAGTTATGTATAAGTGCGTATATGCGCTGTTTCATATAATTGTATATTGCTGGAAGATGCAAAAGATTTTCAGCATTCTCAAATAAAAGACTTATAACATTACTGTTTTGGTGCTTTTATGATTTTTGTCAAAGCTGATCTCAAAGCATTTAGATATAATTTCTACATTAATTATTATGATTATACGTCTTGACACGATGTCATGTCATGGTGTATAATTTTTTTGTATGATATAATTGACGTAATGTGCAAGGAGGATATATGAAAAATTATCTCAATGAAAGCCTTTCAGCTCAGGAAAGAGCTGAAGCACTTGTAAATGAAATGACCGTAGAGGAGGCGGCTTCACAGCTTAGATATGACGCTCCTGCTGTTGAGCGGCTCGGCATTCCTGCCTATAACTGGTGGAATGAGGGTATCCATGGGCTTGCACGAAGCGGTGTGGCCACCATGTTTCCACAGGCAATAGGTCTTGCGGCTATGTTTGACACCGACCTTGTGTTCAAAGTGGCAGATATAACCTCCACAGAAGCTCGTGCTAAGTATAATGAGTATTCAAAGCGTGATGACAGGGATATATACAAGGGTCTTACCCTTTGGGCACCTAATATAAATATTTTCAGAGATCCACGCTGGGGCAGAGGTCATGAGACTTACGGTGAAGACCCTTATCTTACCGCAGAGTGCGGCAAGGCATATGTAAAAGGCTTGCAGGGCAGTGGCAAGGTACTGAAAACTGCCGCTTGTGCAAAGCATTTTGCAGTACATAGCGGACCTGAGGCTGTTCGCCATGAATTTAATGCAGAGGTTAGTTGGAAAGACCTTGAAGAGACCTATCTTTACGCCTTTGAGGAGCTTGTAAAAAAAGCAAAGGTCGAGGGTGTAATGGGTGCGTATAACCGTGTGAATGGCGAGCCGTCATGTGCTAGTGAGTTTCTAATGGGCAAGCTCGACAAATGGGGTTTTGATGGCTATTTTGTTTCTGATTGCTGGGCGATAAGGGATTTCCACGAACACCATATGGTGACGTCTTCTCCTGTAGAGTCGGCCGCAATGGCACTTAAAGCAGGTTGTAATGTGAACTGCGGTTGTACGTATGTACACTTGCTTTCTGCTCTTGACAAGGGGCTTGTGACAGAAGATGAAATCCGGGCTTCCTGTGTTGCTCTTATGAGAACTCGCATAAGACTTGGCATGTTTGACAAGTCAACGGAATATGACAACATACCATACAGCGTTGTTTCCTGCCCTGAGCATAAAGCTGTATCCTACCAGTGTGCAGTGAAGTCCATGGTGCTGCTCAAAAACAAGGGTATTCTTCCGCTTGACAAAAAATCAATATCAACTATCGCTGTAATAGGACCAAATGCCGACAGCAGAGCGGCTTTAGAGGGCAATTATAACGGCACAGCCGACAGGTATGTTACTTTCCTTGAGGGTATCGAGGACGCATTTGAGGGCAGGGTGCTTTATGCTGAAGGCTGTCACTTGTATAAGGACAGAGTATCGGGTCTTGCACAGGCAGGGGATAGATACGCCGAAGCTGAGGCGGCAGCGGCAAATTCTGATGTTGTGATACTTTGCGTTGGTCTTGACGCCACTATTGAGGGCGAGGAGGGCGACACAGGTAATGAGTTTTCATCAGGTGACAAGAACGATCTAAGACTTCCTGAAAGTCAGCGTGAGCTTATAAAGCGTGTCGCAAAGATCGGCAAGCCTATGATAGTGGTATGTGCGGCAGGAAGCTCAATAAATATCGAGCATGATTGTGACGCTCTTATTCACGCATGGTATCCGGGCTCAGAGGGCGGCAAGGCTATTGCGGATATTATTTTTGGTAAAGTGTCGCCATCAGGAAAACTGCCTGTTACATTCTATAATAGCGCCGACAAGCTACCTTGCTTTACTGATTATGCTATGTCTGATAGAACATATAGGTACACGAGGGATAACATTCTTTATCCATTCGGCTATGGTCTTACTTATGGAGATGTTGTTGTTACATCGCTTAGTTATGACGATGGCAAAGTCAATGTAGAGGTAGAAAATAACGGTGCCGATACTTGTGATGTTATCGAACTTTACATTAAATCACATTGTGATAATGCTCCGGCTTATCCTGTGCTGTGCGGCTTCAAGAGAATTTTTGTCAAAAAATGTGAAAAGCTTGATGTTGAAATCGAAATACCTGACAAAGCTTTCTCAACAGTGTCAGATATCGGCGAGAGAAAACAGTTTGCAAAGGAATTCACCCTCTATGTCGGTACGCATCAGCCTGATGAACTTAGTTGTCAGCTTAGTGGTACAAACTGTATGAGTATCGAGATAGAACGATAATGAAAAGAGATCTTACAAACGGCAGTATCATAAGCTTGCTTCTTGCTTTTTCAAGCCCGATGATACTGTGAAATCTGCTCCAGCAGGTGTATAAAATTGCCGACACATTTATTGTTGGCAGATCTCTTGGCGAAAATGCCCTTGCGGCTGTGGGCGGCACATACACCCTCACGACTTTTCTTTATTCGATCATAATAGGTCTGTGCATGGGCTGTGGCTCGCTTGTTTCTTATTGTTTCGGTGAAATAAATGAACGCCGCCTGAAAGGCTGTCTGAACATATCATTTCTGATGATAGGCTCTGTTACTTTGGTGACAGAGCCTATCACATTGTGCTTTTCCGATGAGATTTTGAAACTTTTGCATACTCCAATGAAAATAATGTTGTTGACATCTGATCATGTTAGAATTATCCTGGCAGGTGTGGGACTTTGCTTTTACACTCTCGCCAAAGAACCTCTTTTGCGACTATCCTTCAAGAAAAAATCTTGGAAGGATTGCAGTTTTGGTGAAGTGGTGCGAATGCCGACCGCTGCCTCAGTTCAGCAATCTGTCATGAATTTCGGCATACTTATGATACAAGGACTGGTAAATAGTTTTGGAACGGCTGTAATGGCGGCTTTTACAGTGCCGTTCATAATTGTTAAATTAAGCTGTCAGCTTATATGATTTTCCAACAAATACTTGGCTGATTTAGTTTATCTTATTGTATGTTATAACAAAAAACCAATTTTTTGTTGAAATACAAAAAAACGTATCGTTTAAAGTTGACTTTTTGAATAGAATGTGATAAAATTATTATTGTACAGTTTATTTTTTGGAAAAATAACGAAATTATCAACAATAGGGTGAATAATACAAATGAAAAAAAATTACACTATCAAGGATCTTCTGGTACTTCTTCTCGGAAAGGTTTGGTATATCGTTGCCGCTTCAATAGTGTGTGCGATACTGGCCCTTTTCGTATCAAAATTTGTTATGAGTAAGCAGTATCAGTCACACGTTTCAATGTATGTTAAAAGTGCTGATAATCAATCAACGGGTCAGGATAAGACTAATGTTGACTTACAGGATATTAACGCTTCAAAGTCATTGGTACAGACCTACATTGTTATACTTACTGATGACCCGGTAATGAACGAGGTAAGTGATAAGCTTCTTGAGATGTATACTCCTGAACAGCTTGCTCCTTATTTTACTGTAACAAGCGGCAGGGTTTCAAATGATGGTCTGAGAAATGCTTATAGCATGACCGCTGTAAATCAGACGGAGGTACTTCAGATAACTGCCACAACAACCAATGCAAAGCTTTCTTCTGACCTTTGTAACATCATGGCTGACGTCGCTCCAAGCTTTCTTATAAGAGTTATCGGTGCAGGCTCAGTTGAAAAGATAGGTGATGCTGAAGTTTACAATACACCTGTTTCTCCTAACACCACTAAAAATGTTGCCCTTGGCTTTGTTGGTGGCTTGATGGTGGCTGTTCTAGTGATACTTGTTATCGACTTCTTCGACAACACTGTAAAGAATTCTGATGAGCTTGGCGACATTTATCAGAAGCCTATCGTTGGTGAGATAATGAATATTGGCGGAAAGACTTCTAAAAAGGATGAAGGTTCTTCTGCTGACAGAAAAAAACAGCTTCTGTTCAATAATAAGGATATACCGTTTAATATTGTAGAGAACTACAAAACAATGCGTACAAACCTTATGTTTACACTTTCTACAACACGAAATAAGATAGTTGTCGTTTCTAGCCCTAATCCAAGTGAGGGTAAGTCTGTAACAGTTGCAAACCTTGCAGCTTCAATGGCTGAAACAGAAAATAAGGTACTTCTTATTGACGCTGATATGAGAAGACCTGTTCAGCACAGAAACTTCAAGTTAAAAAACAATGTTGGACTTTCAACAATACTGAGTGGTGAAAGCACATTTGATAAGTGTGTGCATGAAACCAAGAATGGCAATTTTGCTGTTCTTACATCAGGCGTTTTGCCTCCAAACCCGTCAGAGCTTCTTGCTTCTGAGAAAATGCGTGAATTGCTTGAATATGTTCAGCATAAGTATGATTATGTTATTGTCGACGGAACCCCGCTGCTTCCTGTAACTGACGTAATGAGCCTTGCAGACGAGGTCGCAGGCGTTCTTCTTGTGGCAAGATATGGCAGAACTACATATCAGGAGATAGAGGAGTCTATGAAGAAGCTTGAGATAGGCGATTGCAATCTGCTTGGGTTCGTTCTTAATGATATTTCCGCAAAGAACGGTTCTCATTACGGATACAAGTATAGCTACAAGTATAAATATGACTACAGCTATAAATACGGTGGGAAAGATGCTTCTGCCGAAAGTTAAATGACATGGAGATGTTAGATTGACTACCGATTATCACAGCCACATACTGCCGAATATTGATGACGGCTCTGACAGCATCAAAACATCACTTAAAATGATAAAAATGATGAAACAGCAGGGCATAGGTATAATTGTTGCAACACCACATTTTTATATGCACAGGGAAGCTTCTTTAGACAGTTATCTTGTCAAACGGCAAAATGCTTATGAGAAGCTCATGGCGGCTGACCCTGCCGTGAAGGATATACATATTGGTGCTGAGGTGGCTATAGAAAAGGGCATCAGCGTATTAGGAGAACTTGAAAAGCTGTGTATCAGCGGAACACGACTTATTCTTCTTGAACCACCATTCACTCAGTATAACAGTTGGATCGTCGAGGAGATAGACGAGATAGCAAATTCTCGAAGGCTTATTCCGATAATCGCCCATGTACATAGATATATGGGCGTTTATTCAAAGTCAGATCTGAAAAGTCTGATGTCTGTGGATGCAGTTTTTCAGATAAATGCAGAAGCTTTTGAGCATTTTTCCACAAGACGTTTTGTTAATAAGCTTATTTCAAGTGGCAGAGATTTTGTCTTTGGAAGCGATGCTCATAATATTGATGATAGAAAACCTAACTTTGATCTTATAGCTAAAAGATCTGGAAGTGAAAATATAAGACGTTCTGATAAAGTACTCATGTCTGCTATGGCTGACGAAGAAAGAATGTTTGCTTTTTAAGTATAGAAAAAATATTGATGATATTATAAATAGCCTGCACTGTGCCATTGAGGGGTGGCCATGGTGTGATCTTATTCATTGCTTTAATTGAGCGGAGGTATGTTTTATTTATGGAGAAAACAAGCGAAAACACAGTTCAGGTGTGGAAAAACAAAAAGATAAAGCATTGGATGCTTATTGCATTCTTTCTGTGTTTCTATGATATTGTTGCCGTAAATCTATCCTACATTTTCGGACTTTTCATCAGATTTGACCTTACTTTTTCTGCAATACCAAAAGAGTATATGCTTGCCTATGTAAAGTTTGCTCCAATATATACAGCTTTCTGTGTTGTGGTGTTTTTTGTGTTCAAGCTTTATAATAGTTTGTGGAGATTTGCTAGCATTGGCGAACTGTCAAGGATATTTTTGGCTTCGATAGTTACTACCATATTCCAGGCTGTGGGTATTACATTACTCTTCATGAGAATGCCTGTGGCTTACTATATAGTAGGAGCGGGAACTCAGTTCGTGCTTATAACGGCAGTGCGTTTTGCCTATAGATATGTCACCCTTTTAAGAGCAAAACAGGTAACAAATCAGGTGGCAGTGCATAATGCAATGGTCATTGGTGCAGGTGCTTCGGGTCAGATGATCCTTAAAGAGCTTACGATGTCAGAACGTGCAAATGCAAGACCACTCTGCATAATCGATGATAACCCAAATAAGTGGGGAAGAAATATCGGAGGAGTTCCTATCGTCGGTGGCCGTGATTGCATTATGGAAAGCGTCAAAAAGTATAATATTGATCAGATCCTTTTTGCAATTCCAACTGCATCACCTGAGAACAAAAGGGATATCCTTAATATTTGTAAGGAAACCGGCTGTGAGATGAAACAGCTTCCGGGCGTTTATCAGATAACAAATGGTGAGGTGCTTCTCAGCAAGATGAAGCCTGTTGCAGTCGAGGATCTGCTTGGAAGAGAGCCTATCAGAGTAAACATGGACGAGATATTCCAGCACCTTAAGGGTAAGACCATTTTGGTAACAGGTGGCGGTGGCTCTATCGGAAGCGAGCTTTGCCGACAGATAGCAGGTCATGAGCCTAAACAGCTTATCATATTTGACATTTATGAAAACAATGCTTATGAAATAGAGCAGGAGCTTAAACGTAAATATGGCAGTAAACTCAATCTTGTGACGCTTATCGGCTCTGTTCGTGACAGCAGACGTATCAATGACGTTTTTGAAAAATACAAGCCTGATATCGTTTATCACGCTGCAGCACATAAGCACGTTCCGCTTATGGAAACAAGCCCTAATGAAGCTATCAAAAATAATGTTGTTGGTACATACAAGACAGCCTATGCCGCTTTGAAGCATGGCACAAAGAGGTTTGTGCTTATAAGCACCGATAAGGCTGTAAACCCTACTAATATTATGGGTGCAAGTAAAAGACTTTGCGAAATGGTCATCCAGAGCATGGACGCTATCAGCAAGGCAGGCAGAACAGATCTTCTACCTATGCTCCATGCACACGTTGATGAAATGACAGACGGTATGCTTGAGAACGATCCGATAGACGAGATAGCTGTTGATAATATAGAGAGCAGTGAAGCGGTTAAGATCGAAAGCGTTGGCAATAAGGACAGAAATGGCACACAGTTTGTTGCAGTTCGTTTTGGAAACGTTCTTGGAAGCAACGGCTCTGTAATCCCACTGTTCAAAAAGCAGATAGAAGCAGGCGGTCCTGTTACTGTTACTCACCCTGATATCATAAGATATTTCATGACTATACCTGAGGCTGTGAGCCTTGTTCTTCAGGCAGGCACATACGCATGGGGCGGCGAGATATTTGTCCTTGATATGGGTGCGCCTGTGAAGATAGACACACTTGCGAGAAATCTTATCAGACTTTCAGGATATAAGCCTGATGTAGATATCAAGATAGTTTACTCAGGTCTGCGTCCTGGCGAGAAGCTTTTTGAGGAGAAGCTTATGGCAGAGGAGGGCATGATGAAAACGGACAATGAGCTTATCCATATCGGAAAGCCTATACCGTTTGACACAGAAACGTTCCTTGGTCAGCTTGGAGAGCTTGCTCGTGCAAGCTATAACAATGACGAAAATATCGTTGAAATGGTCGAAAAGATCGTTCCAACATTCAGTCCTGTAGGTGATAAACCAACAGGTAATGAAAAATATGGCAGAAACGCTGTTGCAGTTTCTACGACAAAATAATAATAGATCCATATTTCAGCACTGCGGGGTTTTCTGCGGTGCTGTTTTTATGCCTAAAATTTCACACTTTTTCTTGATGCTACTTGAAAAAAGGCAGCTTATGTGGTATAATGAATAATGAATGTAAATTTGCGTAAAGGACTATTTCTATATGAAAAAATGGAGAATAAACAGACCTGACCCTGTGAAAACTGCAGAGTTTATGAACAAGTGTGACTTGAAAAGCCTTACCCTAGACGTTATGACTTCAAGGGGGTTCACTGACTTTGACAGCCTTGCTGATTTTTTTAAAGGAGAAGAACTTAGTGATCCTTTTCTTATAAAGGATATGGCTATAGCCGCCGAAGTGATAAACAAGGCGGTTGATCAGTATGACCTTATTTGTATTTACGGTGACTATGACTGCGATGGAGTTACGTCCACCACTATACTTTACAACTATCTTGAAAGCATGGGCGCAAACGTTATGTACTATATTCCTGAGCGTGAGGCTGGATATGGCATGAACATGGAAGCTATTGAAATGCTTGCAGAAAAGGGTGTTAAGCTTATCGTCACTGTGGATAACGGCATTTCCGCGGTTGAGGAAGCTGAACGTATTGCTGAGCTTTATATGGAACTTGTTATCACAGATCACCACCAGCCGCCTGAGAAGCTTCCGAGGGCAAGGGCTATCGTTAATCCACATCGTGCAGATTGTCCTTCGTCATACAAAGACCTTGCAGGCGTTGGTGTAGCTTTCAAGCTTTGTGCTGCACTTGACGGCGGCAGTTATGACACTGTTATGGAACAGTATGCCGACATTTGTGCTATCGGTACAGTTGCGGACGTTGTGCCACTCACAGGGGAAAACAGAACTATTGTCAAGCGTGGTCTTGAATATCTTGCAAACACCGAAATATTGGGACTAAACTATCTTATAGATAAAGCAAAGCTTGATAGAAATGCTCTTGACTCAACAGGCATTGCTTTTAGGATTGCCCCTGTCATAAACGCTTCGGGCAGATTTGGCTCACCACTTACAGCGGTAAAAACGCTTCTCAGCGAAGACCCGGAGGACGCTGAGAATTATGTTGACACTCTTTTAAATCTTAACGCCCAGCGCAAGCAGACGGAAACAGAGATAATGACAGAAATAGTAAACTATATAAACGCTCACCCTGAAACTCTTGACCATAGAGTGCTTGTGCTTTCAGGCAAGGGCTGGCATCACGGAGTTATTGGCATTGTTTCTTCACGCATTTTGGAATTTTACGGAAAGCCGAATGTTATAATCTCCATTGATGATGATGGAAACGCACGAGGCTCTGCGAGAAGCGTAAAGGGCTTCAATATATTCAAGTGTTTTCAGCATTGCGGAGAGCTGCTTGATAAATTTGGTGGACATGAGTGTGCAGGAGGTCTGTCGCTGAAGGCTGAGAACATTGAAAAGTTCACTCAAATGGTGTATGAATACAGCGATCCTATGGAGAAATTCCCTAGCGTTGAGCTTATAGCGGATAAGCTTCTTATGCCGCAGGATATCAACCTTGATAATGTAAAGGGTCTTGCCGCAATGGAGCCTTTTGGTGCAGAGAACCCTGTTCCAGTTTTTGCAATGCTTGGAGTAAGAGTAGATAAGATAATACCGCTGTCACAGGGCAAGCATACAAAGATCGAGTTTTCATACGGAAGCTATAGAGGACAGGCTCTTATTTTCTCCCTTGCACCTGAAAAAGCTTGTTTCGCAGTTGGCGATAAGCTTGATATGCTCGTGGAGCTTGGAATAAATGTGTTCAATAACCGTGAGTCCATATCCATAAGAGTTATCGATCATAGATTGAGTGGAGTAAAACAGGAAAGATATTTTGCGGCAAAGGATTGTTATGAAAAACTCATGCGCGGGGAACAGCTTCCTGCAAGTTTTATAAGAAAAATAATCCCGACAAGGCAGGAGCTTATCGGCGTATATAAATACATAAGTGCAGTTAAGAATATTACGTTGGATAATCTTTTCATGAAAATATCAGGCGACAGTATGAATTATTGCAAACTGCATATTTGCGTTGATATTTTCCGTGATAAGGGTCTTATTGAGTTCAGACCCGCAACTATGAAAATAAGCTACGTTGTGCCGAAACAAAAGGTAAATCTTGAGGACTCTGAAACTCTTGTTAAGCTGAATGAAATGCTTGGAAAGGCAGGTAACTAAAATGTCAGATAAAGAGAATATTTTGCTTGATCCTGCTGAAATGGATAAGATAGAAAATATACCTGAGATAAAAACTGTCAGTGAAGAAGATCTTCCTGCCGAATCCGAGGTTAAAGAGCAGTTTGAAGAAAAGCCTGCTCCTACGGCTTCGCCTGACTATACCGACGCTGTGCCTGAAGCTTCAAAGCCTGAGCATATAGGTGAGAGGTCGGTGTGTTCTATTGATGCACTTATTCAGAAAATACTTGATGGCGAGAGGCAGTACGATCTGTCAAAAATCGTTTCCGCCTATGAACTTGCTGAAAAGTATCATCACAATCAGAAAAGAGAGTCTGGCGAGCCGTATATAACCCACCCTCTGTCTGTTGCATATATTCTTTTGGAGCTTGGCATGGATACTGATACTATTTGTGCAGCACTTCTTCATGACGTTGTGGAGGACACTCCATGCACTCTTGAAGAATTACAGAAGAATTTTGGCTCAGACGTTGCAATGCTTGTAAATGGCGTTACAAAGCTGAAAAAGGTAGAAACTTTCACCAAAGACGAGCAGAAAGCTGAGAATATCAGAAAAATTCTTCTTGCAATGAGCGAGGATATTCGTGTTATTATCATAAAACTTGCAGATAGACTTCACAATATGCGTACTCTTAATTATTGCAAAGATTCAAAACGCAGAACTATCGCCCATGAAACAATGAACATCTATGCACCGATAGCTCACCGCCTTGGAATACGCTCAATTAAAGATGAATTTGAAGATCTTGCTTTTTACTATCTTGATCCATATGCTTATGCCGAGATAGACGAGCAAATGCAGCTCAGAAAGGGCAGCCGTGAACAGCTTGTTGAAAACATCAAGCACAAGATACATGACAGGCTTGAAAAGGATTTTGACCCTGTTCCCCTTATCGAGGGTCGAGTTAAAAGCAATTATGGTATTTATAAAAAAGTATATCGTGACGGCAAGGAGATAGACCAGATATATGATCGCTATGCCGTAAGAATTATCGTCAATACAGTTACCGAGTGCTATAACGTACTTGGCATAATCCACGATATGTTCAGACCTATCCCAAACAGATTTAAGGATTATATTTCCACGCCTAAGGCTAATATGTATCAATCTCTTCACACAACTGTTATCGGCAGAGAGGGAATACCTTTCGAGGTTCAGATAAGAACATGGGAAATGCACAGAACGGCTGAATATGGCATCGCAGCTCACTGGAAATATAAAGAGGGCGTAAGGGGTAGCTCAAAGGACGATCAGCGCCTTGCATGGATAAGACAGATAATCGAGTCACAGCAGGAGTCAAACGACGTTGAGGAGATAGTAAGGGCTATCAAAAATGACCTTGCACCTGAGGACGTTTTTGCTTTCACTCCAAAGGGCGATATGATAACACTGCCTGTTGGCTCAACTGTTATCGACTTTGCTTACGCTATCCACACACAGGTGGGTCATAAGATGTGCGGTGCTAAGGTCGACAAGAAAATGGTATCTTATGATTATCAGATAAAAACAGGCGAGATAATCGAGATACTTACTACTAACGTTGAAGGTCATGGCCCAAGCCGTTCATGGCTTAATATCTGCAAGACCAATGAAGCCAAATCCAAGATACGTTCATGGTTCAAAAAAGAAAGACGAGAGGAAAATATTTTTGAGGGCAGAAATGCTCTTGAAAGAGAGTTCCGCAGAAATAATATAAGAGTGCCTGAGGAAGAACTTGAGGACTTTCTCAAAATGGATATGCACAGACACAGTTGTGATACTCTTGATGATTTCTTTGCAGCCATAGGTTACGGTGGTGTTCAGCTTTCAAAGGTGATGCAAAGGCTGAAATCTGAGTATAATAAGAAATATGGTGAAAAGGCTCAGCCTGATACTTCTGACCTTGAAAATAAGATAAAGACTTCCAAAAATTCCACTGGTGTTATCGTTGACGGCATCGACAACTGCGCTATCAAGTTTGCACAGTGCTGTAATCCGCTTCCAGGTGACGAAATAGTCGGCTTTATCACGAGAGGTCACGGCATATCCGTGCATAAAAAGGATTGCGTGAACTATCTTTCGCAGAAAGATGATCCTGAAAATGCCGCTCGTTGGATAAATGTTAAGTGGGAAAGTTCTGAAAAGCATACTGGATATTTCAAGTGTACTTTGGATATCGTTGCGGTTGACAGAATAGGTCTGCTGGCAGACGTTTCGTCAGCGCTTGCAATGATCAATATTTTTATTTATGAGTCAACCTCAAGGGAACTGAAAAACGGTAATGCAATGCTTTCCGTAACTGTCAGCATTGCAGGAATGGAACAGCTCAACAATGTTATAAACAAGCTTCAGAAAATAAAGAACGTTATTTCTGTTGAAAGAAGCGGTAAATAAGAAAGGACAGATAATGAAAATATATAGACTCAAACCATTGAGTGTTTGTGAAACGAACAGTTATATTGTTGCAAGCGAAGAAAATAACTGCGTTCTTATCGATGCACCTGCCGACCCCGATTATATTCTCGGTGAGATAGAGAGTCACGGTCTTACGCTTAAAAAGATCTTTCTTACCCACGGCCATTTTGACCATATCGGTGCTGTGGCTGACCTTGTAGACAGGACAGGCTGCAAGGTGTATATCCACATTATGGATAAGCCTAAGCTTACAGATGACGCAGGAATGCTTGCTAATCTTTTCAGAATAAGAGGACACAGAAATTACACAGGCAAGGTCAATGTGTTTACAGAGGACGATATACTAAAGCTTGACGAGCTTGAATTTGACGTGTTGGAAACGCCGGGACATACAAGCGGTTCTGTTTGTTTTATATGTGGTATGAATATGTTTTCGGGAGATACCCTATTTTCAAGAAGTGTTGGCAGAACTGATATGCCTGATGGAAGCAGCACAGCCCTTATGAAGTCGCTTATGAAAATAGCTGACCTTGGTGGAAATCTAACTGTTTATCCTGGTCACATGAATGTCACGACACTTGACGCTGAGAGAAAGTATAACCCATATCTCAGGCAGGCTGCGGAGGCTTTGAAATGACTCTGATATTCAGCGGCAACGATTATAAATATGAGCTTGAGGGAGTAATGAAGCTTTTTATCCCTGCAACGCTCTTTACCCACGTTTTTTCTGACAGCATAGATACAGAGGACGATTATGTGTTCGCTCAGAAAAAGGATAACGCTGACAATGTTTGTTTGAGCGTTAAGGTGAGATATGACGGCAAGACTTGCGAAAAAGAGGAGTTTGTGCATTTTGAAAGCGACATGGAACTTTCACTTTCAAGACTTCTTTTTAAGGCAATGAGCGAGATAACAGGCATTGTGCCGAAATGGGGCGTTATAACGGGAATAAGACCTGTGAAGCGTGTGAATGATATGCTCAGTGAGGGCATGAACAAGGCGGAGATATTTAAAGCCATGGAGAGCAGGTATCTTTGCAGCGAAGAAAAGTGCGATATTGCATACAAAACTGCTATAACCCAGAAGCCTGTCCTCGATGAGCTTGAAAAGGACAGCTTTAGTCTTTATGTGTCAGTGCCGTTTTGTCCCACAAGATGCTCCTACTGTTCTTTCGTTTCGCAATCTATCGATGGCTGTATGAAGCTTATCCCTGAGTATGTGAACAAGCTGTGTGAGGAGATAGTTTATACTGCGAAGATAACGAAAAAGCTTGGTTTAAAGCTTGACACCGTATATTTTGGCGGCGGCACTCCTACCACGCTCATTGCTGCTCAGCTTGACAGAGTTATGAAGGTCATTGCAAACAGCTTTGATATGTCAACTGTCCGTGAATACACTGTTGAAGCGGGAAGACCTGACACCATAACTGAAGAAAAGCTGAAGGTGCTTAAAGCAAACGGCTGTGGCAGAGTATCTATAAATCCACAGACTTTGAATGACAGCGTTCTTGAGGCTATTGGCAGAAAGCACACAACTGCACAGTTTTTTGACAGCTTTGACCTTGCAAGAAAAGTTGGTTTTGACTCTATTAATACTGATATAATCGCAGGTCTGCCAACAGACACAGTGGAGAGCTTTGAGAATACCATTAATAAGCTTATCGAGCTTGCTCCTGAGAATATCACTGTACACACACTTTCCATAAAGCGTGCGGCCAGGCTAAATCACAGCGGTGACAGGGAAGTGCTGAAAAATCCAGCCGATAAAATGGTAGAGTATGCCACAAAAAGACTTCTTGAAAGCGGCTATCTGCCTTATTATCTCTACAGACAGAAGAATATGCTTGAAAATCTTGAAAATATAGGCTGGACAAAGCAGGGTCACGAGAGTTTGTATAATATCTATATAATGGAAGAGGTTCAAACCATTCTTGCAATGGGTGCAGGTAGCTCGACAAAGCTTGTTGACAAAGAGGGCGGACGTTTGGAGCGTGTGTTCAATTACAAATTTCCGCTTGAATACAATAAGCATTTTGAGCTTATGCTTAAGCGAAAAAATGAGATAGAGGAATTTTATGCTAAAGAAAAATGAGATTATCAGGCTTGAAATAAGCGGTATGACAAATGAGGGCAACGGAGTAGGAAAGCACGAGGGCATTGCTGTTTTCGTGCCTTTTACTGTTATTGGCGACGTTATCGAATGCAGGATAGTCAAGGTCTGCAAAACGTATTGCTATGGCATTATCGAAAATATTGTAAGTGGTTCGGTTGAAAGAACGAAGAACGATTGCCCTGTTTATTCAAGGTGTGGTGGTTGTTGTTTTCGTCACATGAGCTATGAGGAAGAATGCCGTGTAAAAGAGCAGTTCATAAAGGATTCATTTGAGCGTATTGGTAAGCTTTATCCTGAATATGACAGCTTTGAGGGTTGTAAACAGCTTGTTGGCTATCGCAACAAGGCGCAGTACCCTGTAGCAGAGCAGGACGGCAGGGCAGTTTGCGGATTCTATTCAAGGCGTTCTCATCATGTATGCGATCACACTGATTGTGCATTACAGCCTGCTGTATTCAAGGCAATAGCCGATGAAATAATGGCTTATGTGAACGAGCGTAAGATAAAGGCATACAACGAGGAAACGGGAAGCGGTCTGCTCAGGCATATTTATCTCAGGCGTGGCGAACACTCAGGTGAGATAATGGTCTGTCTTGTTATAACTGACCTTAAAAAGCGTGGCGTATTTGATGTGCTTGTGGGTGAGCTTTGCAAAAAATATGCTGATGTAAAGAGTATAGTTTTCAATGAGAATTGCCGAAAGACCAACTGTATACTCGGACAGAAGCTTGTTACTGCGTATGGAAGCGACACGATACACGATACCATGTGCGGAAATGATATAGAGATATCACCGCTGTCATTTTATCAGGTAAATACAATTCAGGCGGAACGGCTTTATGAAATTGCCGCAGATTATGCTCAGCTGACAGGAAAGGAAACTCTTCTTGATCTTTACTGCGGTGCAGGAACGATTGGTTTGTCAATGAGCCAAAAGGTGAAAAAGCTCATAGGTGTTGAGATAATAGAGTCTGCAATAGACAATGCAAAACGAAATGCCGCAGCAAACAATGTCACAAATGCGGAATTTATATGTGGTGACGCAGGAAAGATAGCAGAGATACTTTACAGCCGTGGCGAGCGACCAGATGTGATAATAGCGGACCCTGCAAGAAAGGGCTGCACTAGGGATGCACTGGAGTACATGGCAAAAATGTCCCCTGACAGGATAGTTATGATTTCCTGCAATCACGCTACTGCTGCTAGGGACTGTGCTGTGCTGGAAGAGTTGGGGTATAAGACGGTCAAGGTCAAGGGCGTGGATCTGTTTGGTAGGACGGGACATGTGGAGACGGTCTGTTTGCTGTCAATGAAAGATAAATAAGAGCCAGAAAATGGCGTATTTCCAGGCTTTTTTGGAGGTTTGGATTTGAAGCCAGACTTCTGAAAAGCTCGGTTTTCTTAAATGAAAACATATCCACTGCAAAATGTATGTCAGGTTGTAACCTCGGATTAGATGTCACAATTTGAGACAGTGGATTAGATGTCAGGCATTTTGGGATGATTTTGGGAAAATGAAAAAGGGTGACAACCAATCCTGCAGGACTGACTCCTATTGAAATCGGTCAGGGAGTGACTTATAAAGAGGCAAAATTAACATTTCTTTGCGAAAAGTTGTATCAGCATCAATTTTCCAAAGAGGATATTACAACTGAAGTTCAGGAGTATTATGCTTCCATGCCAAAAGTCTATCCCGATTTCAATGGAGGCTGGCAACCACATATTGTTTTTGTAGGTGAAATTATAGAGGTTAGGGATGAACGATAAATTGGGATTTAGAGGATGTGAATGAGCAGCATGAAGAAAATAAAAGAAGAAATTAATTTGAAAAAATTCCTTAGGCTGAAGAATACAGGCAGTATCTTTGTGATTGCGGGGCTTTTGACAATTTTTGTAATAGCGTTGTACACATTTATTCTGCAAAGTTCTTACACTAAGACCGCCCTTGAAACAGAAATCATACGTGACACAGCGAGTGCAGATGCAGTACACAAACTCGTGGATGGAAGAATCGGCAAAGAAGATTTTGATCAAATCAAAGATCAATCTGATGAAACGAAGCAATTATATAAGGATATTTCTTCATATTTCAATGAAATCAGAACACTGAATTCTACTCGATATATTTACACTGCTACAAAAAATGAAGAAGGAAAACTCGTTTATGTGGTAGACGGTTTGGATTCGGATGCGGATGATGTAAGACACCCTGGAGATTATATTGAGGAAGAAATGGTTCCGTATATTGATAGGGCTATTTCTGGGGAGAATGTGTACTCTCAGGATATCATTGATACAACATGGGGCCCGATTTTTACGGCTTGCTATCCTGTAAGAGCAAATCATGATGGTACTGGAGAAATCATTGGCGCATTTTGCATTGAAATGGATATGCAATCAGCTTATGGAATGGTTGAAGAGACGAATCATATTTCCATCATCTGCGGTTTAGTCGCAGGAGCTGTATTGCTTTTAATTTGTCTATATACCTATTATGTTTACCAGAAAAGCAAGGCAGAAGAGCAAAAACAAAAACAACTATTAATGACCGCCGCTGAGGAAGCAGATGCTGCCAACAAAGCAAAATCTGCGTTTTTGCTTAGTATTAGCCATGACATCAGAACGCCGATGAATGCCATTATTGGATTTACAAACATTGCGCTTCACCAGAACACGATTTCAGATATTCATGATAGCTTGGAGAAAGTTCAAAAAAGTTCGAATCATCTTCTCTCTTTGTTGAATGACGTTCTGGATTTTACTCGCATTGAAAGTGGAAAAGTTACTATTTCGCCCGAGCCGGTGGACATTACTCAATTGACGGATAACGTCCAGGCGATTATGAATGGACTTCTTTATAATCGAGATCTTAAGTTTGAAGTACATCGAGAAATCCCAAAGAACCCATATGTCCTTGCAGATGTTGCGCGTATCCGAGAAGTTTTGGTGAATCTTCTTGGCAATGCTGTGAAATTCACAAAGGACGGCGGAAAGATTACTTTGGATATCAGCAGTTACCCAGGAGCGGATGAGAAACATATCATAACTCGTTATGTTGTTCGTGATAACGGTATTGGCATGAGCGAAGAGTTCCAGAAAAAATTATTCGATCCGTTTTCACAAGAAGATGATGCTAATGCCAGAACTCAATATAAGGGAACCGGCCTTGGTATGGCCATCACAAAAAAATATGTGGATATGATGGGCGGTTCGATCGCTGTTGAGAGCAAAAAAGGTGTAGGTTCTACATTCACAGTGGAGATCCCACTGGAGTTGTCAGAACAGGTTATTCAATCAGAACAAAAACAACATCTACATAGAGATTTGACGGGTATTCATGTTCTTATGGCTGAGGATAATGATCTAAATGCTGAACTTGCTACGATGATGCTGGAAGATGCTGGTGTGACCGTAACACGCGCATCAGACGGAAAAGAAGTTGTGGATTTGTTTAAAAATCATCCACGAGGCACATACGATCTTATTTTGATGGATATTATGATGCCAAACATGGATGGACACCAAGCAGCAAAAGCCATTCGAGCCTTGGGTATAGAGCGGTCCGATGCAGTTACGATTCCAATTATAGCTTTGTCTGCAAATGCTTTTATAGATGATATTCAGGAATCCCTGGATTCAGGCATGAATGACCATATTTCCAAGCCGATTAACATGGAGGAATTGATCGATACTATCACTAAATACATTAAACATTATTAGGAAAACAAAGAAGTTAATTCTGATTTTCCTGTACCTTTTCAAGATCTTCTCTGCTGATTATGAAAGATCTGGAACAAAATGCGTGCTACTGATCCTGAATATGCACTTGCGATGAAAAATGCCGACACGGCTAAGGTTTGGCAGCTTGAAAATCTCTTCGAGCTGCAGGCTGAGGAGATTGCAATTCAGACGTGTTTGGTAATGTAGTCATTCCTTATTTATAATCAAAAATCAACAAAACTCGTTTGGTTTAGTTTTAGCCAAACGAGTTTTGTTTTTTACTCCCTGAGATTTTCTTTGAGTTTTACTTTTCGATATTCTTTTGGTGACATACCAATGTATTTATGAAACAGTCTGCTGAAATAAAGCGAATTGGTGTATCCAACAATATTTGCAATTTCAGTAATGGTGTAGTCCGTATTTTCTAACAAACTTTGTGCGTTGGAGATTCGCAGCTTTAAGATATATTGCAGCGGACTGGAACCTGTGATTTCTTTAAAGCACTGAATAAACCAACAGTTGCTAAGCCCTCTGGATTCGGAGTACTCCTCAATGCTAATTTCTGTGTTGTAATTTTTACGAAAATAGTGCATCGCAAAAGCAACTTCTTTTTCACTGGTGCTGCTGAATTTCTTTGCACTCATGATTGCACGGCTTATCAAAACAAAAATATTTCGCAGCTGCAAAGAAATCAATTCATCATACCGTGGTCTGCAAAGCTGCAATTCCTGAATCATCTGACCAAATAACCACTGATAATCGGGAGATGTTCCAATATAGAGAATATTATTTTTCAGGTTGATATTGTAATACTTTAAAATTTCTTCTACTTCATTTCCGGTAAAATGCACCCAATAAACATCGGTTTGATCTGCACGATAATAAACATATTCCTGTGGTTGATCCGGCAAATATATAATAATATTTCCGGCTGAAACCGTTTTTTCTTCTCCGTGAATGAAAAAATGTCCTTTTCCGGAGGCAATATATAAAAGCTGATAATCTTTTCTTCCCTTCGGACGATGTGTTACTACTTCAGAACGATTTTTCACACGATAATTTCCGCAGCTTGTTACAATTAAAGGTTTCGTATTATCCACTACAGTAGATGTAGAGTTGTTTAAATAGGCAACATTCATAAACATAAAAAACACCTCCTTGCTTCTATGACTATAGTATATCACACCTGATCACTGATTACAAGAAAAATCCTAAACTTTGTGCATATATTTTATAACTTTGTGTATTTTTTAAGCCGTTTTGTGTGGTATAATAGAATTTAGAAATGAGAGGAAAGAATTAAAAAAAAGACGTCTTTCATTGTAATTCCATGTTGGATTCAGTAAAAATTCTTTATGCTCAAAAAAATAATCATCTATTCTGACGATGGCATTATTTCGTTTTTGCAAGATGAAAAGCAGTTCGTATCATTCGTTATGGGAAAATTCTGTCCATGTGGGCATACAAACAATGAAAGGAGCTCTATTATGAGCAAAGAAAAAACATACTTAAAGTGGTATAACAAAGTCGGTTATGGTTCCGGCGATGTTGCAGGGAACGTTGTCTATGCATTGCTGACATCATTCGTAATGATCTATCTTACCGACACGATTGGATTAAACGCAGGCGTTATTGGCGTTCTCATTGCTGTATCAAAGATTTTTGATGGAATAACAGACATCATTTTTGGTACGTTGATTGATAAGACACATACGAAAATGGGCAAGGCAAAACCGTGGATGCTTTATGGTTTTATCGGCTGTGCAATTACCTTGATTGGTGTATTTGCAATCCCGATGAACATGGATAATTTTGCTCAGTACGCATGGTTCTTTATCTGCTACACTCTTCTTAACAGTGTATTTTATACGGCAAACAACATCGCATATTCTGCTCTGACCGCTCTTGTTACAAAGAACAGCAAGGAAAGAGTTCAGATGGGTTCTTATCGCTTTATCTTCGCATTTGGAACAAGCCTCCTGATTCAGGCTGTTACATTCCAATTTGTTGAAGCAATGGGCGGTGGTGCAAATGGATGGAGAACAGTCGCAATTATTTATGCGGTTATCGGTCTTATTGTAAATACAATTTCCGCTCTTTCTGTAAAAGAACTTTCTGATGAAGAACTTGCAGACAGTGAAACAAAAACAGAAGAAACCAAATACAGTTTTGGAGAAGCATTCAAAATTCTCGTACACAACAAATATTATATGATGATCACAGTAACCTATATTTTGCAGCAGTTCTATGGTGCGATGATCGGTGTTGGAACATACTATGCAAAATATATTCTCGCAGATGAGAATATGTTCGGCACATTTGCGTGGTTTATCAATATTCCTTTGATTATCGCCTTGATCTTCACTCCTACCATCGTACAAAAATGGAACGGAATGTATAAGCTGAACAAATACAGCTACATGGTAGCAACAGTTGGCAGACTTCTGGTAGCAGTTGCCGGATACATGGGAAACATTCCGCTGATGCTTGCATTTACAGCACTTGCAGCACTCGGTCAAGGTCCATGGCAAGGTGATATGAATGCAGTAATCGCATCATGCTCTGAATATAGCTGGCTTACCAAACACAAGCACGTTGATGGAATCATGTACTCCTGCACATCACTTGGTGTAAAAATTGGTGGTGGACTTGGAACAGCAATTGTCGGTCTTTTGCTCGACTTTAGCGGATTCAAGGGCACTTTGACAGTACAGCCTGATTCTGCTATCAATATGCTTCACATTATGTATCTGATCGTTCCGTTTGCACTGGATCTGATCATCACATTTATTCTTTCTAAGATGAATGTTGAAAAGGCAAATGCGGAAATCAAAGAAAAACTTGGAATATCCGAAAATGAAGTTGTGATGGAATCACAGAACTAAAATGGAGGGAACAATATGAAATATACACTCGACTGGCTGACCGATCCGGAAGTGTTTGCAGTCAACAGAATCGCGGCACATTCCGACCACAGAATCTATGCAAACCATTTGGAAGCCGATGCAGATAATTCCTCTCTGATTCAGAATCTGAACGGCACCTGGAAATTTGCGTGGGCAAAGAATCCATCTGAATGGCAGCAAAAGTTCTATGAAGAAAGCGACAGCACTGACAATTTTGACAACATTCAGGTTCCGGGACACATGGAATTGCAGGGATACGGCAAACCGCAGTACGTCAATACCATTTATCCTTGGGAAGGACAGGAGCATCTCCGTCCGCCGTTTATCTCTGAAAAGGATAACCCTGTTGGCAGCTACGTCAGATATTTTGACTTGAACGATGCTCTGAAAAACAAGCGTGTATTTATTTCTTTTCAGGGTGTGGAAACTGCTATGTATGTCTGGCTGAACGGCGAATTTATCGGCTACAGCGAGGATTCTTTTACACCGTCTGAATTTGAACTGACACCATATATCCGTGAAAAGGACAATAAACTTGCTGTTGCAGTGTTCAAAAGAAGTTCTGCAAGCTGGCTGGAAGATCAGGATTTCTGGAGATTCTCCGGCATTTTCCGTGACGTATTCCTTTATGCGGCACCGTCTGCCCATGTTCGTGATATGAGAGTGATTGCAGATTATGACGGTACAAATGGTATCTTCTCTGCAACGCTGGATATTGCGGGCAAGTGTTCTGTGAAATCGATCTTGACAGATGAAAATGGAACGGTCATCGCAGAATCCAATGAAAAGGAATCTGTAAACTGGACAATTGAAAATAGCAAGCCTTGGAGTGCCGAAATACCGAATCTCTATGCGTTTACAGTGATTCTGACAGACGAAGGCGGAAATGAAATCGAGGTCAGCAGAACCAAGGTCGGATTCCGCCGATTTGAACTGAAAAACGGAATCATGTGCCTGAATGGAAAACGTATCATTTTCAAGGGCATCAATCGACACGAATTTGATGCGAAAACAGGCAGAGCGATCACAAAGGAAGATATGCTGTTTGACATCCAGTTCATGAAGAAAAACAATATCAATGCCGTTCGTACCTGTCATTATCCGAACAATTCTCTTTGGTATCAGCTTTGTGATGCATATGGCATTTATCTGATTGATGAAACCAATCTGGAAACACACGGTACATGGCAGAAGCTTGGTTCAACAGATCCGTCTTGGAATGTACCGGGTTCACTTCCGGAATGGAAAGAAGCTGTACTGGACAGAGCAAAATCGATGTATGAACGTGACAAGAATCACGCAAGTGTTCTCATCTGGTCTTGCGGAAACGAATCCTACTGCGGAGAAGATATTGCTGCAATGTCGGAATATTTCAGAAGCGTAGACCCGACAAGACTGGTGCACTATGAGGGCGTTACAAGAGTTCCGAATCATCAGTATGATTTCATCACGGATATGGAAAGCCGTATGTACGCAAAACCACAGGAAGTGGAAGAATACCTGAAACAGAATAACGGCAGACCGTATATCAGCTGTGAGTATATGCACGCTATGGGCAATTCTCTTGGCGGTTTGAGCCTTTACACTGATCTTGAGAACAAATATGAGGCTTATCAGGGTGGTTTCATCTGGGACTACATCGATCAGGCAATCGAAACCAAAAATGACGACGGGAAAACAGTTCTGGCTTATGGCGGAGATTTTGAGGACAGACCAAGCGATTACGGATTCTGCACCAATGGTGTGATCTATGCTGACAGAACCTACTCTCCAAAGGTTCAGGAAATGAAGGCTCTTTACTCAAATATCAGAATGTCCATTCAAAACGGAATGCTTACCGTAGAAAACCGAAATCTCTTTGCAGATACAAACAACTTGTCATTTGTTGTACGATTGGAAAAGAATGGCGTTGTTCTGAAATCCGATACATTTTCTCTGAATGTTCCTGCCGGAGAAAGCAAGACACTGAAACTGACACTTCACAAAATAGACAGTGCAGGGGAATATGTTTATCATGTTTCCGCCGTTACCGCAGATCAGACACTATGGGCAGATGCAGGGCACGAAATTGCTTTTGCACAGGAAGTGTTTGAAGTGAAAGATGATCAGATTCCGGAAACCACATTGCAAAAGCCAACGATTGTATACGGTGATGTTATCATTGGCGTTCACGGAGAAAATTTCTCCATGATGTTCGACAAAAAAGAGGGCGGCATCAGTTCTCTGAAATACAATGGTTTTGAATATATCACACGCACACCAAAGGTCAGCTTCTGGAGAGCGATGACAGACAATGACACTGGTGCTTCCGAGCCGTACAATCTTGCACAGTGGTATTCCGCAGGCAAATTTGCAAAGTATAAAACCGTTTCATGGCAGGAACAGGAAGATGCTCTGAAAATCACATTCACATATCAGGCTGCCTGTATTCCGACTTTTGAGTTTACTGTAACCTATACCGCATACTTTGACGGAAAGCTGGGCGTAAGTGTAAATTATGCAGGAGTAAGCGGTATGTCCGATATGCCGGTTCTTGCATTGGACTTCAAGATGAAAAAACAGCTTTGCAATTTTCAGTATTACGGACTCGGCCCTGATGAAAATTACAGCGACCGATGCAAAGGAGCAAGACTGGGATTGTGGAAATCTACAGCAAAAGAAAATCTTTCCGGTTATCTCAATCCGCAGGAATGCGGCAACCGTACCGGTGTAAGAAAGCTCTCTGTCCATGATGATATGCAGCATGGTCTGACATTCCAAAAGGCATCTGCTCCGTTTGAAATGAGCGTACTGCCATACAGTGCCTATGAACTCGAAAATGCAATGCATCTGGATGAACTTCCAAGTGTTCGCTACACATGGGTCAGAATCGCTGTAAAGCAAATGGGTGTCGGCGGCGATGATTCCTGGGGTGCATCGGTGCATGAGGAGTACAGAATCCATGTAGATCAGCCGATGAAATTGGAATTTGTAATTATGCCCTTAAGATCGTAAGAAGAAAGGAAAGCAATGAAAATACAGGATTTTCAAGACAATGTTACTTGTGGTGGATTTGATAATATCTTCGCAAATATTTATAAGCCACAGAATATAGAAAGTCAGAAATCACGATATATGAGTGCTGTGGAGAAATTCACAGCACTGTATCCGAATAGAAATGATATACACGTTTATTCTGCTCCGGGTAGAACAGAAATCGGCGGTAATCATACCGATCATCAACATGGCTGTGTCATTGCAGGAGCAGTTGACTTAGATGTTATCGGTGTTGCAGCATTTCATGATGAAAACATTATCAGAATTAAATCAGAGGGATACGATGAATTTGCAGTTTCACTGGACGATTTGGATGTTCATATCGGTGAAAAATGTTCTTCTGAAATTGTCAGAGGGATTGCAGCTCGCTTTAAGGATTTAGGTGTAGAAATTTCCGGATTTGATATGTATACAACTTCAAATGTACTTGCTGGAAGCGGTATTTCTTCTTCTGCTGCATTTGAAACATTGATTGCAACGGCAATTGACAGCTATTACAATAACAATCAGATCGGTGCAGTAGAAATCACAAAAATCGGACAATATGCAGAAAACTTTTATTTTGGCAAGAAAAGCGGATTGATGGATCAGTTGGTTTGCTCCGTTGGTGGATTTGTTTTTCTTGATTTTCAAAACATTCAAAATCCAAGTATCCAAAAAATTGATTTTGACCTTTCAAAAACCGGTTATGCATTGATCATCACAGACACCAAAGGAGATCATTCTGATTTGACAGATGATTATGTAGCTGTTCGTACAGAAATGGACGAAGTTGCAGAATATTTCGGCAAAAAGGTTCTTCGTGAAGTTGATGAAAATCAATTTTGGGATAATCTCCCTGATATTAAAAAGAAGATTTCTGACAGAGCTGCCTTGCGTGCAATTCACTTTTTTGGCGACAATTATCGTGCAAAGGCAGAAACGGAAGCTCTCAAAAACAACAGATTTGAGGATTTTCTCACGCTTGTAAACGAATCGGGAGATTCCTCCATGAACTATCTGCAAAATTTATACTCATGCAGAAAGCCAACGGAACAAGGTATTCCACTTGCAATTATGGCGGGGAAACGAATATTAAAAGGCAATGGTGCTGTAAGAGTTCACGGAGGTGGTTTCGCAGGGACTGTTCAGGCATTTGTACCAAATGATCTTGTCAATGCATATAGATCGGAAATGGACAGAATATTTGGACAAAATTCGTGCTACATTATGACAATCAGACCGTTTGGCGGTATTGAAATCAAATAATAGGAGGGGAAAATAATGAGTATACTTGTTTTAGGCGGTGCAGGATATATCGGTTCTCACACAGCTTTAGAGTTGATTCGTACCGGAGAAAGCGTTATTATTGCAGACAATCTTGCAACTGGACACGTCGAAGCTGTTCCGAAAGATGCGAAATTTTATCTGGGTGATTTGCATGACAAGGCGTTTCTTGATAAAATTTTTGAAAACGAACAGATAGATGCAGTGATTCATTTTGCAGCATATTCTCTTGTTGGAGAAAGCGTTGTCAATCCACTCAAGTATTACGATAATAATCTCTGCGGAACAAAAATTCTTTTGGATTCCATGGTTGAACACCATATTGATAAAATTGTATTTTCCTCAACCGCTGCCACCTATGGTGAACCGGAAAATATTCCGATTCTTGAAACAGACAGGACACAGCCAACCAATCCATATGGTGAAACCAAACTTGCTATGGAGAAGATGTTCTATTGGACTTCAAAAGCTCATGGTCTAAGATACGTTTCTCTCCGCTATTTCAATGCTTGCGGAGCAGACAAATCAGGTAAAATCGGCGAGGCTCATAATCCGGAAAGTCATTTGATTCCTTTGATTCTTCAAGTCCCAAATGGAAAGAGAGAAAGTATCTCCATCTATGGAACAGATTATGATACTCCTGACGGAACTTGTATCAGAGACTACATCCATGTTACCGATTTGGCTCAGGCACATATTCTCGCTGTAAAGTACTTAAAAAACGGAAACGAAAGCAATATTTTCAATCTTGGAAATGGTGTCGGCTATTCCGTAAAAGAAGTAATTGATAGAGCAAGAAAAGTGACAGGGCACCCGATTCCGGCAATGGAAACGCCAAAGCGTGCCGGAGATCCTGCACGACTGGTGGCTTCCAGTGAAAAGGCAAGAAAAATCCTTGGCTGGAATCCTGTACACGATAGCCTTGAAGAAATTGTATCTGACGCTTGGAATTGGTATAAGAATCATCCAGATGGTTTTTGAAAAGAGGTGTTATCATGATATACAGGGCAATAAACGGATTAATCCGTCATGCAATAGAAGCTGATTTGATTACAAATGACGATATTTTCGTTGTTAGAAATCAGCTCATGGATATACTAAAACTGACTGACTGGAATGATAAAGAACCACTCACGGGAAATATCGAAGAACTTCTTGAACCCCTGATCGACTATGCAGTAAAAGCAGGAATTATTGAAGACACTGCTGTACAACGTGATCTATTCGATACAAGAGTTATGGGTGTTTTCACACCTATGCCGAGAGAAGTTAATGCCGCATTTCAAAGAAAATATTCTGCTTCGCCATCAGCAGCTACAGAATGGTACTATGCTTTTAGTAAAAGCCTGAACTATGTTCGTGCTGAAAGAATTGCGAAAGATTTAAAGTGGACATATGAATCAGAATATGGAACACTTGACATTACTATAAACCGTTCTAAGCCAGAGAAAGATCCTCGTGATATTGCTGCTGCTAAATTGCAAAAAAAATCAGCCTATCCTCAATGTCAGCTTTGTGTTGAAAATATGGGATTCGCAGGTCACCAGACACACCCTGCAAGACAAAATCTTCGTCCGGTAAAGTTGAATATCAACAGCCAAGATTGGTTCATGCAGTATTCTCCTTATGGATATTATAATGAACACTGCATCGTCTTTAATAAACAGCATATTCCTATGACAATCAATGCACAGGTATTCAATAAACTGTTTGATTTTGTTGAGCAATTTCCACACTATTTTATCGGTTCAAATGCAGACCTTCCTATTGTAGGCGGTTCAATTCTAACGCATGAACACTTTCAAGGCGGCAATTATAATTTTGCAATGGCAAAAGCACCGATTGAAAGAACATTTCTTTTGAAAAATTATATGAATGTTAGTGCCGGCATTGTAAAATGGCCGATGTCTGTGATACGTCTTTCTTCAAAAAACAGGACGGCTTTGGCAGCTGCATGTGCTGATATTTTATCAAAATGGAGAACATATACGGATGAAGTGGTTGGAATTTTTGCAGAAACAGATGGAATTCTGCATAATACAATTACTCCAATTGCAAGAGCAACTTCTTCTGGATTTGAATGCGACTTGGTATTGAGAAACAATATTACAACGAAAGAAAGACCGTTAGGTGTGTTCCATCCGAATCCTACCTTACATCATATCAAAAAAGAAAACATCGGATTGATTGAAGTGATGGGACTTGCTGTTCTTCCGGCGCGTTTAGCAGATGAACTGACACTTTTAAAAGATGCAATGCTGTCCAGCAAAGAGATTGCTACAGATGATAAAATTGCATCTCATGCAATTTGGGCAAGTGAAATTCTAAAAAAATATTCTGATTTTAACGCTGATAATGCAATAGAGATTATTCGTTATGAAGTCGGCAGAGTTTTTGAGCAGGTACTTGAAGATGCCGGAGTATTTAAGAGAGATAAACAAGGAAAAGAAGCATTTGCAAGATTTGTAGAACAATTAGGTTGATTTGGAATATACGAAAATGAGCTATTGCATTATTTGCAGTAGCTCATTTTTAATTTAATTATTCAAGGCTGAGAATTTATTTCAGCACATCATCCAGTGAAATCCAATTATCTCCTGACATATCTTCAGTGTAGATTGTATTATTTATGTACAATTCCTCATCTATGTCACGCACAAAGCCCCAATGAAGGTTGTACTTCTTGGCGTATTCCTTATATGCGTTAAACTTTTTTTCGACCTGACGGTCAATGTTTTTGGTGTGACTAGCCTGCATACCACCTTTAGTTTCGATAATCCGAATATTTCCATCGGTAGTCTTAATGATGTAATCATGATAAAAGAGCCACTGCTTTCTGATACCATTCACATAGATGATAGAAAGATACTGTTGACCAGAGTCACCATTTTTGTAAACCCATTCTACACTATCAAAGGATATGTGCGTTATCTGAATTTTGTTGACTTTTTATATTTGTATGCTATAATATAATTACTGCCAAATATAAAATGCACTGATGAGTAGTGTCATTATCTTAAATTTGAGGTTTGAGAGTAGTGTAATTTTATATGGTAGTAAAACTTCCAAGACAGGATATTGTTCTTACACCGAAAACTGAAAATAGATTATTTTTTTTGTGGATGAAAGATATGAGCAGGGATTTCCGTTGGATGAGAATGAATCGTTCTACATTGGAAAGTCGATAGCCGGATTGAAGTTGAATCAGTCGGCACAGAATCCGATTACATATCTGTATCCACTGGAGAAAGATAAAATTCATATTTAACGAAATTGACAAATCGGAATTTGAGAAGGTAAGTGAATGGGATATCACGATACAAGATACCAAAGATACCATGGAGGAATATGATAATGTCGAAAGATGAGTATTTGATAACCGATACGCCCTTCAAAGCGTTGACGTTTTTTGCAATGCCAATGATTATTGGAAGTTTCTTTCAGCAAATATACAATATGGCCGACTCTGTTATTGTCGGCCAGTTTGTTGGTTCTTCCGCACTTGCAGCTGTCGGTGCATGTGCAGCATTGACCAATGTGTTCATTTGTGTGGCACTGGGAGCCGGTGTCGGAGCCGGTGTGCTTGTGAGCCGTTATTTCGGAGCCAGGGAGTATGGCAAAATGAAAACAATCGTGTCAACCTCCTTGATTAGCTTTTTGCTTCTAAGTATAGTCCTTGGTGTTTTTGGCTTTTTCTTCGCCAACTCGATGATGAGTGGACTACAAACCCCTGCCGATATACTGGATGATGCAGTACTGTATCTGCGGGTCTATTTTGTGGGCTTTCCGTTTCTGTTTATGTATAACATTCTTTCTACCATGTTCACCTCAATCGGCGAATCCAAAATTCCGCTAGGACTGCTGATTTTTTCGTCCATCCTGAATATTTTAATGGATCTTTGGATGGTAGCTGGGCTAGGTCTCGGTGTGTTCGGTGCGGCTATTGCAACCCTGATTGCACAGGGAATTTCTGCCGTGTTTTCGCTTTTGATCTTTCTGTCTCGGATGCGGCAATACAAGAGCTCCTTTAGCAGGTTCGACCGGCAGGGGCTGTATTCCATGCTTCGCATTGCGGTGCCATCGGTTTTGCAGCAGTCCACAGTGTCTATCGGTATGATGATCGTGCAGGCAGTTGTAAATCCTTTCGGTACACAGGCACTCGCCGGGTATGCGGCAACGATGAGGGTGGAAAATGTTTTTTCATTGATCTTTGTATCCATCGGCAATGCGGTTTCGCCGTATGTTTCCCAGAATCTTGGTGCAAAGAAAATTGATCGTATCAAAAAAGGCTACCATGTTGCACTGATGCTGGATCTGTGCTTTGCGGTCATTGCGTTTGTGACCATTGAAGCGCTGCATACGCAGATCTCTTCACTGTTCTTAGGAAAAGACGGAACGGCATTGGCCTATCAGGTGTCTGGTGATTATATGAGGTGGCTTGGTTACTTTTTCATCTTCATGGGTATCAAGATGGCAACCGATGGAGTTCTTCGCGGTCTCGGAATTATGCGTCCGTTCCTCGTTGCAAACATAGTGAATCTTGCGATTCGTCTGTCCGTTGCCCTGATCTGTGCACCACGTTTCGGCATCGCCTTTGTCTGGCTTGCGATACCAGTTGGCTGGCTTGCAAACTTTTTAATCTCCTATGTGGCTCTAAGGAGATCATGGCCGACTGATAAAATGGCATACATTAGTTAAATTCCAGTTTGTAGGGATGACATTAAAAATGAAGTTTAAGGAACAGAACTTTACCTTGTTTGCCTATACAAATTATAGGGCAATTCAAGGTTATCACAGGCTCGAACCACTAGATTTTAAGGGAAAAGGTGCGTTCCACCATTTCCTCGTACAATAGGGGTTGAGTATGTTTTTCGTTGAACAACCGAGCCACGTGGAGTGTGTGGTATTGATAACAAGGAAAGCGCAGTAAATCAGGACAGTTAGCTTAGCGGTGTGGTTTACACACATTGGTTAAACATGCCGCTTTTTATAGGGCATGGCAGTTTAGCGTATAGGATAATATGTTTGTGGTGACAACAGTTCCACAGCGATACAAGTAACGTTGGAGATATTATGGATAGAACTGTAAGAAATGCAGCAAAAGCATTAATTATTAAAGATGATAAGATGTTGGCAATCAAAATAAGTGACGGAAAAGAAGAATGGTATATTATGCCCGGCGGCGGACAAGATGTGGAGGAACTTCTTCCTGAAGCAGTTTGTAGAGAAGTGGCAGAAGAAATGGGATTGCGGGTAGTTGTGAAAGATTTAGCGTTTGTTATAGAGGGTTTACATGGAGAAAAATTTCATCGTGTAGATTTGGTGTTTTTATGTGAGTATATTGGAAAACTTGAAAATGCCGTCTTGCAAAGTGATACAAATCAAGTTGGATATGATTGGTTAGATATTAAAACATTAAATACAACACCATTATATCCTTCAAAATTACGCCGACAGATCATGAATTTGTATGAAGGAAAAGCGTATAAAGTTTATTTAGGAAATGAAGAAATTGGAGACCCGGAAGTAACAGACTAAATAATGAAGGAACTTGTTTATGAGAAGAGTGATACCAGCAAATAAAGTAAATCATGATTATGAGAAAGTATTGAGTGAATTTGTGTCAGCCTTAAAAAATAGATTAGGTGAATACTTATTAATGGTTTATTTGACTGGAAGTTATGCGAGAGGAGATGCAAATGATAATTCTGATTTAGACGTGTTTTGTATCTTTAGTACAATAAATCAATATGTCTTAGAAAATGTTGGGCATTGTGCAAGAAACACATCTATCCCTTATGATTTGTTGGAGATAAATACTCAATGCTTATCCGTAGACGAATATAAAAGCAAAATATTTGAAGATTGGTCAGAATATGCAATTGCTGAACTAAATAGTGTTTTATTGTATGGTGAGCAATTGGTGAAAATCGAAAATATAAATGAAAAGATACAGTTATCCTATAAGAAAAATTTAGCAAATATTTTAATGAGTGTTCGCCATTATATATGTGTAGATGAGCCAAAAGAATTACTTACGCACCAAAAAATTTCGACATATATTTTGAAGCCGCTCATGTTTGCATTAAGACAAGAACGCTTTTGTGCAACAGGAGTTTATCCCTTGTCGATAGAAAGTTTATTAGAATCGTATCAGGATGATAATAGAATTATGGTTGAATACTTTCTAAATAAGGAAAGATTTGAAACGGACATTTTGTCTGATCATAAGGATGTTCTGATGTTTCTTAATGATAAAATACAAAACTTTCTTGAAAATGATTTATAATTAGATAGCATGAAGAAAGCATATATACGAACCCTTTATATCGCAGAAATGGGCATGTCTTTATATGAAAAGTTTGGATTTGTGCAAATGAAGAATGAAATGGAGTACATTGAAATTTAGCAAATAGGAAGAAAATATGAAAAAAACAGTAATAGGCATAATTGCCCACGTCGACTCAGGCAAGACAACGCTTTCGGAAGCAATGCTTTATTTGTCTGGCAAAATAAGAAAGGTCGGACGTGTAGACCACGGTGACGCTTTTCTTGACACGGATATGATTGAAAAATACAGAGGTATAACTGTTTTCTCAAAACCCGCAGAATTTGAATATAAAAACACATCTTTCACCTTGCTTGACACACCTGGTCATGTCGATTTCTCAGCGGAAACTGAGCGTGCATTACAGGTGCTTGATCTTGCTGTGCTTGTTATAAGTGGCACAGACGGTGTGCAGAGCCATACTCAAACTCTTTGGAGGCTGTTAAAGCGTTATAACGTCCCAACCTTTGTTTTTGTGAACAAAATGGACTTGGACGGTGCTGATAAAACCTTCGTCATGAACAGTTTAGAGGGTCGTCTTGGCAGTGGATTTGTGGATTTCTGCCGTATGAAGTCCGAAGTCGCAGAGGATTGTGCCCTTTTTGATGAAAATATTATGAATGAGTTTCTTGAAACGGGATCAATGTCTGACAAGATACTGTCAGATGCCGTGGCTCATAGAAAAGTATTTCCATGCTTTTTCGGCTCAGCTTTAAAATCGCAGGGCATAGAAAAATTTATGAACGCCCTTGCAGAGCTTGCACCGTGTGTATATGACAGCGGTACTTTTGGTGCAAAAGTGTATAAAATTTCAGAGGACGGTGGCTCACGCCTGACTTTTATGAAGATAACAGGTGGCTGTCTTAAGGTTAGAGATCTAGTAGATTACACATCGGCTGACGGTGAAACCTTCTCAGAAAAGGTCAGCAGGATAAGAATATATTCAGGGGCAAAATATCGTAATGCGGATAACGCTGAAACTGGCATTGTTTGCGCTGTTGAAGGGTTGACTAAAACTTATGCAGGGCAGGGATTTGGTTTTGAGCAGGATTCTGCAAAACCACTGCTGGAGCCTGTTCTTACCTATCGTGTCGAGCCTGTGTGTGATTTGGATATGCACACTCTGCTGTCGTATTTCCGTGTGCTTGAAAATGAAGATCCACAGCTTCACGTCGATTGGAATGAACAGCTTGGCGAAATACATGTCAGTATAATGGGCGAGGTGCAGCTTGAAATACTGAAAAGCCTCTTCAAGCGGCGCTTTGATATCGACATTGATTTTGGCGAGGGAAGCATTGCATACAAAGAAACTATTGCAGAGCCTGTCTACGGCTATGGTCACTATGAGCCGCTCAGGCATTATGCTGAGGTGCATTTGAAGCTTGAGCCGCTGGAGCGTGGCAAGGGTCTGCGTTTTGCAACCGAATGCGGTGAAGATGCGCTGGACAAAAACTGGCAAAGACTTATTCTTACCCATTTGCAGGAGAAAAAGTATCTTGGCGTTCTCACAGGCTCTCCTATTACAGATATGAAAATAACGCTCGTTTCGGGAAGAGCGCACCTTAAACACACAGAGGGCGGCGACTTCCGTCAAGCAACATATCGTGCCGTCAGACAGGGACTTAGAAACGCAAAGTCCGTTCTTCTTGAGCCTTATTACAGCTTCACACTTGAAGTGCCACAGCAGAACGTGGGACGTGCTATAACAGATATACAGAACATGGGCGGAGTTTTCTCACAGCCGGAGGTATCGGGCGAAATTTCCGTTATAAAGGGAAGCGCACCGGTGGCGGAAATGCGTGGATATCAGTCGCAGGTCATAAGCTACACCAAGGGCGTTGGAAAGCTGATATGCACTTCTGACGGTTACCGTGAATGTCATAATACAGAAGTTGTGCTTGAAGAATATGGCTACAATCCTGACAGAGATCTTGAAAATACGGCAGATTCTGTATTTTGCTCTCATGGCGCAGGTTACAATGTCAAATGGAACGAAGTTCCTGATAAGCTTCACATACCTCCAGAGGACAAACGCAGGCAGGTTCCCCAGTCACAGTCATACGCTCGTGCCGAAGATTTTGTAAGACGTGCAGCAAGCGACAAAGAGCTTATGGAGATATTTGAGCGCACTTACGGAAAGATAGATCGTGATAAGCACTATGCGATGCGCAGACCTGAAAAGTCTGTAAAGTCAGCGTCAAAGCCGAAGCAGATATACTCAGGCGTGGAATATTTGCTGGTTGACGGCTATAACATAATTTTCTCTTGGGACGAGCTGAAAAAGGCTGCAAACGAGAGCCTTGACCTTGCACGAAGTATGCTTGTGAACAGGCTTTGCAACTATCAGGGATACAAGCAATGTGAGCTGATACTCGTCTTTGACGCATACAAGGTCAAAGAGCAGGAGCGTGTAGTGGAAAATTACCACAATATCAGTATAGTTTACACCAAAGAAGCCGAAACGGCTGACACTTATATCGAACGCACTGCTCACAAGCTCAGCCGAGAGCATAAGGTAAGGGTCGCCACATCTGACGGCATGGAGCAGGTCATAATCATGGGCAGTGGTGCTTTCAGAATGTCAGCTCAAGAGCTTCACGAGGACGTTATCCGTGTGGAAAAAGAGATAAGAGAATATATTTCCAATATGAAATAAAAAAACGATTTTCTGAAAATAAACAGAAAATCGTTTTTTTGTTATCTTTTCCTTTTCCTGGACTTTATTTTTATCTCAGGTATTGCTAAGTTGTCAAATATTACACCTGATTCGCTATTATTTTCGTTTTCATCATTCTCAGTTTTTACATCTTCAACGTGAACTTCTGGAAAAGCAAGGTTATCTGTATAACAGTCAAGATGTTTGTTCTTTTTGTTCATATTCTTTTCCTCCGTTAATTAATAAAGTTGATAAATCCTGTTATAACAAGGCTGTTTATAAAATCGGCAAACATACTTCCAACAATAGGAACAAGCATATAAGCCTTTATTGAAGGGGCAAATTTTGCTGTTAAAGCCTGCATATTAGCCATAGCGTTTGGCGTTGCACCCATTCCGAAGCCGCAAGTTCCTGCCGCAAGCACTGCTGCATCATAGTTTCTTCCCATTATATTATATACGATAAAGTATGAGAACATTGCCATAAGAAGCACCTGTGCAACAAGCATGATTATCATAGGCAATGCAAGCTCGGCAAGCTGCCAGAGTTTCAATGTTATCATGGCTATTCCGAGAAAAAGCGAAAGACAAATACCACCGATATCATTTATTTCACCCATGTGTATGTGTATTTTACCGCTGTATTCACCGATGTTTCTCATAAATGCTGCAACGATCATTGATCCGATATACACAGGAAAAGTCATGCCTGAATATGAAAGCACCCATGATACAAACGTGCCTATTCCCATTGCTATCGCAAGCTGATAAGCTGCAGGTGCATACATGCTTACAGAACGGTGATGTTTTTGTTCGTCTTCGACAAGTATAGAGTCGTCCTCAGGAATAACAGTTTTCAGCAGATCGTGTTTGAGTATAAGCTTTCTGCCGATAGGTCCGCCCATTACAGAGCCTATAATCAATCCAAAAGTAGCCGCTGCTGTGCAGAGGCTTGTTGCTCCTTGCTGACCAAGGTCCTCAAGCACTGTGCCAAAAGCACCTGACGTTCCGTGACCGCCTACCATAGGGATAGATCCTGTACACATACCTACCAGCGAGCTTACTCCCAATAGCTTTGAAAGTCCCACTGCAACCGCATTCTGCGCAAATATCAGCACTATCAGGCATAGTAAAAATACAATAAGGCTTTTGCCTCCTGCTTTCAAAACTTTAATATTTGCCTGAAAGCCAACTGAAGTGAAGAACATGACCATGCAAACTGTTTTTAGCGTTTCATCAAACTGAAATTCGACTATTCCTGCGACGTGAAGAATACATGATATGATAGCAAAAATAATTCCGCCGATGACAGGAGAGGGAATACAGAAGGTTTCAAGAAATCTGACTTTCTTTTTGAGAAATCCCCCTAAATACAAGACTCCTACTGCCACCGCAAGAGTTTGATACATATCCACATTTATTGTTTTCAAATTTGATCCTCCTCTGTTATAGCAGTTCCAATGCTGTTATAATATTCCACTGCCCCTTTATGAAAAGCACACGGGATATTATCTGTCGCAAATTTTGTGTCATTATTCGCAAATGAGATCCTTTTCTTTATCTGCTCATTTTTCTCAAAAAGCATTTTCGTGATATCTGCTACAGTGCCGCTGTCCATCTTTTGGCTTGCCACAAGAACAGCCTTTACGCCGACAGTCTTGACGTCCTCGTCAATGCCTTTATAAGTTCCTGCCTTTATTACAGTTTCATAGTATCCGTCATAAAGATTCGTCATATATGATATTGTTCTGTCATCAAGAGGCAATATTCTTATATCCATTTTCTCGGAAAGCTGTGTAATAACATCACATGGAGCGCCAAGTACCACGAAAAATGCATCGATAGAGCCGTTTTTAAGTGCCTCAGCAGACTTCTGATAGTTCATGTTGCACACATCTATCATGTTATAGTCAAGACTTACAGAGTTTAAAATGTACTCAGCATTTTTTGCTACGCCAGAATCTTCTTCGCCCACAGAGACCTTTTTGCCTTTAAGATCAGCAGGAGTTTGAATATCTGAGTCAGCCGGAACGATTATCTGAAAAGACTCCATGTAAAGAGCCGCAACTGCACGGACGTTGTTTATTTTGTTACCATTAAAATCTCCTGTGCCATTCACTGCTTCAGACAGGACATCGCTCTGGACTATTCCCATGTTGATAAAGCCGTCCTTTAAAAGCCTCATGTTAGCCTGAGAACCAGCCGTTCTTATATTTGTGATGTTTTCATCAATATCACTGAGAGTGTCAGCAAATTTATAATATATACCACCTTCGTTGCCGGATCCCAGTTTTATCTCAGAGCGTTTACAGCAAGAGCAGAACATTGTAAGTATAGCAACTGTAACAATAAATATTATTGTATTTTTTATTTTTCGCAATCCGATCATTCCTTTCTAAAATATTCAAAAAGTTATCCTACTGATATTATCATATCCATATTTGCATTAAACATATATTTCATATAAAAAAATCACAGATCAGCTTTTTGGTAATATCATTGAGGTTAAAAAAGCCACACCGAGCGTGGCTTTTTCCCTCTAATATAAACAGTAAACAAATTTTGCATTAAGAAGCTTAGCACCCGAAAGCTTTGGCAGGACGATCTTGTCCTTTACGATTTCAAAATAAGAAAGTGCAGTTTCGAGTTCCTCATCAGATATTACTGAGTTGCTCATTTCCGCTTTGACTGCAAGTTCTCCGATATATTTTATCATATGAGAGAAATCATTGATTTGCATTTCCTGGCATTTTTCTGCTAACCTGTCACAAAGCTGTAAGTCTGTAATATTTCTGCTGTCGGCAATGCCTATAAGCTTTAAATATTTGAGCATATAGCGATATACTGCCACAGTGCGTGATCTATTGTCCCCATTACTTAGTTCCGAACGCATTTTCTTTACTTTTACATCTCTATGGACTACAACGCCGAAGGCTATAAGCAGAAGTCCGCCTAGAGTGATGAAAATTCCTACAAATGAGCCATGGTCGCTGTTGTTTTCTGTTTTTCTTGATGAAACAGAAGTTTTCCCAGCGCCTGACATCACTCCGGCACCATGTCCGTTGCTTGCAGAATTTGTTTTCTTTGTTGTTGAAGCTTTTGAACTGTTTGCAGGCTTCTTAGTAACCACTGAAGTTGTGTCACCCTGACCGCCATTTTGTGTGGTAGTTGTAGGCTTGCTTTCTGTACTTTTAGTTGTTGTAACTTCCTTAGGGTCTTTCTCTTGTTGTGTAAGATTAGGATTATCATTATCATAGCCTGGTGTGAATTCTGCAGGATACCAACCTGCATTGTCTATAAATACCTCAGCCCATGCGTGCGCACATTTGTCCTTTACACTTACTTCGTATGTTGAATCATCTTCAGGTTCACCGAGCTGTGAATTAAGCACTACATATCCCTCTACATATCTTGACGGATAGCCAAACATTCTTAAAAGCTCTGCACCTGCCGTTGCGAAATATGAACAATAGCCCTCCTTTTGTGTACCTAAAAAATAATCTATGAAATCTTCACCTTTTGGAGTAACACCCGGTTCAAGGGTATAAGTGAAGTTATCAGAGAAATAGTTTTTTATTGCAGTGCTTATTTCTTCATAAGTCCAATCACCCTTGTGGTAAATATCCACGCCAAGATATTCGTTGAGTATCTCTTTATATGCCTTATCAAGCTCATCAGACTTTGAAACGTCCATATATTTCTGGTGAACAAACTCTGAGTAAGCGTCAACACCTCTGTCCTTATTAACAGACAATGCAGGCACTTCTGTGGCTATAGCCTCAGGGAGAGCTTCAAGTCTTTCTTCTATAAGAGAGGGGTCAAAATAGTAAAGAGAATACTTTGTTGAACTTAATTTGACATATGACTCAGTGGTAGGACGCATTTTTTTATCGTCTGTATTTCCATCACTTGAATATAAAGAAGCGTATGGCGCATACACAAATTTCTTGCTTGCGCCGAGAACAGATACAGAAATCTGAGCAGGGGTCAGATCCGCGTATTTGCGTTGGATAAGGTCATAATCCAGATCCTGCACCCATATCTTGCCTTGCTCAAAATCATCAGAGAAGGTGTCTTCATTGCCATTCACGTCAACAGGAGTCCAGCTATTGTCGTTATAAACGCCTGCTACATATCCACGGAGATATAGTGTATTAGAGAATTTTGGAGTGACCACTTTTAGTGCTGTTGAGCCGTTGAAGCTAATGCCTGCTGTCTTGCCAAGAACGCCTCCGTTTGTGCCACCAACTGTTTTTATACCAAACAGATCAAATCCGCCGTCATAATCTGAAAAAGCATTCCTCAGGTCAGTGAGAGAGAAATTTGACACTGCTGTAGAAATATCATGTCTGTATTTTGCAAATGACTCAGGACGTGTAAAGCCTGTTATTGCTGAGAAAAGCATTATAACTACAAGTACCAACGAACTTAAAATAGCCGTGAATTTCATGAATACGTTATAGAAACAAGCTTTTTGCTTTTCAGATGTAAAATAAAACGTGCGTTTTCGCTCATGCACCGCAAAGGTGTTTTTTCTTCCTGCCTTGTTAGTTGTGTGGTTTATTATGTGCAGTGCAAGCACTGTCACCCAGCATACAAACAGACCAATAACAGTCCACATTGACGGCTCCCAGCCCCAATACATTCCAAGCTCGAAAACAGGAAATGTAATGATGAACAGCAGTGGAAAATCTATCCTATAAAGGCAGGATGCTGCCGCACCAAGGCAAACAAGAGTTATAAAAAATACGAAAAAATTTGACGCAAGATATGGGTAGTCGATAGTAGAAATTCCACTAAGCTGAACGCCAAGAGTTGAGTTAGGTTGATTTGCCCTTGAAAGATATCTGTCTATAACAACGAACAAGCCGTATTTTATTGTAGATATCCTGCTCACAAGGTAAATTACATGAAGTATCATCACACCAAGTGCAGAAAACTTAATTATCTTGTGTGACGATTTCATCAGACCAAACACAAGTGAAAGCATGGCGGAGTAATATATGATCGTGGTCTTGTATATTTCCATATCAAGGAATGATACTGCCATAAACGCTGTGCATATGGTCGCCACAAAGGTCAGAAGTATCTGAAACCATAGAAATGAGCCTGAATTATGCTCACGCTCACAATTCATAAGGATATCTCCGTCAATGCAGATACCATTGCTGCTGATAAATCCTATATCTTTGTTTTTGCTTTTTATTCTTTTCTTTTTCATGTTGTCACCTTTATAGACATATTTCCTGTATGCTTTCGGCAACGTGTTTTGCAGTAACGTTCACGACCTCTGCAAACTCATCGTTTATAACGTCGTCTTTCTTTTTATTTGTGATAAGCATATAGGAATAGCGGAACGCCAGATCGTTATCGTTCATAACGCCGCTGAGATTGCTGTTATATGCGGGAGAAAAATACATCAAGTGACCGCATTTATATCTCTCAGGCTCATTGATGTAATTTATCATAGACAGGTCAGGCTCATCATAAACAGAAGCCTGCAACAGCAGACTTATAAGCAGCCTTGCACTTTCTTCGTCTGTAACATTTACTACTTCACTCAAATCTTTCTTTTTATCATACCACACTACCTTATGAGGTGTGTCATTTTCTATAAGATAATAGGATATAGACGCTATAGCCTCTACAAGAGTATCATATACGAGCATATAATCGTCTGTATTTGTATCAAGGTGGAGATCCGCCATAAGCACGATAGAGTTTGATATTGGCAGAGAGTAATCCTTGACCATGGTCTTATCCTGCTTTGCAGTAAGCTTCCAGTGTATCCTGTTTATTTTGTCACCATCATGATATTCGTGTATATCAAAAATCTCTGAGGGATCATCGCCCTTTGATGTCTTGGAATAATCATCGGTTTCAAGACCCATTTCAGCGTAATTCGCAATGTTGTTTTCGATAGGTATATAGTCAGGAACTATAGTGAAAGTACTTTCACCAAAAAGTCTGGAAGCAGCGTCGGTACTTACTCTTATCTTGAAAAGCTTCAGCATATCCACAATGCGGCAGCGTTTTATGTTCATTCTGACAGTGCCATAATGTTTTGCAGAAACGTGCAAAGTAAGATACTGAACATCGTCAGGATAAAGGGGAGTATTTATCTTCATTGTATTTTTGTCGCCGTCAAGTGTGTTGTAATATTCTATCTCTATAATCATGTTGGCAACAGGCAACTTTGAACGGTTTTGCAATCTCAGCACAACAGGTATCTTTGACGATCTGCCTGCGGTTTTCTGAGTGTTCACAAAACCAACGCTTATTTTCTTTGACATTTTTTTGAGCATAACGAATAAGATTATAGGCATAACAAGTAAAAATGCAAAGAGATAAAAAGAGAAGCTACCCACATATAATATATAGAAGAAAATAGAGGCGATAAATAATATTATATATAAAACCAGCATTTGCTCCTCCGTTATTTGCTAACTCTAGGAACCTGAACTGAGGAAATAACTCCTTTGAGTATCTGTTCTCCTGTGAAGCCGTTTATCTTTGCCTTTGAGTTGAACACAAGTCTGTGAAGAACAACGTCCTTGAAGCTGTATATAACGTCATCGGGGATAACATAATCTCTGCCTTTAAGAAGCGCTGTCGCCTTTGTCATTCTTAGTAGTGCGATAGTTCCTCTAGGTGAAAGACCCAGCTTTATATATTCATTGTGTCTAGTTGCATTTGCAAGCATAACGATATACTGGAAAACCTGATCTGAAACATAAATATTTTCCACAACTTTTCTTGCCTGAAGGATATCCTCCGCAGACACCACAGGCCTTACATTATCTACAGGGACGAGATTTTGCTTTGATTTTAGCATTGCGACTTCGCTTTCAAGATTAGGATAACCCATTGTGATCCTTACGATAAATCTGTCCATTTGCGACTCAGGGAGCATTTGCGTACCTATAGAGCCAACCGGGTTTTGCGTTGCGATAACGATATAAGGGTCAGGCATTTTATGCGTGATACCATCTACAGTTACCTTGCCCTCCTCCATTACTTCAAGAAGCGCAGACTGCGTCTTACTTGAGGTTCTGTTTATCTCGTCTGCAAGAAAAAGATTTGTGAGTGCTGCACCCTGCTTATATTCAAACTTGTGTGTTTCTTTATTTAGTATGGTAAAACCTGTCACGTCTGTTGGCAAAACATCAGGGGTGAATTGTAGTCTTTTATAGTCAAGTGAAAGCGCCTTTGAAAGAGCCACGGCAAGAGTGGTCTTTCCTACTCCCGGAATATCCTCAATAAGGATATGACCGCCTGCAAGTATGGACAGCAGGACTTTTATGATTATCTCGTCTTTGCCGATAATGACCTTTCTTACCTCATTTATCACGCTTTGTGACATATTCAGTACTTTTACCTGTTCTTCAGTTAAGCTGTTGTTCATAATTTTCTCCTTTGTTTTGTATGTTTCTTTTATCTTCACAATATTTGTGCATATTGCATTAACATTATATCACAAATACAACATTATTTCAAGCATTTTGCGTGATAATTAAATACAATAATGGATATCTGCGTATGTAGGAGAATACAAATATCTTGTACTAAAATGCAGGCTCACAGCATAGTTATTTCATAGGACAAGTCAAAAGGAGCGTGAAAAAAATGATAAGAGAAGTCAGCAAGATAAAATACGTTTACGAACTGCTCACCCCTCGCATAAGGGGAGCAATTATGTCAGTGCCAGAAATAGAGCGTGACAGGATACAGGAAATAAGACTTCGCAGAGGCAGACGGCTGTCTGTTACCATATTCTCGAAAGAGTATTTCGTTAATGATAACGGCAGACTAATGAACAATATCGGGGATAGCGTTCAAGTTACCACAGATGATATTGAAACTATCTATCAGCGAGCATTTCAGAACTCTCTTCACAGCTTTCACCGTGAGATAGCAAGAGGCTACATAACGGTTTCAGGAGGGTGCAGAGTAGGCTTCTGCGGAACTGCCGTTCTTGATCCTGCAAGGAGTTATGCCGTGGAGTCGGTAAAAAATATATCTTCTCTTAGTATAAGGATAGCTCGTGAAATGATAGGCAGTTCAGACGAGATATATGCAAAATGCTTTTCTGACAAACCAATGAGCCTGCTTATTGCTTCACCGCCATCGGGAGGAAAAACTACAGTGCTTCGTGATCTTGCAAGAAAGCTTGGCGAACGCTGGCGTGTTGCGCTTATAGACGAGCGAAACGAGTTTGCCGCAACAGTGGCAGGTGAGCCGCAAAATCTTATAGGTGCAATGACAGACGTGTTTAATTCCTACAACAAATATGAGGGCATAATGACGGCTGTCAAGGTCATGTCACCGAAAATACTCATATGCGACGAGATAGGTTCTTCTGAGGACAACGAAGCTTTGCAGTATGCGCTCAACTCAGGAGTGAAGCTTATTGCTTCATGCCATGCTTCAAGCCTTGATGAGCTTAAAAAGCGGCGTTATATCTCAAAACTCATAAAAGACAAGGCTTTCGACGCACTTGCGGTACTAGGCACAGGAACAATGTGTGGCAGACTGGTATCATTTACAAAAACAGGAGCATGAAATGATAAAGCTAATAGGCTGTGTGCTTATCATATCCGCCTGCACACAAATGGGCTGTGCAATGGCGACGGACAAGATACGGCAAATGAAATATCTCAAGCTTTTCAGACGGTTGATATTTGAAACAAGGGCAATGGTTGAGGGTGGAATGACTTTCGGGGAAATTATCTTAAAGCTTAGCTTGCAGAAGGATTATTCTGACTTTACATTTTTGTCGCAAGATACCTCTTCGCCTGATGTCCGCAGAAGAATAACCGAGGATATATATAAGTCAAAGCTTTTTGACAATGAAATCAGGCAGACCGCCATAGATTTTTTTGAAAAACTCGGCACAACAGACATAAATGGACAGCTTGCATACATTTCCATGAGCCTTGCCGCACTTGACGAGCAGATAAGCAGACTTTCAGAGAATTTCACCTCACAGGTGCGGCTATGCAGGGCTTTGGGCGTTCTCAGCGGGGCTTTTATCGCTATTCTGCTAATATAGCCATAGCAAAGGATAACCATAATGAAGGGAACAAAATTTTATGGACATAGATCTTATTTTCAAAATCGCTGCCATAGGAATTATCGTTGCCGTGTTAAATCTCTTGCTGAAACGAGCGGAGCGTGACGAGCAGGCAATGATGACAACTCTTGCAGGGCTTATTGTCGTTCTGCTTATGATAGTAAGGCAGATCGGAAATCTATTTGAAACGATAAAAGAAGTGTTTGGATTGTATTAATGAAAATATTTACAATAGCGTGCTTTTGTATTTTCTCAACCATAGTGTGCAAAGCCATTGAGAAAGACAGCCGTGAAATAAAATATGCGGCTGTGCTTGCGGCGGCGGCATTGGTGCTTTTTCATTCGGTAGCATTTGTGAAAGATCTTATCTCTGTATTTGAGGACCTTTTCACTCTGTCAGGAATCGACAATATGTATCTTACCATACTGTTCAAGTCACTTGGCATATGCTATATCGTACAACTTGCATCTGATTATTGTAAGGACTGCGGAGAAAACGCACTTGCGTCACAGGTCACTTTGGCAGGAAAGCTTGCAATGCTTTCGGTATCGCTGCCGCTTTTCAAAGCATTTGTAGAAATAGTAAAAGCATTGTTTATATAGGATTAACATATGAAAAAAATAATTGCCACTGTCATCATAGTCCTTGCGGTCATGTTTACACCACAGGGAGTATATGCAGACAGTGAGGAACAGAACAATGAATATTATGACAGGCTCATAAGCGAAATAAACGAGGGACTTTCTTTTGAGGGTGATGAAGATGTAAAAACTGTACTTGAAGATAATAACATCACTTTGGAAGATCCGTCCTCTGCCGCAAATATAAATGCTTTTGATGTGATAAAGCATATATTTGAAAGCTTTACCGCTGCTTTGCGAAGCCCTCTTATAATGCTCGGGAAAATAACAGCCGCCACTATGCTCTGCGTGTTGGTAAGGTCAATGTCAGCCGAGGGTACAGTGGACAAGGTATTCACGCTCATATGTGTTCTTACCACAGTGCTTGTTATAAGCGATACTGTCACCGACAGTCTTTATTCTGTAAAGACTTCCATGGAACAAATGAACAGCTTTATGATGTCCTACATACCCATATTTTCAAGCGTGGCGACAGCAGGCGGTAGTGCGGCGGCAGGAGCAGGCTATTACGGCGTCATGCTGATAATATGTGAAAGCGCAGGTATATTGGCAGATACGATACTTGTGCCGTTTTTGTCGGCAGTGCTTGCAGTGACCCTTGTTTCTGCAATAAATCCATCTCTTGACCTTGGAAGTCTTGCAGAGTCGGTGAAAAAGCTGGTCATATGGGTGCTTGGCATTGTGATGACCCTATTTACAGGGCTGTTATCTATTCAAAGCTTTGCAGGAGCGGCGGCTGATAATCTCTCCGCAAGAGCCGTTAAATTTGCGGCTTCAAGCTTTATACCTGTCATAGGTGGCTCGGTCTCTGAAGCTTATTCAGCGGTAAAGGGAAGTATAGGCGTAATAAGAACAAGCGTCGGCGTGATAGGCGTTATAATAATGTCTGTGATAGTTGCGAAACCTTTGCTTACGCTTCTTGCAGTAAAACTTGCAGTGTGGATAGGCGCTACCATAAACGATATTTTTGGCATAAGCAACAGTGGTGGACTTCTTAAAAGCATAAACTCGGTTTTATCAATTGGTGTGAGCATCCTTGCGGCTTATTCTATAATGTTCGTTATTTCCACATCAGTTGTAATAATGACAGCCATGAACACAGGAGCTTAAAATGAATACAGTTAAAGCAGTGATATTTATTGCCTGCATTATAGGCGTGATAACTTCTATGACGGATATTGCCACACCTGAGGGAACTTTGAAAAAACAACTTAGATCAGTGCTTGCTGTGATATTTTTGCTTGCGGTCATAACACCTGTAATGGGACATGGCTTCAAAGTCACCTTAAGCGACTATACAGAGCTTGCAGATCTGCCTGAGTTTGACAGCGTTTCAACAGCGACGAAACTTTATTATCTGTCCGAATCCGAAAGCAGGCTTGAAGAATATTTTTTGGATAAGCTGAATAAGAATGGCATAGAAAACGTCAGAGTGGACATAACCACAGATATAAATGAATATAATGAAATAGAGATAACAGCTGTAAGGGTATATCTGACTAAAACAAGCGACAGAGAGCTTGTTGAAAAGCTTATTGCAGAAGATCTGCCTGATACTCAAGTTATCGTGCAGGAGGAATAAATGTTGCTGAAAAGTAAAGTTGAGGGGAAAATAAAGGCTCTTAAAAAGCTTCCTATGAAAACGAAGATAGTGATAGCCGTAGGTCTTGCAGGGATATTGCTTATATTTGTTTCTGAGATGTTTCCTGCTAAAAATACGGCAGAGAGCAAGAGCATTCCCACGGAAAGCGTTGCCACTGATGATACAGACAGCTACAAAAAGCAGATAGAAAAAGAGCTTAAAGATGTTCTTTCTCAAGTCAGGGGAGTTGGCGAGTGCGAGGTAATGGTGACAGTTGAGGGAACTACCGAATATGTTTATGCTGAAAATCTTACCAAAAGCACAGACAATAATGGTGACAGAACAAGCGACAGGTATGAAAACGAGATAGTAATAACTGATAATGACGGCAAAAAGGAGGCATTGGTCAGAAAAATAATAAAACCGCAGATATGCGGCGTTGTCATTGTTTGCGAAGGAGGTGGAGATATAAAAGTAAACGAACGTGTGCTTAAAGCGGTTTCGACAGTACTAGGTATATCAAGCAGTAAGATCTGCGTTGAGGGCAGAAAATAACAGAAAGAGGTAATAAAGATGAAAAAACCGACCATGATAATAGGCAAAAAGCAGATAATCCTTGCAGGAATGACGCTGATACTCGGTCTTGCAGTATACATAAATTATGCAGTATCGACCTCAGACGGCAAGATAAAGGCGACGGACGTTGTGAAAAGTCAAAGCGTGAATTACGGCGACGCACAGCTCGTAAGCACTGACAGCACTTCAGATTATTTTGCACAGGCAAGAATAGACAGAATGAATTCAAGGGACGAGGCGGTAGAAACATTAAAGAATATAATGAACGGCGGCGATTCCACAGAGGAAGAAAAGAAAGTTGCTGAAGAAGAAGCTTCAGCCATGACAGGGCTCATGGAGTCGGAGAGCAAGGTAGAGACACTTGTGAAAGCAGCAGGCTTTGAGGACTGTGTTGTTTATCTTGACGGTGACAACGCAAATATCGTTGTAAAGACCGACAGTGACGGGCTTGTTGCAAGCGAAGCGGCACAGATAAAAGATATCCTCCTTAGCGAAGTTTCAGTTGCAAATGAAAACATCAGAATTTATGATGTAGAATAAAATTTGTCAGCAAATAAAAAAAGTCCTTCAAAATACTTGTAACCTATTGATTTTTATGATATAATGGTTGTAAGTATAGATTGAAGGATTTCTTTTTTATATCTAAAAAGGGAGGCTTGGATAAATATGAATGATGTTTCAAAGAAAGTAGAAAAAAGCCTGCACATAAGTCAGGACGTTATAGCGCAGATCGTTACAAACTCTGTTAATGAAATAGAGGGCGTTTATGGTATCGCTCCTGTTATGAAGACTCCACGTCAGCTCTGGTTTAGACAGGAAAATTTCGGCAATATCAGGATAGGTCTTGTTGACGATGTGCTGTCAGTGTCTATAGGTATAATACTTTGCCGTGGAGCTAAGGCGGTTTCCGTTGCCGAGGAGATACAGGATAAAGTAAAAAGTGCAGTTCAGAATATGCTTGGACTTACAGTTGCAAAGGTAAATGTGACAGTATGCGGAGTTGACCTTTCGGAAAAGGAATAGGATTCAGACAAATATAAGATGAAGGAAGTGTTTTTGTGCCAATTAAAAGGCGTGAAATAAGAGAATCAGCATTTTTGCTGATATTTGAGAAAATGTTTAGACAGGACGAGGAGCTTGACGATATTTTCATGTCTGCCATGGAAGTGAACGAGATCATCGTAAATGATGAAGTTAAAAAGCTCGTGGAAAATGTTTGCGAAAAGCAGGACGAGATCGACAGCATAATCAGCAAGTTCAGCAACAAGAGAACTGTTGAAAGAATACCTAAGATAAATCTTGCAATACTCAGACTTGCTATTTACGAGGCAATATATGAGGAGAACGTTCCTGTGAACGTTGCCATAAGCGAGGCCGTGGCTCTTGCAGGAAAATATGCCCTCGAGCCTGATGTTTCATTTGTAAACGGTGTGCTTGGCTCATTTGCAAAGGAACAAGAGGAAAAGCAGTGAGTTTTGTACTCGGAATAGACACAAGCAACTATACCACTTCATGTGCACTGCTTGATACTGCGGATATGAGGGTCAGGTCATGCAAAAAGCTTCTTCCTGTCAAGCAGGGAGAGCGAGGACTAAGACAATCCGACGCTGTGTTTCACCATACGAAACAGCTTCCAGAACTTATGAAACAGCTTTTTGATAAAAAGTATGACTTAAGTGTAGTTGGGTATTCTTATGCACCAAGGTGTGCAGAGGGGTCGTATATGCCTTGCTTCCTTGTTGGAGAAAATGTTGCACAAGCTGTGTCACTTGCCTGTGGAGCTGACCTTGAAAAGACTTCGCATCAGGTGGGACATATACTTGCGGCACTTTATTCCTGTGGAAAGCTGGATATGCTCAGTTCTGATAAGCCTTTTGCGGCTTTTCACGTCAGCGGTGGCACTACAGATCTTCTTTTGTGCGAGCATGATAAGGCTAAGCTGATAAATATAACTCAGATCGGAGGAAGCCGTGATCTTAAAGGTGGACAAGCCATAGACAGAACAGGCGTAAGGCTTGGGCTGTCTTTTCCATGTGGTAAAGAGCTTGAAAGGCTTGCGTCTGAAAGCGAACATAAAATAAAGCCAAAAGCATCAGTTGACGGGCTTTATTGTTCACTTTCTGGAATAGAAAATCAGTGCATGAAGCTTATAGACGATAGCTGTTCGGTGGCTGATGTTGCGGCATACTGTATTGATTGTGTGTGCCTTGCGGTGGAGAAAATGACAGTTAATCTTCGCCATGAGTATAAGGATATACCTATTATATATGCAGGCGGTGTGATGTCTAATCGCTTTATAAAAAGCAAGCTTGAAAAGTACGGCAGCTTTGCTGAGCCTGAGTTTTCAAGTGATAACGCAGTGGGCGTTGCGGTCTATGCTGCGATCAGGAAAGGGAAGATCAAAATATGAGTTCAGTTATCACTGTTTCTCAGCTAAACAGATATCTTGCTTCAAAACTGCGGTCTGACCTTAAGCTGAAAGGCATTGCCGTCAAGGGCGAGATATCCAATTTTAATATACATTACAAATCAGGTCATGCCTATTTTACAGTAAAGGACAGCAGTTCTGCACTTAAAGCTGTTATGTTTTCAAGCCGTGTTTCAAGGCTTAAATTCGTGCCTGAGGACGGCATGAGCGTGCTTGTTATGGGCAATATAGAGGTCTATGAGCGTGACGGTGTTTATCAGATAATAGCTACGGAGATAGCACCTCTTGGTGTGGGCGTTATGCACGTTCAGCTCGAACAGACCAAGAAAAAGCTTGAAAAAATGGGCGTATTTGATGTGAACAAAAAAAAGAAAATACCCCTTGTTCCAAAGAAGATAGCTGTTGTTACGTCGCTTACTGCGGCGGCTTTGCAGGATATAATCCATATAGCTGAAAGGCGTTATCCTGTGTGCAATATCGAAGTTTATCCTGCGCAGGTGCAGGGTACGGCGGCAGCACAAACTATATGCAAAGCACTTTCAGCGGCTGATAAAAGCGGTGCAGATACCATAATTTTAGCTCGTGGCGGTGGCTCTAGCGAGGATCTTATGGTGTTCAATGATGAGGCTGTGGCGCTTGCTGTTTACGCCTGCAATACACCTGTGATATCGGCTGTAGGTCACGAAACTGACACCACCCTTGCAGACTATGCCGCAGATATGCGTGCGCCAACTCCGTCAGCGGCGGCTGAGATTGCTACCCCTGACAAGGCGGATATACTTAATGCTGTGAGGCTTTTAAGGCAAAAGCTTGACAGGGCTATGGAGCTTAAACTTGATAAGGCTGTGTCACAGATAGAAAGCTGTGATAAGCTTTTGAAATTATATTCTCCTGAAAAGAGATTAGAGCAGAGCGAAAAAGCAGTGTTCGACCTTGAAAAAAGGCTGTCGCAGATCATGGAACGCAGGCTTGAAAAGCTGTCAGTTAAGCTTGACGGCTATGTTTCTTCTCTGAATATGCTTAGTCCGTTCAATATTCTGGGCAGGGGATATGCTATCGTTCAGAAAGACGAAAGCGTTGTCGACAGTGTATCAATGCTGAACGTTGGCGACGAGGTAAACATAAAGCTGTCAGACGGCAGTGTATCTGCTAAAATAACATTTGTCAAATGAAAGGCTGTTTAAAATGACTTTTGAAGAAAATCTTACAAGACTTAATGATATAGTTGGTCAGCTTGAAAATGACAAGCTTCCTCTTGAGAAAGCTTTGGCACTTTATAAAGAGGGGATAGATCTGTCGGTCGACTGCAAAAAAAGCCTTGAAAGTGCAAAGCTTTCCGTAAAGGCTATGAACGGAGATAATAGCGATGAATGATATGAACAAAGCCACACTTGATTATTATGTGGAGCTTATAGATAATAAACTGCTGGAGCTTACCCACTCAAAGCCTGAGCTTCAGGGTCAGGTAGTTGAGGCTATGGAGTATTCCTTGCAGGCAGGGGGCAAAAGGCTCAGACCTGTGCTTATGCTTGAATTTTGCCGTATGTGCGGCGAGCGTCAGCCTGAAAAGTATGCAGAGATAGCTTGTTCTATTGAACTTATACACACTTTTTCTCTTATACACGACGATCTGCCTTGTATGGACGATGATGATTACAGACGTGGAAAGCCCTCATGTCATAAAGCCTTTCCTGAAAATATCGCACTACTTGCAGGCGACGCACTGAACACTCTTGCTTTTGAGGTCATAGCCAACAGTGCCATGAACGGCGTTATATCTGCCGACAAGGCCGTTATGCTTATCTCTGTTCTGGCAAGAGCAGTAGGCACTGACGGCATGATAGGCGGTCAGGTGATAGACCTTAAATATGAAAATAAAGAAATAGATGTTGATACACTGAATATTTTGCAGACCTGCAAAACAGGCGCACTTATCGAGGCTGCCTGCGTAATGGGCGTTATTCTCGGCGATAAGCTTGAGGCTATCCCCTTTGCGGCAGACTATGCTCAGGCAATGGGCAGAGCATTTCAGATAGTTGACGATATCCTTGACGTAACAGGCACTTTTGAGGAGCTTGGCAAGCCTATCGGCAGTGACAACGAACAGCATAAAAACACATATGTATCCCTCCTTGGACTTGACAAATCAGAACAGATAGCAAAACAACTGACAGTTCAAGCACTGGGTCATCTTAAATATTTTGAGGACAGCGTTTTCCTCACAGAGCTTACATCTGATATGCTTACAAGAAGAAGTTGATAAAAAGATTGGAGATCTAGATATAATGTCGGAAATAAAAAAGCCTGATATTTATAAAATGAATTTGCCTGCCGACCTGAAAAAGCTTTCCACTGCACAGTGTGAGGAGCTTTGCGGTGATATAAGGAAAATTCTTATAGATACGGTTTCAAAAAACGGCGGTCATCTTGCGTCAAATCTTGGTACTGTGGAGCTTACAATGGCTATCCACAGAGTTTTTGAATCACCTAAAGATAAAATCGTCTGGGACGTTGGTCATCAGGCATATACACATAAAATACTTACGGGTAGACTCAAAGAGTTTAAAACTCTCAGACAGGAAAACGGTATTTCGGGTTTTTGCAGACCTGACGAGTCAGTGCATGATGCTTTTATAAGTGGTCACAGCTCTACGTCTGTTTCTGCGGCGCTTGGGATCGCCACAGCAATGAAGCTGAGTGGTGATAAAACTCACCATGCTATAGCTGTAGTCGGTGACGGTGCTTCAACAGGTGGCGAGCTTTACGAGGGACTTAACAATGCAGGCAAAAGTGATACAAATATCATCGTTATCCTCAACTACAATGAAATGTCTATCTCAAAAAATGTTGGCGGAATGGCAAAATATCTTTCCTCCATGCGTACAAAAGAGAGCTATCAGCGCACAAAGGGCAGAGTAGAGAGAATGCTTGATAAGACGCCTGTTATAGGTAAACCTGTGAAAAATGCCGTTCGTAACTCCAAAAATGCGGTCAAGAACATGATACTTCACAGCACCATGTTTGAAGATCTTGGCTTTCACTATATTGGACCTATCGACGGACACAATCTTGAAGAACTTGAACAGGGACTTATGGCTGCAAAGGCAGTAAACAAGCCTGTTTTTGTTCATGTGAATACTATAAAAGGCAAGGGCTATGCTCCTGCAGAAGCTAACCCAGGAGAGTTTCACGGGGTCGGCTCCTTTGAGATAAAAACGGGCAATCCCGACGTCGTACTTTCTGACAGCTTTTCTTCTATAATGGGAAAAGAGCTTTGTGAAATGGGCGAAAAGAATAAGCGTCTTTGTGCAGTCACTGCGGCAATGAAATACGGCACGGGGCTTCAGTATTTTGCGAAGCGTTTTCCTGAACGCTTCTTTGATGTAGGCATTGCCGAAGAACACGCAGTTACTTTCTGTGCTGGGCTTGCTTCTATGAACTATGTACCTGTTTTTGCGGTGTACTCATCGTTTTTGCAAAGGTCATACGACCAACTTATCCATGATATGGCAATAGGAGGTTGTCATGCAGTTATATGCGTTGACCGCGCAGGTATAGTCGGTTATGATGGTGAAACACATCAGGGAATTTTTGATGTTTCTTTTCTTACCTCTGTGCCAAATATGAGGATATACTCCCCGTCTAATTATGACGAACTCAGATTGTGCCTGCATAAGGCTGTTGAGGACGACAGCGGCATTTGTGCTGTGAGATATCCAAGGGGCAGAGATCAATCGCTATATGATACATCTGATCCTGTTTCAACTTATGTTTATCGTCATATAGAGGGCGCAAAGGTTCTGCTTGTTACATACGGCAGGCTTGCAAATGATCTTTTTACAGCTATAGAAATACTCAGAAATCGAGATATAAAGTGCGATATTATTAAGCTCGTGAATATTTTCCCTATAGACAATGAGGTGGTTGATATAATGTCAGCCTACGATGCTGTGCTGTTCTTTGAGGAAGCTTATTACTGTGGAAGTATTTCAGAGAAGTATGCTTCTATCTGTCCAAATGTGGCACAGTTTGCTATTGACGGTTTCGTGAAGCACGGAAAATGTGATGTGCTACTTGACGAGCTTGGCTTTTCAGCAGAGAAAATGGCTGATACAGTTGAGGGCTTTTTGAAAGATGAGTGAAAGACTTGATGTGTATATAGTTACGAACTGCGGCGTAAAAAGCCGAGAACGTGCCAAACAGCTTATAAAAAATGGATTTGTGTCGGTAAACGGCAAGGTCTGCGCCAAGCCTTCTATATTGGTTGATGAGAACGATGGGGTGAAATGTAGGCCTGACGATATGAAGTTTGTCGGCAGGGGCGGACTTAAGCTTGAACACGCCTGCGATGTTTTCGGACTTGACTTGACAGGTAAAGTTTGTGCAGATATCGGTGCTTCAACTGGGGGATTTACTCAGTGTATGCTTGAACATGGCGCTGAATTTGTCTATGCGGTGGACGTGGGTCACGGACAGCTTGATGAAAGTTTGTGCAATGACAGCAGGGTGAAAAACTGTGAGGGTGTGAATGCACGATATCTGACAGCGAATTTTTTTGACAGACCTGTGCAGTTCATAAGTGGTGACCTTTCGTTTATTTCTCTAAAACTTGTTATAAAATCCCTTTGCGATTGTCTTTGCGATGGCGGCGAAATGGTTCTTCTTATAAAACCTCAGTTTGAGGCTGGCAAGCAGGCTCTCAATAAAAAGGGTATCGTCAAGGATCGTAAAGACCATGTGAGAGTGATAACCGAGCTTCTTGGCTGTTTTCGAGCAGAGGGGCTTGCGGCTGAAAAGATAACAATTTCCCCTGTTAAGGGCGGCGACGGCAATCTTGAATATCTTATTCTACTTAAAAACGCTGACATGACGGCTGACAAGCTTGGTCAGCTCAATATAAAAGAATTTGTGAACGAAGCTTTTGATAGCTTCAAAGACTAAACACAAGAGTGGTAATATTATGAAAATCTATCTTTATCCAAATCTTGATAAAACTCATTGCTTTGAGTATACGACCGCAACATATGAAAGGCTGCACAAAAATGGTGCAAAACTTTTTATGGATAGATGCTATAAGCACATTTTCGGAAAGCTCGATATCACTTTCTGTAGCGAAGACGAGTGCGTAAAGCAGTGTGATATGATTGTTGCAATCGGTGGTGACGGAACGATACTCAAATGCTCTCTTAAGGGCTGTGAGTTTGAGAAGCCTATACTTGGCATAAACTGTGGCAGACTCGGTTTTATGGCCTCTCTTGAACATTCACAGCTTGAATTGCTGGACAAGCTTTTTTCTGGAGAATATACCCTCAGCCGCCGAATGATGTTAAACGTAAATGTCGAATGTGGCAGTGAAAATAAGTCATATACTGCGCTTAATGACGTTGCAGTAACAAAAGCTGACGATTGTAAGATAGCCGATTTTGAGGTGTCAAAAAACGGCAGACTTATTTCTTCACTTCGTGCAGACGGTGTTATACTTTCTACAGCCACAGGCTCAACAGCCTATTCAATGTCAGCAGGTGGACCTATAATCGAACCTGAAATGAAGTGTATAGAGTTCACACAGATATGTGCTCACTCGCTTTTTGCAAGATCTATGATACTTTCAGAGGACAGCGTTATGAAAGTCAAGTGTCACACTAACAGTGGCTCTCACGCAATCGTCAGCGTTGACGGTAATAATGTTTTCAGACTTTCGGCAGAGGACACTGTGATAGTATCAAAGTCAAAGTATTTTGTTGAAATCATAGATATAAGCGGCGGCAGCTTTTTCTCGTCAATAAACAAAAAGCTTATGCAGCCGTTGAAGGAATCAGCGGAGGACGGCATATGAAAAATCAGCGTCAGAATTTGATAATGCAGATTGTCAAAGACGAAAATATCGGCACTCAGGAGGAACTTCGTGAAGCGCTTAAAAGGCATGGTCTTAAAGTCACTCAGGCAACAGTTTCAAGGGATATAAAAGAGCTTTCCCTTGTAAAGACCATTGGTTCAGACGGCAATTATAAATACAGCCTGCCTGCACTCAAAAAAGATATTGCAGAGCAAAACAATGGTATTTTCGGCATAATTTCAGACGCCGTTGTGTCAGTGGATCATGCGCTTAACACTGTTGTGGTGAAATGTCATACGGGCATGGCACAGGCGGTGTGTGCAAAGCTTGACAAGTTAGGGCTTGACAATGTTGTGGGAACGCTTGCAGGTGACGACACGATATTCATACTTATGCGGACAGAAAAAGATGCGTCCCATATGGCAGAGGAACTGAGATCCTTTATTATTTCTTAAACAGCAGAGGAATGATCTAAAATGTTAAGTGAACTTTATATTGAAAATCTTGCCGTGATTGAAAAGGCAACTATAGATTTTTCTGATAAGCTTAATGTTTTCACAGGCGAAACGGGAGCAGGTAAGTCCATACTTATAAATGGAATAAATGCTATCCTCGGTCAGCGTGTCACTAAGGATATTGTGAGAACAGGCACGGACAAGGCTGTTATTTCAGCGTTGTTTACTGACATTGGGGACAATGTTTTGCAGGTACTAGATGAGCTTGGCATAAGTGCAGAAGACGGACAGCTTTTCCTTACCCGTGAGATACGTTCAGATGGTGGAAGCGTTGCAAGAGTCAACTCGAGAGCGGTTAACGTTTCCGTACTTAAAGCTATCGGAGAAACGCTTGTAACTATCCATGGACAGCACGACAATCAGATACTCATGGCTCCTGAACGTCATATAGAGATACTTGACAGCTATGCCGAATCTGAAGCTCTTATAGAAGATTATCACAGCTCTTTCAGAGAGCTTCAAAGCATTGCAAAGAAGATAAACAAGATAAAAACTGAGCAAAGCAAAAAAGAGTTTCGCATGGCTGAGCTTGCTGATATTGTCGAGGAGATAAACGCGCTAAACATTCATGAAGGCGAGGATAAAGAGATAGAAGCAGAGCTTAACATCTCTAAAAATGCTGTTGCAATCTCTGAGGCTCTTTATATGGCAAAACAACTTCTTTCGGGCGATGATGACACAGATGGTGCAGTGGAGATGACGCAGAGAGCTTCAAAATCGGTTGAGGAATATACTGATATAATGACTGAGATATCGCCTATATATGACAGACTTAGTTCTGCGGCTATCGAAATGGAGGATATTTCTGAGGAGATAGGCTCACTTCTTGACAGCCTTGATATCGACCCGAAACGTTATGATTACCTTAATCAGCGTTCTGATGAACTCAGGCGTATCATGAAGAAATATGGACCTGAACTTGATGATGTACTGACTACTCTTGAAAATTCACAGAATGAGCTTGATGAACTGAGTGGAGCAGAGCAGAGCTTAGACGAGCTTAATAAAGAAAAGGAAAGACTTCTTGCGGAGGTATCAAAGAAAGCCAAAGTACTTTCAGACCATAGAAAAAAAGCAGGAGAGCGGTTTGTTTCTCAGGTAACAGAGGAGCTTGAATTTCTCAATATGCCAAAGGTCAAGCTGGTGGTTCAGCAGAAAACGGGCAAGCTCACCATAAATGGCATGGATAGCATAGAGTTTCTTATTTCTGCAAATCTGGGCGAAGAGCCAAAGCCTATTGCGAAGATTGCTTCAGGTGGTGAGCTTTCAAGAATAATGCTTGCACTGAAAAACGTAATTGCAGAAAAGGACAGTATCGGCACGCTGATATTTGACGAGATAGACACAGGAGTAAGCGGCAGAGCGGCTCAGAAGATAGGTATAAAGCTGAAACAGATATCTCGCCTTAGGCAAGTTCTTTGCGTGACCCACCTTGCCCAAATGGCTGTTATGGCGGATAATCATTTGCTTATTGAGAAAAATATACAGGGCGACAGGACAGTTACAACTGTTAGAACTCTCGATCATGAGCAGAGAAAGTATGAGATAGCAAGGATAATGGGCGGTGAAAATATCACAGAGCTTATGCTTGAAAATGCTGAACAGTATCTTAAAGACGCTGACAATATGTAACACAAAGTCCCTGATGATTGCGGGGACTTTTTTGTGAACGTACATTTATTATTTATTGTTGTAAAATTCATAGTAATGTGGTATAATAACAATCGGTAGGTGATTATTTGAAACTTGAACATATAAACGTCAAAGAAGCCGTGAGATATATGGGAATGGGCAATAACAAGCCAGACGAACGCACGGCTTTGTTGATAGATGAATGTGAAAAAGAGCTTTTGAAGGTCATTGAGCCTAAATTTGTGTACAGAGTGTTTGATGTCGCTCATAAAGAGAACGGTGTTGAGGTCATCGGTACTCCGTTGTTTCTTGGCGGCAATGATATATGCAGACACCTTGAGGGGTGCAGTAAATGCGTGCTTTTTGCAGCGACTATTTCTTCGGGCGTTGATAGAAAGCTTCGTGCTTATGAAGCAGAGGATATGGCTAAAGCTATGATAGCGGATTGCCTTGCAAGTGCGGCTGTGGAGCAGGTATGCGATATAGTTGACAACACTGTGAAAGAAAAGCTCAGCGGATATAATCAGACATGGAGGTTTTCTCCTGGTTATGGCGATCTGCCTATCAGCGTGCAGAGAGTTTTTCTTGACGTACTTAATGCGCAGAAATTTATCGGACTTAATGCAACTGAAAATAATATACTGACGCCGAGGAAGTCTGTTACGGCGATAATCGGATTGTCAGAAAATGAAATATCAAAGGGCAGACGTGGTTGTGCCTGCTGTAATATGAGGGAAGTCTGTCAATTCAGAAAAAGAGGAGATCATTGTGGATTTTAGAACATTACTTAAAACAAAAGAATTTGTCATACTTGACGGAGCAATGGGTACGATGCTTCAGGCAAAGGGACTTGAAATGGGTGGCACTCCTGAAGCCCTTAACATAGACAAGCCTGATTGGCTGGTGGACATACACCGCCAGTATATAAACGCAGGCTCAGACATTGTTTACGCCAACACTTTCGGTGCAAACAGACACAAGCTTGAAAAGTGCGGATATACTGTCCAGCAGGCTATTCCTGCGGCTATAAAAAATGCAAGAAAAGCCTGTGAGGGTACTGATACCCTTGTTGCTCTTGATATCGGACCTATCGGACAGCTTTTAGAGCCAACAGGAACGCTCACTTTTGAAGAAGCTTATGATATTTATAAGGAGCAGATACTTGCAGGAGCTGACGCAGACCTTATCGTTTTTGAAACAATGACAGATCTCTATGAACTTAAAGCGGCTGTTCTTGCGGCAAAGGAAAACAGCGATCTTCCTATAGTCTGCACAATGACTTTTGAGGAAAATATGCGTACATTTACTGGCGTTGCTATAAGCTCCATGGCTTTGACTTTGGAGGGTCTGGGCGTTGACGCAATCGGTGTGAACTGTTCATTAGGGCCAAAGGAACTTTACCCTGTTGTGGATGAGCTTTGCAAGTGGACAAATCTACCTGTTGTAGTAAAGCCTAATGCAGGACTTCCTGACCCTGTTACAAATGAATATAACTGTTCCCCTGAAGATTTTGCAGAGTTTGCAGAAAAGCTTATCCCATTGGGAGTTAAGGTGCTTGGAGGTTGCTGCGGAACTAACCCTGAGTATATCAAAAAGCTTGCTGAAATGCTCAAAGGCAAGAAGCACGTCAGCGTGCATAATGATATCCCTGCCGCTTGCTGTTCACCGACACATACTGTAGTTATAGACCAGCCAAGAATAATCGGTGAGCGTATCAATCCTACTGGCAAGAAGCGTTTTAAAGAAGCACTGCTTGCAAACGATATCGACTATATTCTTGGTCAGGCTATCGAGCAGATACACGCAGGTGCGGATATTCTTGATGTAAATGTTGGCCTGCCGGGAATCGACGAAAAGAGTATGATGGTCAAGGCTGTAAAGTCTTTGCAGGGCGTTGTCGATGTGCCTTTGCAGGTGGATTCAACTATACCTGAGGTGCTTGAAGCCGCTCTGAGGGCTTATAATGGCAAGCCTATCGTCAATTCTGTAAACGCTGAGGACAGCTCCATTGAAAATGTTCTTCCTCTTGTAAAGAAATATGGTGCGGCTGTGGTAGGTCTTACTCTCGATGAAAACGGCATACCAAAGAGTGCTGACAAGAGATTTGAGCTTGCTAAAAAGATACTTGACAAGGCGCTTGAATACGGCATTAGAAAAGAAGATGTGTATATAGATTGTCTTACTCTTACCGCTTCTGCGGAGCAGGAAAATGTTATGCAGACAGTAAATGCAGTGGAGCGAGTAAAGAACGAGCTTGGACTTAAAACAGTTCTCGGTGTATCGAATATCAGCTTTGGTCTGCCTAGCAGAGAGATAGTTAATCACAACTTTCTTATGATGGCGCTCACAAAGGGTCTTGACCTGCCGATAATGAATCCAAATATTGATTCTATGACGGCAACTGTTCGTGCCTACAAGCTTCTGACAAACATTGATAAAAACTCTGTTGACTTTATTTCTCACTACGGTGGTGATAAAAAAACTGCTCCTGCCGCAACAGGCGCAAAAGCTGAGATAGACTTGCCGTATGCTATCGAAAACGGTCTGAAGAAAGAAGCAGCTGACCTTACTGCAAAGCTTTTGCAGGAAACAGAAGCCATGAACATTGTCAACGATATGCTTATCCCAGCACTTGATAAGGCTGGTGCAGAATTTGAAAAGGGCAAGCTTTTTCTGCCGCAGCTTATCCAGACAGCAGGCACTGCACAGGCTTGCTTTGAGGTAATAAAAAATTACATTCTGTCAACGGGTGAAAAAAGCGTTTCTAAGGGCAAGATAATCCTTGCAACAGTAAAGGGCGATATTCACGATATCGGCAAGAACATTGTAAAGGTACTTCTTGAAAACTATGGTTATGACGTTATTGACCTTGGCAAGGACGTTGACTATCAGACGGTGGTTGATTGTGCAATAGAAAATGACGTACATCTTATCGGTCTTTCTGCGCTTATGACAACAACTCTTGTGAGCATGGAAAATACGGTTAAGCTTCTTCGTGAAAACAATGTTGACTGCAAGATAATAGTAGGCGGTGCGGTGGTAACGGCTGACTATGCAGAGCAGATAGGCGCTGACTATTATGCAAAAGACGCAAAAGAGTCGGTAGATATCGCAAGAAAATTTTTCGGAAACTGAATAAAATAACTATGACCTCCCATAATCTGAACAACAGATATTTATGGGAGGCCATTTTTTAATGAAAAAGTTTGTTACAGCTATCATCATTTCATTTGTCGTTACAGTAAGCTCTGCAGGAATCAAAGCCGCTGCTTTTTCCTCATCAAACCTTGGGGCAGCATTCGTTTTGAGCAATGTTATGTCAGATGAAAAAAACGATAAAAATGGCAGTGGTATAACTGTCATAGACGGCAATAGGGAAGATATAAAGTTTACTTTTAAAATAGCCGAGATAATTAAAAGCCTTTTTAGCTAAGTGTACATTTATTTGTACTTGTATCAAAAGTACGATTGACTTTTGAGCCTTGCCATGTTATTATATAAATATCAATCATAACGGAGGCTCATTCAATGGTAACAGTTATAAGCGGTGGCTCTCACAGTGGACGTGACAAAGTTTTCATAGATAAGATCAAGTCTGCTGTAAAAAACGGCGAGCAGGTCATGGTCATAATACCAGATCAGTTTTCTTTTGAATATGATAAAAAACTGTATGAACACCTTGGTGCGGCAGATTTCAACGTCATACAGACTGCAGGCTTTAACCGTATCGCTGAGTTCACAGAGAAGCTTTATGGCGGTAGGGTAAAAGAAAATGCCGATGATAACGTCCGCACTATCCTTATGTATAAGGCTGTCAGACGTCTTAAGCAGACCAAGGATATCCGCTTTTATAAAAAGAGTCTTGAAAAGGGCAGTTTCTTAGCCGAACTTAACGAACTTGTGAGCCAGTTTCGTGAAAGCGGAATAACACCACAGGATCTAGCTCTTGCTGCTGAGAAGCAGAGCGGCTCTCTTGCCATGAAACTTTTTGATATCTCACGACTTTATGATTTTTACATGGATGAGCTTGAAAAGGCAGGAATGCAGGATACACTGTCTGCAATGGCAAGAAGTGTGGATCAGGTGAAGGAAAACGGATATTTCCGTGGAATGACAGTTTTTGTTGACGCTTTCAACGATTTCTCTTTTGATGAACTTAAAATGCTTGACGCTTGTATCGCGCAGTGCAAGAATATAACGTTCTCTCTATGTATCGACAATGAAAGCATTAGAAGATATGCAAATCACCCTTTTGCTGATACTCTTAAAACGTTGCAGCAGATAACAGATATTTCCGCTGATCATAATTACAAGGTCAACACGGTAGAGTGTCGTAACAGCTCATTTAGAGTCCCTGAACTTGAATATGTGAGCAAAGAGATTTACAACACCTGCAAAAAGCCATACGTCGGAAAGTGCGAAAATGTTTCTGTTATATCAGCAACGGATATTTACGAAGAAAGTGAATTTGTCAGTGGAAAGATATGGGAGCTTATTAGAGAAAAAGGCTATAAATTCAGTGACATAGCTTTGCTTGCAAGAAACCTTAAAGATTGTGCTTCCGTTTTTGAGGGTACGTTTGACAGATATGAGATACCATATTTTTCAGACTGTAGTGACAGTGTTTCTTCATCATCTCTGGTGAGGTATATGAACTCGCTTTTCAAGTGCTTGCTTTCAAGAAAGTATTCCACGGACAATATTTTGAAATACATAAAATCGCCGCTTTTTCCAATGCTGAATATCGAGATATCAAATCTGGAAGACTATTGCATACGCTGGAGCGTTGAGGGTGATATGTGGCTCAGTGATTTTACTGTTGCAGGTGATCTCAGCGAAAAACAGCTTGAAAAAATAAACTGCTCAAGACGAAAGATAATCGAGCCTTTTGAAGCATTTAAAAGCAAACTTGTTAAAGACGTTACAGCAGGGGAACTGTGCCGTGGGCTTTATGATCTTCTTGGCAGCATTGAGCTTTCTCAGCAGACCTTTTCTGTAGTAAAAAAGGCAGGAACTTCGGATAACGAAACTCAGCTTGAAATGGCAAGAGGATTGAAACAACTTTGGAACTCTGTTCTTTCGGCTATCAAATCCGTTTATGACTGCATGAATGACGAAGTTATCTCCCTCAGACAGTTTTATGAACTTTTCAAGCTCATGCTTTCGCAAATGAGTGTTTCACGTCCTCCGCAGAAACTTGACTGCGTAAGGATATGCGACCCGAGCCATTCAAGGCTTGAGGGCGTAAAGGCAGTCTTTCTTGTTGAGGTGAACGACGGCATATTTCCTGCGTCCTTAAGCTCTGGTGGACTTATCACAGAAAATGAAAAAATGATATTAGAGGGAAGCGATATTCATATCTCACACAGCGCAAGAAAATCTTTTCAGACAGAGAAGCTTGTGTGCTACAACGCTTTTACCCTTGCAGACGAAAAGCTCTTTGTGCTTTATTCAGAATCTGACCTTGTAGGAGAAGTTCACCGCCCCTCTGCACTTGTTTCTGAGCTTAACGGAATGTTCGGCCAAATTAATACCAAAGCTCAGGATATGGGGCTTGATTTTTACTGCACTTCTTTCAGAACAGCTTACTATAAATATATGGAACATTCCCGTGATAAAAACGCTACAATTTCTGCGATTAGGTCTGTGTTGGGGTTATCGCAGGAATATGCCGAGAAACTTATGCGAACAAAGAATCTTCATGAAAACGGTGACTATAAGCTTGAAGAAAAGACCGCAGAAAAGCTTTTCATGTCAGAACAGCCTGCAAAGGTCTCGCCTACTCAGCTTGATACATATTATAAATGCCCGTTCAATTATTTCTGTAAGTATGGTCTTGGTCTCAAAACTGTCAGAAAGGCAGATATCGACGGGCTTAACAGGGGACTTATCATTCATCAGCTTCTTGAAAAGATAATGCGTAAAGATGATGACGGCACAGGCTTTGACAATGCTTTCCTTACTCTCTCAGATGATGAGATAAAAGAGTATATCCACAAAAACGTTACCGAATATATAAAGGAAAGCCTTGGTGGAATGTTCGGAAAATCTCCGTCATTTGTATTTTTACAGGAGCGTATGGAAAGCAATATCCTGCATATCATTCGTTTTATGCAGAATGAGCTTCTTCACTCAAAATTCAGACCTGCGCTTTTGGAATACAAAATAGACAAGTCCGAAGGAGAAGACAGACTTATCATAGACGTAAACGGCAGAGATAAGATAATCCTTACGGGAATTATCGACAGAGTTGACGTTTTCGAGGACGAGAACGGTGAAAAATATGTGAGAATAATCGATTATAAAACAGGCTCTATTGACCTTAAATATTCAATGCTCTATAATGGCCTTAATTTGCAGATGTTCGTGTATCTTACCGCTTTGCTTGAAACCAAAAATCCAGTGAATATAGACGGTGGATTGAAGCAGGCTGGTATCGTATACTACACGCTAGGAAACAAGCCTAAAACATACGAGCAGACAGCCGACGCTGACGTAGAAGAAGCCGAGAGCAGATCACGGCTAAACGCTTTCAAGCCTATAGGAAAAGTCGTTGATATAAAGGCTGTCACTGAAGCTTTCAGTTCAGAAGAAAATTACGCCTATGCGCCTTTTAAATATTCTAAAACCAACGGCATTTCAGGCACTATTCCAGACGGCTTTTTTACAAAGCTCAGAGAATTTGCTATAGGCAAAGTGGCGCAGTTTGGTGAACAGCTTTGTCAGGGAAACATTCAGGCAAGACCTGTGGCGGAAGCCTGCAAGCACTGTGATTTTCATGATATCTGCGGCAGGATAAACCAAGAGGACGTTACAGACGTGAAAGACAGCGTTTATGAAGAAAAACTTATGGAAGAACTAACTGACAGAAAGGAGAAAAAATAATTGGCTGATACAAAATGGACCAAAGAGCAGGAAAGAGCCATTAGTGACCGTGGCAAGGGCATTATAGTTTCAGCGGCGGCAGGAAGCGGAAAAACCACAGTGCTTATAGAACGAATGATACAACTTCTTTCTGATGAAAAAAATAAAATACCTGCCGACAGACTTCTTGCAGTAACATTCACAAAAGAAGCCGCTTCAAGCATGAAAGAAAAGCTCAGCCGTGCTTTTGACGAACAGCTTCGCCGTGACCCTGAAAACAAGTGGTTGCTTAGTCAGCAAAATCTTATCCAGCTTGCGAGGATATCTACAATAAATTCTTTCTGTCTTGACCTTGTGAAAAGTAATCTACATGAATTTGATTTTCAGGGCGGACTTGATATACTTGATGACAGTGTACAAAATCTTATTTTGCAGGAAGCTATCACGCAGGCTTATGAAAAGCTTTGTGAAGAAGATTATGAAAGCTACAAACTGCTGAAAAACGCTTTTGCGGATAAAACTCTCAATGAAATCACCGACAATCTTTATAAATTCATGCGTTCGCTGCCGTTTCCTGAGCGTTGGATAGCAGAGGTACATAAAAACTTTACTGATGATAGGATTTTTGACAGCTTTATAAAAGATAATATATGTGTAGCTCAAAAAAAGCTGAAAGAAGCATTTTCAATGTATGAGGTTTTTGAAGAATATGCCTGCCGTAAAGAGATAGAAGGCATACCTTTTATAAAACATATCAAAATGAATGAAACTGCCGACAGTGACAGAGAACTTCTTCATAGGTTAAGAAAGCTTCTTGAAAGCGGCGATATAGATACTATTGCTAAGTCAGATTGGAAATTCAGCACCATAAAAAGATTTCCCACGAACAAGGCTTTCAATGCATCACTTGACGATGATATTCGCATTAAGTTCAAGGACAATTATGCCTTCTGTGCATCATACAGAAACAAATATAAAGATATCGTAGCTAAAATTACCGATATGTTCAATAACACAAAACTAATCATGAAGGAAAATATGCTTGAATCTGACAGAATATTTACTGTTCTGTGCAGGGTATGCGAAGATATAGACAAGATCTCACAAGAAATGAAGCTTGAACGAAATGGCGTTACTTTTTCTGACGTTGAGATAATGGCGAGAGAATTGCTTGTAAAAGATACCGAGAATGGACCTGTTCGCACGGAGCTTTGTGAGGAAATTCGCAGAAACAGGCTATATGAGCTTATTTTCATAGACGAGTTTCAGGACGTGAATAATCTTCAGGAGCTTGTTTTCCGCTCGCTTTCTGATTCTGATAACTTGGATATCATGGGCAAAAATGTTTTTGTGGTTGGCGATATAAAGCAGGCTATATATCGTTTCAGACTCTCAAATCCTGAACTTTTCAGCAAAACGAGAAATGACGCTTCCGCACCTGAAAACAGCAAACAGCTCGAGGCTATCTTGCTAAGCAAGAATTTCAGAAGTCGTGAGTCTGTGGTCGATTTTGTAAATTTTCTGTTCCACTATCTTATGACACAGCACACAGGTCAGGTGGATTATGATAGAAATGAAGAACTTCGATACGGTGAACTTTATGATGAAAATAACAAGCCTACAGAAATAATGTTAATACCTTTTGATAAGGACTACAAAAAGACAAATGGCTATTCTGTGGAGAACAAAGTAATAGCACAAAAGATAAAGCACATGCTTGAAAACGGTGAGGAAGTCAAAGATCATGGCTCCCTAAGACCATGCCGTGCGGGAGATTTTTGTATACTTGTTCAAAAGAATGATGAAATTACCCTTATGGCAAAAGCCCTTGAAGAAGTAGGTCTGAAAGCATATTCTGAGGATACAAACGGATACATGAAGTCAAGAGAGATAACACTTGTTCTAAATATGCTCAGGATAATTGACAATCCTATGAACGATATTGCAATGACAGCTATCATGATGTCGCCTATCATGGGATTTACACCTGATGAAATGGCGACAGTAACAGAAAAGTCAAAGAAGCCTAACAGCAAACTGAAAGACCATATCTATCAGGTGGTAGCGGCGTCAGCATCTGCTGAGGACAGCCATGAAAAGGAAGCTACTCATATAAGCTTTAATAATAAAACATTGCAGGATAAGTGCATACAGCTTAATAAGCTTATTAATTCCCTGCGTTATCTTTCAATGAGCATGGGCCTTGAACGGCTCATAAGAAAAATATACGACATGACCGACCTTATGGGGATCGTTTCGCTGTATCTTGATTCTGATAAAAAGCGAGCAAACCTTCGTCTGCTTCTTGAATATGCTTCGTCCTATGAGCAAAATAGTCAGGAGGGCGTAACTGGTTTTCTAAGATATATCGACTCTGTGTCCTCAAATGAAAAAGCCTTTAAGCAGGCAATGACGGTAACAGAGGGCTCAGATTCCGTTTACATAAAGACTTACCATGCTTCAAAAGGTCTTGAATATCCATTTGTATTTTTATGTCAGCTTGACATACCACTTATAAAGAAAGACAAAGGTTACTGTTCACATAACAAGCTGGGCTTTGCTTTCAGTTTTATGGATAACAGCAAACTTATGAGAAAAACTTCACTTTACTATGATAAGCTTTCAAAGGAATCAAAAGCAGAGGAAAAAAGTGAAAAACTCCGCCTGCTTTATGTTGGGTGCACAAGAGCAAAAGAAAGACTTTTTGTAAGCTATGCACCGATTATTTACAGCAATACCACATATGAAAAGGTTATTGAACGTAAGGTGGGAATAGTTGACAGGCTTAGAAACATATACTCAAAGCAGGGAGATTCTCTTGAAAATGTTGTGGCGGACGCTGAAACGATGCTTGATTGGATAACAATAACGCTTGCACTTCACTCCACGGGTGATCAACTCACATCTTGGCTTGGCACTGATAATATAGCTGTCAGCGGGGACGAATACCCTGAGCCTGAGATAATATATAATGAATACGGCATTGAAAATACAGAGCCGACACAGGAAGAAGATACAGCTATTAGCGAAATAGAAGCGGACAAAACAATGCTTAGAAATCTTCTTGACAAATTTGCATTTGAGTATGACTGGTCAGGAGTATCAACACCAGCAAAGCTTACTGTTACGGAGATAACTGCGGCTGAAAAAGAGAAGCAGACAGAGAAAAACGAACCTGAGTTTTATCCTAGTCTTCCACGGCTTGATGATGAGTTTGATAAACTATCAGCAGCGGAAAAGGGAACTTTTACCCACAAATTTATGGAGTTATCGGACTATGATAAGGCACATGAAAGCGTAAAAACAGAGCTTGAACGTCTTGTGAATCAGGGGTACTTCAGCCAGAAAGAAGCTGACGGAGTTTATGTTGAAGCACTTGAAGCATTCTTTAGATCAGATTTTTATGAGCGTGTGAAAAATTCCGATAATGTGATGCGTGAAAAGAAGTTTCTTGTTTCAATGAGCGATCTTGACTTAAGTGAAAATCTTCCTGAATATAATGGTAACAGCGGTATGCTTCAAGGTATCGCCGATTGTATCTTCCACGAGCCTGATGGATATGTTATCGTTGATTATAAAACTGACAGATTTAATGATTTGTCACAGCTCATGGGCTATAAAACACAGCTTGCACTGTATAAAGCATCGTTTGAGATGATACTCGGAGAGAAAATAAAAAGCTGTTATATTTATTCATTTTGGCTACGGAAAGGGGTTGAAATCAAGCTCTGAATGTGATATAATGACATATAGAGAGCTTGATAATATTTTTTTGAAATAATTTGAGAAAAGGTATTGACAAGTGGGTAAAAGTGTAGTATAATATCATGGTAAACAAAGCAGAACAATGTCCGTTCTCACCTTAAGCGCAGTTCTCTGTAGTAAAAAGGTCAACATGAATTTGCATATCGATGTGATTTTATGCGGGTACGGATCAGTTCTGTGCCCGTTTTATTTTATTTTTGGAGGTGCTGCGTCATTAGCAACAGGGAACATCAGATCAACGAAGAGATCCGTGATAAAGAACTCAGGGTCATAGACGTTGACGGAAATCAGCTTGGTATTTTAAGTGCTGACGAGGCTCTTAAAATTGCATTTGAGAAAGATCTTGATCTTGTAAAGATCGCTCCTCAGGCAACTCCGCCTGTATGCCGTATCATGGATTATGGCAAGTTCTGTTTTGAACAGACAAAGCGTGCGAAGGAAGCAAAGAAAAATCAGAAAGTTATCGAGATCAAGGAAGTTAGAATGTCATCTACGATCGACACTCATGATTTTAATGTAAAGGTCAATCAGGCTGTTAAATTCCTTAACGGAGGAGATAAGATAAAAGTTTCTGTAAGGTTCAAGAAAAGAACTTTGGCTCATCCACAGTTCGGTGAAGAACTTCTTGCAAAATTCAAAGACGCTATCTCTGAAGCCGGCGTTGTTGACAAGCCATCAAAAATGGAGGGACGCAGTCTTGTGATGTTCGTTTCTCCGAAAGTAAACAAGTAAAATAATAAGGAGGATAAATACAATGCCAAAGATCAAAACACATTCTGGTGCTAAGAAGCGTTTCAGTGTTACCGGTAGCGGTAAGGTTAAGTTCCAGCACACAAACAAAAGACACAGACTTACTCAGAAGGATCACAAGCGTAAGAGAATCCTGCGTGGTGCAGCTTATGCAGATGATACCAACATCAAGAACGTAAAGGCTCTTATCCCTTACAAATAAACGAGTTGTAGGGAAAACAAATTTTAAAAATTTCAGGAGGTAATAACTATGGCTCGTGTAAAGGGAGCAATGATGACTCGTAAGAGAAGAAATAAGACTCTGAAGCTTGCTAAGGGATACTTTGGTGCCAAGAGCAAGCACTTCAAAATGGCTAAACAGGCTGTAATGAAGTCAGGTCAGTATGCATACATTGGAAGAAAGCAGAAGAAGAGAGATTTCAGAAAGCTTTGGATCACAAGAATTTCAGCAGCTGCTAAAATGAACGGTATGAATTATTCAACATTCATGAACGGCGTAAACAAGGCTGGTATCAATCTTAACAGAAAGATGCTCTCCGAAATAGCTATCAGCGATCCTGCTGGTTTCACAGCGATTGCAGAAAAGGCGAAGGCTGCTCTTTAATAGTCAAAAACACGCACGTTCTTGTAACCTGCGTGTTTTGTTGTATATTAAGGCAACACCATATATGACGCATTTGGCAACTAAATGATTAAATTTTCAGAATAAGAGGTGACGCAGTTTGCATATTAATAGTAAAGATAACCCTAGAGTGAAGCTTTTCAGAAAGCTTCTGTCATCAAAAAAAGCTAGGGAAGAACATGGATTGTTTGCTGTTGAAGGTGCAAGAAACTGCGTTGACACCGCTTATGAAGCTGTGTGCGGTAGAATAAAAGTCCATTCTGTTTTCTATACTCAAACGGCCTTGACTAAATATAAAAATACACTTAAAACTGATAGCCTTTTCTCGTGCACAAGACCCGAAGATGTTTTTGAAATATCTGATGAGCTTGCGAAAAAGATGACAGATGAGGGAAACTCTCAGGGCATTTATATGATCGTTTTTAAGGTCGATTTGCCTTTTGCGGCTGAGTATATTGACAAAAACGGGAAGTATCTCGTGCTTGATAATTTACAGGACCCGGGTAATTTGGGTACGCTTCTAAGAACTGCCGATGCCGTAGGCGTTAGTGGAGTAGTTATGACAGATAATTGCGTTGATCTGTACAACCCAAAGGTGGTTCGTTCCGCTATGGGAAGTACTACAAGACTTGATCTTTTTGTAGTGGATAATTTTCTGAACGTCGCAACGCTTTTTGATGAGCTTGGTATCGTTACAAATGCTGCAGTTGTCAGAAACGGTGAAAATATCACAGAATTTGATTTTGACAGACCGTGTGCTGTTGTAATAGGAAACGAGGGCAAAGGTTTGCCTAAAGAACATTCAGACATTTGTAAAAATCGTGTGACTATTTCTATGCATGGCAATATAGAATCACTTAATGCTGCTTGCGCAGGCACAATCATTTTGTGGGAAATGTTTCGAGGTGGCAGTCATGGATAAGGAAAGACTTTTATTGTGGATAAGAGCGGTTCTGATTTTCACTCCATCGAGCAAACGTATATGGGAAGTTTCTGCAAATTATGATGATATAGTTGAGTTCATGACTGCACTCGATGATCATATGGTCAGCGGACTTAATGATAAAGAGCTGCAAAGAATAGTAAAATATAGTCTTAAAGACGCTGAAATCATAAAAAAACGCTGTGAAGAGCTTGGCATAAATATTTATTGTTACGAAAGTGAGGGCTATCCTGACAGACTTAAACGGATCGCAAATTCACCTGCTGTTCTGTATACTTATGGTAACCTTGACTTTTTAAACGATAAATGCGTTATTTCAGTAGTAGGCTCCCGTGAGCCGTCTGAATATTCTGTAAAGATAACGAAGCATATTTGCGCAGATCTTATAAGAAGAAACTGTCTGCTTGCTTCGGGGTTTGCAGGCGGTATAGATCAGATCGCTAACAGGGTTGCTATTGAAAATAATAGTAGACCTATAGCTGTGTGTGGTACAGCTCTTGATTGTGATTACCCTAAGGGAAGTAACGAGCTAAAAAAACAGATCGCTGAGAATGGAGTAGTAATATCAGAGTATTTTCCGGGTTATAAACCATTTGGAAATGCTTTTGTGAATCGCAATAGGATTCTTACAGGACTTTCAAATGCAGTGCTTTTTACTGAGTGTAGCAAGGAAAGTCATGGTCTTGATAATGTCAATCACGCCATATCTCAAGGAAAACAGGTGTTTGTAGTACCGCCACATGATATCTATGACAGTCGATATTTCGGACAACGTGATCTCATAAGAAATGAGTGTCAACCTGTGTTTGGCGCAGAGGATATAGTGTATTCGCTTGGCAATGAAAGGTATCAATCTCTTAGACTTGTGGAAAGCCTGGGAGAGTTCACGCTTCCTGCTGAGGATTCTGCTATACTTAACAATGGCGAGCCTAAGACAGTGAAGCACAGAAAAAGCAAAAGAAAAGTGCCTGACAGCAAGACTGTTTCTGAAACAGAAGTGGTAAAGCCAACACCTGAGCCTGATCTGTCAGGGCTTGATGACACACAAAAGAGCATTTGCAAACTGTTAAAAAGCGGAAATATGCTTGTGGACGAGATAGCCGCAAAGCTTGGTATGGATATCTCTGATGTGCTTGCACAGCTAACGGAGCTTGAACTTTATGGCACTGTTAAGTCATATCCGGGCAAAATGTTTGGACTTTAATATATATTAAGAATGGAGAATAGATTTGTCTAATTTGATCATAGTTGAGTCACCAACGAAGATAAAAACAATTAAGCGTTATCTTAGCGATGATTATGAAGTCGTGGCTTCAAAGGGTCATGTCCGTGACCTGCCAAAATCAAAGCTGGGCGTCGATATAGATAATAATTTTGAACCTAAATATGTCAACATAAAAGACAAAGAGGGCGTTATAAAAGATATAAAAAAGCTTGCAAAGAAAAGCGACCATGTTTATCTTGCAGGAGACCCTGACCGAGAGGGAGAAGCCATTTCATGGCATCTTGCATTGCTTTTGGGTCTTGACCTGAATGATAAAAACCGAGTAACTTTCAACGAACTTACTGAAACTGGTATCAAAGCTGGAATGAGCCACCCACGTTCTATTGATATAAACCTTGTTAATGCACAGCAGGCAAGACGTATCCTTGACAGACTTGTGGGCTATAAGCTTTCACCTTTTCTTTGGAGAAAGATAAGAAAAGGACTTTCAGCGGGCAGAGTTCAGTCTGTCGCAGTTAAAATGATATGCGACAGAGAAAACGAGATAAGGGCATTTGTATCTCAGGAATATTGGTCCATTGACGGAAAATTTTCCGCAAACGGCGAAAGAAAGACCTTTGCCGCAAAGCTTAATACAGTTGACGGAGAAAAGCCAGAGTTGAAAAATAAAGAGCAGGCTGACGAGATACTGAAAAGACTTGAGGGTGCCGAGTTTGTTATCGACAAGGTAAAAAAGAGCGTTCACAGAAAATCTCCTGCCGCACCATTCACCACCTCGACTTTACAGCAGGAAGCGTCAAGACGTCTCAGCTTTCAGGCGAGAAGAACGATGAAAACCGCTCAGGAGCTTTATGAGGGTGTTGAGATAAACGATATGGGTCAGACAGGTCTTATCACCTATATGCGTACCGACAGCCTTAGAATTTCTGATGAAGCAAGAGCAGCGGCATATGATTTTATCAGAAAAAAATATGGCGATAAGTATATCCCTGATACACCGAAAAAATATAAAACTAAGGGCAACGCTCAGGACGCTCACGAAGCCATCCGACCAACACACCCAGAGGTAACACCTGATATGGTAAAGGCAAGCGGAGTGACGAGTGACCAGTACAAGCTTTATAAACTCATTTGGGAGAGATTTATAGCTTCTCAGATGTCAAACTGCCTTATGGACACTGTTTCTGTTGATATCTCTGCAAACGGTTGTAACTTCAAGGCAACAGGCTATTCTGTAAAGTTCGACGGATTTACTGTTCTTTATGAAGAGGCTAAAGACGATGAGGGTGAAAAGAAAAACGTGCTTCCTCCAATAAAATCCGGTGACTCAATAAAGGTGCGTAACCTTGAGGGAAATCAGCATTTCACTCAGCCACCTGCAAGATACACAGAAGCGACACTCGTAAAGGCATTTGAGGAAACAGGCATCGGCAGACCTTCGACTTATGTTCCAACTATTACAACCATAATAAACAGGAATTATGTTGAGCGTGACGGAAAACAGCTTAAGCCGACTTCGCTTGGCGAAGTAACAAATCAGCTTATGAGCGAGCATTTTGATAAAATAGTTGATGTTAAGTTTACTGCAAACATGGAGAAATCTCTTGACGAAGTGGAAAATGGCAAGAAAAGTTGGGTAAAAACTTTGCAGGACTTTTATAGTGACTTTGACGAGGAATTGACTGAAGCCGAGGAAGCCATGGACGGGAAGCGTATCAAAGTGCCTGACGAAGAAACAGATCAGGTGTGCGAGCTTTGCGGCAAACCTATGGTAATAAAGATAGGCAGATATGGCAAATTTATGGCTTGCTCAGGTTTTCCTGAGTGCAAGAATACCAAGAAAATAGTTCAGGAAACAGGCGGAATTTGCCCTTACTGCGGAAAGAAAGTGCTTCTCAAAAAGTCTAAAAAGGGCAAGAAGTATTACGGCTGTGAGGATAATCCTGAGTGTAAGTTCATGACATGGGACGTTCCTACCGAAGAGAAATGCCCTAAGTGTGGCAGTACACTTTTCCAGAAAGGCGGAAAGAACGGAATACTTATTTGCCATAAGCCTGATTGCGGATATGAAAGGAATTTATCTAATGGCGGTTAAGGTAATAGGTGCAGGACTTGCAGGCTGTGAAGCTGCGTGGCAGTTAGCCAAAGCAGGGATAGACGTTGAGCTTTATGAAATGAAGCCGAAAAAGTTTACGCCTGCCCATAAATATATGGGCTTTGCAGAGCTTGTCTGCTCAAATTCATTGAAAGCGGACAGAATAGATTCAGCCGCAGGTATGCTAAAAGAAGAAATGCGCAGGCTTGGCTCTGTTACGATGGAATGTGCAGCTGAAACTAAGGTATCAGCAGGCGGAGCACTTGCTGTTGATAGGAAAAAGTTTTCCGATATGGTCACGGCAAAGATAATGGAAAGTCCTCACATCACTGTTATCGAGGAAGAAGTCACAGATATACCTGATGGCGATGTTATAATCGCAACAGGTCCTCTTACAAGCGATGGGCTTGCAGAGAGTATCGGCAAAATATGCGGTGATTATCTGTATTTTCATGATGCCGCCGCACCTATCGTCACATATGAAAGTCTTGATAAGGATAAGGTGTTTTTTGCTTCGAGATATGGCAAGGGAGAAGCTGATTATATAAACTGCCCTATGAATAAGGAAGAATATCTCAGGTTCTATAATGAACTTATCAATGCGGAATCCGCTCCGCTCCATGATTTTGATAAGGAGCATTTTTCTAAGGACGGATTCAAAGTTTACGAGGGCTGTATGCCGGTTGAGGTCCTTGCCAAAAGAGGAGAGGACACAATGCGTTTCGGTCCGCTGAAACCTGTAGGTTTGACAGATCCACGGACAGGCAACAGACCTTATGCCGTCGTTCAGCTTCGTGCAGAGAACGCAGAGGGAAGTCTGTATAACCTTGTGGGCTTTCAGACAAACCTTAAATTTGGTGAGCAGAAAAGAGTATTTTCTCTTATCACAGGACTTGAAAATGCAGAATTTATACGCTATGGAGTTATGCATAGAAACACTTTCATCAATTCGCCTAAGCTCTTAAATCCGCAGTTTAATATGCGAGATAGAGAAAACCTTTATTTTGCAGGTCAAATGACAGGCGTTGAGGGATATATCGAATCGGCGGCAAGCGGAATTTTTGCAGGGTTAAGCATGGCAAGACGTTTGCAGGGCAAGCCTGCGGTCACTCTGCCTGATACCACAATGCTGGGTGCACTTTCAAAGTATATAAGCGATCCTACTGTGGAGAAGTTCCAGCCTATGGGATGTAATATGGGTATCCTGCCTGAGCTGCCTGAACGTATAAGAGATAAGAAACTGAAATATAAGATGATAGCTGAAAGGGGTCTTGCAGACCTTGACAAGGCTATTGAGGAATTTTAAGGAGAATGTTATGAACATAGTAATTGACGCTTTCGGCGGAGATAACGCACCTCTCGAAGTCATAAAAGGTTCAATTGACGCACAGAAAGATTTCGGTGTTGACGTTACTCTTGTTGGTGATGAAGAAAAAATAAAAAAATGTGCACAGGAAAACGGACTTGATATTACAGCTTTACATATCAAGCACGCTGATACTGTTATCGAGATATGTGAAGAGCCTACAGAAGTAATCAAGGGCAAGAAGGATTGTTCAATGGCTGTGGGCATGAAAATGCTTGCAGACGTCGAGGGCGACGCTTTCGTTTCAGCTGGCTCAACAGGCGCACTTGTAGTTGGAGCAACGTTTATCGTAAAGAGAATAAAGGGCATCAAAAGACCAGCTCTTGCAACAATACTTCCTACGGCAACGACGCCTACGATGCTTCTTGACAGCGGTGCAAACGCAGACTGCCGCCCTGAAATGCTTACTCAGTTTGGAATAATGGGTTCTGCTTATATGAACAAGATACTTGGTGTTGAGTCACCAAGAGTAGGTCTTGCAAATATTGGTGCAGAGGAGTCAAAGGGCAGAGAGCTGGAGCTTGAAACTTACAAGCAGTTGAAAAACGCACCTGTAAACTTTGTTGGAAATATCGAAGCAAGACAGCTTCCTATGGGCGATTGTGACGTATGCGTGGCTGACGGCTTCTGCGGAAACCTTATGCTCAAACTTTACGAGGGCATGGCAAAATTCTTCTCAGGGGAGCTTAAAACGCTTCTGACTAAGGATACAAAGTCAAAGATCGCTGCTCTTATGGTAATGAAGAACGTTAAAGAATTCAAGAAAAAGGTAGACTACTCTGAGTATGGCGGAGCACCTCTACTTGGTACTGCAAAGCCTGTTATCAAGGCACATGGCTCATCAAATGCAAGAGCATTCTATAACGCTATTAGACAAGCAAAACAGTTTACTGAAACTAATGTGATAGACGAGATCACAACTGCTATCGAGCAGTTGAAAAGCAAACAGGAGATGTTATAATGGACGAGCAAAAGGCTCTTAAAGAGTTTCAGGAAAGAATAGGTTATCAATTCAAAGACGAAAAGCTCCTTTACGAAGCTCTTTCCCATTCATCATTTGCAAATGAAAACAAGAAGGCAAGAAACAGCAATGAAAGGCTTGAATTTCTTGGAGATTCAGTGCTTTCTATAGTTGTGTCAGATCACATTTTCGAGCATTACAAGCATATGCCTGAGGGCGAGCTGACAAAAATGAGAGCTTCACTTGTGTGCGAAAAAGCATTGTTTGAGTTCTCAAAGAAAATAGAACTTGGCAAGTATATCTTTCTCGGAAAAGGCGAGGAGATAACAGGGGGCAGAGAAAGACCGTCAATTATTTCAGACGCTTTTGAAGCAGTTATCGCTGCAATTTATCTTGACGGTGGTATCGAGCCTGTTTCAAAATATATACTTTCATTCATACCTGAAAATATCACGCCTGATGGAGTTGTTTTTCATGATTACAAGACTATTCTTCAGGAGATAATCCAGAAAAATCCTGAGGAGAGAATAGAATATCACCTTAAAGGCGAGTCAGGTCCTGACCATAATAAAAAATTTACTGTTCAGGTACTTTTGAATACGAATGTTATCGGCGAGGGTACAGGCAGATCGAAAAAGACCGCTGAACAGTTGGCGGCTAAAGAAGCATTGGAACTAATGGGTTATGGGGCACAGTAATATATCTGTCTTCGTGCCGCATATAGGCTGTCCGCATATGTGTGCGTTCTGCAATCAGCGCACCATAACTGGTACAGAGAAGATACCGCACGCTGATGATGTGAAGCGTATCTGCACACAGGCAATGAACGAAGTCAAGGACGTTTCACAGACGGAGATAGCCTTTTTCGGTGGTAGCTTTACAGCAGTGCCGAGAGAATATATGCTCGAACTTCTTGGTGCAGCGCAGGAGTTTATAGGCAACGACAAATTCAAGGGTATAAGGATATCCACCAGACCTGACTATATCAGCACTGAGATACTTGACATTCTCAGAGATAATCACGTTACGGCTATCGAGCTTGGCGCACAGTCTATGTCAGATGTTGTTCTTGAAGCCAACGAGCGTGGACATACTGTTCAGGACGTCGAAAACGCTGCAAAGCTTATAAAAAGCTATGGTTGCTTTGACCTTGGTCTGCAAATGATGATAGGACTTTATAAAAGCAACCGTGAAACTGAGCTGGAAACTTGGTCGAAGATAGCGGCGCTGTCTCCTAAAACAGTACGTATTTATCCCGTTGTTATCCTTAATGGTACAAGGCTCGGAGATCTTTACAAAAGTGGCGAATATAAGCCTATGGACTTTGACGAGGTAGTGAAAATCTGTTCTTATCTTCTCACAGAAGCCGATAAACTTGGTATAGATGTTATAAAGCTTGGTCTGCACGCAAGCGAGGTCGTGGAGGAGCAAATGTTGGGCGGATTTTATCACCCTGCATTCCGTGAACTTTGCGAAGGTATAAATTACCGCAGTCTTATAGCAGAAGAGCTTGGAAAGCATGGCAATATAAGCGATATAGCTTCTGTTGTGATATCTGTACCGAAAAGGCAGATAAGCAAGGCAATAGGTCAGAAAAAAGCTAATATAGAATATTTCAAAGATCTTGGTGTCAATATAAAAATTGTAGGTCACGAGGGCAGCGATAAAATAAAGATAAACGAAATCATAATGAGGGGTGGTGAAAAATAATGTATCTTAAATCACTTGAATTGCAGGGCTTTAAGTCTTTTCCAGATAAAATAGAGCTGAAATTCAATAAGGGTATCACCGCAGTTGTCGGTCCTAACGGCTCAGGCAAGAGTAATATCGGTGACGCTATGCGCTGGGTAATGGGCGAGCAATCTTCCAAAGCCCTGAGAGGTGAAAAAATGGCAGGCGTTATTTTTCACGGCACTCAAACTAGACCTAAAGCGCCTTTTGCTCAGGTAACTATCACCATAGACAACGAGGACGGTGCACTTGAATATGACAGCGACACCGTGTCAGTATCACGAAAGCTTTACCGCAATGGCGACAGCTTTTACATGATAAACGGTAAAGAAGTAAATTTAAAGGATATCGTGGAACTGTTTATGGACACCGGTCTTGGCAGGGACGGTTATTCGATAATCGGTCAGGGCAGGATAGCAGATATCGTAAATGGAAAATCCAATGACCGCCGTGAGATATTTGAAGAAGCGGCAGGCATTTCAAAATTCCGTTCAAAGAAAAAAGAAGCCGAAAAAAAGCTTGCGGCGGCTGAGGATAATCTCTCTCGTATCAATGACATCATGGGAGAGATAGAAGGACGAATAGGTCCGCTTAAAGCTCAGGCTGAAAAGGCAGAGATGTTCAGAGTCCTTGATGAAGAAAAGAGAAAGCTGGAAGTCTCCGTATGGGTGCATAAGCTCAACGAGTATATGAGCCAAATAGCAGGTTATGAGGAGAAGCTTTCTGCTGTAAAAAAAGAGTACGAGGTCATCACGCAGGAGCTTGAACGCATTGAAGATGATATAAATGACAGCTTTGCAAAGAGCGCTGAAAAATCTGAGCTTGCTGACAGCTACAAAAATCAGATACATCAGGTGGAGCTTGAAAACTCTCAGGCACTGTCAAAGATCGCAGTATATGAGAATGATATTTCTCACCTTGAAGATAATATTTTGAAGCTTAAAGAGCAGATAAGTGAGTCCAACTCATCAAAATACTATCTTGAGGCTGAGCTGAAAACACGCAGACAGGAGCTTGAAGAACTCGACGAGAAAAAAGCAAAGCAGCAGGAAGCAGTAGATTGTAAGGAAAAAGAGCTTTCTGAGCTTATTGATAAAACTGCATTATCTGACAAGTCGGTAAGTGAAGCTGGAAGCTTTATAAATGAGCTTTACATGAAAAAGTCGGAAGTTTCATTCAGACTTGAAAATGCTAAAAACAACCTTTCGGATATTGATGAGCAGATCGAAAATTCTCTTGAAAGAAAAAAACAGCTTGAAGAACATTCAAAACTTTCTTCAAAGGAATTAAAGGAACTGCGTGAATCAAAAGGCAAAGCTGACGAAAACAAGCAGGAGCTTACAAACCGCATGAGCGGACTTGCAAAACTTCTTGAAACTAGAAACACAAAGCTTTCAGAATGTCGCAAAAATCTCACAGATACGGAAATACAGCTCCGTGACGTTGAGAACAGGATAAAGACTATAGCCGACCTTGAAAACTCCATGGAGGGCTTTCAGTTCAGCGTAAAGCACATAATGAAAGCCTCACAGCAGGGTAGGATAAGCGGCATTTGCGGTACTGTTTCTCAGCTTATATCTGTTGAAACAAAATACTCTGTAGCCATTGAAACTGCGTTGGGCGGGGCACTTCAGAACATTGTCGTAAACAATGAGGACTCTGCTAAGAGAGGTATCAGGCTTCTGAAAGAGAACAGAGCAGGCCGTGCAACATTTCTGCCTGTTACATCAGTTCGAGGAAACAGGCTAAATATGCCGCAACTTGAAAATGAGGAAGGCTTTGTGGCTTTAGGCTGTGAGCTTGTTAAGTATGACAGCCAGTTTGAGGGCGTAATCAACAGCCTTTTAGGCAGGATATGTATAGCAGAGGATATCGACAGTGCAACCCTTATCGCAAAGAAATACGGCTATAAATTCCGCATCGTTACCCTGGACGGACAGGTAATAAACGCGGGCGGCTCATTCACAGGAGGAAGCGTTTCCAAACAGACAGGTCTGCTTACAAGAAAAAATGAAGCGGAAGCACTTGCTAAAAAGAAAACAGCACTTGAAAACTCCTTTACAGAGCTTAAACAGCAGGTTGAGAAGCTAAATCAAGAGGTTTCAAAATACACCGCTGATACCGAGAGATTAAGGGAAAAGCTTTCACAGGTAAACAGCGATATACTCCGTTTTGAAATGGAAATAAAGCGTGTTTCAGAGTATTATTCTGACTATGAAAACAAGCTTGATGAGATAGAAACATTTATCGAAACGTTGAAAAATAAATACAAGATAGTAAGCGGAGATATCGACAAGGCTCAGACAGAACTTTCAGAAATCGAAGCTGAGATATCAGATAATGAAGCCAAGCTTGCCGACTCTCAGAACGAGCAGGCAGAACTTAAAAATAAGCGTGAACAGCTCAGCGAAGAGCTTTCGCAAATGAAGATAATGGCGGCAGAGTTATCCAAAGACCTTGATGCCTGCAAGCTTTCAATATCACAGCTTGAAGAAACTATCGGCGACAGTGATACTGACAGCGGCAAGTTGAACGATAATATCTCCGAGTGTGAAAAGAAAATAGCTGAGAAGAAAGAGCTTATTTTTCAGACCAAACAGGAACTCAGCGGCGCTGACGAAAAGATAGCCGCCGCACAGAAAATGGCGGAGCAGGCTCAGCGTGAGCATATTGAGCTTGACAATGCAGCAAACAAACTTCGCACCAAGCAGAAGCACAAAATGGACGAGAAGGAAACACTTTCAGGTCAGCTTACAAGAGCGGAGGAACAGAAAAAATCTGTTACTGCAGGCTTTGATAAGCTTGTGGCACAGCTTTGGGACGATTATGAGCTTACAAGAAGCGACGCTGCAGAGATAGCCGAGGATATTGTGGATATAACGGTAGCTAACAGGCGACTCAACGAACTTCGTGGAAAGATAAGAAATCTTGGAAGCGTAAACCTTGGAGCTATAGAGGAATATGCAGAAGTGTCACAGCGACACGAATTTCTCACAGGTCAGCTTAATGACGTAAATACGTCAAAAACAGAACTTGAAAAACTTATCGAGGATCTGACAGAAAATATGAAGAATATGTTCACCGACAGCTTTGAACGTATAAATGCGAACTTCAAGAAAATTTTCACCGAGCTTTTCGGTGGTGGTCAGTGCGAGCTTATTCTTACAGACCCAAACAATGTCCTTGAATGTGGTATTGAGATAAACGTTCAGCCGCCAGGCAAGGTCATAACAAATCTTATGTCCCTTTCAGGCGGAGAGCAGGCTCTGGTGGCTATTGCAATTTATTTTGCAATCCTGAAAATTTCGCCATCACCTTTCTGTCTTCTCGATGAGATAGAAGCGGCGCTTGATGATGTGAATGTAAGTAAATATGCACAATATCTGCACCACCTTACAGATAAAACACAGTTTATCACCATTACTCACAGACGTGGAACAATGGAAGAAGCTGACGTTTTGTATGGCGTAACGATGCAAGAAAAGGGTGTTTCCAAGCTTCTTAAAATGGACGTTTCGGAAACACGTCAAATGAAACTTGAATAGGAGTGAAGAAATGGGATTTTTTGAAAAGCTGAAAAATGGTCTTAAAAAGACTAAAGACTCAATGATGGGCAGAATAGAAAGTCTGCTCCATTCATTCAGCAAAATAGATGAAGATCTTTTTGAGGAGCTTGAAGAAACGCTTATCCTCTGCGATATCGGAGTTACAACTTCTGAAAAGATATGCGATAAGCTCAGACAGAAAGTCAAGCAGGAGGGCGTTAAAGAACCTGAAAAAATCAAGGATATGCTTAAAGAGATAATCACAGAAATGCTCGGTGAGGATCAGAAGCTCGATATGTCAACAATACCGTCAGTTATACTGGTTATCGGAGTAAACGGTGTTGGCAAAACAACAACTATCGGTAAGCTTGCTTATCAGCTTCACAAACAAGGCAAAAAGGTTATCGTTGCGGCGGCTGATACTTTCAGAGCGGCTGCTATTGACCAGCTCGAAGTGTGGACAGAGCGTGCAGGGGTAGACATAATCAAGCACAACGAAGGTTCAGACCCTGCTTCCGTGGTATTTGACGCACTGGTGGCGGCTAAGGCAAGACTGGCTGACGTTGTTATATGCGATACCGCAGGTCGTCTTCACAATAAGAAAAACCTTATGGACGAGCTGAAAAAGATATCCCGTATAGTTCACCAGCAGGCAGAGGGCTGCGCTCTCGAAGTTCTGCTTGCGCTTGACGCTACAACGGGACAGAACGCAGTTAATCAGGCAAGACAGTTCAACGAAGTAGCTGATATAACGGGTATTATTCTTACCAAGCTTGACGGCACAGCCAAGGGTGGAATAATTATCAGTATAACCGACGATCTGCAAGTGCCTGTAAAGCTTGTTACAGTAGGCGAAAAAATAGACGACATACAGCCGTTTTCAGCAAGAGATTTTGTTGAAGCACTGTTTGAATAATAGAATATTGGATTAGACACTTAAAAGTATAAAATCAGGGGGAATTTTTTATGGATAAGGTTTTGTTTGTAGTTGATATGCAGGAAATGTATGTAGGAAGGGGCAGAGATAAAACCACATACTCATATGATGCCGAAGCACTTATTGACGCAATAAACAAGCGTATCTCTGCTTATAAAGCTGAGGAGGTCTTTTATATCGTCAGCTACAAAAAGGGACTTTTGGGTGGAGGAATGCCCAAAGAGGGAACACCTGCGGCTAGCTTTCCAGCAAAGCTGAGAGTTGTATCCAAAAATATTTATTCCAAAAGCAAGCCCGATGCTTTTTCAAACGTTGCTCTTGAAGATTTTATGAGAGCAAGGAATGTGAAAGAGATAGAATTTGTAGGTGTTGATGGTGGTATCTCCGTTATCAACACTGCAATAGGTGCTATTGAATGTGGAATGAAAGTTGTTTTCAACGAAGAATGTATCGGTACAGTTTTCAAAGATAAGGCAAACAAATGCCGTGAAAAATTAAAGAAAAATAAGGTAACTTATATACACAGCTAAAGGAGAAAAAATGAAACTTGTTATTGCAAGCAACAATAAAGGCAAGATAAGAGAATATAAACAGATTCTTGAGCCGCTTGGTTATGAGGTGTTCTCGCAATCAGAGGCAGGTCTGATACTTGATGTTGAGGAAACGGGCACTACTTTTGCTGAAAACTCTGCACTAAAAGCAAGAGCTGCATTCAAGCTTTGCGGCTGTGCTGTACTTGCAGACGACAGCGGTCTTGAGATAGACGCCCTGGATGGTGAGCCTGGAGTATATTCAGCAAGATATGGCGGACTCGAAACTGATGATGAGCGTACCGCTCTTGTGCTTAAAAAAATGAAAGAAATACCTGATGATAAAAGGGGAGCACACTTTACCTGTACAATACACTTTATCAAAGCAGACGGTGAAGAGATAGCCGTTGAGGGAAAAGTATTCGGTAAGATAGCTCACGAGCCTGTTGGCGAAAACGGCTTCGGCTATGACCCTATTTTCATGTATGGGAACAAGAGCTTTGCTCAGGTGGACTCAGAAACAAAGAATACCGTTTCCCATAGAGCAAACGCACTGAAAGCTTTGCTTGAACAGCTCACAAAGCAGTAAACTGAAAGGATTTAGATTATGATTACAACTAAACAAAGAGCAGAACTAAAAGGTATGGCTTCGCTTATACAGCCTGCTTTTCAGATAGGCAAGGGCGGAGTTAATGACGCTCAGATTGCACAGATAGACGATTATCTGAGAGTTCACGAGCTTGTAAAAATAAAGGTGCTTGACAACTCAATGTACACCGCAAGGGAAGCCGCAGAGGAGATCGCTGAAAAGATATCTGCTGAAGTCGTTCAGGTAATAGGCTCAAAGGCGGTACTTTATAAACGCAATGAGAAGCAGCCTGTTATAAAATTAAAGTCAAAGTAATGAAAATAGGTGTTTTCGGCGGCACGTTCAATCCTGTTCACTTAGGGCATTTAAATTGCCTTAAAAGCGTAGCGGAGCAGGCGGGTCTTGACAAGATGATCGTCATGCCTGACAGAATACCTCCACATAAGCAAGCGGAGGACTTAGCTTCCTCTGAGGATAGGTTGAATATGTGCAGACTTGCTTTTGCAGATATCCCATGTGTGGAAATATCCGATTGGGAACTTAAGCAAGAGGGCAAAAGCTATTCAGTGATAACACTCAGACATCTAAAAGAGATATATCCACATGATAAGCTGTTTTTTATAATGGGTAGTGATATGTTGCTTTCATTTGAAGAATGGTATCAGTATAATGAGATATTATCACTTTCGGCACTTATCTGCGTTGCACGCTCGCGTGAGGACATTGACCACATAGAGGTGAAAGCCAAACAGCTCAAAGCCGAGGGTAGAGAGATAATCATAGTAAAAACTGACCCATTTGAGGTGTCTTCAACTGAGATACGTCAAATGCTCAAAAAAAATGTTGATTGCTCTTGCTATTTGAGTGAAAATGTTGTACAATATATAGTGGACAAAAATTTGTATAACCGAGGTTTTCTAAGTGGCAGATAAAAAAACAATAGGCATTTATAAAGCATACCTAAAAGAACATTTATCAAAAAAGAGATACACACACTCTATGAACGTGGCAAATTCCGCTGTGGAGCTTGCAAAAAGATATGGTGCTGACGCAGACAAGGCTTATGTTGCAGGACTTTTGCATGATGTTGCAAAAGAGATACCAGCATTGGAGCTTGCGGCTATAGTTTCTAAATCTTCACTTGATGTGTGCGATATAGAGAAAAAGGCTGTTCCTCTGTTTCACGGTATTGCAGGGGCAGAGCTTGTGCAGACGCTTTTTGATATCCATGATCCTGAGATAATCTCAGCTATACGCTATCATACAGTTGCCTGTGGCAATATGCCCAAGCTTAGCCAGATAGTATATCTTGCAGACCTTATTTCTGCGGACAGGGATTATAAAGACGTAAAGAAAATGAGAAAGTATGCCGAACAAAGCTTGGAGAAAGCAATGTTTGAGGCTTTGAAATTCTCAATAAAAGACTCAGTGGAAAAGGGTAATACTATCCCTGTTTCCACACTTGAAGCATATAATGATTTTGCCGATAATTCAAAATAAAGGAGATTTTTATGGATAATATTTCACAGAATGAAAAGCTGTCAACTATTGTTAAAGCTCTTGATTCAAAAAGAGCAGAGGACATCAGGGTAATAGAGATCGGTGACCTGACTATAGTTGCGGATTATTTTGTTATAGCAAATGGTACTTCAAGCACTCAGACAAAGGCTCTTGCGGAGGAAGTTGAGTTCAAAATGAGCCAGCTTGGCATTGAACCTAACAGAACAGAGGGCTATCAGGGTGCAACTTGGGTCGTACTTGATTACGGTGATATCATAGTTCATGTTTTCTATAAGGAAACAAGAGATCATTACAATCTTGAAAGACTATGGTCTGACGGCAAGGATATCGACGTAAAGCAGTTCTTACCAGACGAGCCACAGGATTAATTTTGACAATTATAATTTAATAAAGGATTGATAAAGATGAAAGAATACAATTTTTCGGCCATAGAAAGCAAATGGCAGAAATACTGGGACGAGCATAAGACCTTTGAGGCAAGCAATGACTTTTCGAAGAAGAAATTTTACGGACTTGTAGAGTTCCCATATCCGTCAGGTCACGGTATGCACGTTGGACACATCAAGGCTTATTCTGGTCTAGAAGTTGTAAGCCGTAAAAGACGTATGCAGGGCTATAATGTTCTTTTCCCTATAGGCTTTGACGCTTACGGTCTGCCTACAGAGAACACAGCTATCAAAACAGGTGTTCACCCAAGAAAGGTAACAGACGACAATATCAAGAAGTTCACGGGGCAGCTCAAAAGAGTAGGTTTTTCATTCGATTGGTCAAGAGTTATTGATACGACCGATGAAAACTACTATAAGTGGACACAATGGATATTCCTTAAAATGTTTGAGAATGGTCTTGTATTCAGAGATAAGACCCTCGTAAACTATTGCCCAAGCTGTAAGGTCGTTCTTTCAAATGAGGATTCACAGGGCGGTCACTGCGATGTTTGCCACAGCGAGATAGTTCAGAAAACTAAAGAAGTATGGTATCTGAGGATCACAGAATACGCTGACAAACTTCTTCAGGGACTTGAAGAAGTTGACTATCTGCCTAATATCAAACTCCAGCAGCAGAATTGGATAGGAAAATCAACAGGTGCTTTTGTAAACTTCAAGATCAAAGAGCAGGACGAGCAGCTCAAGATCTACACTACACGTCCTGACACACTTTACGGCGTTACATTCATGGTAATCGCTCCTGAACATCCTATTATCCAGAAATACAGAAATAGTATTGCAAACATTGCTGACCTTGACGCTTATAAGACAGAGTGTGCAAAGAAGAGCGAATTTGAGAGAACTCAGCTCGTTAAGGATAAAACAGGCGTTAAGATAGACGGTCTGACAGCTATCAATCCTATCACAGGCAAAGAGATACCTATCTACATCTCAGACTATGTTATGATGGGATACGGCACAGGCGCTATCATGGCTGTGCCTGCTCACGATACAAGGGACTATGATTTTGCAAAGAAGTTCGGCATTGACATAATCGAAGTCATCAAGGGCGGTGACATTTCTAAGGAAGCCTACACAGGCGATGGCGAAATGGTCAACTCTGGTGAGCTTAACGGCATAACAAACAAGAAAGAAGCTATCGAAAAGATGCTTACTGTTCTTGAAAAACTGGGCTGCGGTGAAAAGGGCGTTCAGTATAAGATGAAAGACTGGGCTTTCAATCGTCAGAGATATTGGGGCGAGCCTATCCCGATAGTACATTGCCCTCACTGCGGAATGGTCGCTGTGCCATATGATGAGCTTCCACTTAAATTGCCACCGGTAGAGAACTTTGAGCCTGGTACAGACGGCGAAAGCCCTCTGGCTAAGATAGACTCTTTCGTACACTGCAAATGTCCTAAGTGTGGCTGTGACGCAAAGAGAGAAACAGATACAATGCCACAGTGGGCTGGTTCTTCATGGTACTTCCTGCGTTATTGCGATCCTAACAACAATGATGAGTTTGCTTCACAGGAAGCACTGAAATATTGGATGCCAGTTGATTGGTATAACGGTGGTATGGAGCACGTTACACGTCATATGATCTATTCACGTTTCTGGCACAAGTTCCTCTACGACCTCGGTCTTGTACCAACTTCAGAGCCTTATGCAAAAAGAACAGCTCAGGGTCTTATCCTTGGACCTGACGGTGAGAAGATGAGTAAGTCAAGAGGAAACGTTGTTGACCCTAACGATGTTGTTGACGAATACGGTGCAGATGTTCTCAGACTTTATGTTCTGTTCATGGGTGACTATGAAAAGGCAGCTCCATGGAGCGAGAGCAGTGTTAAGGGCTGTAAGAGATTTGTGGACAGAATTTGGGCTTTGCAGGATAAGGTAGTTGACAGCGATGAGTACAGCGATAAGCTGAGATCGCTCATGCACAAGACTATCAAGAAGGTATCAGATGATATCGAGTCAATGAAGTTCAATACTGCTATTGCCGCAATGATGACGCTTCTTAATGAGATATATAACGTTGGCTCTATCACAAAGAAAGAGTTCAGAGATTTTCTTATCATACTCAATCCTTTTGCACCTCATGTTACAGAAGAACTTTATCAGATGATAGGTTGCGAGGGAGTTCTTGACGAGCAGGAGTGGGTAACATATGATGAAGCACTCTGCAAGGACGATACTATCGAGATCGTTTGTCAGATAAACGGCAAGGTAAAATCTAAGCTCACAATACCTACAGACGCAGCTAAGGACGACGTTATCGCACTTGCTAAGGCTGACGAAGCTATCGTTAAGGCAACGGAATGCAAAAATATAGTCAAGGAAATCTATGTTCCTAACAAGCTTGTAAATCTGGTTGTAAAGTAAGCGAAAATTTCCTCAGAAAATTCAAAAAAAGAGCCAGAAAGCTATTGACTTTTTGGTGGAAATATAGTATAATTAAATTTGTAATTATATCGGTTTTATAAATTCCGCAGATTAAAGACAGAGTGGTCCGAAAGAGTAGGACTGGGGGAACGTAAAGCGTTTCAGTTTGCTTTTGCAGACACCTTCACTATCACCGTTGATTTTCGGAAATTCCGATAGAATTGCCTCTGTCACAGGTGGCAAAGGGAGGGAATAATTTTGGCAGAAATCCGTGTTGGAAAGAACGAAACTTTGGATACAGCACTTAAGCGTTTCAAGAGATCATGTGCAAGAGACGGCGTTATCGCAGAGGTTCGTAAAAGAGAACACTACGAAAAGCCTTCGGTAAAGCGTAAGAAGAAGTCCGAAGCTGCTCGTAAGCGTAAATACTAATATGTAATTAAAGGCGGGCATTTTTATGTCCGCTTTTTATTTTATACAACAGGAGTTTTTTTATGTTCAAACCAACTTATGTTTTTGACAAGGTAGGAGAGATAACCCCCGATTTTCTTGCTAAAAAGCATATCAAGGGGCTGCTCCTCGATCTTGATAATACGCTGACAACACATAACAATCCCGTTCCCCCGCAGTCGAGTCTTGATTGGCTTGCTAAGATGAAAGCGGCAGGGATAAAGCTTATGATCGTTTCAAACAATCATGCTCCAAGGGTAAAGCCTTTTGCAGAGCAGTTGGAGCTTGACTTTGTACCTGAAGGCAAAAAACCGCTGACCTTTGGATATACCAAAGCTATAGCTAAGCTGGGGCTTAATAAGAAAAATGTTGCGGCTGTGGGTGATCAGATATTCACTGACGTGCTTGGCTCAAATCTGAAAGGTATACGCTCCATATTCGTGTTCCCAATAGAGCCTGAAACGAGCTTGCCATTTCGATTTAAAAGAACCTGTGAAAAGCCGTTTTTACCAAAGCTCAAATAGCATAAAACGAAAGGAATGATACTAATGTCGGCAAAATTCGGACCTGCGGGAAACAGCGAAGCTTTTTCCACTAAATATAAAACAACACTTCAAGCTCCGGGATATCTCGAAGCAATGGGGCTTGACCACTATGAATATCAGTGTGGCAGGGGAGTTAAGGTCTCCGATAAAATAGCTTTTGCCTTGAAAGATAAGGCTAAAGAGCATAATATCACGCTTTCGCTCCATGCGCCGTATTTTATTTCGCTTTCAAGCCTTGAAGCTGAAAAGCGTGACAACAGCATAAATTATATTCTGCAATCCTGTGATGCTGCAAGCAGAATGGGTGCTGATAGAATAGTTATCCATTCAGGAAGCTGTGCGAAAATAAGCAGAGAGGACGCTTTGGAACTTGCTAAAGATACTCTCACAAGGGCTAGAAAAACAGCCGTTGAGCAGGGCTTTGAGCATATCGTTTTTTGCCCTGAAACTATGGGTAAGGTAAATCAGCTTGGTAACTTAACAGAAGTGCTGGAGCTTTGCAAGCTTGATGATACGTTCCTGCCGACAATAGATTTCGGACATCTCAACGCAAGAGAGTTCGGCTATATAAAAGGTAAGGCAGAGTATAAGAAAATGCTTGATGAAGTGGAAAATGCTATCGGTCACGACAGGCTGAAAATATTCCACAGCCATTTTTCTAAGATAATGTTTACAAATCCAGGTGGCGAGAAAAAGCACCTGACTTTTGACGATAATCAAGGCTTTGGACCTGACTATGAGCCGCTTATGGAGGTAGTCGCAAAGAAAGATCTTTCGCCTATATTCGTCTGTGAAAGTGCAGGCACTCAGGACAAAGACGCACTGACAATGAAGAATTATTATTTGTCGGTGAAATAAAGATAGGAGAGTATTGATATGAAAAAAATACTTGTTATACATGGTCCTAACCTTAATCTTCTGGGCGAGCGTGAGCCCGGAGTTTACGGTACAGATACATTCGAGAGCATAAACAACGAGATAATCGAGCATGCAATGAAATATGAGTTTCACTGCGACGTTTATCAGTCAAACCATGAGGGTGAAATAATCGACAAGCTTCACCTTGCTAGAAAAAATTATGACGGCGTTATACTTAACGCAGGCGCTTATACACACTATAGCTATGCTATCAGAGACGCCATCGCCGCAATAAAGATTCCTGTCGTTGAGGTACATCTGAGCAATATACACTCCCGTGACGAATTCAGACACACTTCTGTTATCGCACCTGTATGCGTGGGTCAGATAAGCGGGTTCGGAAAGTATTCATACTACATGGCTGTTGACGCTTTGTATTACAAATGGAAAAATGAAAGCGGTGCAGACAATGACTGATCTTGAAAAACTTTGTTCACGAGTAACAGAAACGGCAGGTTGTGCTGTTATCACTGACGATGTGAACAGAAGATATTTCACCGCAATGAAATCAAGTGCAGGAACACTAGTGGTTTTTCCAGAAAAAGCGTATTTTATCATAGATTTCAGATATATTGAAAAGGCAAAGAAAACTGTAACAGCTTGCGAGGTCATTTTGCAGGACAAGCTCTATGAGCAGATAAACAGCCTTATTGAAAAGCATGGTGCAAAAACAGTTTCTGTTAATGCCGATACCTGCACACTTTCCGAGCTTATCGCATATCAGCAAAAGCTTAATGCTGAGGTCATCGCAGATACAAAGCTTGCGGAAATAATACGAGAGATCAGAACAGTTAAATCCCAAGAGCAGATAGACAAGATAATCAAAGCACAGCGTATCGCTGAAAAGGGTTTTGCACATATGCTTGACTTTATCAAGGTCGGCAGAACTGAAAAAGAAATTCAGTTGGAGCTTGACTATTATATGCTTAAAAATGGTGCTGAAGCTCTGTCTTTTGACACTATTGCACTTTCAGGCTCTAATACTTCGCTTCCACATGGTGTACCATCTGACAAAAAAGTTGAGAGCGGTGAGTTCGTGCTTATGGATTTCGGAGCAACTTATGAAGGTTGGCACAGTGATATGACTAGAACTGTATGCGTAGGCAAACCTAGTGACAAGATGAAGTCTGTATACGAAACTGTTCTTACTGCACAGCTTGCAGCTCTTGACGCAGTAAAGGCAGGTATGTCAGGAAAAGCACTTGACAAAATAGCAAGGGATATCATAACTGAAGCAGGCTATGGAGAAAATTTCGGACATTCTCTCGGACATGGTGTGGGAGTTGAGATACATGAAAGCCCTTATGCTTCGCCTAGCAGGGAAGATATATTGCCTGAAAATTCGATCGTAACAGTAGAGCCAGGTATTTATCTTGAGTGCAAGTTTGGTGTGAGAATAGAAGATTTTGTTGTTGTTACAGAAAACGGCTGTATCAATATGACAAAAGCCCCTAAAGAGCTTATTTGCTTGTAATTTTTTTTGATTTTTTGGTAAAAAAGTTTTCAAAAGCTATTGCAATAAACAAATAAATATGGTAAAATAAATATAGAGGTATGCGGACATTTTGAACTGTGTACACATTAATTAAGAATGTTTATGGAGGTACTAAATAATGGTAACTGCTGGTGATTTCAGAAACGGCGTGACTTTTGAAGAGGACGGCAACGTAATGCAGATCGTTGAGTTTCAGCACGTTAAACCTGGTAAGGGTGCAGCGTTCGTCAGAGCAAAGGTTAGAAATGTAATTTCAGGTTCTGTTGTTGAAAAGACATACAATCCAACAGCTAAATTCCCAACAGCATATGTTGAGAGAAAGGATATGGAGTATTCTTACAATGACGGTGATCTTTATTATTTCATGGATCCAGAGAGTTATGAGCTTGTTCCAGTAAACAAGGCTGAGCTTTCAGATAACTTTAAGTTCGTAAAGGAAAACATGGTATGTAAGATCCTTTCTTACAAGGGTACAGTATTCGGCGTAGAGCCTCCATACTTTGTTGATCTTGAAGTAACAGAGACAGAGCCTGGTATCAAGGGCGATACAGCTACAAATGCTACAAAGCCTGCAACAGTTGAAACTGGTGCTGAGATCAGAGTTCCTCTGTTCATCAACACAGGCGACAGAATAAGAATCGATACTCGTACATGTGAGTACATGGAAAGAGCATAAGTTTTAGCCTTTACGGTTTTTAGAAACGGAGGGAATATTATGGAGCTGTCAAAGAAGGTTGCATATTTAAAGGGACTTATGGAAGGTCTTAAGATTGACGATTCCACAAACGAAGGAAAGATATTGACAATTATGGCTGATATTCTTGATGAGATGTCTGCTACAGTTGAAGATATTGCCGAAGAAGTTGACGAAACAGTTGAGCTTGTAGATACTCTTGACGAGGATCTCGGCGAGATAGAAGAGCTTATTTACGGCGACGATGATGACGATGACGACTGTGATTGTGACGACGATTGCTGCTGTGATGATGACTATGACGATGATGATGATGATGACGCTATGTACGAGTGTGTGTGCCCTAACTGCGGTGACACAATAATGCTTGGCGAGAACATTATCGCTGACGGTTCTGTTGACTGTCCAAACTGCGGAGAGAGCCTTGAGTTTGATTTCTCAGAAATTGAGGACGAGGACAACGAGGATTGATCTCATAAAAAGTGTTCAGCAAAATTTAATAATGTGTTTCAGGGGTGGTGAAATTCCACACCGGAGGTGATCGAATAGTATTCGTAAGTCCTCGACCGCAGAAATGCGCTGATTCGGTGAAAATCCGAAACCGACGGTAAAGTCCGGATGGAAGAAACGACAGATCAATAACGCATAAATTGCACCCTGATTTTATTTTCAGGGTGCTTTTGCTTTTGCTGCTGTTTCTCCCGATAATTTTATTATTTGGAGGAATTAAAATGACAAGTGATAACACTATGCCAAGAAATAAAACTTTTACAACAAGAAAAATGGTAACGGTGGCAATGCTCAGCGCCATAGCTACTGTGATATATTACCTTGATTTCCCTGTGCCACTTATGCCAGGATTTATCAAGCTTGACCTTTCAAACGTTATATCCCTGCTGGCAGGTTTCTCAATGGGACCTATTGCAGGCGTGATCGTTTGCCTTATCAAGAACGTTATCCAGTTGATTATAAAGGGACTAGGCACAACAATGGGTATCGGCAATATCTTCGACTTTGTAACAAGCGCAGCTTTTGTGCTGACGGCTTCTGTTATATACCACAAGAAAAAAAACAGAAAGAATGCTGTCATAAGCTGTATCATTGGCACTTTGGTTTTCACAGTAATAAGCTTGCCATTGAATTATTTTATCGTTTATCCTATATACTTTAAAGCATTCGGCGGAGAAGCTGCTATACTCGGTATGTACCAGCAGATAATGGGCAGCGTAAAGAATATTTTCTCTGCACTGTGTATTTTCAATCTGCCTTTTACTTTTGTGAAGGGTATTATTTGTGCATTGGTCACAATTCTTATTTATAAGCCTTTGTCGCCTATTCTTAAAGGCAAAGACTAAAACAAAATTAATGCTGAACACAAAAAAGCCTTGGCAGGCACATTCCTGTCAAGGCTTTGATATTTATTATTTAACTGCTTCAAGAAGATCATTGATCCTGTCTGTCTTTTCCCAAGCTACATCAAGATCCTCACGTCCCATATGACCATAAGCTGCAAGCTGCTTGTACTGTGGCTTTCTAAGGTCAAGGCTCTTGATTATTGCAGCAGGGCGAAGGTCAAATACCTTTTCTACAGCTGCCTCTATCTTTTCATCAGAAACCTTTCCAGTGCCGTATGTGTCGACCATGATTGAAACAGGGTGAGCAACACCGATAGCGTACGCAAGCTCAACCTCGCACTTCTTGGCAAGACCTGCTGCAACGATATTCTTTGCAACGTATCTTGCAGCATATGTTGCGCTTCTGTCAACCTTTGTAGGATCTTTTCCAGAGAAAGCACCACCACCATGACGAGCATATCCACCGTATGTGTCAACGATTATCTTTCTTCCTGTCAGACCACTGTCGCCCTGAGGGCCGCCGACTACAAATCTTCCTGTTGGGTTTACAAAATAAGTAGTGTTCTCATCAAGAAGTTCAGCAGGGATAACTGTCTTTATAACGTTCTCGATAATATCTTCTCTTATCTGCTCCAGTGTTACAGCGTCATCATGCTGTGAAGAAACTACAACAGCGTCAACTCTTGTTGGCTTGCCATCATCATATTCAACTGTTACCTGAGTTTTTCCGTCCGGTCTGAGATATGGCAAAGTGCCGTTCTTTCTAACTTCTGTAAGTTTAAGAGCAAGCTTGTGAGCAAGTGATATAGGCATTGGCATAAGTTCAGGTGTTTCGTCGCAAGCAAAACCGAACATGATACCCTGATCGCCTGCACCTGTATCGAATGCGTTTTCAGCTCTGCCTTCGAGAGCGTTGTCAACACCCATTGCAATATCAGGCGACTGCTTGTCTATAGTTGTGAGAACTGAACAGGTGTGTCCGTCAAAACCATACTTGGCTCTGTCATAGCCTATACCGACAACTGTATCTCTAACGATCTGTGGTATGTCGATTATAGCCTTTGTTGTTATCTCGCCCATGCACATTACTACACCTGTTGTAGTGACCGTTTCGCAGGCAACTCTTGACATAGGGTCCTGCTCCAGCAGAGCGTCAAGTATAGCGTCAGAGATCTGATCGCATATTTTGTCAGGATGTCCCTCAGTAACCGACTCAGATGTAAATAAATACTTTGACATAAAAATACCTCTTTTCTGAATATTTGTTAATCTAAAAACAGCCACAAAAAAAGCGCTTCATTCCGAAACGCTTGAAATTACTCAATTTCCTCATCTTTCGGAAATAACCGCAGGATTTAGCACCTTAACTAACGCTAGGTTGCTGGGCTTCACAGGACCTGTTTCCTCCACCACTCTTGATAAGGCTATTTAATTTTAACAAAATATATTATACACCATATATCGACTATTGTCAACTGTTTTACACATAATTATAGATTATTTTAATGTTTCGTAATAAATCAGCAAATACTAATAAAAGCATTGACTTACTAGGACAAGTTCGTTATAATATAAAAAGAGGTGAGTTTTTTTGAAAAATGACAATTCAAATATAAGAACATTGTTTCGGACCTTTCTTAAGATAGGCGTTTTTACCTTTGGCGGAGGATATGCAATGATAGCCTTGCTTGAAACAGAATTTTGTGTGCGCAAAAATTGGCTTGATAAAAAAGAATTTCTCGATATGACAGCTATATCAGAGTCCACCCCCGGGCCAACTGCTGTAAACAGTGCTACATATATCGGCTACAAAATAGGCGGTGTGCTGGGTGCTATTGCGGCAACTGTCGGTGTGTGCATACCGTCGTTTTTTATAATCTACATAATATCACTTTTCTTTGACAAATTTCTGTCTCTAAAAGTAGTCTACGCTGGATTCCGTGGCATTCAGGTGGGCGTAATATATCTCATACTTACTGCAGGATTAAGAATGTTGAAAGCCCTTGATAACACATTGCTTGACAAAATTATAATGCTTGGAGTTTTCATAATGATGATACTTTTCACACTTTTTTCTGTGAAGTTTTCATCAGTATTTTATATTATCATAAGTGGTGCTGTGGGCATTGCTGTGTATCTGATTAAAACCCTCAGAAAGAGAAGTACAATAAAATGATATATCTCAAACTTTTTCTCATTTTTCTTGAAATAGGCGCAGTGTCATTCGGCGGAGGATACGGAATGATATCCATTATCCGTGAAAAAGTTCTTACCTTTGGCTGGCTCAGTGAGGACGAATTTGTGAACTTTATTGCCGTATCTGAGTCCACCCCTGGACCACTTGCCGTGAACATGGCGACCTTTGTAGGCTCATCGCAGGCAGGCTTCATAGGCGGATTGATAGCCACTCTTGGCGTTGTGTTGCCTTCGTTCGTGATAATATTCATCATAGCTTCGATCATGAAAGATTTGCTGAAATACTCAGGGGTAAAAGCAATGCTTTCAGGCATTCGTCCTTGCGTTGTTGCAATGATACTCGCCACTGGCATTACAATGGCTTTATCTTCACTGCTAAATATCACCACCATAAATTCAAAGCCTGCTTTTGACTATAAAGCGTTGATAATATTCCTGCTCATAGCCTTGGCAGATGTGCTTCTTTTGAAACTGAAGAAATTCAAGCTCTCACCGATCGCAATTATCGTAAGCTCCGCCTTTCTCGGCATAATGTTCTATTAAAAAAGCTGTAACACCGCAAAGTGCTACAGCTTTTAATATTTGTGATATGAAAATTAACCCAGAAGCTTTTTAAGTCTCTCGTCAACAGCCTTAAGGAAGTCCACTGTATTTACTTTCTTCTTATTTTCAAGTGTAGAAAGCAGATAAAGATCACCTGTCATAACACCGTCTTCAATAGTCTGTATGGTTGCCTTTTCAAGACAATCAGCAAAGTTCATAAGTTCAGGCAGGTTATCGAGTTCGCCTCTTTTTCTCAGAGCGCCTGTCCATGCGAACAGTGTGGCAACTGAGTTTGTAGAAGTTTCTTCGCCCTTGAGGTGCTTGTAATAGTGTCTCTGAACAGTGCCGTGAGCAGCTTCATATTCATAGATTCCGTCAGGTGAAACAAGAACAGAAGTCATCATAGCCAGTGAGCCATATGCTGTAGCTACCATGTCAGACATTACGTCACCGTCATAGTTCTTGCAGGCCCAGATATAACCGCCGTTTGAGCGAATAACTCTCGCAACAGCATCGTCGATAAGAGTATAGAAATACTCGATACCAGCCGCTTCAAACTTAGCCTTGTACTCGTTGTCGTATATCTCCTGGAAGATATCCTTGAATGTGTGGTCATACTTCTTTGAAATAGTATCCTTTGTAGCAAACCAAACATCCTGCTTCTTATCAAGTGCAAAATTAAAGCAAGCTCTTGCAAATGAAGCGATAGAAGTTGACTTGTTGTGCTGACCCTGAATGATTCCGTCGCACTCAAAGTTGTAAATTGTTTCTCTAGTTTCCTTGCCGTCCTTGTCAGTGCAAACAAGCTCTGCCTTTGAGCCAGCAGGGCACTTCATTTCAACGTTCTTATAAACGTCGCCGTATGCGTGACGAGCGATAGTGATAGGCTTTGTCCATGTAGGAATGTATGGAGTGATACCCTTAACAAGGATAGGAGTTCTGAAAACTGTTCCGTCAAGGATAGCTCTGATAGTGCCGTTAGGGGATTTCCACATTTCCTTGAGGTTGTATTCAGGCATTCTCGCAGCGTTAGGTGTGATAGTTGCGCACTTAACAGCAACGCCGTATTTCTTTGTAGCGTTTGCAGAGTCAACAGTTACCTGATCGTCGGTCTCATTTCTATGAACAAGACCAAGGTCATAGTATTCTGTTTTAAGGTCAATATATGGAGTAAGAAGAATATCCTTTATATCCTGCCAGATAATTCTGGTCATTTCGTCGCCGTCCATTTCAACGAGCGGTGTTTTCATCTGAATTTTTGCCATTGGTAAGACCTCCTATAAAGTAATAATGGAATATCCGTTGTTTTTAGCTATCGCAGATATCTTTTTGTAAACGTCAAGACTTACAATAATAAGCTCATAGCTGTCGCTGTCAATATCTATCATACATATGCAAGCACCTTTGAGAGTGCTGTTTAACTTATGTACAAACGCCTCAGCGTCATCATCGTCATCAGCCTCAAAGTCGTCTGTATAACTTTCGATCAAGCTGTAGTTTTTAAGCTGTGAAAGTCCCCAGATAATATTCTCGACCTCCTCTGAATAGTCGCAAGGGAAGAGATAGCCGTTTTCTTCAAGTTCGTCTATCATACCTATCCAGCAGATATCGTCAATATCATTTGCTTCCCTGTCAGAAACAACTACGCCTCTTTGCAAATATCTTGAAGCGTTTTTTTCAGCATAAGCCCAAGGGTCGCTTGCACATTCACGAAGAGCTGAAACGACTTCACTGTTATTATCCGTGATAAGTGCGGCGATATCAGCAATGAAAGAATAGTCTTTCATTGCCGGAGTGCTGTCCTTTGTGCCGAAAAGTTTCGAGAAAATCCCCATAGAAAACCTCCATATCAGACTTTATTATTTTGAGAGCTGTTCTCTTGTGTAGTCAAGCAGACCTCCTGCAAGGATAATATCCTTTGTTCTGCCTGTAAGCTCGCAGAGAACAGGTATCTCAACACCTGTTGTCTTATTCACAACAGTAAGCTTAGACATATCAGCCTCAACATCTGCACGAACGTCAGCAAGAACGATCTCATCGCCCTGATTTATCTTGTCATAGTCGGCTTCATTTACAAATGTGAGCGGAAGGATACCTGCGTTGATAAGATTAGCTCTGTGTATTCTTGCAAAGCTCTTAACAAGAACAGCCTTTATGCCAAGATAGAGAGGAGCAAGTGCTGCGTGTTCTCTTGATGAGCCCTGACCGTAGTTTGAGCCGCCAACGATTATTGACTTGCCCATGTTCTTTGCACGTCTTGGGAAGTCCTCATCACATACTGTAAAGCAGTGCTGTGAAATAGCAGGGATATTTGAACGCAATGGAAGTATCTTTGCGCCTGCAGGCATGATGTGGTCGGTTGTGATATTGTCGCCCACCTTAAGTGATACCTGACAATCAATGCTGTCATCAAGCGGTGAAGTCTGTGGGAAAGGCTTGATATTTGGTCCTCTAAGAACCTCAACGCTGTCCATATCAGCCTCGTTAGCTGGCGGAACAACCATATTGTCGTTTATCTTGAAATGTTCAGGAAGCTTGAACTCAGGCATATCGCCAAGTGTTCTTGGGTCAGTGAGGTAGCCTGTGAGAGCTGAAACAGCAGCCATTTCAGGTGATACCAGATAGATCTGACCGTCCTTTGTACCTGAACGTCCCTCAAAGTTTCTGTTGAATGTTCTAAGTGAAACACCCTTTGAGTTAGGTGACTGACCCATACCGATACATGGGCCGCAAGCGGATTCAAGTATTCTTGCGCCTGCTGCTATCATATCAGCAAGTGCGCCGTTCTCAGCAATCATGTTAAGTACCTGCTTTGAGCCTGGAGCGATTGCAAGTGAAACGCTAGGGTCAACTGTCTTGCCCTTAAGAATGTGAGCTACTTTCATCATGTCAACATAAGAAGAGTTTGTGCATGAGCCGATACAAACCTGATCTATCTTAAGCTTTCCGATCTCATTTACGCTCTTAACGTTGTCAGGAGAATGAGGACAGGCAGCCAGTGGTACGAGCTGTGAAAGATCGATGTCTATCTGTTCGTCATAAACAGCGTCATCATCAGCCTTTAGCTCGCTCCATACGTCAGCTCTGTCCTGAGCCTTCAGAAATGCAAGTGTTGTTTCGTCAGAAGGGAAGATAGATGTAGTTGCACCAAGCTCAGCACCCATATTTGTGATAGTTGCTCTCTCAGGGACTGTAAGTGTCTTTACGCCCTCGCCGCAGTATTCTATAACTTTGCCTACGCCGCCCTTTACAGACATTCTTCTGAGAACTTCAAGGATAACGTCCTTAGCTGATACCCATGGAGAAAGCTTGCCTGTGAGATTTACCTTTACTATCTTAGGATATGTGATGTAATAAGCACCACCACCCATTGCAACTGCAACATCAAGTCCACCTGCACCTATAGCGATCATTCCGATACCACCGCCTGTTGGAGTGTGGCTGTCAGAGCCTATAAGGGTCTTACCTGGTATACCGAAACGCTCAAGATGTACCTGATGACAGATACCGTTTCCGGGACGTGAAAAATAAATGCCGTGCTTCTTGCAGACAGAACCGATAAATCTGTGGTCGTCGGCATTCTCAAAGCCTGACTGAAGCGTGTTGTGGTCGATATAAGCTACAGACTTTTCCGTTCTGACACGAGGAACGCCCATTGCCTCATATTCAAGATAAGCCATTGTACCTGTTGCGTCCTGAGTAAGCGTCTGGTCGATACGGATACCGATCTCCTGACCCTTAACAAATTCGCCGTCAACAAGATGTGCTTTAAGTATTTTTTCTGTTAAAGTAAGTCCCATTGTAACAACAATCCTTTCAAAAATAACTGATATTAATATTTTATAACAAATTGCGATTTTTGTCAAGGTAAATATAAACATTTGCTTGATTTTATAGCGTTTTAGTGCATATTTTTGCATGGTATACGCCAATTTACTGTATAAATTTTCATTTCTTACGATATCCTTACTTGACACGGCAAAGCGTATATTATATAATAGTTGTGTTATCAGAGAAAACAAGGCGGTGAAAAGCATGAAAGCAAAAACTGTTTTGATATTATTATCGGCGGTGATACTATGTCTGACAGGCTGTACAGAGTCACAAAAGCCCACAACAGTTGTGGATAATTCCTCTGCCGTGACTACGTCATCAAGTGCTGACAGCGAAAGCGGCAATGATAAATACTATGACAGCACGCCTATATCTCAGGCTTATCTCTCAGGCAATACAGCAAATCTTGATGATAAACAGCTTGAAATATACAACAAAGCCGTTTCAGTCATTGAAAAACTTATCACACCTGACATGAACGATTACGAAAAAGAGCTTGCGGTACATGATTATATAGTCGGCTGTGCAAGCTATGACGAAGCACATCTCAATGCGCTTGGTATTGGCCTGCCAAACTCTGATAATCCATATGGCTGTCTTATAAACGGAAAAGCAATATGCTCGGGCTATTCCACAACGTTTCAGCTTTTTATGGATATGCTGGAAATACCCTGCAAGACCATATACGCCACAGATTTTGAGGGCGACGATCATTCATGGAACATAGTTCAGATAGGCGGTAGTTGGTATTATGTTGACGTCTGCTGGGACGACCCTATCCCTGACTTTACAGATAGACCAGTAAGGCACAAGTATTTTAACGTCTCAAAAGAATACATGAAAACAAAACACGTCTGGGACGATACAGAGCTTCCTGATACAGATAGTACAAAGTTCAGCTATATTACGCAGACAATTACGCATATAAACTCAGTGAATGAGATAGAGAGTCTTATGGAAAAGGCTTTGGATAATATGCAGGACAGCGTGGCAGTAACGTCAGATATGAGCGATTTCCAATTCAGTGAAACTGACCAGATAGACACGAACTTCAATGAGAGAAATATCAAAGGGCTTAGCAAAGTTTTTGACAGCTTCTGCGAAAAGCATACAGATCATCAAGTATATTGTCAGCGTGTTCAAAACGGAAATGATATAGTTTTGGTGATATACATGAGAAAATTCAGATAGGAGAGAGCAATGAAATTCAGACCTTGCATAGATATCCATAACGGTAATGTAAAACAGATAGTGGGCGGAAGCCTTTCTGACAAAAACAATTATGCTGTGGATAACTTCGTTTCAGAATATGACGGAGCTTATTATGGCAATCTTTATAAGTCATACGAACTGACAGGAGGACATATTATTATACTGAACCCTGTCGGCAGCGATTTTTACAACGCAGACCTCGAACAAGCCTACAGTGCATTATCCGCATTTGAGGGCGGATTGCAGATAGGCGGCGGAATAAATGACGAAAACGCCGCACAATTTCTTGAAAAGGGCGCAAGCCATGTTATCGTAACGAGCTTTGTTTTCAAAAACGGTGTTGTTAATTTCGATAATCTGAACAAACTGGTGAAGTCCGTTGGCAAAAGCAGACTTGTGCTAGATCTTTCCTGCCGCAAAAGGGACGGGAAGTATTACGTTGTGACAGACCGCTGGCAAAAATTCACCGATATTGAAATGAACAGCCAGACCCTAGAAATGTTCTCAGAATACTGCGATGAATTTCTTATCCATGCTGTTGACACAGAGGGCAAAGCGAAGGGAATTGAGCCGCAGATAGCAAAGATAATGGGAGAATACTGCACCATTCCATCGACCTATGCAGGCGGCATTTCCTCATTTGATGACCTCGATACGCTAAAAGAACTCGGCAGGGGAAAGATAGATTTCACCATAGGCTCAGCACTGGATATATTCGGTGGCAATATTAGCTTTGAAAAAGTCGCTGCCTACGGCAAATAGTCCTGCCTTATGCAATAAACACAATATTCAAGGCAGTTTTGCGTATATTTTGGCACAAAAAGATTTGCAATTTTAGCGGAAATATGTTATAATATTATGATACTAATTCAGAAAGGACGAATTTTTATGTCTAAGATCCGAGTTGCCGTTATTTTCGGCGGAAAATCAAACGAGCACGACGTATCTGTTGTTTCTGCAACTCACGTTATAAAGAGTATACCAAAGGACAAATATGATGTTATTTGTATCGGAATAACAAAAAAAGGTCACTGGATGAAATATATAGGAGATGTTGACGATATTGCGTCAAACAAATGGGAACAGCACCCTGATAATGTTCCATGCGTTCTCAGCCCTGACCCTCTTCACAAGGGATTTATCGCTCTTGGCGAAAACGGCGAATATCAGAATGTAAAAGTTGACGTTATTTTCCCGGTCCTTCACGGAAAGAACGGTGAAGACGGCACTATTCAGGGGCTTTTTCAGCTTGCTGAGATACCATTTGTAGGCTGTGACTGCATATCATCTGCAAACTGCATGGATAAGGGACTTACACACACTGTTCTTGACGCAAATGGCATAAAGACAGCAAAGTGGGTAGGCATTATAACCTCAGAGCTTTCACATCTTGACAAAAAGTGTGACGAAATGGAAAGCAAGCTTGGCTATCCCATGTTCGTCAAGCCTGCAAACTGCGGTTCTTCTGTGGGCGTTTCAAAAGCTAAAAACAGAGACGAGCTTAAATCTGCTATCAAGCTTGCATTTGCTCATGACAGCAAGGTCATTGTAGAAGAAACTATAGTTGGTATGGAGTGCGAGTGTGCGGTAATGGGCAATGACGAGCCTTTTGCTTCAACTGTCGGTGAAGTATGCTCCGCAAATGACGAGTTTTACGATTTTGACGCAAAATATAATGACGCCGCATCCAAAACGCTTATCCCTGCAAGAATGAGCGAGGAGAACATTGAAGAAATAAGAAAGACGGCTGTCAAGGCATACAGAGCAATGGGCTGCAGCGGACTTTCAAGAGTAGACTTCTTCCTTATGAAAGACGGCACTGTTATTCTTAACGAGATAAATACTCTCCCAGGTCACACGCCTATAAGCATGTATCCACAGCTTATGCAGTACGAGGGAATGACCCCTGCACAGCAGGAAGATAAGCTTATCAAGCTGGCACTTGATAAAGCGGAGGTTGATTATGAATAACGCCGCCATTGGAGTTTTCGACTCAGGAGTTGGCGGGCTTACCTGTGTGAAAGAGCTTATAAAGCTTCTGCCAAATGAAAATATCGTTTATCTTGGCGACACGGCAAGAGTTCCATACGGCTCAAAAAGCAGAGAGACTATAATGAGCTATGCCAGACAGGATATAGAGTTTCTTAAACAGCATAACGTTAAAATGATTCTCGTTGCTTGCGGTACAGTTTCTTCTGTATTGCCTGCAATGGATATAAAGTCAGATATCTCCATAAGCGGAGTTGTTGAGCCTGCGGTGAAGGCTGCCTGCTCTGCTACAAAGAATAACAGGATAGGCGTTATAGCCACAAGTGCGACCATAAAGAGCGGCATTTACGGCAAAGCTATAAGAAGCATTAACCCTAACATCAAGGTGGTTGGCAAGGCTTGTCCTATGTTCGTGCCACTGGTAGAGAATGGCTATACTGCCCCCGATTGCGTGCCTGCAAGATATATCGCACAGGAGTATCTTGAAATAATGAAAAAAGAAGACGTTGATACGCTTATTCTCGGCTGTACTCACTATCCACACCTCACTGAACTAATTTCAGATATAATGGGCGAGGGTGTAACACTTGTTTCATCAGGTGCAGAGCTTGCGAAATATGCACTCAACTCCCTTTCATACAGCGATGATACGGCTGAAAGAGAAGAGCGTGAGAGCCTTGAGCTTTACTGTACCGACAGCGTTGAGCTGTTTTCTGAGAATGTTGAACGTTTTCTCGGAAACAATATCAATGCACAAATATCAAAATGCAGCCTAAAGCTGTAAACTGGAGGATTTTATTTGACCAGCAAGGAAGTATCAATAAAACTTGTTAGCCGTCAAAGCGACGGTAATACAAAAGAAGAAACAGAGCTTATCTCAGCAGGACTTTATGAAGCAACCGAAAAAGGATATCGCATATCGTATGAGGAGTCTGAGGCAACAGGATTTGAAGGAAGCGTTACAACGCTAGAAACCGAAGGCTGCCGCAAGGTGACTATGAACAGAACCGGAACGGTTGAAGCAAATCTTGTTGTTGATATAGGCGAAAAGCAGCATTGCGTTTATGGCACTCCATACGGTGATTTTATGATAGGCATAACCGCTAAAACCATAAGATCAGATCTTGACGAAAATGGTGGAATGCTTTTCTTTCACTATGTTTTAGATGTCAATTCAAGCTATATCGGTGATTTTGAGATAGCTATAGAAGTAAAAGCGGCAAATGTTGTCGCATAATTATATTTGGAAGGACGGAAAAATAATATGACTAATCTCATAAGCGACGCATTTATTCAGGCTAAGGAGCTTGTAATGAAGGCTATGGGCGAGCTTGTTGCAGACGGAACTTTTCCAGCAGAGCCTGTTCCTGCATTTAATACGGAGATACCTGCCGACTCAAAAAACGGTGACGTTTCCACTAATGCCGCAATGGTATGTGCAAGACCTTTCAGAAACAATCCAAGAAAAATAGCAGAAGCTATCGTATCAAAGATAGACCTTAATGGCTCATACTTTGCAAGATGTGAAGTGGCAGGTCCTGGGTTCATCAACTTTTTCTATTCTTCTGAATGGTATGCAACTGTAGTTGCCACTGTTTTGGAGCAGAAAGAGAAATACGGTGAAACTGACCTTGGCGCAGGGAAGAGCGTTCTTGTGGAATTTGTTTCTGCAAATCCAACAGGTCCTATGCACATAGGCAATGCAAGAGGCGGAGCTATAGGCGATTGTCTTGCGTCTGTTCTTGAAAAGGCAGGCTATGAGGTAGCAAGAGAGTTCTATATCAATGACGCAGGCAATCAGATAGAGAAGTTCAAGACTTCACTCGAAGTTAGATATCTTCAGATATACAAGCCTGAAACTGAGCTTCCGGAGGACGCTTATAAGGGTCAGGATATAATCGACCATGCAAACGCATTCAATGAGATATACGGCGACAAGTATGTGAACGCTGACAGCGAGGAACGCCGTCAGGCACTTTGCGATTTTGCTCTGCCAAAGAACATTCAGAAGCTTCACGATGATCTTGGCAAATATAGAATACAGTATGACAAGTGGTTCAACGAAAGCACACTTCACAAGGACGGCTCAGTTCAGAGAGTTATCGAACAGCTCAAAGCAAGCGGTCATACCTATGAAAAAGACGGTGCCCTTTGGTTTAAAACAACAGAGTTCGGTGACGAAAAGGATAGAGTTCTCGTTCGTGAAAATGGTGTGCCAACATATCTTGTACCAGATATTGCATATCACTACAACAAGCTTGCAGTAAGAAAATTCGATAAGGCTGTAGATATTTTCGGTGCGGATCACCACGGATATATAGCTCGTATTAAAGCTTCTATGACAGCACTTGGTGTTGACGCTGACAGACTTGACATTGTTATCATGCAAATGGTAAACCTCGTCCGTAATGGTGAAAAGTATAAGCTATCCAAGCGTTCAGGCAAAGCTATCACTCTGTCAACTCTTCTTGACGAAATACCGATAGACGCAGCAAGATTTTTCTTCAATCTCCGTGAGCCTAACTCTCACTTCGATTTTGACCTTGACCTTGCTGTATCTCAGACAAGCCAGAACCCTGTTTATTATGTACAGTATGCACATGCAAGAATTTGCTCAGTACTTAAAAAGATGAACGAAGAGGGCATTGAAATTAAGAGCCTCGACAAGGCGGCTCTCAACGTCCTCACAGCCCCTGAGGAGCAGGAGATGATAAAACACCTTGCTACTCTGCCGAACGTTATAAACGAGGCTGCAAAGGCTTATGACCCAGCTAAGGTAACAAAGTATGTTATAGACCTTGCTACAATGTATCACAAGTTCTATAACAACTGCCGTATCATGGGAGAAGACGAGAGCGTTATGCAGGCAAGACTTTCACTTTCACTTGCAGTTAAACAGGTAATAAAGAATATTCTTGATATGCTCAAGATAACTTGTCCAGAGTCTATGTAATAAAATATCAGACCCGACCGTGGAAAACTCTACGATCGGGTCTTTTGTTATTTCTGGGTATTTCTTATGTAGTGGAATAGATATTGCTGTGCAATGCCCTCAACACCATTCACACAAGAGGGAAGTCCGTTCGGATACCACTGTGCAAGCACTCGCTTCACCCACACATCTTTTGGGAAAGCGTCCGTTTTGTAAAAGCCGAAAAGCAGTGTACAATCAGCAACTTTCGGACCAACGCCCTTGATCTTCATAAGCTCGTTTCGTGCATCGTCAAGGGGCATTTCTTTTATCTTTTGGTAGTCTATCTCACCGCTCAAAACCTTTTCAATGGCATCAACAAGATATTTTGCTCTGAACCCTGAACGCAGATATGCAAGGCTGTCTATAGTTTCATCTGCCATATCTTCAGCAGAAGGGTAGCCGCTATAATGCTCACACAAACGTCCTATAATGCCCTTTATCCTTGGGATATTGTTATTCTGACTTATTATAAAGGAAGATAACGCCTCCCAACTGTCCTGCCTGAGTATTCTTATGCCGCCTGCAAATGAGCAGGCTTTTGACAGAGTTTCGTTTTCAGAGAAGCGGCGTTTAAGCTCCCCATAATCAGTATTCAGGTCAAAATAATCGATCCAAATGTTTTCAAAGTTCTGCACAGTAGTGTCATGAAGCCTAAATACGCCATTTTCGGGTTCCTCGCTTATGGTAAGTTTGTTGTTAAGAAAAGCTCCGCTGTAAGTTTTTTTATCTATCTTCTCCCAGCGAAAAGCCTGTCCGCAATCAAGTGTATCATCTAGTCCAAAATCAGGCTGTTTCAGCAAAATGTCACTGCCGCTTTGTGTATAATCCATAAAATTCAGCTCCTATTTATCATAAAATCATCGAATCAACTTGCAAAATTCTACAAAAAATATTATACTATAAATATTAGTATTTTTCAAGCGGATAAAATAAACATATCTAAGAAAGGATAGATCATATGAGAGAAAGCATTCTGACAATACCTGTCACAGATATATTTGAGCCGAAATGCGGCTGTCCAATATGCCGCCTGCGTGATACGTTGGAGCAGAGAACTGTTGAGTACATAATGGGAGCGGCTATGATGGAGCCAGACGTGCGTATGGAGACCAATAAGCTCGGTTTCTGCAAAACACATTTTGAACAGATGAGAGCCTGCAAAAATAGACTGTCACTTGCGCTTATGCTTCAATCACATTTGCAGGATATGCAAAAGCATATTTTCACACGAAAGAAAATGTTCGAGGGTAAGACAGCAAAGCAAAAGAAAGTCAGCGCAGTAAATAACGAATGTTTTGTATGCAGCAAGGTGGATTGGGGAATGTCAAGGATACTCGTTACGCTGTTTGAGATGTATGTTCAACAGCGTGATTTCAGAGATCTTTTTGCTCAGCAGGAAATGCTTTGTCTGCCGCACTATGACCTTTTAGTGTCTATGTGTACTGAAAATATGGATAAGAAATATCAGAAGCAGTTTATTGACGCTTGCGGCGAGCTGACAAGCAAATATCTTGACACTCTTGAAGCGGACGTATCACACTACTGCAAGATGTATGACTACCGTAACACAGGAGCAAATGCCGATTGGGGAAACTCAAAAGACTCCATAGAGCGTGCTATAAAATTTCTTACCACAAGATAAGAAATTTTCGTTACTTTTCGTTACAATGGTTACAGCTTAGATTTTATGCAGAAGATTGTAAAAGTACAATTATATGTACAGAAGATCAGCTTATATCATTTAATAGGTCATTGTTCTTTTATCGGGGCATTTTTTTGTACTTTGGATCTAGCATTGTAAATTTATTCTCAAACAAATTCAAAAATTATGTAAAGTGCGGTCATTCCGCTGCTAACAAATAACCTTCAACATACAAGTTTGTATGTTAATATATTCGTAACATTCTCGTGTGTATTTGTTCCCAAAAGTTAGCGTTTTTTCGCTTAAATGGTCGATTTTCGTTATAATATGAAGTTTTCAACAGCCTGCAAATACCGATAAAACCATGAGTTTTCAACGTTTTCAACATGGTTTTCAACAGAAAATGCCCCTACGAATGTTGAAAACTTTTCATATTCAACATTTTTGTGTTGAAATGTTGAATATTGCACTTTTTAAATGCCAACAATCAGTAATATAATCAAGTAATTGGTATTCAGAGGAGTTGGCTGTCATGCTCAAAGGAATTAATAAACAAATCATTGAAATAAAGTGTACAGAAAATGAATGTTTTGATAAGATTCTATTATTTGTAAACGCAAATAAAAATCATCTACACCATGATATTTTAAGAAAAAATGCTGTTGATATCGCAAGTGCGATAACGGGGGACAAAATGTTTTCGACAAACAGAAAATTCAACTTTGCGGCTGTGATATCAACTATAATGGGTGTGGCAATGCTTGTTCTGCTGCTTATCGCATTGTGTATGTGATAAGCATAAATATCATTGATAAAATTTGTGTAAATCGTCGAAAGTCTGTATAAAAAGCCTGTTTACTATTGGCATTATGGTTTTTTTGTGGTATAATTACGAGTAGTATATTTTTTTGAAAAGGAAAATTCAATGAGTAATTATCAAGATAAAAATAATAATTTAGACGAAGAAAATGAACTGCAGCTTATAATTGGCAGAAACCCTGTTATTGAGGCTTTAAAAGCAAATAAGCTGATCGACACTATCTATATTAACCCTGAGGCTAAAGGCTCTATAACACTTATCTGTAGACTTGCAAAGGAAAAAGGCATAAATGTCAAGCGTGTTACCGAAACAAAACTCAACAATATGAGCAGGGGAGCTTCACATCAGGGTGTTATTGCTATGGGTGCGTGTGCGGAGTATGTGTCTCCGGAGGATATTCTCAGCATCGCAAATGAAAAGGGAGAGGATCCTTTCATTATCATTTGCGATGAGATAGAAGATCCGCACAATCTTGGTGCAATAATCAGAACGGCTGAGGCGGCAGGTGCTCACGGCGTTATCATTCCAAAGAGAAGAAGTGCATCATTGAACGCAACTGTTTTCAAAACGTCCGCAGGTGCAGCAAGCTGGTTGCCTGTTGCAAGAGTTTCAAATCTTGCAGCAACTATTGATATGCTTAAAGAAAACGGTGTGTGGATATATGGAACTGACGGCGAGGGACAGAGCTATACTGAAGTTAAGCTAACTGGTCCTATAGGGCTGATAGTCGGCTCTGAGGGCTTCGGCATGGGACGTTTAATAAAAGATAAATGTGATTTTTTGCTTAGTTTGCCTATGGCAGGCAAAGTCAATTCTTTGAATGCTTCCGTTGCGGCGGGCATTTTTATGTATGAAGCCGTAAGACAGAGAAATCTATAAGGAACAGGGAGGTTAAAGCTTTGGCTGATAAATTCTCAATAGACGATATAATTTCAGAATACAGCGAAAAAGTTGAAAAAGATTTAAAAACTGACGAGTCACAGGAAAACGATGAAATTTTAAATGAAGATACTAATGAAGATACTAATATTGATGAGAGTATTGAAAAAGATAATGATACCAGTGATATAGATAGTGACGACTATGATCCAATAAAAGCAACAGATTTTGATGATGAATTGGCGTCAGATCATACGAATGAGAAAAAACGTAACGAGGAAAATGCTGCACTTATAAATAATCTCACCAAACATAAAAAAGGCAAGGCTGCAAAGCAGAGCATTCCGCCTGTGAACAGGGCAAGCCTTAAAGATATCAAAATGGGACTGACGGGAAAAATAATCCCGAAAACAGAGGAGTTTGACAAGGCACTTATCCCTGATGACGCCACCTATGAGGAAAAATCCTCTATATTGTCACAGCACAGAAAGAAGAAAGTTGACAGCTTTGTTCTTAAAACTGACGAGCAGGAAAGCGAGCCTGACAGTGATGATACAAACGATAAAGACAAGGCAGGGCAGATGGAGTTTAAGAAGTTTGATGACGTCGAAAAGGTCTTTGGCTCTATCCGTCATGTGAAGAGCAACCTTGTTCTAAGGCTTTGTGTACTTCTGTTTACGGGTATTTTCAGCACATTCATCACGGTTGCAAATGACCTGGAACTGCCTCTTATAAAGACATTTGACAGAACGATAACCCCTGCGGCATATCTGTTTACAAACACTATTTTGGGCCTTATTTCTATAGCAGTGTGCTATAACGTGCTTCTTGCAGGAATGAAAAGCCTATTTAAAAAAGAGGCAGATAATGATACAATAGCAGCGATAGGTATTTTTATTACAGTCATTGCAGGAATAATAAATCTATTTGATCCTGAGTCTATTCGTGACAGTGTTTACCATGTTTACATATCCGTTGCAATCGTGGGTCTGATATTCAATACTCTTGGAAAACTTATGGTGGTAAAACGTACTGAGCGTAATTTTAGGTACGTTGCAGGAGATTTTGAGAGATATGCAGTTACATCCGTTGAAGATGAGGAAATAGCAGAAAACTTCACAAGAGGCGCTGTTGCAGAGCCAAAGATAGCAGCTATGCGCAAAACCGAGTTTGTGGACGATTTTATGAAGAACAGCTACACTTCTGATATCTCAGATGAGTATTCAAAGAAAATAAGTCCTTATATCCTCATTGCAGGCGTTGTTATAGCACTTTTGTCACTTATATTTGATAAGGGTGCGTCAAACATGAAAGAACGTTTGTTTATAGCACTTGCGGCTTTCTCAGGCACTGTTACCATGTGTTCTTCGTTTGCGGTAATGCTTATAGTAAATGTACCTTTGGCAAGAGCTACAAAGAAGTATTTGCAGTATTCAGCGGTAATGCTGGGATATTCTTCTGTTGATGAATTTGCTGACACAAATTCACTTCTTGTTGACGCTGAACAGCTTTTCCCTAAAGGAAGCATTGAGCTTGCAAACCTTAAGCTTCTCTCAGCTATTTCTATTGAAGACTGCATTTTAATGGCGGCAAGCCTTAGCTGTCAATCGGGAAGTGTTCTTAAGTCTACATTCTACAAAATGCTCAGAGGCAAGACTGAGTTGCTTTATCCTGTTGAAAGCTACATTTATGAGGACGGTCTTGGACTTTCGGGCTGGATAGAAAACAAACGTGTACTTCTTGGTACAAGAGAGCTTATGGAAAACCACTCTATTGACGGTCTGCCGTCAGAAGCAAAAGAGAAGGAGTATACAAATGGGAATGTTGCTGTCTATCTTTCTATTTCTGGAATAACAGCAGCAATGTTCGTTATTCAGGTATCGCCTAATCTGTCCGTTACACGTTGGCTTCAGGAGCTTGAACTTGAAGGTATCACAACAGTAATAAGAACAGTTGACGGCTTTCTTTCACAGCGTTTTCTCTCTGACCTCTTTGATATTGAAAGCGACAGCGTTAAGCTTCTCAGCTTCAGATATCACAAGGATTACGAAAGCGAAACCGAGTACGTTCCACGTCAGGCTTCATCAATGCTTTGCAGCGGACATTTTCCGTCTTTTGCAATGCTTGTGATAGGCGCAAAAAGGCTCAAATTTACCGCAGAACTTGGTGCGTCAGTGATGTATGGTGCAACGATACTTGCGGCGCTCATAGCCCTTATAATGATGCTGGCAGGTTCATTTGTTCAGCTTACTCCAACGCTAGTTATCGTCTACAACCTCATTGTAATGGGAGTAGCGTTGCTTATACAGCACATCAAAAAACTATAAAAATAAAACCTCGGCCTGTAGTGATACAAACCGAGGTTATTTTTTACTTATTGCTTATTGTCCAATCTATTGGCTGAATATTGTTGCTTACAAGGAAATCGTTAACCTTAGAAAAATGTCTGCATCCGAAAAAACCATTATACGCAGACAATGGAGATGGATGAGCTGCCTTGAATATTGCATGAATAGGGTTCGTTATAAGTGGTGCCTTAGCCTTCGCATTGCCACCCCAAAGGATAAATGCAGTAGGCACATTACGCTCATTAAGCTTTTTTATTACAGCGTCAGTAAGCTGCTCCCAGCCTTTACCCTTATGAGAATTAGGCTGACCCTGACGAACAGTAAGAACAGTGTTCATCATCAGCACGCCCTGCTTAGCCCAATCGGTAAGCTCGCCATTATTAGGGATAGAGATACCAAGATCAGCATTAAGTTCTTTAAAAATATTCTGCAAAGAAGGTGGTGGATTAACACCAGCTTTAACGGAAAAACAAAGACCATGAGCCTGTCCCGGACCATGGTAAGGATCCTGTCCAATGATAACAGCCTTGACGTTTTCATAAGGCGTGTACTTCAATGAATTGAAGATATCATGCATATCAGGATAAACAGTGAAGTGTGAATATTCGTATTTCAAAAATTCACGGAGTTTCAAATAATATTCCTTTTTAAACTCATCAGCCAGAATATCGTCCCAGCTATTTCCGATATGCACCATTATACAGCACTAATGACAGTTCCGACGATCAGACCGAGTATAAGTGCGGCAACCAAAGCGAGAACGAGTATTCTCATGACCATAGGTTTCTTGTCGTTCATTAACTATCGTTCCTTTCATAAAATATACTACTATAATTTTATCATATTTTCGCTGTAAAATCAACTGTTTGGAGGAAATTTATAAAATAATTTGTTCAAAAAAATAATGAAGTGGCTCGCAAAGGTTCGTAAGTAAGCAACTGCTATACGAAAAAAAAATATCATATGAGCAAGGTTTTAACCTCGCCTTGCTTTATATGATATCATAAATTTAGTTGTCAATGGATTACCGCAAATGTAGCATAGCTTGACAGCCCACAAAGTAGGGTGTATACTTAAAGCAGTGCACAACGGGGAGAGCCGACAAGCGTAAAAGAGTCACAAACAGCCCCTCACACAGCGTGTACAGAAAGTTTCACTAAATAAAAATTTAGTGAAACTTAGAGAAGTGATAAATAAGGAGAATAGATATAAATGAAACAAGCATATGTAGATGATTGCCCATATTATCTTGACGATTTTCTAACTAACATGAAAGTTGTCAAAGACCGTTCTGACCGCACTGAAGAAGCTTATTTTATTGATATCCGAACATTTCTGCGATATCTTAATGTCAAGCACCATGCAGTTCCAGCCGAAACGCCTTTCAATAAAATAAAAATAAAAGAAACGCCAATAGAATGGCTCGAATGCTTTTCACTAAACGATGCTTATGTTTATTTAAAGTATCTCAAAGATGAGCGCAATAATTCCACAAAAACCCGTGCGAGAAAATGTTCAGCTTTGAAACAATTCTATGTTTATCTTTGCCAAAAAGCCAAGCTCATTTCAAACAATCCGCTTGATGATCTTGAATTGCCACATATAAATCAAGCCTTGCCTAAATATCTGTCCCTTGAACAAAGCCTTGAGCTTCTGCGTAATATCGACTCTAAAAACCAGGTGCGTGATTATTGTATCATTACTCTGTTCCTTAACTGCGGTATGCGTCTGAGCGAGCTTGTGGGCTTGAATTTAAGCGATTACAGCCGAGATAACAGAACTCTGCGTGTCCTCGGCAAAGGCCGCAAGGAGCGCATTATTTACCTTAACGACGCTTGTGTTTCTGCACTTGATGAGTATATTGACACTACCCGCCCCCACGTGGAACAAACTGCCATTTTTTTGTCGGCTAACAAAACAAGGATAAACAAGCGACGTGTTCAACAAATAGTAGATGAACAGCTCCAGCGTGCAGGACTTAGCAATTTGGGTATTACCACCCACAAGCTCAGGCATACAGCCGCAACCCTAATGTACCAACACGGCGGTGTAGATACTCTTGTACTGAAAGATATACTCGGTCACAAAAGCATTGCGACCACTGAGATATACACACATTTATCTGATGAAAACATCAAAAAGGCCATGGAGTCGAATCCATTGTCTGAAGAAATTGAAAAGAAAAAGAAGTAAACAAAAAGCCATGTGAGGAAAATCACATGGCTTTTTTGCTATTTTTTCATACGAATTATAGAATGTTCTGGGAACGTCAGATCTGATCTTATCGACATCTTCATAGCTGCATGATTTGCAGTATCTATGGAGTTGTCGTATTCATCAAACATTTCCTCCACGGTGAACTTCACAGGGCTACCAACAGGTGAAAGCACTTCAATCTCGTCGCCCTTGTTGAATTTGTTTTTTTGAGTACAGTATATTCTTCCACCGCTACAACCGTCAACCACAGCCACAACATCATATTCACGAATATACCCGCCGTTTTCGTAATACTGGCTCTCCTTTGGGTGTCCAAAGAAAAATCCTGTGCAGTATGCTCTGTGGCTTACCTTGAAAACTTCATCCTTAAGCCACTGTGGCAACTCAAAATGCTCAGGATCAGACTTATAGATATCCATAGCCTTTCTGTAGGCATTTGTGATAACGGACACATAATACGAAGATTTAGCCCTGCCCTCGATCTTAAAGCTGTTCACGCCTGCCTCTGCAAGCTTATCAATGTGGTTGAGCATACACATATCCTTGGCGTTGAGGATATAAGTTCCTTTTTCGTCCTCAAAAACAGGATAAAACTCATTGGTGCGCTTTTCTTCCATAAGGTGATATCCCCAGCGACAAGGCTGTGCGCACTCGCCACGATTTGCGTCACGGTTTACAAGGTACTGGGAAAGCAAACATCTGCCTGAAAAACTTACGCACATTGCACCATGTACAAAGCACTCAATTTCAAGATCTTTAGGGGTCTTTGCTCTTATTTCGGCGATCTCCTCGAGAGAAAGCTCTCTTGCAAGCACTACCCTCTTAGCACCCATGTTATAAAATTCATTTGCAGTAACATAATTTACTATACCAGCCTGTGTGGAAACATGGATCTCCATATCAGGTGCATATTTTTTTATCAGTGAGAAAACACCGATATCGTTGGCTATCATAGCGTCAACGCCTGCCGCAAGAGCGTCATTCACAAACTGCTCTAAATGCACTATCTCGTCATTATGAGGAAGCGTATTGCAGGTCAGATACACACGCTTACCCCTGCTGTGAGCCTCGTCACAGGCTTTTTTCAGAAGTTCAGCGTCAAAGCTTGCAGAGGCGGCTCTCATTCCGAAAGCCGTACCTCCAAGATAAACTGCATCAGCACCAAAATCCAGCGCCGCATACAGACGTTCCATATCTCCCACAGGAGCAAGAACTTCAAGCAAATTATTTTCAGTCATTAAAAATTCAATCCTTTATTACTTTTTCTTTGCAAGTCCAGCCTTAACAAGATTTTCCTCATGCTCGTCAAGTGTCTTTGCATAGAATGTTTCGCCCGTCTTAAGATTATTACAGAAGTAATAGTAATCAGTCTTCTTAGGCTCAAGAACAGCGTTTATTGCAGCCATACCAGGGTTGCATATTGGTCCTGCCGGCAAGCCCTTGCACTTATAGGTATCATAACACTCGGTATAATGCTCGATAGAAGCTGTGTTGTCAGCCTCAGTCTTTATAACATTCTTAATATAATTTGTTGTTGTATCAGACTGGAGCATAGGATAGGTGTCAGGGTCGTCAAGTCTGTTCAGGAATACCGAAGCTACCTTTGGCATTTCGTCCTCAGAAGCGGCTTCAAGCTGAACGATAGAAGCAAGGGTCATAACTTCGTTAAGTGACATACCGGAATTTTTGATCTTAGCTTTGACAGTTTCGTATTTCTTTTCAAACTGCTCTCTAAGCTTCTTGGTAACGTTTCCTGCGCTGTCATTCACATAAAACTCATATGTATCAGGATAGAAATAACCTTCCATGCGATAGAACATATCGCCGTTATCATCAACATCATTTTCAAAGTCAAAGCCTTGATTTTTATTGAATTCAAACAGGAAGTCGTCAGCAGTGCAGACCTCATTATCTTCAAGCTTTTTAGCTATGTCAAGAAGATTTTCTCCCTCTGTGAATGTAATGCTTACAGTCTTGTATGACTCTCTCATTTGTGAAAGTTTTTCGATTATTTCAGAATATCCGCTTGATGGCTGAAGTGTGATATCACCAGGATATATAGCTGCGGGCTTTTCAAATTTCAGAGCAAGCATAAACAGCTTTTTGTTCTTTATAACTCCCTCATTTACAAGTATATCAGCTATCTCACTGTTTGTTGAGCCTGCAGGGATATTAAATCTGATATCCTCGTCAGTTTTTCCGATACCATAATACTCCATGCCAATAGAAATGCCGCCCACTGCAAGCACTAAAGAGACTGTAAGAATTACTATAACAAGTATAATTCCGCCAAACACCGAATTATTCACCTTGCTTTTCTTTCTTTTTTTCTTTTTCTTCTTGCTGCTTTTTGGCTTTTTTTCTTGCTTTTCGGGCTTCTCAGGCTCTTTATCCTCGTCTTCTTCGCTTTTGTCTTCCTCTGACTTGTCCTCGTGAAAAGCTAGGATAGGTTCAGGCTTGTCATCGGTCGCTTCTGGAGTTTCCTGTGGTTTCTCGTCAGTATTATCTGCCTGTTCACAGGCTTCGGAACTGTTCTCAGTGTCAGCGATAGGCTCTGCTTCAACGCTTTCTTCGTCCGCTTCATTTTTCTCGGCAGACTTTATCTTTGCGTTGACATCATTTATTATATCGTCAACATTAAAATTCAGATCGTCCATTATTTACTTCCTTTCCTTTGTGTTTATAGTATATATATCCTTATCAGTAAATACCTTGTCTACAGAGATATCATAGCCGTCATGACAAAAACTTTCTGACATACAGTTATCGTAACATAAACCTAGCTTCATACCATTGTAATCAGCCAAAAATCTGTCATAAAAGCCCATACCAAAGCCAAGCCTGTATCCGTCTTTATCATACGAAAGCGCAGGCACGATACACAATGCATTGTCAAAAACGCAGTATTTCTCACAACGTTCATCAGGCTCAAAAATGCCAAACCTACCCTCTTTGAGATCATAGGTGCTGTTTATTCTGTAAAAATACATAATATTGCCGTTTTTTTCACATCTCGGGCATAGCACTATCTTGCTTTTTAGCGCCTTTCTTACTATCTCCGCCGTAGACACTTCAATATCAGAGGAAACATATGCAAGCACAGTTGTGCAGCTTTTATACTCCTCGCTGTCAAGGAAAGCTTGCTGAACAGCCACATCTGCCTGTTTTCTTTCTTCCACAGACATACTAAGGCGTATCTCTTTGAAATGCTTTCTTAAAGCTTTTTTATCTGTCATTTGCTCTGCATACCTGATTCAAGGGCTTCTGCCTTTTCTTTTGAAACAAGAAGCTCAACAAGCTTGAGTGCAAACTTCATGCTGCAGCCTGCGCCCTTTGCAGTGATGAACTTACCGTCAACAGCCACAAGTCTGGCAGAATGTATCGCACCTTTAAGATCTTTCTCATAGCCTGGAAAACAAGTTGCATATCTGCCGTCAAGAAGACCCTTATGACCGATTATGGACGGAGCGGCACATATTGCGGCAATGTATCTGTTATTATCAGCACAGTAATCAACTGCACCAAGCACATCAGGGCTTGCTTCAAGATTTAAAGTACCCGGCATACCACCTGGGAGAACTATCATTTCGAGCTCGTCTTTAAGAACTATCTTATCCACTGTTGTATCGGTCTTGACAGGAATGTTGTGTGAGCTGACTATCATATCAGAGCCTACACCTACAGTAAAAACTTCAACGCCTGCTCGTCTGAGCAAGTCCACAGGGGCAAGAGCCTCCATTTCCTCAAAACCATTGGCAAGAAATACATAAACCATAACAAATGACTCCTTTCGATCATCTGAAAGTAATTACATTTTTATTCAAAAGAAAAGCAGGATTATAAGAAAGCTTTGACTTTCTAAGACCCTCTATTCCTAGATCCTCTTCCCTGTTGATAAAGCTGAGACCCTTTGCATTATGCGACGCAAACTGACTACACAGCATAGGATATGCACCCTGAACGTCAGCGAGTGCTTTTTCTATATGCACCACAAAGGTATCCGAATTTATTTGTTCACCAACTGTAAAGCCTGTCATTTTATCATTTCTGTAAAGTACAGCACCTTTAAGTCCGAGCCTATCCATATTCGTAAGAAAAAGATCAATAGCATATTGCTCAACCACCGCCGAAGGATCGTCAGCGTTGTCATTCTTATTATAAAACTCAGCCGAAAATTCAATACAGCTGTCTATTTCCTTATCAGTAAGCTCTCTGTATTCCCAAGGCTCGTCCATGAAACGCTTTATGTGGTTACGCTTGCCGTGATACTTTTTGCCTTTAAGCTCGATAAGGTCGGAAGCATTGTAAATATAGTCTGAACTGTCCCTATCATACTCGCAGATGATTTTATCACCATAATATTCTTTTATCCAGCTTAGGTTATCATCTGTTACAGAGGATACGATAAGCGGCTTTCCCTGGGCGGAAACGTATTCTTTAAGCTCATCAAAAAGCCTGATATATTTTTCTTTGCCCTCAACGTCTATTTTAACGCCCGCAGGAAATGTAAAATACGGCTGACCGTCCTCAAAGGAACAGCTTATATAAAAATCACCATGATGTGTTATTACAGTGTCATTAAGTCTTTGCCATGCCATATTATTTGCAAAGCAATATTCTGCTCCTCTGAAATCTGATACTGCAAGACACTTGGTTATCCATTCTTTGTCCTCAAAACTTATTTTTCTGAAATCAAACATTAAACACACATTACTTTCTATTGATTAACCCCAGAACATCTCCGAAAATCTTATCTTTTGTATAAGGCTCGCTGCCGTCGCTGCAAGGAATAATATCCCAATCCTGTTTCTCAGCGGTAAACAAAGCGGCTTCACGGCACTTTTTCAGATACTCCACATTTGCTTCATGGATATCCTTTTTGCTTTCATCTCCACCGTATCTTCCCGACATCAGCTTTTGAGATATCTCTATTGGCATATCCAAGAATATCACCTTGTCAGGTCTTGGAAGCCCAAGCTTGTCATACTCGTAATCTTCAAGCCAGCCTATAAAATCTTCCCACTGCTCTTTCGGCAGTTTTGTCATCTGATAAATGCAGTTTGACGTAACATATCTCGCTGCAAGTACAAGACTTCCCTCTTTATAGTCATGCTCCCAAAATTGTTTGTAGCAAGCATATCTGTCAACAGCGTAAAAGCTTGAAGCTGCGTAGGCATTCACGTCAGCAGGCGTTTTGCCTATCTCACCATTAAGATACATCTTTACCAACGCAGACGACGGATTATCATAGTCAGGAAAGCTTATAGCCTTATGCTTTATGTCATTTTCACTGAAATAAGCAGAAAGCCTCTCAAACTGAGTTGATTTTCCACTTCCATCAAGTCCCTCAAGAACTATAAGTCCAGATCTACTCAACATTATTCATTTCTCCGTAAATTTTCTTTACTTCAACCATTTTTCCACAGCTCATTGCGCCCTCTGGACACTTGCCTTTCATTACACATGACGGACCTGCGTTCTTGAAAAGCTCAGGAGCGGCCTGCTTGCAAAGTCTGAGCATTTCATCAGCCACAGCCTTTATCTCCCATTGTGCTCTGTTACAGCATCTATGCTGGAAGAAATTAAACAGTGTTCTGACGTTCATTGTCACAACTATCTTTGTTTCACAAGCGTTTGGAAGAACAAATCTTGCGTCCTCATAGGCTTTTTTCTTAGCCTTGTTAAGTGCGTCCTTTTCAGACATACCCTGCTCTAAAAATGCCTTTTCATGTGTATTTGTAAGTATGTTGGCAATCTTATTATAACACTCAAGTAGTTGATCCATTTGCTTGTCAAATTCAGCCTTTGCTTCTGGCACAGCCTCTATTGATGGTGGTGTGATAAACTCAAAGCCGCTTTCACTTACATAACGCTGGCTTTTTTGAGAGTAAGACGCAATTCTGTGTCTTACCAACTGATGAGAGCAGGCACGGGATATCCCCTCTATGCCAAAAGTAAAAGAAACGTGTTCCATAGGGCTTTCGTGACCAATAGACACGAGCCTTTCAATAAAGCTCTTTGTTTTTTCTTCCGTAAGACCCTCTCTAAGCGAGGCGATATCACTGCTTGAATAGCAAAGTTTTGCAGCAGTAGCAACCACCTTTTCAGGCTCAGGTGTATGGGTAATAAGCTCAACTCTCATCATATATGATCCTTTCCACATATTTTTTATATTATACCATTAAAAAGCCTACAAGTCAACATTTTATTTTAAAACACGCACTATTGCCATTTTAAATGCACAAAAAAAGGCAGCAAGCTAACCTACTGCCTAAAATCATTCAATTCACGCCTATCACTGTTAGTAGAAAAAGTATCATCATCACCGCCGATACACTACTAAGAACAAGTCCAAATATCACACAGCAAACTGCATTCAGGTCAAAAACTTCATTTCTTTTGCCGTCATATCTGAGCCTACAGACCTTATCGGGTATGTATATCTTTGAGCGCATTACTACCTCATATGGGAATACGTTTGGATACTCACTATCACTAACCTTGTAAAACGCTGTATCAAATTTCTTGCCCTCTGCCCTGCCGAAACGCACAAACTTTCCTTTCACGCTTTTCGTTCCAGTAAGTTTTACAGCAGAGTATACAAAGAAACCAAAAATAGCCAGTAGCAGGACGACAAGAAAAACAATGAACATTATAGGAACTATAACAAAGTCTGCGCCAAGACACATGGCAAGCACAAGAACAACCGTGGCTATGATAACAAATTCCATGACTGTACCCTACAAAAGACTTCTGTAATAGTCGCTAAGACGCTTAGCGTTAGCTTTTAATAGCTCGTCAGCCTTGCTTTTAACGCTTTCATCTGCAAAAATACCACGCTTTGAAAGTTCAGAAGCCTGCTTGGCAAGGTCTATCGCCTTTTGAAGATCCGTGGCACTGTCAGAGCCTGAATACTCCCTAGCCACCATAAGGCAAGCTTTCGCCTTAAGCGCACATATCTCATCTGAAAATTCGTCATCAGTGCCATACTCTATAACAGCCTTATAGTTCTTGTTTATAAATTCTTTCCGTATACTGATATAGCCCTCTGCGTCAGGGGCGTTTTTGGAGTCGTTTTCATCAGGCAGAAGGGTATTAGGCTCTATCTCCAACACCTTGCAGAGGTATTCAAGGGTCTTTACCGATGGCGTTGCTGAGCCGCTCTCTATCTGACTAAGCATATTGCGGGTTATAAAATCACCCACTACCTCGCTTTGAGTCATTTTCTTTGCAAGCCTTGCCTCTTTTATCCTCTTGCCGAGAGTATTGTTCTCCATTATATCGCCTCACTTTATTTACTGTAAATTTCATTTACTTATATGATAGCAGATAGTAAAACAGATTTCAAGTGTTTAACGAAAAATTTACAATTTTTTTTGTGCTAATCCATATCTAAAAATAATTTTAATTATTGTCGAAAATCTATTGACAAATAAGATAAATGAGTATATAATAAACGTAAATAATATTTACATTGGAGGTGTAAGCTATATGAATGAATGGTGGGACGGTTTGTCACTTTTACTTAAAGTGCTGTATTGTATAGCGTTTCCGTCAACGCTTATACTGCTTGTGCAGACTTTGCTTTCTATGTTCGGTTTTCATGATGGTGGAAGCGGTCACGATTTCAGCGACACATCAGGTCTTGATCTTGATGTTGATACCAACATCAGCGGTCACGGAGATGTGGATATTGGTCACTGTACACATGATATCGGCTGTGACCACAACGTAGACGGCGGAAACCCTGCGGATTTTGCTTCTATGAGAATGTTCACGCTTCAGACCATAGTTGCTTTTTTCACTGTGTTTAGCTGGTCATCTATCGTTCTTGTAAACTCAGGTGTTTATCCAGCACTGTCTACAGTCATCGGCTTTGTTCTGGGTCTGGCGACCATGCTTCTTGTAGCAAAGATAGTTCAACTTTCTGCAAGACTTGCTGAAAACGGTACGGCTGATTATAAAAATGCTATAGGAGAAACTGCTACTGTTTATATCCCCTGCCCACCTAAAGACCATGGGCTTGGTAAAGTGAATGTTATGATAAACGGACAGCTAAGAGAAGTCACTGCAATAAACAATGGTGATGAGCTTATAAAGACAGGAACTCAGGTTCGTATTATCGATTTGCAAGGAGATACTGTCGTAATAGAAAAATAAAAGAATTGATAGAACAAAGGGGTGCTAAACATAAAGATTCTGTGAAATGACCCGTCTTGAGGTTATTATAATATTATTTGTGTGGGAGGAAAAATTATGGAACCAGTAATCATCATCTGCGTGATAGTCGTTGTGCTTTTTGCGGCAATTATGGCGATACTGTCACGCTACAGAAAATGTCCGTCTGATAAGGTGCTTGTTATCTATGGTAAAGTAGGAACAGACAAGAATGGTCAAGCAAGAAGCGCAAGATGTATCCACGGCGGTGCGGCATTTATCGTGCCAATAATCCAATCTTATGAGTATATGGATCTTACTCCTATATCCATAAATGTGGATCTAAAAAACGCTCTTTCAAAGCAGAACATCAGAATTGATGTTCCGTCAAGATTTACTGTTGGTATCTCGACAGAACCAGGCGTTATGCAGAACGCTGCTGAGCGACTTCTCGGTCTTAAACTCATTGAGATACAGGAGCTTGCTAAGGATATTATTTTCGGTCAGTTGAGACTTATTATCGCAACAATGGATATCGAGGAAATAAACTCAGACAGAGATAAATTTTTGCTCGCGGTATCAAATAATGTTGAGATAGAGCTTAAAAAGATAGGTCTTAAGCTTATCAACGTAAACGTAACGGATATTACAGATGAGTCTGGATATCTGGAAGCTCTCGGTAAAGAAGCTGCTGCAAAGGCTATCAATGACGCTAAGAAGTCAGTTGCCGAAAAACACAGAGACGGTGAGATCGGTCAGGCAAACGCTCAGAAAGACCAGCGTATCCAAGTTGCTGCTGCAAACGCTTCTGCTATCGACGGTGAGAACCAGGCCAAGATAGAGGTTGCACAGTCAGAAGCCCTCAGACGTGAGCGTGAAGCGGAAGCTCTCAGACAGGCTACAGCCGCTGAAGCTGTTCAGGCAGCAAAGGCAAAGCAGGAAGCTTACATAGCTCAGCAATCCGCCGAGCAGACGAGAGCCGAACTTGAAAAGGCTACACAGACCGCCGATGTTATCGTAAAGGCTCAGATCTCAAAGCAGCAGGCCGAGATCGAAGCTGAAGCACAGGCTGAGGTAGTAAGACGTAAAGCAAAGGGTGAGGCCGATGCTATCTTTGCAAAAATGGAAGCTGAAGCAAAGGGTAATCAGGAAATACTCACAAAGCAGGCAGAGGGTATGAGAAAGCTTGTTGAAGCAGCAGGCGGAGATGCTAATGCAGCAGTCAAACTCATAGTTGCTGACAAGCTTGAAGAACTTATCTCTATTCAGGTAGAAGCTATCAAGAACATTAAGATAGACAAGATAACCGTGTGGGATACAGGTGCAGGTGCAGACGGAAAAGGCTCGACAGCAAACTTTCTAAGCGGACTTATGCAGTCAGTTCCTCCGCTGAACGATCTGTTCAAGCAAGCAGGAATGTCACTCCCTGATTTTCTTGGCGAGGACATACAGGAAGCTTTGAAAAAGTCACAGGAAGAAGCAGTAAAGAGAGCAGCCGAGGCTGATAATGCAGAAACTCTCGACCCAAAAGATGTTGAGGTAATAGAGCCTGAGAAATAATTAATTTGACCTCCGTAGTTTAACGATTGCGGAGGTCTTTTGGTATAAATAAAAGCGAGTTTCAACATCATGAAACTCGCTTTTTATGTTCAATATGGTTCAACGACTACTGCTCTGCCCTCTTTCAAGGACCTTTGTACATCAATAAAACGCTGATTTTTGCTGCCCATGAATTTAAGCTCAAGACTTCGTTGTGACAGTATAAAAGGGCCGTCCACAAGATAATCAAGCTGTTGCAGCAGCTCAAGATAGCCGTTATTATCATCAGCATTGGCTATAAGATATTCATAAGTATATCCAGTGAAAGATATCACATTCAGTGGAAAGCCATGGAACGCTTTTATCCTTCCTGCAAGTTCTGCTAACGGTTTGCACTGACAGAAAGGCTCACCGCCACTGAACGTCACGCCGTCAAGAAGCGGGTCTTTTATTATCTCATTGTAAAGCTGGTCTGTGTCAACGACAATGCCACCATTAAAATCATGTGTCTGCGGATTGTGACAACCCTCACAGCCGTGTGGACAGCCCTGCGTAAAAATAGTGAACCTAAAACCCGGTCCGTCTACGATAGATTCACCGACAGTGCCTGCTATCCTAAGCTTCATGGCTAATTGTCACCCTCACAGCAGGCTTTTGCACGAGGTATCCTCTCATGTATCACCTTGCTGTGTTCAGCCTCAGAACGTCCACACTTCGGGCATTTGTCACCTATTATTCCAGTATATCCGCAAACAGGATCACGGTCAACAGGGTGGTTTATTGAGCCGTAGCCTATGCCAACTTCTTTCATATATCTTACGACTTTCTCGAATGCAGAAAGATTGTTCAGCGGATCGCCGTCAAGCTCGATATAGCTTATATGGCCTGCATTTGTAAGAGCATGGTAAGGAGCTTCTATTTTAAGTTTCTCAAACGCTGTTATCGGATAGTAAACAGGTACATGGAAAGAATTAGTATAATATTCTCTGTCTGTAACTCCTGCTATCTCGCCGTAACGTTCTCTATCCATTTTAACAAATCTGCCAGAAAGTCCCTCAGCAGGTGTTGCAAGCAACGAGAAGTTAAGACCAGTACGCTTTGTTTCCTCGTCCATTCTTGCTCTCATACGTGAGATTATCTCCAAGCCAAGCTCTCTTGCTTCTTCACTTTCACCATGGTGCTTGCCAGTAAGCACTTTAAGACACTCAGCAAGACCGATAAAGCCCACTGAAAGCGTGCCATGCTTTAGCACTTCTTCAAGTGTATCGTCAGCCGTAAGCTTCTCTGAATCGAGCCATATGCCCTGACCCATGAGAAACGGATAATTTCTCACACGCTTTGAACACTGTATCTTAAATCTGTGCATAAGCTGGTCGATACAAAGATCCATAAGCTCATCAAGGCTGTCAAAGAAAGCACCGATATTACGCTGTGCTTTTATGCCAAGTCTAGGGAGATTAATGGTAGTAAAAGAGAGATTTCCTCTTCCTGTCACTATCTCACGAGTAGGGTCATATGCGTTACCGATAACTCTTGTGCGGCAACCCATGTAAGCTATCTCAGTGTCAGGATTGCCCTCTTTATAATACTGTAGATTGAAAGGAGCGTCGATAAATGAAAAATTCGGGAAAAGACGCTTCGCTGATACACGGCAGGCGAGCTTGAAAAGGTCATAGTTCGGGTCATCAGGATCAAAGTTCACGCCCTCTTTTATCTTGAAAATATGTATAGGGAAAATAGGCGTTTCACCATTGCCAAGTCCTGCTTCCTCTGCAAGAAGAATATTCTTTATAACAAGTCTGCCCTCGATAGAAGTATCAGTACCATAATTTATGGAGCTGAAAGGCGTTTGAGCGCCTGCACGGGAGTTCATGGTATTAAGATTATGGATAAGCGCTTCCATTGCCTGATATGTAGCTCTGTCAGTTTCTTTCAAAGAGTTTTTATATGCAAAACTCTGTATCTTCTTCACTATAGGTGCGTCAACAAAATTCACAAGGAACTGTGCTTCAGCCTCTTGATAGCCGTTATCATTGGCGAGTGTAACCTTTAAGCCCTGCTCGTCAAGCATTTCAGTTATTTTCTTTGCAATGCTCTGAGCATCAGAAACTTCACCAAGGAGAGCAAGACCCCTGCCGATATTGTCACGATAGCGGTGTCTGAATGTCTTTCTTACGCCCTCAGCCATATCATAATCGAACTTTGGAAGAGATTGACCACCATGCTGGTCGTTCTGATTGGATTGTATCGCAATGCAGGCAAGCGCCGCATAGCTTTGTATATCATTTGGTGTACGCAAAAAGCCATGACCTGTAGAAAAACCCTTATCAAAAAGCTTTGTAAGGTCTATCTGAGTGCAAGTGGTAGTCAGTGTATAAAAATCAAGATCATGAATGTGGATATCGCCCTCCTGATGAGCCTTTGAATGCTCAGGAGCAAGAACATACATCTCATTGAACTCCTTTGCACCCACAGATCCGTATTTAAGCATTGTACCCATTGCGGTATCGCCGTCTATATTAGCATTCTCACGCTTCAAATCGTTATCTTTCGCTGATTGGAAAGTAAGATCCTCATAAACTTTCATAAGACGGGTATTCATTTCTCTTGCACGAGTCCTGTTTGAGCGGTAGAGTATATAACTTTTTGCAGTATCAGCCATGCCCTCCTCGATAAGTACACGCTCAACGCAATCCTGAATCTCTTCAACAGTAGGCATATCAAGGTGTTTTTCCATAAGCTTATCAACAACTTTACCCGAAAGCTCCAAAGCTTCCTCATAGTTATCCTTGCCCACAGACTGAGCCGCCTTGTATATAGCGCCAGCTATTTTCTCAATATTGAAAGTTACAGTACGTCCGTCACGCTTTTTTATCTTGATTATCACAATACCGCCTCCGATTTTCCCGATTTATCCTTATATTTTTTTATTCTCACAACTCGTACCGCAAATCACAACATATTGTATAAAAAGCAGTGCTTAATACAAGTATATAGTATAAGTGACGTAAAGTCAAGGCGTTATACAACAAAATGTGACTTTGTTATTTGTATTAAATGCACAAAGTCACATTTTCGTCAGATATTGATTTTAGGTGTCAAGTAAAATGCTTTTATCTGTAATGTAGTCGAACTTTACAACGCATAATACAATATAGTCCAGTTCTTGATGTTGTAAAGTGAGCTAACTTGTCGTCTTATGCATTTTCAAGTGCTGCTCCACACCTCTTGAATGTCGTAAATAGGTGAATTCAGCAAGCACGTAAAGTACTTTAACTTGTCAAGCTTTTAAATTTTGCACTATGCTGCTGAACTGCTCTCAGCACTCTCGTAAGTGTAATCATGTGTGACTACAGAGCTGCCTGTTTCATTTTCAAGTACCTCTTCGAGAGTAGTATTCATCATGTAGGCACAGAAAGATATAAGCATCACAAAAAAACTCACTATCAACACAATATCCAATCTATAACCATTTTTCTTCTTTTTGTTATCGTTCATAAGATCTTCTCCAAAATATGATTTTAATACCATTATACTATATCCCTCTGCCTTTTTCAAGCCAAAATGACAAAATCGCAGATATTTTTATACCATACACACTGCCATGTGATAAATGCACAAAAGACAATTTCTTTTATTGTTTAATTTTTGTTTTTACCCCTTGCAAAAAAGACGCATATAGTGTATAATAAATATTATATTGCTTGACGTTCACTAGGCGACAAGCGGCTGTATTATCTAAGATACAGGCAATTTGATTTAACAGAAATGAGGCTTTTATATGTGCGGTTTTGTTGGATTTACAAATAAAATCAATGACGCTTCCATAGTTCTTGGAAAAATGATGGATAGAATAAAACATAGAGGTCCTGACTCTGACGGAAAATATGTTGACGAGCAGATCGCAATGGGTTTCCGCCGACTTTCGATCATCGACCTTTCAGATCAAGGTAGCCAGCCTATCTTCAATGAAGATAAGTCGTTGGTTCTTACATTCAACGGTGAGATATACAACTACAAGGATCTCCGTGAGGAGCTTGTAGCGTATGGTCACAAGTTCTATACACAGACTGACTCAGAGGTGCTTATCCATGGCTATGAGCAGTGGGGCGAGGATATGCTCGACAAGCTGAGAGGAATGTTTGCATTCGTTATATTCAACAAGAATACAAATGAGGTTTTCGGTGCAAGAGATTTCTTCGGTATCAAGCCTCTTTACTACGCAAAAATGGGCGAAACTCTTATGTGGGGTTCTGAGATAAAGAGTTTTCTTGACCACCCTCATTTCAAGAAGGAACTTAACACAGACGTTCTTGAAACTTATCTCACATTCCAGTATTCTCCTACAACAGAAACTTTCTTCAAAAATGTTTACAAGCTCCCTGCCGCTCACTGCTTTACATACAAGAACGGCGAGATGAACGTAAGAAGATATTGGGAAGTTAAATTCCATGCTGACAATGGCCCTGCTCTTGAAGATTGGGTGAATAGGATATCCGACACTTTCAAGAACTCTGTTGAGGTACACAAATTCGCTGACGTTGAGGTAGGCTCTTTCCTTTCAAGCGGTGTTGACTCAAGCTATGTTGCCGCTGTTGCCAACGTTGACAAGACCTTTACTGTAGGCTTTGGCGAGGACGAAAAGTACAACGAGATAGGTTATGCTAAGGAATTTTCAAAGTATATCCACAAGGAGAATTTCTCCAAGGTCATTTCTCCTGAGGAATACTGGAACAGCCTTTCAAAAATACAGTATCACATGGACGAACCTCTCGCAGACCCTGCGGCTGTGGCTCTGTTCTTCGTATGTCAAATAGCTTCTGAAAAGGTCAAGGCAGTGCTTTCAGGCGAGGGTGCAGACGAGATATTCGGCGGATACAACATCTATCACAACCCTGCTGATATGGCAAGCTACTTCAAGATACCAAGACCTATCAGAAAGGCTGTTGGTGCAGTTGCTGAGAAACTGCCTCACAAGCACGGCATAAACTATCTTATAAGAGGTTCTAAGGACCTTGACGAGAGATTTATTGGTAACGCATACATCTTCTCTGAGAAAGAGCGCAAGGACATTCTGAGCATAAAAACAAACGCTCCTGACGCTATGGCTATCACAAAGCCTTTCTACGATAAGGTAAGAGATCAGGATCAGGTAACGCAGATGCAGTACATTGACCTGCACCTTTGGATGACAGGTGATATTCTTCTTAAGGCGGATAAAATGAGCATGGCTCACTCCCTAGAGCTTCGTGTACCGTTCCTTGACAGAAAGGTTATGGAGCTTGCAGAGCAGATACCTGTAAAGGACAGAGTTACTGAAACTGAAACGAAGTATGCAATGCGTCTTGCTGCACTTCAGGCTTGCCCTCCACAGACAGCTAAGAAAAAGAAGCTCGGCTTCCCTGTTCCTATCAGGGTATGGCTGAAAGAAGATAAGTATTATAATATAGTAAAGGATAAGTTTACTTCTCCTCAGTCAGCACAGTTCTTCCATACAGATAAGCTTGTACAGCTTCTTGACGATCACCGTGCAGGCAAATATGACTATTCAAGAAAGATTTGGACAGTGTTCTCATTCCTTGTTTGGTATGATGTTTATTTCAGTGACAACGTATAATTACACAAATAGTAAAAGCGGTTACCTCCAGCGGGTTACCGCTTTTACTGTAATTTTTTTTATATAACTATCTTTTAGAAATACTTTTTTCTTTATGTAGTAGCATCAACATATATATATTAGTGTACAGCTAATAAAATATGTTACGGTCAATGTAAAATCATTGAAGATTAAAGGTAAAAAAGCAAAAATATTGTGTCTTAGCTATTGTAAATTTTAAAATAATATGTTATAATAAATCTTAAATAAATGAGAGGAACAGGGGGGATCATATGACAATGGCTACACTCAAAATAGTTTTCTGGGCTTTAGCTTTCGTGTTCTTTGTTGTATGCGAGGTCGCAACAGGAACGGCACTTGTGTCTATATGGCTTGCTATAGCAGCGCTTATTGCGATGTTTTGTGCCATAGCTAAGCTTTCTTTCCTTACACAGTGCATCGTATTCGTCGTAAGTTCGATCATACTTCTTTTGCTTACAAGACCTGTGGTCAAGAAGCTCCAGAACAAGACAGTTGCAACAAATTACGAGCTTGATGTGGGAAAAACTGCAATAGTTATTGAGCCTATAGATAACTCTGTGAACAAAGGCAGGGTCACTCTTGAGGGCACAGATTGGGCAGCAAGAACTGAGGACGGCTCAAAGATCTCAGAAGGCACACCAGTGAAGGTCGTGCGTATTGACGGTGCAAAGCTGATAGTTTCAGAAGAAAAGTAACAGCTTACATAAATTTATTTTTAGGAGGCATATAATGGAACCTGGAATTTATATCGTACTTGCTATCATCGTATTGCTTATAATCATTGTTATCAGCAACATCAAGATAGTACCACAGGCATATGTATTTGTAGTTGAAAGACTTGGAGCTTTTCATGCGGCATGGGGAACGGGACTTCACGTAAAAGTACCTTTTATCGACCGAGTTGCAAAGAGAGTATCTATCAAAGAGCAGGTAGTTGACTTCAAGCCACAGTCAGTTATCACAAAGGATAACGTAACAATGCAGATAGACACTGTTGTGTTCTTTCAGATAACAAACGCAATGCAGTTCACATACGGTGTTGAGAGACCTATCTCGGCTATTGAAAATCTAACGGCAACAACACTCAGAAACATTGTTGGTGACCTTGATCTGGAGGCTACGCTCACTTCCCGTGACATTATCAACACAAGGATCACAGCAATTCTTGATGAAGCCACAGATAGGTGGGGAATCAAGGTGCAGAGAGTTGAGCTTAAGAATATTCTTCCGCCAAGAGAAATTCAGGACGCAATGGAAAAGCAGATGAAAGCTGACCGTGAAAGACGTGAAAAGGTCATTCAGGCAGAGGCTGAGAAGAAATCTCAGGTGCTTGTTGCAGAGGGTGAGAAAGAATCTAAGATACTCAGAGCACAGGCAGACAAGGAGTCACAGATACTTGCAGCCGAAGCTGAGAAGCAGTCTATGATACTTCGTGCAGACGCTGTAAAGGAGCAGAAGATACTTGAGGCAGAAGGTGAAGCGCAGGCTATCGACATGGTACAGAAGGCGATTGCCGAGAGTATCGTCAAGCTGAATGCTGCTAACCCTAACGAGCAGGTAATCCAGCTCAAGAGCCTTGAAGCATTTGCTAAGGCAGCAGACGGCAAGGCTACAAAGATCATTATACCAAGTGAGATACAGGGTATTGCAGGTCTTGCAACAGGACTTAAAGAAGTTATGACAGACGTTAAGAAGCCACAGTAAAACGCATATAGTTAATCCCCTTCAAGGCAAATGCTTTGGAGGGGATATTTTTTTTCATTGAAAAGCGAGCAGGACACTGAGATAAACTCAATGCCCTCCCAATATCATTAAGCTAAAAAAAAATCAAGAAATAAAATAACTATGATACATTCGCATGAATACGTTAGCTATCGGCTCTAAAAATGCTCCGTCAGCAAGAAAAATTGTATGCGTTATTATACTTGATATACTTATTTTTCCATAGCCCCAACTAAAAATAGATATTTAAGTTTTCTATTTTCGTTTTTATTAACATCGGGAATAATATTTGTAATATTCACCATTATTTTATGATAAATATTAATCATACAGCATTTATTAAATGCAATTAAATATCCACGTTCAAGATCTGGTTTATTAAATTCTGAACAAAATAAAATTGTATTGCCATGATAAAAAATGTCAATTTTATTTGTAGACAAAGTAATAACAGAAATTTTATCGAATACGTTTTTTTCAAACGAAATTGTTTTTTCTCCAAAATTTTCAGCAATCACCTGTCTAGCCAAATCTATATTCCCGTGTGCAATTTCTTTTTTTATAAATTCTTCTATCTCAATATCATTATCAGTTTTTTTTATTTGATGACGTGAAAGAAACAGGAAAAGAGCAATTGCTGCGAAATCAGCATTAACACTTTCATATATAATCTCGTGACTGTTTCGCTCTATTTTCAAAACAGCAAAATGCCCACAATCCCTCTCTAATATTTCGTAATATATTTCCGGGGCGCCACCATCAACATCGCAGACAACAGAATTATTATAAGATTTCAAACATATATTTCTTACATCAGCCAAACAAATATTATGAGATATTTGAATTTTATAATACAAGTCATTAAATGTACTGATTATATCATTCAAAAACTATCTCTCCCTTCAACACTTTAAAAGCGACCAACATATTCCCCCATATGTTCCGTAGCATTCGCATTAGTTCACACTACATTTGTTTCGGTATTAGGATTTATAAAAAAATTCTTTTAAATAATCATCGGGAATACGCAAATCCAGTTCTTTTTTAAGTTCATGAAAATATTTTTTCCATTGAATTGAAATTTTTTCCCACCAACCATCAATTGAGGTTTTAATAAGTATAGCCTCATTATTATCACCCCAATCATAACATATGCAGCATCCGCAAGCACCTTGACCATAATTAAAGCGCATATCAAAATAGTCACAATACTTGAATCCCAAACTAAATTCTTCATGTCCATTGCCGTAAAAAGCGTCTATCAAATTAAAATTCGAAACTAAACTACCAAAATATTTTTTCATTTCAGTTTCCACTATTTTGGCTTTTATTTCTGCTCGATTTTCATTCATTATAAAAACCCCTTTGCTTTTAAAAATTTCTTGGGAATTTGCTTTTTTACATCTGTCGTTATACATTTTATCAAACTGTCACAAAGCTTATCAAAGTCGGTATTAAGCGATGACGAAAATAGCATTTTCTTTTCACTGCGATTTGTTATGATAAAAAAATATAAGTTGTTATCTCTAATTTCAACCTCAAATGGATAATAATCATAAACGATAGAAGACATTTTATTGTCATAAAAAGAAACTGTATCTATTAATTCATTGTTATTGCCACATGCTCTTTGAGATAAAAATACATCTGCAATTTTATCTAGGAATTCATAGTTAGTAGGTTGCATACCAAAAATCTCCTTCCGAGAATAATTTTTTATACCCATATTTATTTTTAATACTCCCATTCATTCCACAATGATTTTCCTTTGAAATTTATATCGGTTGGGTCATGTGAAAAACGAATTGTTTTACCCGCTTGAACCTCCGTATACTCCTCCAGCACCAAGCTTTCAAGATAAGAAGAAACATACCCCGAAGCAAAGCGATAAGCGTATTCGTCGTCGGCGTTATTCCTGTAGCTTACCGTAGAGGCATAGTTCCCCAGAATATCAACGCTGAACGAACCTTTTGTCTCGATATCCTTAGAAAATGCGGAAACAGTAACGCAAGGCTCGTAGCTGAATACGCCGTAGCTCAGATATCTTTCGGCATAGATACGGTTAGCCCCTGCCAGTACCTTATTCTCAATGTCAAGCTGCCTGAAATACGTCGTTTCAATAAGGCTGAGGAAGTTGCCTATATACTTATCGTTGTAGACGTTGCTTTTGTTTGCCTTTGCCTGCTCCTCGTCGGTAAGCGGCATTTTTTCATACGCTGTCAAGAGCGACTGCGCAGAAATATTTTGATTATCCGTAGATATACAGTTTACGGAACCTACAAGAATTTCCTTGGTATCCTCGAATGTTTCGTTTGATGAAACAGGAGCAATGTTGAGATACTGCGTTTTGCCGATTGACGTTAAAGCGCCGTTCCACTCGTAAATAATCTTGTTGTCAATGTAAAGAGCAGGCGAAATAGTATCGGCGTATTGTGCCCAATAGTCATTTTTCAGATTATAGATACTGCTTGGAGTTCCGTCTCCAAAAATGCTGTAAAACTCTTTGTTGGGAACATATCCGACCGTTATAGTCGAAATGTATGCCATGGGTCCCGATATCACCTGCTGATAACCGTTATTAATACCGATTTTGAGCAGATCGGTGTCGACAATCTTGGAGTCGTAAATATTTTTAACTTGTTCTTTAATTGTACCACAAATATACGGCAATTTCAAGGGAATTTTTGATATATTCTTCTGAACGATCATCTTGCCGGTAACATTAACCGATATTTCTTCAGAAGACTGATCGTCAAACTTGCTTAAATACAAATAAAAGTCGGAAGAATCCTTGAAATCGAAAATATCAACATCGATATTCTGTTTTTCGATCTCGTCCGAAATACTCTCTACCCGCTTGTATTTCTTGAAGCTGATATCGAGTTCGTATTCCTTGCCGTCGATCTATCTCGCAGTATCCGACGCACTCAAAGCCGACCGCTTTTTCAAGTCCTGAGCGAAATCCGCCGATACCTGCAAAGATATCGAAATATTTTATCAGTACGAATCATCTCCTTTGGTATGATATTAGCATAGTCCAAACTGCTGACTACAGTGGTGACAGGCTATGCTTATTTTGATATAATAAGAAGGTAATGGACTGACGGTCATCTCCTTAGAACTAAGCGTTCGTAGCAGAAAGTGTCAGCCG
>OLJF01000078.1_pt1 | contig 167641 bp, 131 predicted proteins | sample 1609751 | NCBI WGS metagenome assembly OLJF01 (sample SAMEA4350171, study PRJEB24818) | metagenome | biome: human; feature: gut; material: faeces | place: Denmark | collected 2013-09
GGGCCGTATCTCAGTCCCAATGTGGCCGTTCAACCTCTCAGTCCGGCTACTGATCGCAGTCTTGGTGAGCCGTTACCTCACCAACTAACTAATCAGACGTGAGCCCATCTTTCAGCGATAAATCTTTGATATTCAGACGATGCCGTCCGAATATATCATGCGGTATTAGCAGTCGTTTCCAACTGTTGTCCCCCTCTGAAAGGCAGGTTGCTCACGCATTACTCACCCGTCCGCCACTAAGTCAAAGAAAGTTCTTGACCGAAATCTCAAACTCTCAGTGCTTCGTTCGACTTGCATGTGTTAGGCACGCCGCCAGCGTTCATCCTGAGCCAGGATCAAACTCTCTATAAATTGTATCATAACTGCTCTGAGCAGATATAATCTAAATTATGATTGCTTTTCTTAGCTCTCAAAGAAATTAATTTAAGCTCTTCCTCTCGGAAAAACTTGAACCCTTTTCCGGTGCTTATTTAGCATAAGCTGTTCTTACATTATCTAATTTTCAAGGTACAATTCGCGCCGCCGCTTTCAGCGGACAGCTTATTTACTTTACCACGAAGGTTCGCATTTGTCAAGAGTTTTTTCAAACTTTTTTGAAGTTTTTTTATTTCGCTCTTTCATCGATGCGGCGCTCTCTCCCGAGGCGCTTGCTTAGAATACCACTCAGGACACAGTTTGTCAACACTTTTTTCGACTAATTTCACAACTTTTTTTCGCGGAATTTCCCTTGCACTAAATATTGTGCATAATGGCGCGCATAATAACAACATGTCTGATTTTATGAAACTGTTCCGCCGCGAAAAAAGCGGCGAGGGTATCCACGTCCGGCGCGAGCCGGCGTACACGGGAGCAGTCGGCAGGAAAACGCTCGAGGATATTTTCGACGGCTGCTCGGATTTTCAGTCGCGCGAGATACGCCCCGGACTTGCCGGGGACAGGCTGCTTTTTGTCTGCTGGCTTGACGGAGTTGCGGCAGGCGGCGACATCTCAAAGGATGTTCTGCGGCCGCTTACCGAGCTTTTGCGCTCGGGAGTTGCGATATCGTCGCAGCGGCTGCTCGACGGCGCGGTGTACAGCGCGCAGGCGCAGCTGCGCACGAGCCTTGACGATATCGTTGGCGATATCACGCAGGGCTGCTGCGCGGTCGTATTCGAGGACGAACGGTGCGCGGTGTGCTTTGAGCTGAGATCGCAGCAGATACAGCGCGGCATCAGCGAGCCGACAATGGAGAAATCGCTCAAGGGCGGCAAGGACAGCTTCACCGAGACCCTGCGCACCGACACCGCCCTTGTGCGCAAGCGCATCGCCAATCCCGCTCTGAAGATAAAAAGCACCGTCATTGGCCGCAAGAGCATGACGCAGGCGGCGATACTCTACGTTGACGGCGTTGCCGACCCCTCGGTCGCCGCGGAGCTTGAGCGCCGAATTGATAATATAGATGTAGACGGTGCGCTCTCGACCGGCGTTATCGAGGAATACATCGCCGACCGGCCGCGCTCGATGTTTCCGCAGCTCGTGCATACCGAGCGCCCCGACCGCTTCGCGCGGCAGCTTCTCAACGGGCGCGTTGGGCTTATCATCGACGGCATACCGATAGCGTTTCTCGTTCCGGTATCGTTCCCGGAATTTCTGCGCGTTCCGCAGGAGGACAGCCAGAACTACGTCGTTTCATCCGCGCTGAGCGTCATCCGCTGGGCCGCTGTGATCCTTGCGCTGGCGCTTCCGGCGTTTTACACGGCCATCGCCATGTATCATCAGGAGATGATCCCGACGCAGCTTCTGCTCTCGGTCATTGCATCGAAGCAGGACGTTCCGTTTTCGACGGCGCTGGAGCTTATCGGCATGCTCGTCGCCTTTGAGCTTTTGCAGGAGGCCGGACTTCGCCTGCCCGACCCAATAGGCGACACGGTCAGCATCATCGGCGCGCTCATCGTCGGCCAGTCGGCGGTCGAGGCGAAGGTCATATCGCCGATCGCGGTGATCGTTGTCGCCACGGCCGGCATAGCCGGCTACGCGCAGCCGAGCCAGGATCTCGGCGCGGCGCTCAGGATATGCCGCTTTGCGCTGGTCATTGCGGCGATCGCCGCCGGGCTGTTCGGCGTTGTCATCTCGCTGTGCCTTTTCGTGTGGTATCTGTGCACGATCGACTCCTTCGGCCGCAACTACACCGCGCCGTGGTCGGGCGGACGCAGGAAAAATCTCAGCCGGACGTTTCTGCGGCGGCCGCTTCCCGAGGAGAAAATGCGCGAGCCGGAGCTGAACACGCCCGACAGAAGGAGGCAGGCATGAGAAAGCTCATCGCGATCCTGTGCGCGCTCGGCGTTGCCGTCTTATCCGCAGGCTGCTCCGGCGGCAGCATTTATTCAAACTATCGCGACATTGCCGAGCTTATGATCGTGCAGACCCTCGGCTTTGACTCCATGCCCGACGGCGGCATGACCGTTTCCGTCTCGGCCGAGGGCAGCTACGGCGCAGGCAGCGAGGACGGCAGCAAAAAGCCCGAGCGCCTGAGCGCAAGCGCGGCCTCGCTGACCGAGGCGCAGGACGAGCTTCAGCATTACAGCGGCGGACTTCAGCTGTTTTTCGGCCACACGGCGTATTTCTTGCTCGGCGCGCAGGTGCTGAGCAGCGACACGACGCAGTTTTTTGACTGCATCGAGCGCGACACGGCATTCCGCCTGAGCATACCCGTGTTTGCCGTTTCCTCAGGCAGCGCCTCGGAGCTTATCCTCGGTGCCGGCGACGAGGAGCGCGACGCGACAAAGCTCATGCATGCGCTGACGCAGGAGCTGCGGCTTCGGGGCGACATGCATGTTTACACCGCCGCCGAGATCATATCGGCCATGGATGTAAACGGTGCCGCGCTCATCTGCGCGGTCGCCGCCGCACCTGCCGACGCGACCGATCCCGACGCCGGCGAGGGCGAAATGGCAGTCGTGCCCGACGGCTATACTATTATATATAAGAACAAAGCCTGCGGCCGCATCCCGGCCGAGCTTGCGTGCGGCGTCAGCCTTATCCTCAACGAGGCCGGTCCCATGACCGTGAGCGTCGGCAACGCTGCGCTTCAGATCGACAATGCCGACTGCGATATCGAGCCTGTGTTCGGCGACGGGCTCGAGGGGCTTACATTTAATATTAAGATCAACGCATCGCTTGCCGAGGTCAATGGCGGCTTTGACCCGGACGAGCTTGCCGCCGGGCTTGAGGACGCGGTGCGCGCGCTCGCCGAGGGCGTGCTCGAGCTTGAAAAAAGCACGGGCTGCGATTTTCTGCATCTGGGCAGCGCGCTTGAGATGCGTCACCCCGTGCGTCTGCGCGGCGCGGCGGAAAATCTCGCGCTCGTCCTTCCCGATCTGGATATGCGCGTTTGCGTTTCGGCGCGGCTTGACCGCAGCTTCAAACTTGACCTGAAGGAGACCGGCCCATGAAATTCCAATACGACCGCCGACAGCTGAGGGCTATGTGCTTTGTCGCGTCGCTCGCGCCCGTGACACGGCTTCTTCCGAAGGTGGCCGCGCAGCTTGCCGGAAGCGCAAGCTGGCTTGCGCCGCTTTGCGCGCTGCCGCCGCTGCTGCTGTTTCTGCTCATCCTGACCTCGCTCATGAAAATGCGCCGCGAGGGCGAGGGGCTGGGCGAAGTCATAATGCGTCGCTCGGGGCGCACGGCCGGGGCCATCGGGCTTGCGCTGATCGGCTCTTTCACGCTTTTTTCCGCCGGATTTATCCTGCGCACCGGCGCGCACCGGCTCATTTCGACGATCTATCCCGATGCAGGGCCGCTGTTTTTTATGATAGCGATGCTCATCATCGGAACGGTGGCCGCGCTGGGGCCTGTCAAGGCGCTGCCGAGGGCCTCGCGCGTTTTTGCGCCGGTGCTGCTGTCGGTCATCGTGCTGGCGCTTATATTTTCGCTCGGCTCTGTGGATGTGCGCAACCTGCTTCCGATAAAAACGCAGAGCGCCGGAAAGGTGTTCATCTCCGGGCTTGCCGTCGTCGAGATCTACGGCGCCGTGCTCTACTGCGCGGCATTTTTGGAGGATCAGTCGCCGCTTCAGGGGCGGCGCTTTGCCTCATGCGCAGGCTGGCTCGCGCTTATCTGTCTGCTGCTTTGCGCGTTCTGCGCCGTCATCATAGGCTGCTACGGCGCACATTTGACGTCGCGCACGCTTCACCCGTTTTTCTCGATGATCCGCGACGTGACGCTGACCAAGACCGTTGAGCGCATCGAGGCGCTGGTCACGACCCTGTGGGTGCTCTCCGACTTTGTCATTTTCACGCTTCTTCTGTGCACCGCGTCGCATATTTTCCGCCTCATTTTCGGTTTTCGCCCTGAAAAGGGCGACGTGCGCGCTCTCGACATGTCAAACGGCCGCGCCGTCATTCCGCTGTGCGCGGCGCTGTCCGGCACGGCGGCGCTGCTCATGCCGGCAAACGAGTACGTCATGCGGCGCATTTCCCAGCTGATCGTGCCCTGCGCAATCCTCACCATCCTATTTGTCATTTTGCCGCTGCTGCTTCTCATCGCGAAGCTGCGCACGCCGCGCGGCGTTCCGTGATTGCGCCGATATGGTGCAGAAATTTCGGGCGCGAATTTTTCTTTGTTCTATATTAGTGCAAAGTTTCGACATTTTTCGTTTAAAATCGACTTATGGAAAACGTAATTTTTGCACCGAATCGGAACAGGAGGCAAACGCATGGACAAGGCATACGCACACAGGGTCGGAACTCATTTATCGTGGCTGCGCAAGCAGAAAAAGCTCACGCAGGAGCAGCTTGCCGCGCGCATGCAGCTTCTCGGCTGCGATATGACGCGCTCGGCTCTGGCAAAGATCGAGGTCGGCCAGCGCATGCTCTGCCCCGACGAGATCAAAGCCCTCCGCACCGCCCTCTCCGTCACCTACGACGACATTCTTCTTTAGAGGCGAATTGACGCAGCTACGGATACGCATATTGCGGTTGCCCGACCGGAGACAATAGTGGAAACCATTACTGCTGCGCAACCCGGTAGTGCAGTCTGCTGAGTTTTAGGACGCACTTTGTAGGGAACGGATTCATCCGTTCCGTTGTGATGGTTTTGCCGGTAGTTCCCGGTCGTGCTGACGCAATAACCGTATCGGCATCAGCGTTGATGCGCAATTAAAAATCCGTGCCGCAGGCACACCGCAATTATTCACTATTAATTATTCATCATTCATTATTCATTAGGGCGGTCACAGACCGTCCCTTTTGCCTTCCCCTGCGTAGCTTGAGGGGAAGGTGTCACCTTTGGTGACGGATGAGGTGTTATTAAATCTGCGGTGCTAACCGCTACATTATTAAAATCGGGCGATCGATGATCGTTTTTTTAGAGGCGATTTTACATTCTACGAATACATTTTTTGCGGTATCCCGACCGGTGGATGACGGCGAAACCGTTACAAGCGGAACGGATAAATCCGTTCCCTACAAGGGTGCAGCAAAAAACTTAGCAGTGCACTAACGTAGCACGGCAGTTTCACGGTTTTGTCGGAAGTTTCGACACCGGGCAACCGCAATAAACGCATCGGCACTATGTGAATGCGCCACTGAAAAAATGTAGCGCCTACGGCGCGGATATAATTACACCTCATCTGCCGCAAGCGGTTTTTCAGAGGCGCGTCAGCACTGATACCGATACGGTTTTCGCGTCAGCCCGACCGGAAAGTGCCGACAAAACCATAACACGCGGAACGGATAAATCCGTTTCCTACAAGGTGCGGTGCAAAACACAGCAGCGCACTACCGTGTGGCGCGGCAACCACGGTTTCCTCCGCAACTTCGACACCGGGCGACCGCAATAACCGTATCCGTAGCAGCCCCAATGCGCCTCTAAAAAACTAAAAAACGATGCCGCAGTCGCGGACGAATTCGTTGAATTTATCGGTTATATAGACCTGCGCCTCGAGGCCGCGGCCGGATCTTATAAGCTCAACAAGATGCTCGCTCTGCTCGATGAGCCCCTCGAGTCCCCAGTGCCCGGCGCAGTGCCGCCAGAGGCCGCGCGATATCTCGGCAAAGGAGTTCATGATCAGGATGAACACCTCGTTTCCGCTGAGCTTGCAGATAAGGTAGTGAAAATCCTTGGTCATCTCGCCGAGCCGAACATCGCTCAGCCCCTTGCCGCGCGAGGCCTTGAAGCGCTCGACGTGCTCTTCAAGAACCCGTATATCATCCTCGGTGTGGTTGTTTGCAAGACGGATGAGCGCGCCGCCCTCGATGGCGTTGCGCGTTTCGACAAGCGCAACTGTGCGCTGCCGCGTCAGATAACTCTCGCCCGAGCGCAGCAGCTCGTGCAGCGTGTCGTAATTTCCGCTGGTCACATAGTCGGCGACATAGGTACCGTGGCGCGGCACAATGCTCAGAAAGCCCGTGCGCTCAAGATCCTTTATCGCCAGATGTATCGCCGACTTGTTTATCCCCGTGCTCTCGGCAAGCTCGCGCTCGCTCGGCAGCTTCTCGCCGGGGCGCAGCTCGCCCGAGAGTATTTTTGCCTTTATGCTCTCAAAAAAGCACTCCTTCGCCGAGGGCACGCTAATTTTTTCAAACGCCATTACCGTTACCGCCTGTGTGTATTGGTGATTGATTAATCACAATCACAGGAATATTATGAAGCAAATTTATAGAACTGTCAAGGATTTAATTGACACAAAATTAGCTATGTGCTAATATTTGCTTGTGATTATTCACGATTTGGGAGCGTTATCGGGCGTGCCGGAGCGCGTCCGTGAAAATAAGAGGAGGATACTATGAAAGACTTGAAGCACCTCATCTACTTTGAAGAGCTGCTGAGCGAGGCGAACAATGCGCTTGTCAAGCAGGCCACGGCGGATGGGAAAAAGGCGCTGGGCTACACCTGCTATTTTGTCCCCGAGGTACTGCTCAACCTCGGCGGCTGCTTCTCGGTGCGCCTGCGTGCCCCCGGCACGAGCAACACCGACATCGGTACATACTACATGACCAACAAGACCTGCCCGTTCACGCGCAGCATCCTTGAGCGCAGCATGGAGGGCGGCTACAACTTCCTGTCGGCCATGCTCTCGTCCGAGACCTGCCAGATGATGCACAGGGCGCATGAGTATTTCGACATCATGGGTCTTGTCAAGGAGCAGAACCCCGACTTTTTCCTGAGCATGATGGACGTGCCCTTCGTCACTACGAAGGCCGCCTACGAGCACTATGAAAATCAGCTGCGCAGGCACATACTCGAGCCGCTCGAAAAGGTCTGCGGCGTTGATATTTCCGACAAGGCCATCCGCGCGGCGATCGAAGAGCACAACGATATATGCGGCATCATAAGCGAGCTTGGCGAGCTGCGCAAGCTGCCAAATCCCCCGATAACGAGCTACGAGTTCCACGTTTTGCAGCTTGTGAGCGAGTGCTGTCCGCAGTATCTTATAAAGGAGAAGCTGCGCGAAACTCTCAGAGAGGTCAGCAAGCGCAAGGTCGATCCCAAGCCCAATTACCGCGCGCGCTTAGTCGTGACCGGCTCCGAGGTCGATGACCCGGCGTTCACGAAGCTGCTGGAGGATTGCGGCGTGTATGTCGTTGCCGACCGCTACTGCTACGGCTCGCTGCCCGGCAGAGAGCAGATCGAGATCCGCGAGGGCGAGAGCGCGCTTACGGCCGTTGCGCGGCACTATCTGAGCACGAGCGAGTGCCCCCGATTCATGAACAAGGAAAAGCAGGTGCAGCGCCGCAGCTATCTCAAGCAGCTTGTAAACGACTACGACGCCGACGGCATCCTGTATCTCCAGATGAAGTTCTGCGAATATTGGAGCTACGAGCGCGTCATGGGCGTTCACGACATGAACGAGGTCGAGGGCATACCCTGCATCGGCGTCGAGAAGGAATACACGATGGCTTCGGCCGGCCAGCTCCGCACGAGGTTCCAGGCCTTTGTCGAAAGCATCGAGATAAAGAAGCTCCAGGGAGGTAAAATGTGATGGCAGACGAGAGAAAACGCTTTTACAAGGGCAGCGGCATCGCAAAGCACCGCGAGTGGCGCGGCCTGAAGGACACCTTCTATGACTATCTCCAGTGGGCGGAAAATCTGGGCATACTGGTGCAGTTTGCGGCAAGATCCCCCGTGCGCATCGTCAAGGGACTGTTCGAGTACCGCTGGTTCGGCGGCTACATCGGCGCGCTGCACATGGTCGATAAGTGCACCGCCGGTCTGCGCGGCCCGGCGCTGAGAACCGCGCACATACACATGCACGCGATCATGAAGGGCACGACAGGCATGCTCGCCGACAGCATGATCGGCGACCGCCGCTTCGGCGGCACCGAGGCTGCCGATAAATTCGTCATGCTCGAGCAGACCATGTGCCCCGAGATCGTCGCCGGCTTTCCCAAGCTCAAGGCGCTGCCGCTTGAGGTTTTGCAGGGGCTTCTGGGAACATATATGGATCAGAACCTCGCCCCGTTTTACATGGACATCATGGAAAACGTCGGCCTGCCTGCCGACTCCTGCCGCCTGAGCGCAAACGCCGCCGGCGTTGCGATAAACGACGACTACCCCGAGGTCGGCGCGTGCCTTGTCACGAACAACATGCCCTGCGACTCCTCGACAATGAACAGCCAGCTGATCGAGCGCAGAATAAAAATACCCACGACCGTCGCCGGAATACCCATGCGCTGGGAGGATGAGTCCACCGACAGATACGCCCTTGCGCAGATGAAAGAGGTCATAAAATTCATCGAGGACACGACGGGCGAGAAGTTCGACGAGAAGGCGTTTTTCGAGGTCATGAAGCAGCACAATAAAGAGGTGCGCAACGAGTTCGAGGTCTGGGAGTACGCGAAAACGCCGTACACTGCCTTCGGCAACGTCATCTCGCCGCTGTTCCACGCGTTCTACTTCACCTTCTCCGGCGGCAGCATGCCGTATATCGACAAGGCCGCGAAGAAGGCGCTCAAGGTCGCCGAAAAGGCATACAAAAACAAAATCGTCAGCTTCGATAAGGCGCGCCACCGCATGATAACCTGGGGCGGCCCCGGCTGCTACTTTGTCGATTTCAACTCCTGGGCCTACAACTGCTGGGGCGTGTTGGTCCCGGCGCAGATGGACATGTTCTCCGGCAACGTCATCATCTCCGAGGATGATCTCGACGAGGCGCTGCTCGGCATCGCGCACAACTACGAGCGCGGCGTCATGCGCCGCCACCTCACCGGCGGATATAAGCATCTGCTCGAGGTCTGGGACGAGGCCGAGAGGTTCAATTGCGACATGGTGCTCGTGTATGACGACATCACCTGCAAGGGCGCGATGGGTCTTGCAGGCGTCGTGAACGATCAGGCCAAGGATAAAAACAAGCACCTCGTCTGGGTGCAGAACGATATGTTCGACCACCGCACCATAAGCCGCAACGAGATGCGCAGGCAGTTTTCCGAGTACATGACCGCCGTCATGCAGGAGGAGCCGCTCGACGCAAGCCTTGTGGACTTTGACGATTACGAAGGATGGTAAACGAAATGAAAAAGAAGCTTCTCGTCGGCGCGCTGAGCGTCGTTCCCCTGAGCATGCTCATATACTGGTTCAATCTCGATAACAAGCTGCTGTACTACGGCGTGCGCCCGATCCTCAATAAGGTCTATAACTCCCACCACCGCAACGTTTCTCTTTAATAGCGATTTGACGCACCTACCAATACATCTATCTCTGGTAGCCCGGTTCGGGACAATGGAATAAACCGTGACTGCTACGCAACCCGGTAGTGCGCTGCAAAGTTTTTTGCCGCACCACAGTGGCTCACCTGTCAAGGGGAGCAGGCAGCTTTGCTGCCGAGGGGTTGAAAAAACTATTCGCTATTAGCTATCAGCTCTCCGCTGCGGCCAACGGTCGCTTGTAGGGAACGGATTCATCCGTTCCGCATGCTACGGTTTTGTCGGCAACTCCCGGTCGGGATACCGCAAAAACTGTATCGGTAACAGTGTTAAAGCGCAATTAAAAATTCGTGCGATTGCGCACACCGCAATTATTCATTATTAATTATTCATCATTCATTATTCATTGGGGCGGCTGTTTGCCGCCCCCTCTTTTTGTCTTCCCCTGCGTAGCTTGAGGGGAAGACAATGGGGTGCGGCGAAAATTTTGCACTAATATAGCACAATCTAATGTAGCGCGAGGCAACTACGGTTTCCTCCATTGTTTCGACACCGGGCTACCAGAGATATATGTATCGGTAGGTGCGGTAAATCGCCACTAAAAAACCCTCGTCCGGGAGGACGAGGGTTTTTTATATGGTATTGAGATCAATCCATCTTGTTAAGTGCGACGGTCATAGCGCTCTTCTTGTGAGCTGCGTTGTTCTTGTGGATAAGACCCTTGCAGGCTGCCTTGTCCACGGCCTTGACTGCGACCTTGTAGCTCTCAGCTGCGACGGTCTTGTCGCCGCCTGCGACGGCTGCGTCGAACTTCTTCATGACGGTTTTAAGAGCGGTCTTGTCGGCGCGGTTCTTTGCGCGCAGTTCCTTGCTCTTTGCGTCTCTCTTCATTGCGGACTTAATGTTGGGCATCGTTGTTGCACCTCCTTGTAACTTAGTAACAAAAGTCTACGGACTTTTCCGGCGAAAACCGCCGGTTTACGCCGGCTGCCAGACTGATTTTCCGTTCTGGCGGTTACTGCCGTTGGGACTGAATAACGTAACGAAACGCGAGTAGACGCTCGCGGATAATTAGTTTATCATCAAAGCACTGAAATTGCAAGCTTTTTCTTCACTTTTTCCGCTTTTTTATAAATAAATGTATCACTTGTGCCGTCAAGGGTAAAACTACCACTATATCTTGTTATGTTGAGGTGGAGCATGCAGAATAAATTCGCGCGCACGGACCTGGCCGCCGAGGCGGTCGGCAGGCTGGACAGAGCACCCGAGGGCGTTTTTGCCGACACGCTTTCGCTGCACGGCTGCGAGGTCAGCCGCGTCGTGATATCTTCCGAGGCCGGGGCCGAGGCGCTGGGCAAGCCTATGGGCAAATACCTCACGCTCGAAATGGCAGATTATGTTACGCGGCGCGGACAGAGCTTCCCGGACTGCGCGGCGGCGCTGCGCGATCTCCTGAAAAGCTTCGAGGCGGTCGAGCGCGCGCAGAGCTATCTAATCGCCTGTCTGGGCAACCGCGCCGTGACTCCCGACGCGGTCGGGCCGCTTACAGCCGACGGAATTATCGTCACGCGGCACCTGAAATCCTCGCTTCCGCAGGATTTTGCGGCGTTTTCGTCCGTATCCGTGGTGCGCCCCGGCGTTTTGGGCACGACCGGCATTGAAAGCGCGCAGACCATCCGCAGCATGTGCGAGCTTGTGCGCCCCGACTGCGTTATTGCCGTCGATGCGCTCGCAAGCGGCGAGATGCGCAGGCTTTGCCGCAATATTCAGCTTTGCGACACGGGAATTTCCCCCGGCAGCGGCGTCGGCAACGACCGCGCCGAGATAAGCGAGGCTTACCTCGGCTGCCCGGTGATCGCCGTCGGCGTTCCGACGGTCGCCGATGCCGCGGCGCTCAGCGACAGTGCGGACGCGCAGAGTCTCTTCGTCACACCGCGAAATATCGACGAGCTTGTGCGCTCGGCCTCCAAGCTCATCGCCTACGGCATCGACCTTGCGCTGCACCGGGGTCTCGGTATCGAGGATATAGACGCACTCATCGAGTAATGTTTCACGTGAAACGCCGCCCTGCCTGTTTCACGTGAAACACAGGCAAAAAATTTTCAAATGTTTCATGTGAAACATTGAAATACAGACGCAGACTTGATATAATAGCCGCAAGAGGTGAGACTATGTCAAGAATCATTGCGATAGCCAACCAAAAGGGCGGCGTCGGCAAGACAACGACCTGCGTTAACCTTGCCTGCGCGCTGAAAATGAAAGGCAAGCGCGTTCTGCTCGTCGATTGCGACCCACAGGGCAACTCAACGTCGGGCATGGGCGTGGACAAGAACTCGACGCCCGGCGCGTATGAGCTGCTGATCAAAAAATCCGATACTCTCGACTGCATCCGTCATACGCCGTATGGCGACGTGATCCCGTCAAATAAGGAGCTGTCCGGCGCGTCGGTCGAGCTTGTGCGGCAGGAAAAGCGCGAATTTGTTCTGAAAAACGCGCTGCAAATGGTCTACAACGACTACGACTACATATTTATCGACTGTCCGCCGTCGCTGGAGCTGCTGACGCTCAACGCTCTCGTCGCGGCCGACAATGTGATAATCCCCATGCAGTGCGAATACTACGCGCTTGAGGGTATTGCGGACCTGATGACTACGATACGCATGTGCAACAAGCGCCTGAACCCCTCACTGCGCATACAGGGCATCGTCATGACCATGTACGATGCGCGAACCAATCTGACGCAGCAGGTGGCGTTTGAGCTGAAGGAATACTTCGGTGCAAAGGTCTACGAAACGGTCATACCGCGCAGCGTGCGTCTGTCCGAGGCGCCAAGCCACGGAAAGCCGGGCGTAGCGTACGACCGCATCGGCAAGGGCAGCCGCGCATACATGAAGCTCGCCGACGAGTTTCTGCTGCGCGAAAAGTACAGGAAAAGGAGCTAAATATGGCCAAGGATACGAAAAAAGGTCTCGGACGCGGCCTCAGCGAGCTTTTCGGCGACGATATTCTCGATAACGAGAACGAAGGCGAGCTGATCTACGCTCCGATAGCAAAGGTCGAGCCGCGCGCAGAACAGCCGCGAAATCGCTTCGACGACGATGCTTTGCAGGAGCTTGCAGACTCCATCGCGCAGTACGGCCTGATCCAGCCGATCACCGTGCGCCGGCGCGAGGGCGGATTTTATCAGATCATCGCCGGCGAGCGCCGATGGCGAGCCTGCCGCATGGCCGGACTTGTCGAGGTGCCGGTGCGCGTCATCGAAGCCGACGACCGCCGAGTCGCCGAGCTTGCGCTGGTAGAAAATCTCCAGCGCGAGGACTTAAACCCCATTGAGGAAGCTCTCGGCTACAAAAGCCTCATCGAGGAATACGGCCTGACGCAGGAGGAAGCGTCCAAAAGCGTGGGTCGATCGCGCCCGGCGATCGCAAACGCAATGCGTCTTTTGAGCCTGAGCAAGGATGTCCTGCCTCTGGTCGAGGACGGAACTCTGTCGGCAGGGCATGCGCGCGCACTGCTTCCGATAAGCGACCCGGCGGAGCAGCTCAAAGCCGCTCGGGCAGTCATCGACGGCGGCCTTTCCGTGCGAAAGACCGAGCAGCTTGCGGCAAAAACGCTCAAAAAGCTCGCCGAGGAGCCGGAAACCGAATCCAAAACCGACGCGCTTATGGTCGATTACATAGCCGAGACCGAGGATTACCTCAGCCGGTCGCTTGCGCGCAAGGTCGCGCTCGAGCAAAAGCGCAAGGGCGGCAGGATAATATTGGAATTTTATGACAGTGACGACCGCGAGGCGCTGATATCAAATCTGGCGCGCATGGGCCGCAGCTGGGAAGAAATAATTAAGTAAAAGGAGAAATAACAATGCTCGATATAAAATTTGTCCGCGAGAACCCGGATATAGTAAAGGAAAACATCAAAAAGAAGTTTCAGGACGAGAAGCTGCCGCTGGTGGACGAGGTCGTTGACCTTGACATGAAGTACCGCGCGGCGATGACCGAGGCAAACGAGCTGCGCGCAAGCCGCAACGCGCTGTCGAAAAAGGTCGGACAGCTCATGGGTCAGGCGAAGAAGGACCCCTCGAAGCTTGCCGAGGCCGAGGAGGCAAAGGCGCAGGTCAAGGCAAACGCCGACCGCCTTGCCGAGCTTGAGACGCTGCACGACGAGCTTGCCATGCGCATCCGCAAGATCATGCTGACCATCCCGAACATCATCGACCCCTCCGTTCCCATCGGCCCGGACGACTCGGCAAACGTCGAGGTTGAGCGCTTCGGCGAGCCTGCCGTTCCCGATTTCGACATTCCCTATCACACCGAGATCATGGAGAGCTTCAACGGCGTTGACATGGACTCGGCCGGCCGCGTTTCCGGCAGCGGATTTTACTATCTCATGGGCGATATCGCGCGCCTGCACTCGGCAGTGACGGCCTACGGCCGCGACTTCATGATCGACAAGGGCTTTACCTACTGCATACCTCCGTTCATGATCCACGGCAACGTCGTCGAGGGCGTCATGAGCCAGACGGATATGGACGCGATGATGTACAAGATCGAGGGCGAGGATCTCTACCTCATCGGCACGAGCGAGCACTCGATGATCGGCAAGTTCATCGACCAGATCCTGCCCGAGGAGAGCCTGCCGCAGACCCTGACGAGCTACAGCCCCTGCTTCCGCAAGGAAAAGGGCGCGCACGGCATCGAGGAGCGCGGCGTTTACCGCATCCACCAGTTTGAAAAGCAGGAGATGATCGTCGTCTGCAAGCCCGAGGAGAGCCGCGACTGGTACGAAAAGATGTGGCGCTACAGCGTCGAGCTGTTCCGCAATCTTGAGATACCCGTGCGCCAGCTCGAGTGCTGCTCGGGCGATCTGGCCGACCTCAAGGTCAAGTCCTGCGATATCGAGGCGTGGTCGCCGCGCCAGAAGAAGTATTTCGAGGTCTGCTCCTGCTCGAACCTCGGCGACGCTCAGGCACGCAGACTCAAGATCCGCGTCAAGGGCGAGGACGGCAAGATGTATCTGCCGCACACCCTCAACAACACCGTCGTTGCGCCGCCGCGCATGCTCATCGCCTTCCTCGAAAACCATCTCCAGGCCGACGGCAGCGTCACCATTCCCGAGGTGCTGCGCCCCTACATGGGCGGCAAGGAAGTTCTCATTCCGTGCAAAAAGTGATCTGAAACTACATACATAGCTACATACATAGGGAGTTAAGATATGAAAAAGTTTCTGTCTGAGTTCAAGGAATTTATCATGCGCGGCAACGTGCTTGATATGGCCGTCGGCGTCATCGTCGCAACGGCTTTCGGCAAGATAACAACTTCTCTCGTAAACGACCTGTTCATGCCGTTCATAAGCTGGCTGTTCGGCACGCGCGATATGAGCGCTCTCAACCTCATCGTGCGCCCCGAGATCGTCGAAAACGGCACCGTCGTGCAGGAGGCAATCACCATCGGCTTTGGCAACTTCGTCGCCGTCGTCATTGATTTCCTGCTCATGTCGCTGGTTGTGTTTATCATCCTCAAGCTGTTTAACAAGGCCCGCGCCATGACCGAGAAAAAGGTCGAGGAGCCGGAGCCGGAGGAAGAGCCTGCTCCCACCACCGAGCAGCTCCTCGCCGAGATCCTCGAAGAGCTCAAAAAATCTTCAGAGGCTTTTTAGAGGCGCATTGAGTTTGCACTGATACGCATATTGCGGTTGCCCGGTTCGGAACATTGGAATAAACCGTGACTGCTACGCAGCCCATGACATTGTGCTATATTAGTGCAAAATTTGCGCCGCATCCCATTGGCTCACCTGTCAAGGGGAGCAGGCAGCTTTGTCTGCCGAGGGGTTGACAGCTATTAACTATCAGCTATTAGCTCTCCGCTGCGGCCAACAGCCGCTCGTAGGGAACGGGCTTGCCCGTTCCGCTTGTTATGGTTTCGTCGGCACCCACCGGTCGGGCTGACGCAAAAACCGTATCGGTATCAGAGTAAAAACGCTATTAAAAAAGTGCGGCACGAGCCGCACACAACAATTATTCACTATTCATTATTCATCATTCATTATTCATTGGGGCGGTCGCAGACCGCCCCGTTTTTTGCCTTCCCCTGCACCTTGTAGGGAACGGATTTATCCGTTCCGCTTTGTTGCATCTTCTGATGCAGTTAATACAACGGTACGCAGTCGAGGTTTCGTCATTGCCTTCCCCTGCGTAGCTTGAGGGGAAGGTGTCGCTTGCGACGGATGAGGTGTTATTAAATCATTTGCCGTCAGGCAAACACATTTTTTCAGAGGCGCTTTTTTAGTAGCGCCTTTACACTGATAACGATACATTTATTGCGGTTGCCCGACCGGGAATTGCCGACCAAACCATGACACGCGGAACGGATGAATCCGTTCCCTACAAGCGACCGTTGGCCGCAGTGAAGAGGTAATAGGTAATAGTGAATAGTTTTTAATTCAACCCCTCGGCAGCAAAGCTGCCTGCTCCCCTTGACAGGTGAGCCAAAGAGGTGCGGCGCAAATTTTGCACTAATATAGCACAATCCAATGTAGTGCGAGGCACACACGGTTTCCACCGCACCCTCGAACCGGGCTACCGCAATAAATGTATCCGCAATATTTTAATGCGCCTCTAAAAATACGGTTTCCTCCGCAGTCTCGAACCGGGCAACCGCAATATGCGTATCCGTAGGTGCGTCAATGCGCCTCTAAAAAAACGTGGAGTTCGAAGATGCGGAGCCAGGGGAAGCTCAGGTCTTTGACGGAAAGCGAGCCGAAGCCGGCGGTGCCGCCGTCAAGATCGGTGAGGTACGAGCTGTGCGCGAGGTTGTCGAGCACGGGCGCGGCGCTTTCGTCGAGCAGCTGCCGTGCCTTCGTCAGAACGACGTCGGGATCGGTGCCGCTGCGGCAGAAATTATCCGGATCGCCGCCAAGCTCGCCGCGAATGTAGGCGTCAAGCTCGATCTTCACGTCGTTTTTATAGCAGATGTCCTTTATCAGCGAGTCGGCGAGGGTGCGGCGGAAATCGTCGAGCTGAGCCTGGGTCTCGGGTCCGCCCTGCGCGAGGCACAGCCAGCGCGCGACGCCGTTTGCAAGGGCGATTCCGCTTGCGTTTGCAAGGTCGTAGTACCCGGCGTAGCCCATGAGGAAGCCAAGCTCGGTGCTCTTGACGAGTCGGGACCGGAAATCAGCGCCGTATTTATTGCTCGAAGCGTCCATCAAAACGGTCGCAACGCCGTTTTTCCGGTTTTCGTTCAGCGCGGCGATCGCGTCGCTTATGTACCGGCTCTTTTTGCTCTCGTCGGCAGGCATGGTCAGCACGATAAGCTCGAGCCTGTTCTCGGTGTCGGAATCTGTCGAATCAAGGCCGAGATAGTCAAGATGCGCGGCCACGACCTCGGCCGCGGTCTGGTGGTCATAGGCGCTCATGGCGCTGTTTTCGCTGCCGCCGAAGTAGCGGACGCGCAGCTCGGGCAGCGCGCCGGCATAGTCAAGCTCGGCGTACATTTTGCACACGGCGAGCATGCCGTCCTCGTCCGCGCCGGACAGCACCGCGCCGCGGCAGTCGATCGCGCGGCGCAGCCACGCAAGCTCGTTTGTCTGGATGCTCGCAGACGGCGCGGAGTCGTCAACTCCGATGAGAAAACGCACATTGTCCATGCCCTCGGTCGCCTTGAGCGCGCAGTCGATAAGCTCAAGCTTGCGCTCGCGCGCCTTGAAGTACACCGAAGTCACATTCTCATCAAAGGCTATCACACTGCCGCTTTCGTCAAGCGGATAACTCCTCACAATGTTCTCTATCGTCAGCTCGTCGCCGCTAAGCTCCGGGCGCGCGATCCGAGCGTACTCGCGCAGGGCATTGTAGTCCTCGAGCGTGTTGCCGTCGTAGCCGACCGTCGGCGCAAGGCGCATGACCGTGTCTATGACCCAGATCTCGTTCTCGGGCGCGTCGAGCGCGGCAAACAGGCTTTCGATAAGCTCCGGCTCCGTCATAGTCGTGCCGTCGCTGAGTGTAACGTCCGCGCCGGTGAAGCAGCGCGAGTTGACAAGTCCGCCCGACAGGAGCTGGTCGAGCGACAAAATGTATCTGTCGCAGCCCGACTCCTCCTGCTCGAGCACCCACTCGTACAGCGCCGCGCGGTCGCCGTATTTAAGGCCGCTTTCGCCAAGCGGCTGCTCGTCAAGGCGCGTGCGGTAGGCCTCCGCGTCCGGCATGACAAGCTCGTACCCGAGCGAGCCTGCCAGGTACTCGACTCTGTCCGTATTCACCGGCCGGTCGTCCAGCGGAACATACGCAACGCGCGTCTCCTCGCCGCCGTCATCCGGCAGCTTCTGAGTATCGGGCACGGGCGCCGTGCAGCCTGCAAGCATCACAAGCGCGAGCGCTCCGCTTAGTAATTTTCTCTTCATTCCTTCTCCTTTTTTTAGAGGCGATTTGACGCAGCTACGGATACGGTTATCTCTGGTAGCCCGGTTCGGAACTGCGGTGGAAACCGTAGTTGCCACGCCGTACATTAGTGCGGTGCTGTGTTTTGCGGTTGCCCGGTTCGAGACTGCGGTGGAAACCGTGAAACTCTCGCGCTTTTTTAGAGGCGCATTAAAATTTTACGAATACGTCTATTGCAGTGTCCCGATTCGGAACATTGGAATAAACCGTAGTTGCCTCGCGCAACATGAGGTTGTGCTATATTAGTGCAAAATTAGGCTGCACCCCATTGGCTCACCTGTCAAGGGGAGCAGGCAGCTTTGCTGCCGAGGGGTTGAATTAAAAACTATTAACTATCAGCTATTAGCTCTTCACTGCGGCCAACGGTTGCCTGTAGGGAACGGATTTATCCGTTCCGCCTGTTGCATCTACCTGCGCAGTTAATATAGCGATATGCAGCAGAGGTTTTGCCTTTTGCCTTCCCCTGCGTAGCTTGAGGGGAAGGTGTCACCTTTGGTGACGGATGAGGTGTTATTAAATCTGCGGTGCTAACCGCCACATTTTTTCAGAGGCGTTTTTTTAGAGGCGCATTCACATTGTACAAATACATATATTGCGGTATCCCGACCGGGAGCTGCCGCAGAAACCATAACAAGCGGAACGGATAAATCCGTTCCCTACGACTATAGATTTAAGTTCCGGCAAAACCGATACATATGTCAACAATGTAGCGCCTACGGCGCGGATATAATAACACCTCATCTGCCGCAAGCGGTTTTTCAGTAGCGCTTTAACGCTGATACCGATACGGTTTTTGCGTCAGCCCGACCGGTGGGTGCGACGAAACCATAACAGGCGAAACGGATAAATCCGTTCCCTACGAGCGACCGTTGACCGCAGCGGAGAGCTAATAGCTGATAGTTAATAGGTTTTAATTCAACCCCTCGGCAGCAAAGCTGCCTGCTCCCCTTGACAGGTGAGTCAATGGAGTGCAGCGCAAATTTTGCACTAATATAGCACAATCTCATGTGGCGCGAGGCAACTACGGTTTCCTCCGCGCCCTCGAACCGGGCCACCAGAGATAAATGTATCCGTAGGTGCGTCAATGCGCCTCCGAAAAGTCTTTGATGAATTTGCGGGCCTGATCGACGATGCGGGCGTTTGATCTCAGGCGCAGGCTGACGCGCGGCGCGGCGCCGGCCTCTACCTTGAGCACGCCCTTGTACTCGGGGCGCGCATAGAGCGCGGAGATACGCTGCATGTCAAAATCGCGCAGGGCGAATATGAGCTTGCCGGACTTCTGCGAAATGTCGCTTATTCCGGCCTTTCCGGCCTCGCCGCGCAAAAGCGCGACGTTAATCAGCGCGCTCACGCCCGAGGGCAGGTCGCCGAAGCGGTCGATAAGCTCGTCGATGAGGTCGTCGGCCTCGTCCTCGGTGCGCAAAAGCGCGATGCGCCGGTAGATATCCATGCGCTGCCCCTCGGCCGGGATGTACGCCTCGGGGATGTTCGCCGCGACGGCGAGATCGGCCGAGCACTCGGCGCGATGCTCGACCTTGACGCCGCGCTCCTCGAGCACGGCCTCGCTCAGGAGCTTCATGTACATATCGTAGCCGACGTCGGTCATATGCCCCGACTGCTCCGCGCCGAGAAGGCTGCCTGCTCCGCGAATTTCAAGGTCGCGCATGGCGATCTTGAAGCCCGAGCCGAACTCGGCAAATTCGCGGATCGCCTCGAGGCGCTTTTCCGCGACCTCGGTGAGCACCTTGTTCTGGCGGAAGGTGAGGTAGGCCGAGGCACGGCGCGTGCTGCGTCCGACGCGGCCGCGTATCTGGTGCAGCTGCGCAAGACCCATTTTGTCCGCGTCCTCGATGATGAGTGTGTTGACGTTTGGTATGTCGATGCCGGTCTCGATGATCGTCGTGCAGACGAGCACCTGAGTTTTGCCCTCGGTGACGTCCTCCATGACCGAGGCGAGCATGTCTTTGTCCATCTGCCCGTGCGCAACGCCGACGGTCACCTCGTTATCGAGCATCTCGCGTATCCTTATCGCGGTGCGCTCGATGCTGTCGATGCGGTTGTGCAGGTAATACACCTGGCCGCCGCGCTGGATCTCGCGGCGTATCGCGTCGCAGATGATGCCCCAGTCGTGCTCCATGACGAAGGTCTGCACAGGGAGTCTGTCCTGCGGCGGCTCGTCGATCGAGGACATGTCGCGTATGCCCGAAAGCGCCATATTAAGCGTGCGCGGAATGGGCGTTGCCGACAGCGTGAGAACGTCCACGCCGCGGCTCATTTCCTTTATGTGCTCCTTGTGGCCGACGCCGAAGCGCTGCTCCTCGTCAACGATAAGAAGCCCGAGGCTTTTGAATTTGACGTCCTTTTGCAAAAGCCTGTGAGTGCCGACGACGAGGTCGCACTTGCCGGTTTTAAGGTCGTCGAGCGTTTTTTGTATCTGCGCCGGGGTGCGGAAGCGGCTGAGCACCTCGACGGTTATCGGGAAGCCGAAAAATCGCTGCACGGCGGTCTGGTAATGCTGCTGGGCGAGCACCGTTGTCGGCACGAGTATCGCCGCCTGGCGGTTATCGAGGATGCACTTCATCGCCGCGCGCAGCGCGACCTCCGTTTTGCCGTAGCCGACGTCGCCGCACAGCAGCCTATCCATCGGCGTTTCCGACTCCATGTCGGCCTTGATCTCGTTTATGCTGCGCAGCTGATCGTCGGTCTCGGTGTAGCCGAAGTTATCCTCAAACTCGCGCTGCCAGGGCGAGTCGGGCGCGAAGGCGTGGCCCGGTATGCGCGCACGCTCGGCATACAGCTTTATAAGCTCGCCGGCCAATTTTTTTGTTGCGGCCTTGGCGCGCGAGCGCGCACGCGACCACTCCGCGCCGCCCATTTTCGAGAGCTTAACGTGCTGATCCTCGGCAGCGCCGAGATATTTCGTCACCATGTCCAGCGCCGTTGCCGGAACATAAAGCGTGTCCGTTCCGGCGTAGCGGATCATGATATAGTCCTTTTCAAAGCCGTCCACCTTCATCTTTTTTATGCCGGCAAAGCGGCCGATGCCGTGAACCTCGTGGACGACAAGATCCCCCGGAGCAAGGTCTGCGTATGAGTTTATGCGCTGCCTGTTCGACGGGGCTTTTTTGCTGCTTTTATGCTTATGCTCGCGCACGCGCAGAAGCTGCATGTCGCTTATGACGGCAAGCTTTATGCCGGGATACTCCATGCCTGCCGACATGCCGCCGACGGATATCGTGCAGCAGCCCTCCTCCGGCAGCTTTTCGAGCGTTTCCTGAACGTAGGCGATGATGCCCGAATCCTTCAGGAAGCTTTGCAGAAGCTCGGCACGGCGCATGTCGCCTGCCAGCACCACGACGCGAAAGCCCTGCTTGAGATACGCCGAAACGTCCTCGGCCGCGGTCTTGACAGAGCCTGCGTACGACGGCAGCTGCTTTGCCGGGATGCTCGCGAGCGTTTTAGGCTCGACCGGGTAGCGCCCGACGGTGAATGCGTCTGCCATATACAGCGCATGCTCTGACAAAACGTTCGTCAGCTCATCCCAGCTTATGCGGAACGACGGCGCGTCGGTCGCGACCATGCCGCCCTTTACAAGCTCGCTCAGATCGTCGCCGAGCTGCTTTGCAAAGCCCTTTGCCCTGTCCGCGCATCTCGGCGGCTGGTCAAGGAATATTATCGCCTCCTCGGGTATATAGTCCGCGCCCGAGGCCTTTTCGTACAGAAACGGCATGTATCTGTCGGCGTATTCTATCTTGACGTTCTGCTCGAGCCGCTCGATATCCGCGCGCAGGTTCTGCTCAAGCTGCCGCAGCTGCTGCGAGCTTTTATGCTTTGCGCACTTATCCGCAGCCGCTCCCAATGCGTCGATAAGCGTCTGCGTTCCGCCGGAGGCGAGCGTCGTAAGGCTCTCTGCCGCCGGGAGTATTCGACAAAATTCGACGCTTTCCGTTCTGCGCTGGGTCTTTATATCGAAAAAGCCCATGCTGTCGATATCGTCGCCCCAGAACTCTATGCGCACAGGCTCTGGATACGCCGGCGAGAAAAAGTCGATTATTCCGCCGCGCCGGGCAAACTGACCCGCGCCCTCGACCTGCTCGCAGCGTGTGTAGCCGCAGCGCAGAAGCGCCGCCTCCAGCTCCTCGGGAGGGCACGGCTCGCCGTCCTTGACCGTGAAAGCGGCCTTGCCGAGCGTCTGAGGCGGTATTGCGCGCTGCATAAGCGCGGATACCGTTGCGACCGTAACCGGGCTTTCGCCGCATCTGAGGGCGTTTAAAACATAAAGGCGCTTCTGCTCGGCCTCTCTGGACGCGGCCAGCGAGGGGTAGAAGGTAAAGTCGCGTGAGTACAGGGTGTTTACCGGCCTGCCGAGCATAGACTCGAGGTCGCGCGTAAAGCTCTCCGCCGCGCTGTCGTCCGGGCATACCACGAATATCGGCAGCTCCAGCCTTTCATACAGCGCCGCAGCCAGGTTTACCCTGTGTATGCCCGAAAGTCCCGAAACGAGCGCAGGAAGCCCTCCGCTCTCCATCAGACCCGGGAGGGCGGCCGCTTCCTTGTTTTCAAATATCTGCTGATTGAGTATTTTCATAGTCCAAATATTATACCTTTTTTTTATTTCGAATTCAAGTTTTTCAGAGGCGCATTGGCGCACCTACGGATACTCATATCTCTGGTATCCCGGTATCGAGACATTGGTAAAAACCGTAGCTGCTACGCAATCCGGTAGTGCGTTGCTGAGTTTTGCGCCGCACCTTGTAGGGAACGGATTTATCCGTTCCCTACGACTCTGTTTCAGTTCAGGCAAAACCTTTCCCTATGAGTCTATATCTTATAGATATAGTATAATAATATACTACATTATTATAATTATAAATATTGCAAAGGGGGGCGGTTTTTGATATAATATATTAGTTTTAAAAATGGGGTAATTTGCGAATAAACGAGGATCTGTATATGAGCGTTAATTCACTGAACGATATATGGCAGGCTGTGCTGGGCGTGCTGGGTCAGAACCTGACGGACACGGCCATTTCCACCTGGTTTGAGGATTGCGAGCCGGTCGAGATCGACGGCAGCACGCTTGTTTTAAAGACAAGCTCGGATTTTAAGCGCGATATTATAGTTAAGCGCTTTGCCGAGACGATAAAAAACGCGATGAGCGACATTTTTTCGACCGAGTTCACTGTCAAGGTGCTCACCGAGGACGAGCTTGGCGACTATGAAGAGCGCAAGGCCGACAACGATCCCCTGCCCGAGATGGCGGGCTACACCTTCGATCGCTTCATCGTCGGAAACTCCAACAAGTTTGCGCACAATGCCGCCGTCGCCGTCGCGCACAAGCCCGGCAGCGCGTACAATCCGCTGTTTATCTACGGCAACTCCGGCCTCGGCAAGACGCATCTGCTGCTTGCGATCGGCCAGTATATACGCGAGAACAATCCCGGCGCGAAGATCGCCTACATAAAGGGCGATGAGTTCACAAATCAGCTGCTCAAATCCATCAAAGAGGGCACGGGCGAGGAATTTCGCATGAAATACCGCAATGTTGACCTCTTCCTCGTTGACGATATCCAGTTCATCGCCGGCAAGCAGGCCACGCAGGAGGAATTTTTCCACACCTTCAACAACATTTACGAGGCCGGCCACCAGATAGTCATAACCTCCGACCGTCCGCCGATTGAGATGAGCCTGCTCGACGACCGTCTTATGAGCCGCTTCCAGGGCGGACTGATGGCCGATATCCAGCCGCCGGACATTGAAACGCGCATGGTCATAACCCGAGCCAAGGCAGCGCAGCTCGGCCTCGTTTTGGAGGACGATGCGGTCGCGTATATCGCCGAGACGATAACCTCGAACGTACGCCAGATCGAGGGCGTCATAAAGCGCCTGACAGCGTACAGGGAAATTCTCGACAGCACGATCGACACCGCCGCCGTCAAGCGCGCTATAAAGGACGTTGTGCGCATCGGAACGTTCATCCCCTCGCCGCAGCTCATCATCCGCGAGAGCGCGCGTTATTTCCAGCTCTCCGAGGAGGATCTGCGCGGCCAGAACCGCAGCAAGGCAACGGCCACCGCGCGTCAGATATCCATGTATCTTATCCGCACGCTAACCAATCTTCCGCTCAAGGAGATCGGCGCCGAGTACGGCGACAGGAACCACTCGACGGTGCTCTCCTCCATCCGCAAGGTCGAGGAGATGATAAAGGAAGACCCCATGTATTCCGCCGCCGTCCGCGATATAACCTCGAACATCAATTCCCAGTGATTTTAGAAGCGAATTAAGGCTGATACGGATACATATATCTCTGGTTGCCCGGTTCGAGACAATGGTGGAAACCGTGACGTTTCGCGCTACGTTGGTGCGGTGTTAAAGTTTGCGTCGCACCCAATTGTCTTCCCCTTGCGGAGCTTGAGGGGAAGATGCCGCTTGCGGCAGATGAGGTGTTATTATATCCGCGCCGTAGGCGCTACTTTGTTTCAATATGTATCGGTTTTGCCGGCACCAAAATCCATAGCTGTAGGGAACGGATTTATCCGTTCCGCATATACCGGTTTCGTCGGCAGTTTCCGGTCGGGCTGACGCAAAAACCGTATCGGTATAAGCGTTGATGCGCCACTAAAAATGTGGCGGTTAGCACCGCAGATTTGATAACACCTCATCCGTCACCAAGGTGACACCTTCCCCTCAAGCTACGCAGGGGAAGGCAAAAGGCAAAACCTCTGCTGCGTATCGCTATATTAACTGCGCAGGTGGATGCAACAAACGGAACGGATAAATCCGTTCCCTACAAGGTGCGTCCTAAAACTAAACACTGCACTACTGGTTCGCGTAGCAGTTATGGTTTATTCCAATGTCCCGAACCGGGACACCGCAAAACTCAGCATCGCACTTGCGTTACGCGAGGCAACCACGGTTTCCTCCGCAATTCCGAACCGGGCAACCAGAGATAACCGTATCCGTAGGTGCGTCAATTCGCTTCTAAAAAACCAACAAGGGAATGTTGATTGTTTGTTTTTTTGTGTTGAAAACTTGGGGTCAAAATTTTGTGTGTTGAAAGTCTCAAATTTGTAAACATTTTTTTCAACACGAAAAATCGAGGCGTATCAAGCGAGTTTTCGACTTTTCCACAATAATTTCAACTACTGCTAATACTACTGAACTTAAAAAGATTTATTTATATATCATTCTATTTTTTTCGTTTTTAACGGGAGGAACGTTATGAAATTTTCATGTGAAAAGCACATTCTTCAGGCAGCCGTTGCGGTATGCGCGAGAGCGGCCGCGGCGAAAAGCCCGATCCCGACGCTCGAGGGCGTTCTGCTCGAAGCCGGCGAGCGGCTGAGAGTCACGGGATACGACCTGAAAAAAGGCATATATACGACCGTCGAGGCCGACGTTTCCGAGCCGGGCAGCATAGTCCTCGACGCGAAGCTATTCGGCGAGATGGTGCGCCGCATGCCCGACGGCATGGTGACGATATCCTCCGACGAGGATAACAAGACCACCGTCAAGTGCGGCAAGACCGAGTTCTCGTTCATGGGCATGGACAGCGGCGAGTACCCCGAGCTGCCCAGCGTTGACGGAATAAGAAGCTACAAAATAAATCAGGGCGTGCTCAAGAGCATGATAAACCAGACGATGTTCGCAATAAGCGATAACGACAGCCGCCCGGTGTACACAGGCTCGCTGTTCGAGGTCGAGGCCGGAACGCTGGCCATGGTCTCGGTCGACGGCTACCGCCTCGCTATCCGCCGCGAGCACATCGAAGGCCCCGAGGAGCATAACGAGTTTATCGTGCCCGGCACGGCGCTTTCGGATATCGAGCGCATCAGCGCAAGCGACTCGGAGGAGGATACGAATATATTCGTCGGCGCAAACCACGTCTCGTTCACCGTCGGCAGCACCGTCGTCATCAGCCGCCGGCTCGAGGGCGACTTCCTCAACTACCGCAAGGCGATGCCCGATACGTTCAAGATACATATCAAGGTCGGCAGAGGCGAGCTTTTGAAGGTCGTTGACCGCGTCGCGCTGATCATCGACGAAAAGACCAAAAACCCCGTGCGCATGACCTTTAACGATAACTTCATCGACTGCCTGTGCAACACACCGATAGGCAAGGCCGAGGACGTGTGCTTTGCCGAGGGCAACGGCGATGGTCTCGAGATCGGCTTCAACGGCAAGTATCTCATGGACGCCTTGAAGGCCGCCCCGGCCGACGAGCTGGATCTGTGCCTGAACAGCAACACCTCGCCCTGCATCATGGTCCCCTGCGACGGCAGCGATAAGTTCAAATACATGATCCTCCCGATAAGACTGAGAAGTTAAAAATTCATGCTTGCATGAATTTTTAACTTCAATGAATAGTGAATGATGAATAATTAATAATTAATGTGGCGGCTAACGCCGCAGATTTAATAACACCTCATCTGCCGCAAGCGGCATCTTCCCCTCAAGGGGAAGACAATAACGAAACCTCTGCTGCGTGCCGTTGTATTGACTGCGGCAATAGATGCAGCAAAACGGAACAGGCAAGCCTGTTCCCTACGAGCGACCGGTGGGCGCAGCGGAGAGCTAATAGCTGATAGTTAATAGGTTTTAATTCAACCCCTCGGCAGCAAAAGCTGCCTGCTCCCCTTGACAGGGGAACCAATGGAATGCGGCGCAAAACACAGCAGCGCACTACCGGGTTGCGTGGCAATCACGGTTTATTCCATTGCCTCGAACCGGGCAACCGCAATAAATGTATAAGGAGTGCGCTAAAGCGCTACTGAAAAAATGGATGTAGAGATAAGTACAGAGTTTATAAAGCTTGATGCGCTGCTGAAGTTTGCGGCGCTGGTGGGCACGGGCGGCGAGGCGAAATACGTCATCGCCGAGGGTCTTGTAGAGGTAAACGGCGAGGTGTGCACCATGCGCGGCAAAAAGCTGCACGCGGGCGACACGGTAACCTTTGCCGGCGAGACAGTTAAGATAACAAGATGAGAATAAACCGCATCGCCCTCAACGGCTTTCGCAATTACGACTTTGAAACGGCGGACTTCTCGCCCGGCACGAACGTCATTTACGGCGAAAACGCGCAGGGCAAGACCAATCTGCTGGAGTCGGTGTACATGCTCGCGATGGGCAGAAGCTTCCGCACCCGGTTTGACAGGGAGCTTATCGGCTTCGGCTGCGATAGCGCGGAGATACTCGCCGACGTCGTGAGTCACGAGCGCGAGCAGACCGTAAGGATACTGCTGCGCAGCGGCGTGAGAAAGCAGATAACCGTAAACTCGGTGAAAAAAACCGCATCGGAGCTGGGCGAAACGCTGAACGTCGTGCTGTTCTGCCCGGACGATCTGAACCTGATAAAGGAGGGTGCGGCGGCGCGCAGGCGGCTTATGGACAATGCGATAAGCCAGATCCGGCCGCGCTACGCCGAGTACCTTTCGCAATTTAACAAATTCTACGAGAGCAAAACGCGCATACTCAAGGACTGGCGCGAGAAGCCCTCGCTTCTGGATACGCTCGACGAGTTTTCCGACGGCATGTGCCGCAGCTCGGCGCAGCTTATCCGATACCGCGCCTCGTTCGCCGCGCGCCTTGCCGATGAGGCCGCGCCCATACACAGCGAGTTTTCCGGCGCGGACGAGAAGCTCGGCATTGAATACTCCACCGTGTCCGCGGTCAAGGACCCGACCGCCTCGGCAAAGGAGATCTTCTACGACCTGTGCGACCACATGGAGGCGCACCGCCGCGCCGAGCTTGACAGCGGCCAGTGCCTTTCCGGCGCGCACAAGGACGACCTGATAATCAGCATAAACGGCAAAAATGCGCGCAGCTTCGCAAGCCAGGGCCAGACGCGCACTGCCGCGCTTTCCATAAAGCTTGCCGAGCGCGAGATATATCTCGACGAGACCGGCGAGTACCCGATACTGCTGCTCGACGATGTGCTGTCCGAGCTTGACACGAAGCGGCAGGAGTTCGTGCTCAACCGCATCGGCGGCGGACAAACGCTTATAACCTGCTGCGAGGATGAGGGCATCTCGCGCCGCACCGGCGGCAAGGTGCTGCACGTCGGAAACGGGAGGATAGGCTGATGTATCTGCATTTGGGCGCGGGCGCGGTCGTCCGCAAGGACAGCATCGTCGGCGTGTTCGACCTCGATAATACCAGCCAGTCGCACCTTACGAGAAAGTACCTCGCCGCAGCCGAAAAAAGCGGGCACGTCGTAAACGTTGCTGAGGATATCCCCAAAAGCTTCGTCATCTGCCAAGGCGCCGACGGCATGACCGTGTATCTGAGCCAAATGTCGCCCCAAACCCTATTTAAACGATTTTCAGAAGCGATTTGAGGCAAATATGGTTTATGCCATTGTTCCGAACCGGGATACCGCAAAAAACGTATCCGTAGGAGCAGTAAGGCGCCTCTAAATGTCTTCCCCTCAAGCTACGCAGGGGAAGGCAAAAGGGACGGTCTGTGACCGCCCCAATGAATAATGAATGATGAATAATTAATAGTGAATAATTGCTGATACAGTTGTTGCGTCAGTGCGACCGGAAACTGCCGACCAAACCGCAACAAACGGAACGGATAAATCCGTTCCCTACAAGGGTGCAGGGGAAGGCAATGGGGTGCAGACGAGATTTTGCACTAAAATAGCACAATCTCTCGGGATGCGAGGCACACATGGTTTCCTCAGCAGTCTCGAACCGGGTAACAGCAATCACCGTATTCGTAAAATTTTAATGCGCCTCTAAAAAAAACTTGTACGGAAACGTACAAGTTTTGCCCGGAAACAAGGGTATATGTGAAGAGGCTTTTTCAAAAGCAGAGCAAATTACAATGAAAGGCGATAGAAAATGTCGGATATTAACGAGAAGATAACGCAGGAATATGACGCATCGAAGATCCAGGTGCTTGAAGGGCTTGAGGCGGTCAGAAAGCGTCCGGGCATGTACATCGGCTCGACGTCGTCGTCGGGTCTGCACCACCTTGTGTACGAGATCGTCGATAACTCCATCGACGAGGCGCTGGCCGGCTACTGCGACCGCATCGAGGTCATCATCGAGCCGGGCGATATTATCTGCGTGCGCGATAACGGCCGCGGCATCCCCGTGGATATCCAGGAGCAGACCGGCAAGAGCGCGCTCGAGGTCGTTTTCACCGTGCTGCACGCCGGCGGCAAGTTCGGCGGCGGAGGCTACAAGGTGTCAGGCGGCCTGCACGGCGTCGGCGCATCGGTCGTAAACGCAATGAGCGAGTGGCTCGTCGTGCACGTCCACAAAAACGGCAAGATCTACGAGATGAAGTTCTCGCGCGGCAACATCACGCAGGAGATGCGCATCGTCGGCGAAACCGACCGCACCGGCACGACAGTCCGCTTCAAGCCCGACCCCGGGATGTTCGACGACACGGTCTATGACTACGACACGCTGCACACGCGCATGCGCGAGCAGGCGTTTTTAAACGGCGGCCTTTACATCTCCACCGAGGACAAGCGCGAGGGCAAGGAGCAGAAGGACGAGATGTGCTACGCCGGCGGCATCCGCGAGTTCGTTTCGTTCATAAACCACAACAAAACGCCGCTGCACAACGAGGTAATCTACATGAAGGGCGAAAGATCCGACTCCGAGGCCGAGATCGCCCTGCAATACAACGACAGCTATAACGAGGTCATAGTCTCGTTTGCGAATAACATCCACACGCCCGAGGGCGGCATGCACGAGACCGGCTTCCGCACGGCGCTCACGCGAGTATTGAACGCCTACGGCACCAAGGCCGGCATATTGAAAAACGACGATAAGCTCTCCGGCGAGGACTGCCGCGAGGGCATGACCGCGATCATCTCCGTCAAGCTCACCGAGCCGCAGTTTGAGGGACAGACCAAGGCAAAGCTCGGCAACAGCGAGATGCGAACCTTGGTAGACAGTGTGGTATCCGATAAGTTAGAGCAGTTTTTGGAGGAAAACCCCGCCGTCGGCAAGGCGATACTCGACAAGGCAATGACCGCCTCGCGTGCGCGCGAGGCTGCGCGCAAGGCGCGCGAATCGGTGCGCAGAAAGACGGGGCTTGAGTCCGGCCAGATGCCGGACAAGCTGCGCGACTGCAACGAGCGCGACGCGTCGCTGACCGAGCTGTACATCGTCGAGGGCGACTCGGCAGGCGGCTCGGCCACCCAGGGCCGCGACTCGCGGTATCAGGCGATCCTGCCGCTTTGGGGCAAGATGCTCAACGTCGAAAAGGCGCGCGCGGACAAGGTCTACGGCAACGATAAGCTCGCGCCGGTCATAACCGCGCTGGGCGCAGGCATAGGCGACGAGTTCGACGTCAATAAGCTCAGATACCACAAGATCGTCATAATGGCCGATGCCGACGTTGACGGCGCGCACATCCGCACGCTTATGCTGACCTTCTTCTTCCGCTTCATGCGTCCGCTCATCGAGCAGGGCTATGTATATTCCGCCGTGCCGCCGCTGTATAAGCTCTCGCGCGGCAAGACCACGCGCGTGGCGTTCTCCGACGAGGAGCGCGACCGCGTCTCCGCCGAGCTGCGCGGCGATAACCCGAACGCAAAGGTCGATATCTCGCGCTTCAAGGGCCTCGGCGAGATGGATCCGCACGAGCTGTGGGAGACGACAATGAACCCCGAAACGCGCACCCTGCGCCGCATCTGTCTCGAGGACGCTGTCAAGGCCGACGAGATATTCACCATCCTCATGGGTGAGCAGGTCGAGCCGCGCAAGGCGTTCATCGAGGAAAACGCCAAATACGCCGTCAACCTTGATTTTTAATAGCGCATTGGGGCAGCTACGGATACGCATATCTCTGGTGGCCCGGTGTCGAAGCTACCGACCAAACCGTAAAACTGCCGCGCTACATTAGTGCGATGCTGAATTTTGCACTAATATAGCGCAAGCTCACGGGATGCGAAACAATATGGTTTATGCCATTGTTCCGAACCGGGACACCGCAATAGACGTATCCGTAAAATTTTAATGCGCCACTGAAAAAACGGAACGGATAAATCCGTTCCCTACAAGGGTGCAGACGATATTTTGCACTAATATAGAACAATCTCCCGGGGAGCGAAACGATACGGTTTCCACCGCAGCCTCGAACCGGGACACTGCAATAAAAACAAAAAGCCGGAGTCGGTTCGCCTCTGAAAAAGCGAAACAATATGGTTTCTACCATTGTTACGACACCGGGTTCACGCAATAAACGTATAGGAGGAGCGCTAAAGCGCCACTAAAAAAATGGCAAGTAAGAATAAGGATTACAAACCTGAAGACATTGCTTTTCCCGAGCAGCACATAGTCCAGTCGGAGCTGGTCGGCGAAATGACGACGAGCTATATCGAATACGCGATGAGCGTCATCATCGGCCGTGCGCTGCCCGACGTGCGCGACGGTCTCAAGCCCGTGCACCGCAGAATTTTGTATGCAATGTACGAGGATAATCTGACGCACGACAAGCCGTTCCGCAAATGCGCGACGGCGGTCGGCGACGTGCTGGGCAGATACCATCCGCACGGCGACGCATCGGTGTATGACGCGCTGGTGCGACTGGCGCAGGACTTCTCGATGCGCTATCCGCTTATCGACGGCCACGGCAACTTCGGCTCGGTCGACGGCGACCCCCCGGCCGCATATCGTTACACCGAGGCGCGCATGGCGCGCATGTCCGACGAGATGCTGCGCGATATCGAGAAGGACACGGTCGATTGGGACCCGAACTTCGACGAAACGCGCAAGGAGCCGCGCGTGCTGCCGTCAAGGTTCCCGAACCTGCTGGTAAACGGCTCGTCGGGTATCGCGGTCGGCATGGCGACGAACATTCCGCCGCACAACCTCACCGAGGTCATCAACGCGTGCATCTGCGTGCTGGATAACCCCGAGGCTACGATGAACGAGCTTTTGCAGCACGTCACCGGCCCCGACTTCCCGACAAAGGGCATCATACTCGGCCGCTCGGGCATCCGCCAGGCGTACATGACCGGCCGCGGCAAGGTCATCATGCGCGCGCGCACCGAGTTTGAGGAGTTCGGCAAGGACAGAACGAGGATCATCGTCACCGAGCTTCCGTATCAGGTCAACAAGCGCCAGCTCATCGCGACGATCGCGGAGAACGTGCGCGACAAGCGCATCGAGGGCATATCCGACCTGCGCGACGAGACCGACCGCAACGGCATGCGCATCGTCATCGAGCTAAAGCGCGACGCAAATCCGCAGGTCGTGCTCAACCGCCTGCTGACGCAGACCCAGATGCAGACGAGCTTTTCGATAAACATGCTGGCGCTGGTAAACAACCAGACCCAGCCGAAGATACTCAACCTGCGCCACATCATCGACGAGTACCTCACCTTCCAGGAAGAGCTGATCGTGCGCAGAACGAAATACGACCTGAAAAAGGCCGAGGAGCGCGCCCACCTGCTGGAGGGTCTGCTCATCGCGCAGGATAACATCGACGAGGTCATCCACATCATCCGCAACAGCTACGACAACGCAAAGCAGAACCTGATGGAGCGTTTCGGCCTGTCCGACGTGCAGGCGCAGGCGATACTGGACATGCGCCTGAAATCGCTCCAGGGTCTCGACCGCGAGAAGCTGGAGAACGAGTACCGCGAGCTTGAGGAGCGCATTGCCTACTTCAAGGAGCTGCTCGCCGACCCCGAAAAGATCAAGGGCGTGCTCAAGGACGAGCTGATCGAGATCCGCGAAAAGTACGGCGACGAGCGCAAGACCGAGATCCAGGACGTCGAGGACGAGATCGACATCGAGGACCTGATCGAGGAGGAGGACTGCGTCTACACCCTCACGCACAACGGCTATATCAAGCGCCTGCCGACGGTCGAGTACCGCGCACAGGGCCGCGGCGGCAAGGGCGTCAAGGCCATGGCCACGCGCGAGGAGGACTATGTCGAAACGGTGTTCACCGCCTCCACGCACGACAGCATCCTGTTCTTCACGAATCTCGGCAAGGTGTATGTCCGCAAGGGCTACCGCATCCCCGAGGCCGGACGCTCGGCGCGCGGCCAGAATATTGTCAATATCATCCCCACCGACCCCGGCGAAAAGGTCAGCGCCATGATCGCAGGCCGCGGCGTGACCGAGGACAACTACCTCGTGTTCGTCACGCGCAACGGCACTGTCAAGCGCACCGCGCAGTCGGCGTTCAAGAACATACGCTCGAACGGCATCCGCGCCCTGTCGCTGGACGAGGGCGACGAGCTGATAAGCGTTTTGCAGACCACCGGAGAGGATAAGATCCTGCTTGCAACGCACGACGGCATGGCCATCTGCTTTGCCGAGACCGACGCGCGCGCAATGGGACGCGATGCGGTCGGCGTGCGCGGCATCCGCCTGCGCGAGGGCGACTATGTCGTCGGCGCGGGTATCGCGGCCGAGGGCGCGGCGATACTGAGCATAACCGAAAACGGCTACGGCAAGCGCACCGACGTCGGCGAATACAGCGTGCAGAACCGCGGCGGCATGGGACTTAAAAACTACAACGTCACCGATAAAACAGGCCCCGTCGCAGACGTCGTTATCGTCACCGGCGACGAGGATCTGCTCGTCATCTCCGACGACGGCACGATAATCCGCATGGACGTCGGCAGCATAAGCCTGCTTTCGCGCAGCACCCAGGGTGTGCGCGTCATGCGCCTGACCGGCGACGCGAAGGTCATCTCCATTGCACCAACCGATAAGGATTTTTCAGAGGCGAATTGAGGTACCTACGGATACGGTTTTTTAGAGGCGCATTAAAACTTTACGAATACGTCTATTGCAGTGTCCCGGTATCGAAGATGCGTAGGAAACCATAGCTTCCTCGCCACCCGATAGTGCGATGCTAAGTTTTGCGGCGTACCCTTGTAGGGAACGGGCTTGCCCGTTCCGTTTGTTGCGGTTTCGTCGGAACTGAAATCTATAGCCGTAGGGGCGAGCATTGCTCGCCCGGTTCAAAAATGTAGCGGCTAACGCCGCAGATTTAATAACACCTCATCTGTCGCAAGCGACACCTTCCCCTCAAGCTACGCAGGGGAAGGCAAGGGCAAAACCTTGGCTGCGTACCGTTGTATTAACTGCGTCGGTAGATGCAACACGCGGAACGGATAAATCCGTTCCCTACAAGGGTGCAGAGGAAGGCAAAAAAGGGCGGTCTGTGACCGCCCCAATGAATAATGAATGATGAATAATTAATATTGAATAATTATAGTGTGCAGCCTTTGGCTGCACTTTTTAATTGCGTTTTTACGCTGATACCGATACATTTCTTGCGTCAGCACGACCGGAATCTACAGACAAAACCGTAAAACAGCCGAGCTACGGTAGTGCACCTCTAAATTCAGCGCCGCACTTGCGTTACGCGAGGCAATCACGGTTTTGCCGGCACACTCGATACCGGGTTCACGCAAAAACCGTATCCTCAGGGGCGGTAATTCGTAATTAAAAAACTGCATTGTACTTTGTTGTAGTACGATGCAGTTATATTTTTTGCTGAGGTTTTTAATAGGGCGGCGCGGAATTTATTACAGCACCTGCGTTACGCGAAACGCTACGGTTTCGTCAGCACTCTTAGAACCGGGCAACCGCAATATGCGTATCCGTAGTTGCCCCAAAGCGCCTCTAAAAAACGCGAAACGTCATGGTTTTCACCAATGTCCCGAACCGGGCTACCGCAAAACTCAGCTTGCACTACCGGGTTGCGTAGCAGTCACGGTTTATTCCATTGTTCCGAACCGGGCCACCAGAGATAACCGTATTGGTAGCTGCGTCAATTCGCCACTAAAATCACTCCTTGACGGTCTCCTCGTCGGATGCTTCGGGAGCAGGCTGCTCTGCCTCGATGACGGTTTCGTCTGCTGCCTGAGCGGAGGCTGCGGCTGCTTTTTCGGCTGCTGCTGCGGCTATGGCTGCTTCTGCTGCTGCGTAAGCTGCGGCGTAGGCTTCCGGAGTGTAGCCGACGTCTTCGTCGTTATCCTCTGCAGCTGCGGCTGCGAGGGCTGCTTCCTTATCCTTGGCTGCCTTGCTTGCGATGAACGCGAAGATCACACCGAGGATCGCGGCTCCTGCCAGGACGCAGATAGCGGTCAGATGGAGCGAGCCGGTGTATTCCTGAACGGGAACGAAATCGAGCTTTGCCGCGGTCTCGCCGACATAGTTGCCTGCCGAGTCAACACGGATGGTGTAAACATAATCGTGGAACTTGGTGACAAGGCCGGTGACGAGGACTGCAACTGCCATGATGGCTGCGATCAGGCTCAGGGTCTTGCCGGTGCGCTTGCTGCCGTTGACTGCCGCAACGATGCCGAAGATTCCGGCGATGATGCCGAGGACGGCTGCAACTGCCAGAGCAACGTACATGCCGATACGGACATAAACCTCGCTCTTGATGTCGGCTTCCTGATCCTGCAGGTACTGCTCTGCCTTGTCGCAGAGAATCTCGCACTTTTTAAGGTCGAGCATCGGGTAGCCGTTCTTCTCAACGACTGCGCCGTTCTCGTCTACTTTATACATGTTGGAGATGACGTACTCGCCGAACGCCTCGTAAGCCTCTTCGTTTACATGTGCGCGGCCGTCTTCCTTGACGATGAGGTTGTCGGGGATCTCGAGGCCGAACTCGATTGCCAGATACTCGGGCAGGGACTTAACGGTCTGCTCGCCGCCGTAGAAGCTGAAGCAGGGCTGCATGCCTTCAAAAAGTGATCTTGCGCCCTCTGCCAGGGTGATCTCACCCTGCTCGAAAACGGAAAGCTGAGCCTTGCCGTCTTCAAGCTGACCCTTTGCCGTAGCAAGCTTGTTTGCGCCTGCTGCGAGGTCCTGACGGCCTGCCGCGAGCTTTGCCTCGCCTTCTGCGAGCTGCTTCTCGGCCTCTGCAAGCTGCTTCTTGCCGGCTTCGAGCTCCGCAAGGCCGTCTTCATAGGCTTTGAGCTGAGCCTTGCCGTCGGCGACCATCTGGTTGATGTATGCCGGGAAGTCTGTTACATCTGCGGGAATGTTCAGACCCATCTTGGACGCGATGGGACGGACAACGGAAACAAACCACACCTGCGCGCTGTCAAAGCCGGGCAGCTTTGCGATGGTGCCGTCGCGGAACTGGACGTACTGGTTGAGATAGGGCAGCAGCGGCTCGATCTTCGCGAGCTTTTCCTTGCCTTCGTTATAAGCTTGAGTGTTGGCGTCGATAATAGCCTGGCCCTCTGCGAGCTTCTTCTTGCCTGCTTCATAGGCTGCATAGCCCTCTGCAAGAGTTTTCTCGCCTGCTGCGAGGGTAGCCTTGCCTGCGGCATAGTCGCTCAGACCCTTTGAGTACTGGCTGAGACCGTCGGTGTAGGTTCCGACACCGGTCAGGTAGGTCTCTTCGTTCTCTTTGAGCTGGGCAATGCCTGCCCGCGCCGTTTCAAGATTCTCTCTTGCGAAGGCGGCGTCAGCTTTCTTATAGTCGTTGATATTCAGCACGTCACGAACGCCGGCGACGCAGGCGAACAGGCCGAATATGCACGCGAGGATAAGGATGATGCTGAAGACCATAAGTAATACTCGTTTCATTTTATTCCTCCCTAATTATGTATAAAATATTACTTAATGACTTAAAAGAAAAGTTAAAAGCCAATACAAATCTCCCAATTTTGTTTGACTTTTGTCAGTGTAACACACAATGTCAAAATAGTAAAGAAGAAATGACAAAGTTTTTGAAAAATATTTAACTTTTTTCTTAGTAAATTTGCCTAAAAAAAGCGGTCTGGCCAAATGATATTTAAAAAACTTGGCCAAACCGCCGAATATGTTACACTCCCCTGTTTACATATTATACACAACTCACCGGTTAAATTGTGAACAATATATGAACAGCACGTTAATTATTCCAAATTATTTTAGAGGCGCTTTACTGCACCTACCAATACGGTTATTTCCGGTAGCCCGGTTCGAGAGTACGGAGGAAACCGTGCGGCTTCGCCGCAGCCGAGAGCTAATGTAGCGCCTATGGCGCGATATATTTACACCTCAGGCTACGCAAAGGGAAGACAAGAGGGTGCGGCGGAAAATTCAGCGCCGCACTAACGGGACGCGAAACGCTATGGTTTAGTCGTTTGTTTCCGGTCGGGATACCGCACTATGCGTATCCGTAACTGCGGTAATGCGCCACTGGAAAATCGCGTCGCGCATGCGATCAAGCCCTCGGCGTTTCCGACGAACAGGGAGTTCGTGCCGCGGCTGTCGATTATCTCGTCGAAATTATACATATGAGCAGCCTCCCTGATTTTAATGAGTATATTATAGCCGCGCACAGGCAGCGGCGCAAGCGGATGTTGAAGCGCCGCGAAAAATGTGGTATACTCTGCTGTACAATCGACAAGGAGGCAGCATCATGCCGGAAAAGATAAAAGAAAACAAGGGCAGGATAGTGTTCGTCATCGGCGCCGTGTGCCTTGCGGCAGGCGCGGTGCTTTTAATACTCTGGCTTCTCGGCATTGCGGCGATAAAGGCCGCGTTCAGCCCTGTCCAGTGCATCCTCGCCGTTGTCATCGGCGCGCTCGTGCTTTGGCTCGGCAGGCTTATGCCCAAAAGCGAAAAAGACGCGCAAAACTGAACTGAATGCGCAAAACGCCCCGGCTTCATCCGAAGCCGGGGCATTGCTTTTGCCTCACTCATGCGCTTGCCGCGCGTTGTACGCAATGAAATTATCTATAAGCTCAAGGTCAATGCCGTAGAATTTTTCGCGCTTGACGGTTTTGGTTATCAATAGCCCGGAGTTTTTCACAACGGCAAGCTTTTTGCGCACGGTCTCGCCGCTCCTGTTCAAGTGTGCGCACAGCTCGCCCATTGAAACACCGTTTTCGGAAAACAGCCGCGCCTGAATAAGCACGCTGTAAAGCTCGTATATGATCTCGCTGTCGGCATCGGGCAGCGACCCGATATTCAGCGAATAATGCGTCAAAAGCGCCGAGCGCTTTTCGAGCGCGTCGCGCAGCGCGGACATCGATTTTTCTATGACCGATATGAACATCTCGACAAACGGCGTAAGATCGCCCTTGTTCTGCGGCCGGTTGCAGACCTTAAACGCATTGTTGTAGTCTCCGAGATTTTCCTTTATCGTGTACGACAGGCGATAGCCCGACACCGGCTCAAGCTCCTTGGCCATCATGCAGCTGCTGATAAAGCGGTTGAGCCTGCCGTTTCCGTCGTAAAACGGGTGGATATAGCCGAGCAAATAGTGAAACACTGCCGTGCGCAGCAGAAGCTCCTCGCTCTCGTCGTTTAAGTATTCCAGCGCAGACTCCATCGCCGAGATGATCTTGCGCTCGGGGTACAGGCCGCGGTGGATCTCCTTTTGCGTGCCGGAGCATACGCTGACCGAGTCTTTCCTGAAAAGCACGCCGTCGGGCGCGTTTTTCGGATCCTCTTCCGTGACCTCCGGCAGAACCAGCTCATCGTATATCTTTCTGATATCCTCGCAGGTCTCAAGCCGTATGCCCTCTCCGCGCTGGAGCATGATGTATTTCTGCGTAAGGCCGGTGAAGCGCTTTTTCGCATCGCCCCTGCCCATGCCCTCGAGCACGTCATACATCTCGCGCCGAGTGCTGCTGACTCCCTCGATGCTGTTCGTCAGAACAAGCTCGTCGATAAGGCAGCGCTTTGTAAACTGCTCGATGGCCTTTCCCGGAAGCTGTGCGCACAGTCGCGAGACTGTCTTATCCATGCGCTGGATGCCGAGCATTTTCTTCTGGATATCCGGCGTGACTATGAAAAAAGCCTTGTTGCCGCCTATGTCAAAGTGCAGCCTGTGCGTATAGTCGCCGTTATAGCGCTCAAGATATATCTTTTCATAGTCATTTGGGGAAGAATAATATATTTTTTCAAGCGTTTTGTATTCCATAAGCAAAACTTATCCTCAAAATTCGACAAATTACTGCATTTTTCGAGCCGTAACCCCAAATTTCCGCCTCGAATTTGGAATTACATTTTAAATAATAGCCTATTGGCGCCCAAAAAGCAAGCAAATTTGGCGCTTAAACGCAAAATGCCGGTGGGATATTCCCCACCGGCGTTCGGTATATTTGCTTAATATCGCCTGTCAGCTTACTATCTTATAATACGTGTTCGAGGTTTTCTTATACACAAGCGCGTACAGCACGGCGAAAACGAAGAAGCTTATCACCGTCGTCCAGACGAGGAAGCTCGTGTTGTAGAACGAGAACATGTACAGTATCTTGCGTATAAACGGGAAGGCAAACGCCAGGTGCAGTCCGGCGAAGATAAGCGGCAGGAAGAACACCGTCAGAAGCTGAGAGTTTATGCTGCGGCGGATTTCCTGCTTTGTCATACCGACCTTCTGCATGATCTCGAACCTCTGCGCATCCTCATAGCCCTCGGAAAGCTGCTTATAGTAGATGATGAGCACCGCCGCGCAGATGAACACGAGGCTGAGTGTAACTCCGAGGAAGAACAGACCGCCATAGACTGCGGCAAAGTCGGCGTACTCGGCAGCCCGCGATTCGTAGGACAGGTACTGCCAGCCGCTGCTGCCGTCCTTGTCGGAAAATTCGCCGTTTTCCGAGGCCGCGGCAATCATATTGCAGACCTTGTCCTGATCCTCAAGCTCATCCGAGCAGTCAAAGTCGCAGATCCATTTTAAGCGGACAACGTATTCTCCCGCGCCGTCAACAAGCCGCTCGACGGTCTTGTCAAAATCGGAAACGACAAGCGTTATCGTGGGGCTTATTTCAGCGCCGCTGCCGTCGGCAAGGGGCATGGCGTCAAGAGTCTTTTTCACGGTGAAGGTCTCGACGCTCCCGAGGGATATGGTTTTGAGACCGTAATCCGTCCGCAGTGCGTGCAGGAGCACCTCGTTCCCGGCAAGCGTTTCGCTTTTTCCGCTTATCCTGTTGTAGTCTGACAGCGAAACTATGCGCAGGTTTGTGATCTTGCCGTAATCGATTATGTCGCTGCTGCCGGAAAAGCGCTCGGAAATGTCGAAAACGCCGTTTTCAAAGCCTCCGGACATGCTAAGCTGCCGGAAATCGAGGATGTTTTTCCGCTCTGTATCTCCGAGAGCGGCGACGAGCTTATCGCTCAGAGCATCAGCCTTTTCCTCTGTCAGGGATGTGCTTGCGTCATAGCCGAAGGTGACGTTGATATCACGCGGATAGCGTGCGTTGACGGAGTCGACCATGCCGAAGTACAGGCAGCAGGTGGAGGATATCGTGACCAGCACCATCGTTGCGAGGATGCAGATCGACGCAAGCCCCGCGCCGTTGCGCTTCATGCGGTAGGTCATCGAGGAAACGGAGACGAAGTGCCGGGGCGTGTAGTAATAGCGCTTGTTTTTCTGAAGAATTTTGCACAGCAGGACGCTGCCCGATATGAAAACGAGATAAGTGCCGACGATGACCATAATGACGGCGATGAAGAAGATCGTGAGCGCCTGCAGGGGCTCCTTTATGCTGACGGCAAGAATGTAGGCCGCGGAGAGCAGGATAACGCCTGCTATGCCAAGCACGGGATTTGCCTTCACGGGCTTTTCACCGTAGCTTTCGCTGTGCACGAGCTCGACCGCCGTGCTGCGGTGCAGCTTAATGAGGCTGCTGATGTAGATCAGCGCGAAAATGCCGCCGAAGTACAGGAGCATGTATTTGATGGCGGGAAGCGATATGTGCAGCGAATAATCCGCCGTGCCGCCGAGCATGTGCAGAAATATCATTTCCGCGAGCTTTGAAAGCAGCGCTCCGATAAATATGCCGCCGATAAGCGACAGCAGCGCAGTCAGCAGGGTCTCCCATGCAAGAACGCGTGAGATGTTTTTCCTGTTCATGCCGAGGATGCTGTAAAGGCCGAATTCCTTGTATCTGCGGCGCACGAGGAAGCTGTTGCAGTAAAACAGGAACAGCAGCGCGAACGCGACGATGACGAATACGCCGAGCGACAGCGTCGACTGTGCCGTCATACCTCCGCGCATACCGTCCAAAAGGTCGCCCGACGCGAGATAGAACATGATGTAGAACACGGCCGCCGTTCCGGCCGCGGCGAGGATATACGGAACGAACAGCCGCTTGTTTTTCCTGATGCCGCTCCACGCGAGACGGGGATAGAAACCGAGCTTCATTTCACTTCACCGCCCGATGCAAGAATGGTCAGCGTGTCCGAGATCTTCTGGTAAAGCTGCTGATCGGAGCATTCGCCGCGATAGATCTGGTGGAACACCTCGCCGTCTTTTATGAACAATATGCGCTGCGCGCGCGACGCGGCCTTCACGGAGTGCGTGACCATGAGGATGGTCTGACCCTTTTTGTTTATCTGCTCGAACAGGCCGAGCAGCTCGTCGGTGCTCTTCGAGTCGAGCGCGCCCGTCGGCTCGTCGGCAAGGATGATGCGCGGATTGGTTATGAGCGCTCTCGCGACCGCCGCGCGCTGCTTCTGGCCGCCGGAGACCTCATAGGGATACTTCTTCAGCAGCGGAGTCAGGCCCAGGTCCTTCGCTATCGGCAGCAGGCGCGAGGTCATCTCGTCGTAGCTTTTCCCGGCAAGCACCAGCGGCAGCAGGATGTTGTCCTGGATCGTGAACGTGTCCAGCAGGTTAAACTCCTGGAACACGAAGCCGAGATTGTCGCGCCGGAAGGTCGCAACGTCGCTCTCCTTTATCCTGCCAAGCTCCTTGCCGTCGAGCACGATCGTGCCGCCGGTCGGCTTGTCCAGCGCCGCAAGAAGATTCAAAAGCGTCGTTTTGCCCGAGCCGGACTCGCCCATTATGGCGACGTACTCGCCCTCATCGACGCTGAAGTTTACGTTTTTAAGCGCCTCGACCTGGTTTCCCCCAAAGCGCGTGCTGTATACTTTTCTGAGATTTTCAACAGTTAGAATGCTCATCGTTTTTACCTCCATCGGATTTACACGCTTATTCTACCGCGCTTTTTGCCCGGAAACCATCGATTTTGCTTACATTTCCCCCTCCACTTCTTACATTCCCGTCACTTTTTTAGTGGCGAATTGACGCACCTACCGATACGCATATTGCGGTAGCCCGGTTCGAGGCATCGGAATAAACCATAACGTTTCGCGTAACACAGGTGCGCTGCTGAGTTTTGCGGCAGCCCGGTTCGGGACATTGGCAGAAACCATGGTTGCCTCGCGTAACACAAGTGCGCTGCTGCGTTTTGCACCGCACCTTGTAGGGAACGGGCTTGCCTGTTCCGTTTGCTGAAGTTAGGTCTGCACAAAAACATATAGTCGTAGGGAACGGATTCATCCGTTCCGCATATACCGGTTTTGTCAGCTGCTCCCGGTCGGGCAACCGCAAAAACCGTATCGGTACCGGCGTAAAGGCGCTACTAAAAAAGCGCCTCTAAAAAATGTGTTTGCCTTGACGGCAAATGATTTAAATAACACCTCATCCGTCACCAAGGTGACACCTTCCCCTCAAGCTCCGCAAGGGGAAGGCATTTTAGAGGCGCATTCACATTGTGCCGATGCGCATATTACGGTTGCCCGACCGGTGGGTGCCGACGAAACCATAGCAAACGGAACGGATGAATCCGTTCCCTACAGCTATATATTTCGGTGCCGGTAAAGCCATTACACACGAGCGAGCGATGATCGCCCCTACGGGTGCGCCGCAAAACTCAGCAACGCACTACTGGGTTGCGTAGCAGTTACGGTTTCCACCATTGTCCCGAACCGGGCTACCAGAGATAACCGTATCCGTAGGTGCGCCAAATCGCCTCTAAAAAATTTGCGTTGGGGTGGGATATCGGGTATAATTATGTATTACACCTGCTGCTCGGCAAATTGGCACACCGAACGCAGGGTGCAGCCTGCGCAGTCGGGCCTGCGCGCGGTGCAGACGGCGCGGCCGTGCAGCACGATGCGGTGGCAGAAGTCGGAGCTTTTCTCCGGCGGCAGGCACCTGCGCAGCTCGGCCTCGATCTTCACGGGGTCCTTGAGGTCATCGACCAGACCCAGGCGGTTTGAAATGCGGATGCAGTGCGTGTCCACAACAGTCGAGCCGGGGACGTGATAAACGTCGCCGAGGATGAGGTTTGCCGTCTTGCGCCCGACTCCGGGCAGCTTGAGCAGATCGTCCATATTATCCGGCACGCGGCCGCCGAAATCGCGCAGGATCATCTGCGCCGCGCCGACGATGTCGCGAGCCTTGGCGCGGTAAAAGCCGCAGGATCGGACATACTCCTCGACCTCCGCAACGTTAGCCTCGGCAAAGCTCTGCAGCGTAGAAAAGCGCGCAAACAGCGCAGGCGTTATCTCGTTTACGCGCGCGTCGGTGCACTGCGCGGCAAGCCGCACGGAAAACAGCAGCTCATAATCCTTTTTATAATCAAGCGTACATTCGGCCAAGGGATAGGCCTCCTCCAATCGGCGGACTATCTCCAGAACCTGAGCTTTTGTGCGCATACATATCACCTCGCACCTATTTTACCACAACCCTGTCCGCGGCGCTATCGCATTTGCGGTGCGGACGGTTTTTTCGGAGGTACAGCACATGTACAAACCCCTTGCAGACGAAATACGCCCCCACAGCCTTGACGATGTTGTCGGCCAAAAGCACATCCTCGGCGAGCGCGGCCTGCTGCGCCGCATCGTCGAAAGCGGCAGCATCCCGAACATGATCTTCTACGGTCCCTCGGGCACGGGCAAGACTACCGTTGCGCGCATCATCGCGGAAAAAACCAACCGCACCCTGCGCAAGCTGAACGCAACGACCGCCGGGCTTGCTGACATAAAAGAGATCATCGCCGAGCTTGACACGCTGCTGACTCCCGGCGGCGTGCTGCTGTATCTTGACGAGATCCAGTATTTCAACAAAAAGCAGCAGCAATCGCTGCTGGAGTTTATCGAGGACGGGCGCATCACGCTCATCGCCTCGACGACGGAAAACCCGTATTTCTGCGTGTTCGGCGCTATCCTCAGCCGATCGACGGTGTTCGAGTTCAAGCCCGTTACGCCGAAGGAGGCCGAGCCTGCCGTTATGCGCGCGTTTTCCATCCTCGCCGAGCGCGAGGGTAAAACGCCGGAGCTTGAGCCGGGCGTCGTGCAGAGGATAAGCCGGTCCTGCGGCGGCGACGTGCGCAAGGCGCTCAACGCGGTCGAGCTGCTGTTTTCGGCAGCCCGAACGGACGGCGATAAGCTTGTCATAAGCCTCGACGATGCGAAAACCGTCACCCAGCGCAGCGCGATGCGCTATGACCGCGACGGCGACGAGCACTATGACGCGCTGTCGGCGCTGATGAAGTCGCTGCGCGGCTCGGACGCGGACGCGGCGCTGCACTATCTTGCGCGGCTGCTCGAGGCAGGCGACCTCGTCGGCGCGTGCCGCCGGATCCTGTGCTCGGCGAGCGAGGATATCGGCCTTGCGTATCCGCAGGCGGTGCCGATAGTCAAGGCCTGCGTGGACTCGGCGCTTCAGCTCGGCCTGCCGGAGGCGCGCCTGCCGCTGGCCGAGGCGGTCATCTTCCTCGCCACCGCGCCGAAATCCAACAGCGGCCTTATGGCGATCGACGCTGCCATCGCCGATGTCCGCGCCGGCAAAAGCGGTCCGCCGCCGCGCGAGCTGCAAAATGTCCACGCCGACGGCACGGGCTTTGAGCGCGAGCAGGGCTATAAATATCCGCACAGCTACCCCAACCACTGGGTGCGGCAGCAGTATCTGCCCGATGCGCTCAAGGGCACGCACTACTACGATTTCGGTGACAATAAGATCGAGCAGACCGCGAAAAAATACTGGGACGAGATCAAAAAGTGAGGTTTTGACCATGCCAATGGATATCCACGTCGGCGACGTGCTGACAATGAAAAAAGCGCACCCCTGCGGCGAGAAGCGCTGGCAGGTGCTGCGCGTCGGCGCAGACTTCAAGCTCCGCTGCCTCGGCTGCGGCCACGAGGTCATGGGTCCGCGCAGTAAATTTGAAAAAAACATCCGCTCCGTTTTTTCAGAGGCGAATTGACGCAGCTACGGATACGGTGATTGCGGTTGCCCGGTGTCGAAAGTACCGACGAAACCGTAAAACTCTCGCGCTACGTTAGTGCAGTGTTGGTTTTTGCGGTTGCCCGACCGGTGGGTTCCGGCAAAACCGTGGCAAACGGAACGGATGAATCCGTTTTTTCGGAGGCGCATAAACACCGATGCCGATACGTTTATTGCGGTATCCCGACCGGGAACTACCGGCGAAACCATAACAGGCGGAACGGATGAATCCGTTCCCTACGAGCGGCTGTTGGCCGCAGCGGAGAGCTAACAGCTGATAGTTAATAGCTGTCAACCCCTCGGCAGCAAAGCTGCCTGCTCCCCTTGACAGGTGAGCCAATTGGTTGCGGTGCAAAATTCAGCATCGCACTAACGTAGCGCGCGGCAGTTACGGTTTCCTCCGCACCCTCGACACCGGGCAACCAGAGATATACGTATCCGTAGCTGCCCCAATTCGCTACTGAAAAAACAGGTGCAAAATATGGAGGCGTGTGGTATAATCGTGGCAAAACCAACCCGGAGGGTGAGCGGAGAAAATGAAGCTTGACAACAAACGCACCATATTGACGGGCCTTGCGTTCCTGTCCATCTGCGCGTTCTGGCAGATGTACAACAGCATCGTTCCACTTATACTGACCAACACATTCCACCTCAACGAGACGTATTCCGGCGCGATAATGGCGGCCGACAATGTGCTTGCGCTGTTTCTGCTGCCGCTGTTCGGCGCGATCTCGGACAAAACGCACACGAAGATCGGCAAGCGCATGCCGTTTATCCTTTTCGGCACGGGCCTTGCGATCATACTAATGAACCTGCTGCCGCTTATCGACAACAGCTATGCCGCCGCGCCGACCACCTTCAAGACCATCTCGTTCGTGGTCGTTCTCGGCCTGCTGCTCGTGGCAATGGGGACCTACCGCTCCCCGGCGGTCGCGCTGATGCCGGATATTACGCCCAAGCCCCTGCGCAGCAAGGGCAACGCGATCATAAACCTCATGGGCGCGCTCGGCGGCGTTATCTACCTCGGCGTGGCCGCGGTCATGTACCCCAACAGCAAGGTCGAGGGCCTTGCGCACGTCAACTATCAGCCGCTTTTCATGGTCGTTTCCGCGATCATGTTCGTCGCCATCGCCGTGCTGTTTCTCACGATCAAGGAGCCGAAGCTCGTTGCCGAGCAGCAGAAGCTCGAGGCGCAGCATCCCGAGTGGAACCTCGCCGAGGACGACGGCAGCGGCAGCGAGACCCTGCCCAAGCCCGTAAAGAAGAGCCTCATATTCCTCCTTTCGTCGATCAGCCTGTGGTTTCTCGGCTATAACGCGGTCGAAACGTGGTTCACGACCTACGTCAGCCAGGTCATGGGTCAGGCGCTGGGCGGCGCATCGACCTGCCTGCTGATCGCGACCGGCGGCGCCGTTATCAGCTATATCCCCATCGGCGTTATCGCGTCCAAGGTCGGCAGAAAGCGCACGATCATGGCCGGCATCATCCTGCTGGCCGCCTGCTTCGGCCTGGGCTACTTCCTGACGACGGCCTACAGCGAGATAAACGTCGTGATGTTCATCGTGTTCGCGCTCGTCGGCCTTGCATGGGCGGCGATAAACGTAAACTCCCTGCCCATGGTCGTTGAGATGTGCCGCGGCTCGGATATCGGCAGATTCACCGGCTATTACTACACCTTCTCGATGGTCGCGCAGGTCGTGACCCCGATCGTCGCAGGTTCGCTGATGCGCCATATAAGCTACACGGTGCTGTTCCCCTATGCCGCGCTGTTCGTCGCGCTCAGCTTCGTGACGATGATCTTCGTAAAGCACGGCGACAACAAGCCCGAGGCCAAGCGCGGCCTTGACGCTTTTGAGGATCTGGACGACTGATGAGGATCTGCATTTTCGGCGCGTCCGGCCGTGAGCTGGACGCACGCTACTACGCCGAGGCCGAGGCCGTAGGCCGGCTGATCGGCGAAAACGGCGACAGCATCGTTTTCGGCGGCGGCGCGGAGGGACTCATGGGCGCGTGCGCGCGCGGAGTGAGCGCGGCGGGCGGAGACGTCGTCGGCATAGCGCCGCGATTTTTCGATGAGCCGGGCATACTGTACGACAAGTGCAGCCGCATGATATTCACCGAAACCATGCGCGAGCGCAAGCAGCGCATGCAGGAGGAGTCCGACGCATGCATCGTCCTGCCCGGCGGCATCGGCACGCTCGAGGAATTTTTCGAGATCCTCACGCTCAAGCAGCTTGGCCGGGACGACCGCGCCATTGTCCTGCTAAACACCCTCGGCGCGTTCGACGCGATGCTTCGCATGCTCGAAGAGCTTGCCGAGCGTCGATTTATGTCGAAAAACTGCCTGGAGCTGTATTTCGTGGCCGACACGCCCGAACAGGCGATGGATTACCTCGCCGGCTATGTTCCGCAGAAGGGCAGCATCCGCAGGCTCGAGGATTATAATAAGTAAATTTTAGCCGTGTAGCAGGTGCTACACGGCTAATTTTACGCCGGGTATATCATAGTGCTGCAAAGTGAAAATTAATTGGAGGCAATGCAAATGATACGAAGAGTTATTCAGATAGACGAGGAAAAGTGCAACGGCTGCGGAAAGTGCGTCCACGCATGCCACGAGGGCGCGATAGGGCTTGTTGACGGCAAGGCCCGGCTCATGCGCGACGATTACTGCGACGGTCTGGGCGACTGCCTGCCCAATTGCCCGACAGGCGCGATAAGCTTCATAGAGCGCGAGGCCGCGGCATATGACGAGGCGGCGGTCAAGGCCGCGCAGAGCGCGAAAAAGCAGGCTGCTTCCGGCTGCCCCGGCTCTGCGCCGCACGGCGTTAAGTCCGGAGATGCGTCGCAGCTTCGCAACTGGCCCGTGCAGATCCGTCTCGCGCCGGTCAAGGCCGCGTATTTTGACGGTGCGGATCTGCTCGTTGCTGCCGATTGCAGCGCCTATGCCTGCGGCAGCTTCCACGCCGATTTCATGAAGGGCCGCGTTACGCTCATCGGCTGCCCGAAGCTCGACCCCGTCGATTACGCAGAAAAGCTCGGCGAGATCCTTGCCGCAAACGATATCAAGTCCGTCACCCTCGCGCGCATGCAGGTGCCCTGCTGCGGCGGACTTGAGCACGCCCTTCAGCGCGCTATCGCCGCCACCGGCAAAAAGATCCCCCTCCGCGTTTTTGTAGTGGCGAATTGACGCTGCTACCGATACGGTAGTTGCAGCATCCCGACCGGAGAGTTCAGGCAAAACCATCACAGCGGAACAGGCAAGCCTGTTCCCTACATGCGACTGTTGGCCGCAGCGGAGAGCTAATAGCTGTTAGTTAATAGCTGTCAACCCCTCGGCAGCAAAGCTGCCTGCTCCCCTTGACAGGGGAGCCAATGGGGGGCTGTGCAAAACTTAGCACCGCACTACCGGGTTGCGTAGCAGCTACGGTTTCCACCATTGTCCCGAACCGGGCTACCAGAGATATATGTATCCGTGACTGCGTCAATGCGCCACTAAAAAAACTGCATCGTACTTTGTTGTAGTACGATGCAGTTATTGTTTTTGCTGAGGTTTTGAATCGGGCGCGCGGAATTTATTACCGCACTTGCGTTACGCGAGGCAACCACGGTTTCCTACGCAACTTCGACACCGGGCGACCGGAAAGTTCAGCGCCGCACTTGCGTTACGCGAGGCAACCACGGTTTCCTACGCAGCTTCGACACCGGGCGACCGGAAAGTTCAGCGCCGCACTTGCGTTACGCGAGGCAGCCACGGTTTCGTCGGCAACTTCGACACCGGGATACCGCAATCACCGTATCCGTAGGTGCGTCAATTCGCCTCTAAAACTGCTTTGCAGCGGGGGCAGAGTCCGGTTTCGGGGTCGGCGTCCTTGGAGTGCATCCAGCAGCGCGGGCACTTCGTGCCTTCGGCCTCCTTGACGGAGACGGTCAGACCCGGATTGTACGAGCCGGCGGCGGTGACGGCGTCTGCGTCGGCGGCATCGTCCTCTGCGATCAGGCACTCGGAGACGATCAGCAGCTCTTTAAGATCCATATCGGAGATCTTATCGAGCACGGCCTTGCTCTCGCCTGAAGCGCGCAGGGTGACGGAAGCCTCGAGGGGCTTGCCGATGCGCTTATCCGCGCGAGCCTTTTCGAGGACGCCGTTGACGTCGTTTCTGACGGAGATCAGCGCATCCCACTTTGCCATCTCGGCATCGTCGAGCGCGTACTCGGTAAAGGGCTTGTTCATCTCGTTGAGCACGACGTTGCGCGCATCGTCCGAGCCGCGGTGGGGCATTGACAGCCAGATCTCATCGCAGGTGAAGGCGAGGATGGGCGCGAACATCTTGGTCAGGGTATCGAGGATCAGGAACAGCGCGGTCTGGGCGCTGCGGCGCTCGAGGCTGTTCTTGCCGGAGCAATAGAGCCTGTCCTTGATTATATCGAGGTAGAAGTTTGAAAGCTCGACGACGCAGAAGTCGTTGATAAGGTGCGATACGACGTGGAACTCGTACTCGTCGTATGCGGCGAAGGCCTTCTCGATGAGCTTGTTGAGTCTGGTCAGCGCCCACTTATCAAGCTCGAGCATGTCCTCGGGCTTAACAAGGTCGTTTGCGTCGAAGCCGTCGAGGTTGCCCAGGCAGTAGCGCGCGGTGTTGCGGAACTTGAGGTAGTTCTGGCTGAGCTGCTTGAAGATCTCGTCCGAGCAGCGGACATCGACGTGGTAATCCGACGAGCCTGCCCACAGACGCAGGAGGTCGGCGCCGTATTTGTTGAAGATCTCGGCCGGATCCATGCCGTTGCCGAGGGACTTGTGCATTGCTCTGCCCTCGCCGTCAACCGTCCAGCCGTGGGTGACGCATTCTTTGAACGGTGCGCCGCGGCCGAGTGCGCCGACTGCTACCAGCAGCGAGGACTGGAACCAGCCGCGATACTGGTCAAGACCCTCGATGTACATCGTTGCGGGCCAGAAGCCCTGATCGCGCTCCATGGCGGCGTAATGGGTCGAGCCGGAGTCGAACCAGCCGTCGAGGGTGTCGGTCTCTTTGGTGAAGTGCTTGCCGCCGCAGTGGGGGCAGGTGAAGCCCTCGGGCAGAAGCTCAGCCGCTTCGCGCTCGAACCATGCGTTCGAGCCTTCGGTTTCATAGATCTTGGCGACGGACTCGATGCTCTCGTCGGTGCAGACGGGCTTTGAGCAGTCGTCGCAATAGAAAACGGGGATAGGCAGACCCCAGCGGCGCTGACGCGAGATGCACCAGTCGGTGCGCTCAAGGATCATGCTTCTCATTCTGTCCTTGCCCCATGCCGGGACCCAGCGGACGTCCTCGCATGCGCCGGTGGCCTCGTCCTTGAAGGAATCGACCGAGCAGAACCACTGCGGAGTTGCGCGGAAGATGATCGGGTGCTTGCATCTCCAGCAATGCGGATAGCTGTGGATGATATCCTCGGACGCGAAGAGCATGCCGCTTTCCTTCATGTCATTGAGAATGACGGGGTTGCTTTCGTCGGTGCCCATTCCGGCGTACTTGCCGGCGTATTCGGTGTGCTTGCCCTGATCGTTGACGGGAACGACCATGTCCATGCCGTAGCGCTTGCAGGTGACGTAGTCGTCCGCGCCGAAGCCGGGGGCGGTGTGGACGCAGCCGGTGCCGGAGTCCATGGTGACGTAGTCGGCCAGCACAAGGCGGCTGGTCTTGGGCAGGAAGGGATGGTCTGCGAGCATGTTCTCGAAGAACGCGCCCTCGTGACGCTCGACGATCTCATAGTCTTCAAAGCCGCCCAGACCCATGACCTTCTTGGTCAGAGCCTCGGCCATGATGTACATCTCGCCGTTGGGAGCCTTTACGATGACGTAGCTCTCCGACGGGTGCAGTGCGATGGCGAGGTTGCCGGGCAGGGTCCAGATGGTAGTAGTCCAGATGACGAAGAAGAGCTTGGACTTGTCCAGATTGCCGAGCTTGCCCAGGTCGTCGTGCATGGGGAACTTGACGTAAACGGTCGTGCAGGGATCGTCCTTGTATTCGATCTCGGCCTCGGCCAGTGCGGTCTCGTCGTGGGCGCACCAGTAAACGGGCTTGAGGCCCTTGTAGATGTGGCCGTTTTTATACATCTTGCCGAACACGCGCGTTTCCATGGCCTCGAAGCCGGGATCCATGGTCTTGTACGGGTGCTCCCAGTCGCCGATAACGCCCATGCGCTTGAAGCCCTCGCGCTGCACGTCGATGTAGTGGTCGGCGTAGGCGTGGCAGGCTGAGCGGAAGTCGGCGATGCTCATTGCCTTGTGGTTGAGCTTCTGCTCCTTGATGATGGCAGACTCGATGGGCATGCCGTGGTTATCCCAGCCGGGGATGTACGGCGTATAGTAGCCGCGCATTGCGTAGGTGCGCGTGATGAAGTCTTTGATGGATTTGTTCAGCGCGTGACCCATGTGCAGAGCACCGTTGGAGAACGGAGGGCCGTCGTGAAGGTTGAACAGGGGCTTGCCCTCGTTCTTTTTAAGCATCTCGTTGTAGATGTCCATCTCCTCCCAGTGCTTGAGCATCTCCGGCTCGCGCTTGGGCAGGCCCGCACGCATCGGGAACTCGGTCTTGGGGAGATTGAGTGTTGCGTCATACTTCTGTGCCATAAATTTATCCTCCATTTTTAGTTACGAATTTAGTCTGTACCTATACGTTTATATTGGTGTCCCGGTATCGGACGTTCCGACTAAACCGGTTTTTTTGCATTCCTCTGGCGCATTACTGCACCTACCTATACTTAATTTGCAGTTGCCCGGTATCGAGGGTGCGGCAAAAACCACCGCTGCCTCGATCTTTTATAGGCAAATCATTATTGTTGTTATAGTTTATATTGGTATCCCTGTTTTTCAGAGGCGAACCGACTCCGGCTTTTGTTTTTATTCCGGTGTCCCGGTATCGATACATTGGCGGAGATCGTATCGTCTCGCATCCCGGGGGATTTGTGCTATATTAGTGCAAATTTTCGTCTGCACTCTAAATGTCTTCCCCTTGCGGAGCTTGAGGGGAAGATGCCGCTTGCGGCAGATGAGGTGTAATTATATCCGCGCCGTAGGCGCCACTTTATTGTGTAGTGAAGAGCTGACAGCTGTCAACCCCTCGGCAGCAAAGCTGCCTGCTCCCCTTGACAGGGGAGCCAATGGGTGCGGCAAAAAACTCAGCATCGCACTTGCGTTACGCGAGGCACTTACTGTTTTGTCAGCAGTCTCGAACCGGGCTACCAGAGATATATGTATCCGTAGGTGCGTCAATGCGCTATTAAAAAAATAAAAGGCGCGCAGTTGTTTCCGCACGCCTTTAACTCGCCAAATGCCGATAGCCGAAGCGTCTGCTTCGGCAAAAACTCAGATCTCGTCTTTTATAAAGTTGAATACCTGAGTGTTGCCGGAATCCGCGGGAGTGGGTTCGGAAACGGGAGCGGGCTGCTCCTTCGGTATTCGTATAGCCTCGGTCTTGAGCGCTTCGGGGTTTGCGGCCTTCATGATGGTATCGAGCGTCTGAAGCTGCTTCTGGCACAGCTCACGGGCGCTGTCAAAGAATTTTGCCGAGCTGAGCTTGGCAGCCTGAAGACGGGATTCCTCCTGGGCGATCCTGTCGTCGATATTGCCCAGCAGTGCCGCGGCCTTGGCCTCGGCCTCCGCGACGATGTTCGCACTGCGCGTTCTTGCGTCGTTTTCGATCTGAACGCTGAGCTTCTGCGCCGAGAGAATTGCCTGATTGAGGGCGCTTTCGTTGGTGCGGTACTCTTCGATCTTGTCAACAAGAACCTTCATCTTGCTCTTGAGGACAACATTCTCCTTCTGCAGAGCTTCAAAGTCGTTTGCAAGTTCCTCGAGATATTCGTCGATGGTCGCCATATCGTAACCGCCGAACATACTTCTGGCCTTGTCAAAGCTTTTTTCACGGATCTCCTGAGGAGTAGTCATATCTTAAAATCCACCTTTCAGTACTTGCTGTTTGTTTAGAAATAAAGCCCTGCGCTTTCAAAATCGGCGACCGCATCGCCGACGAGATCGACATTGGTCGGCGCGATTATATACGCCTGCGCGGAAACGCGCATGACCCTGCCGCCCAGAGCATAGGCTGCGCCGGACAAAAAGTCGAGCAATCTGCGCGCCGTGTCCGTCTCGGTCGCCTCAAGATTCATGAGCACCGCCTGATGTGCGCGGAGACTGTCGGCAATTTCGGCGGCCTCATCGAACTGCTCGGGATGCACGAACTTGAGCTTCATCTTCTGCTTTTCCTGCGCCGGAGCACTGTAGCTCGGCTGCTGCTTCGGCTCGCGCCGCGAAAACACGGGGCGCGGCTGCTTATCCTCAAAGCTTTCGTCTGCCGGGATATCGTCCTCCTGCCGGGAAAACTCATCCTCGGCGGCGCGCTCTTCGTTTTCTATATAATCATCGTCGTAAGGGTGCATAGCGTTGCGAATGTTATCTAACCATGCCATTGCACATCCTCCTTTGCGCTTAGTAATGTCTGGCCCCGAAGATGCCGGTGCCTACGCGGACTATGTTCGCGCCTTCCTCTATCGCGGTCTCAAAATCCGCGCTCATGCCCATGGACAAAAAGTCCATAGAGACATTATCGTATTTTTTTGCTCCATTGTCAACAAAAAGCTGCTTCATTGCGCGAAAATATGGGCGAATTTCTTCCGTTTTTTCGCAAATCGGGGGTATCGCCATCAATCCGCGCACCCGAATCGAGGAAAATTGCCCCATCTGCGGCAGGCACCCGGCAAGCTCACCGGGCGCAAAGCCGCTTTTTGCTACCTCGCCGCCGATGTTCACCTCCAGCAGCACATCCTGCACAAGTCCCATCGACTTTGCGCGCTTATCTATCGTCTCAAGAAGCTCGAGGCAATCGACCGACTCGATAAGCTGTACCTTGCCCACAAGGTATTTTACCTTATTTTTCTGCAAATGTCCGATGAAATGCAGCGGACAGCCCTCGTACGCGCCCTGCTCGTATTTCTCGCTCAGCTCCTGCACGCGGTTCTCGCCGCAGATATCTATCCCGGCGGCGATCGCCTCACGCACGCGGGCGGCGTCGTTCATCTTCGTTGCCGCGCAAAGGCGCACATCCTCCGGCGCTCTGCCGCTTCTGACGGCGGCCTCGGCAACGCGCTGCTTTATGCTTTTTACGTTTTCTGCAATACTGCTCATTTTCATCCCAGCTTTATCTTAATTTTTAACTGTCTAATAACTGTCCAAAATTATCTGCATGCCTTCGCGTATCTCGCCCTCGCGGACAAGAACGTATCCGTCGCCGGTGTGCAGGATATCGGCCTTGCAGCGCTCGGCGATGCCGGCGCGCAGGACATACACAAACGTGCCGTTTTCGTCGCGGTGCAGAGCCTTGTCGGGGATCTTTATCCCCTGCGCCTCGGATACCGTTATGCGGAACGCGGCACGGCGCGTGTTGATGATGTCCTCAAGTCCGTCGCGGCAGCGGAGAACGACCTTGCCGTTTTCTGCGGAGATGACGGTGGCGCTCACCTCGTCCGGGAGCGAGACAGTCACGCTCATGCCCCGGCGGAGCTTATCGGTCTCGGGCGTTTCTGCGATGAAATACCAGCCGCCCGAGACTATTTTGCCCACCGCGCCCTGCGGAATAAACGGCTCGGCAGAGCTTATATCCTCAAGCGAGCACGCCTCCAGACCGTCAACAAAGGTGCTGAATATCCCGGCCTCGGGTGCGTATGTAAGGCCGCGCATCTCGCCCCTGTCGGGCTGCGCGCCGCCGGATAGCTCAAGGTGCGTCAGGTAATCGTCGAGCACGCTGTTCTCAACGGCAACGACGCTTCCGCCGGAGACTCTGTCGCCCGGCTTGTGCGCAAGATACGCGCCGGCATCGTCACAGACGAGAACGGTTTCTCTCCGCCAGACCGTACCTTCGGCAACGACGCTTATCCTGACCTCGGCCCGCTCGGCTCTCACCGTTTCCGGCGACTGCTCGCGGCCGATGAAGAATGCCAGCATCCACGCGGCAGCGGCGAGAAAAACCGCAGCCGCCGCGTATCGCAGGTAGAAAGCGCCCTTTTTCACTCCTCGCGGCTCAGCTCGACGGGCTTCGGCGGAATTATCGTCGATATCGCGTGCTTATAAATAAGCTGCTGCCTGCCGTCGGAATCGAGCACGACCGTGAAGCCGTCATAGGCGCGGATAACGCCGTGCATCTGAAATCCGTTTACGAGAAACACCGTGAGACTTACCTTCTCGCGGCGAAGCTGATTGAGGAATGCGTCCTGAAGATTCTGTGTCTTTTGCATCTTTCGTGCTCCTGTTTATGTAGATTATCCCGTGCCGGGACAAGAGCATCATAAACCACACGAGTGCAAATATTCGGTCGAAAACCGTCGCGCTTCATTAAAATCGGGCGAGGACGGCCACTCGTACCATTTGACCGTTTCGTCGCGCCGCAGCCACGTCAGCTGCCGCTTTGCGTATCGGCGCGAGGAGAGCTTTATAAGCTCTGTCGCCTCGTCCTTTGTCATTTCTCCTTTGAAATATGCTGCCGGCTCCTTATAGCCTATCGCCTGCATGGCAGTACAATCGGGCGAAAGGCCGGAGTCGAGAAGCCCTTTTACCTCATCGAAAAGCCCGTCGGCTACCATTTTATCGACGCGCTCGTTTATCCTGTCGTACAGCATGGCGCGGTCGGCAAAGCTCAGGGCTATCTTCACCGCGTCATACTTTTTCGGGCGCTTTCCGGTTTTCTCGTCGTGCTCTGTGATCGTCTCGCCGGTGAGGGTGTATATCTCGATCGCGCGCACGATGCGGCGCTTGTCGGCCGGGTGGAGCTTTGCCGCGCGCTCCGGGTCAAAGCCGCGCAGAGTCTCTATCATCGCCTCGCCGCCAAGCTCGTCATACTGCGCATTGAGCCTTTCGCGCAGAGCATTATCCTCCGCCCTTTCGGCAAAGTCAAGCCCCGAGATGAGCGAATCAATGTACAGATTCGTGCCGCCTGCAATTATCGGCAGCCTGCCGCGTGCCAATATATCCTGCACTGCTTTATTGGCATCCTCAACATAGCGCGATACGGAATAGACCTCGGTAGGGTCAACAATGTCTATCATGTGATGCGTAACACCCTGCATCTCGGTATGCGTTACCTTGGCCGTACCAATGTCCATACCACGGTATATCTGCATGGAGTCGGCCGAGACTATCTCGCCGCCGAACTTTTTTGCAAGCTCAACGGAAAGGCGCGTTTTGCCCGTTGCCGTCGGGCCTGTTATAACAACGATCTTATCTGCCATATCAAACGATCCTGCTGAAGAATTTATCGAGCTGCTTTTTGCTCAGGCGCGCGGAAACGGGTCTGCCGTGGGGGCAGTATTTGACCTCGCCCGAGGCGACGGCGCAGGCGATGCGCTCAAGCTCGGCAATATCGTGCCGCCGTCCGGCCTTTATCGCCGCCTTGCAGGCGACGGTGTGCAGTATCTCGTCGCGCGCGCTCCCGGCCGAGACCTCGCCGCCCTCGCGCAGTCTTTGGCATATCTCCTCAAGCGCGGATGCGGCCTCGGAAACGTCAACGTCGTCCGGCACCGAGCGCACGGCAAAGCTCTCCTCGCCGAACGGCTCGACCTCAAAGCCCATCTCGTCCAAAAGCGCGGCGTTTTTCTCGATGATCTCCGCGTCCTCGGCCGTCGGCCGGATGATGACCGGCGCAAGCAGCGTCTGGCTCATTATCTGCCGGTCCTGCGCCTTGAGGCGGTCGAATATCATGCGCTCGTGCGCTGCGTGCTTGTCGATGAGCATAAGCTCGTCGCCGATCTCCGCAAGGATGTAGGTATCCAGCGCCTCGCCGATCACGCGGCAGGCCGGAGCGCTGATTTTTTCAACATTTTCAACTGATTTTTCAACATTTTTTCGCTCGGGAGCGGGAGAAAAAAGGGGTTTTTTGTCGATTTTCGGCAAGACCGGGTCTTTTTGCGGCGGCTCGGGAGCCGGGTACGCCGCCGGAGCGCGGAAAACGGGGCTTTCCTCGCGCCTCGGCGCAGACACCGGCGCGGAAGAAACGGGCTTTGCAGGCGCGCTCGCCGCGGCCTTGGCGCGGTATTCCTCGGCGCTCATGCTGCGGAAAAACTCCGGCTTCGGAGCGGAAACGGCGCGCCGCGTGCCCTCTGAGAGCGTGATCTCGATCGGCTTTTCCTCGGCCTCGAGACAGGCGCGCACGGTCTGGTAAACAAGGTCGAAAACCTTCTTTTCGTCGGAGAATTTGACCTCGGTCTTTGCCGGGTGAACGTTCACGTCCACCGCGCCGCGCGAAAGCTCCAGATACAAAACGCAGGAGGGGAATTTTCCGGTCAGGAGCGTGTTTTTGTACGCCTGCTCGACCGCCGATTGCAGCAGCACGGACTTTATATACCTGCCGTTGCAGTAAAAGTGCTGGTTTGCGCGGTTGCCGCGGCCGAAGGCCGGGGACGAGGTGAAGCCCGTGACGGCCATGCTCTCGCCCTTGCCGGAAACCGGCAGCATGCCGCGCGCGGTCTCGCGCCCGAGAAGCGCGTACACCGCCGATTCCTCGCGCCCGTCGCCGGGGGTGAAGAAAACCTCCTCGCCGTCGCGCTTTAGGCGCACCGATACCTCGGGTCTGCCGAGGGCGCAGTGCAGCGCGGCCGAAATGCAGGCCGAGGCCTCCGAGCGGTCGGATTTGAGAAACTTCAGCCGCGCCGGGGTGTTGTGGAAGATATCGCGCACGGTGATGCTCGTGCCCTCCGGGCAGCCGATGGGCGACATGTCGATGATATCGCCGGCCTGAACGACGACGCGCACGCCCTCGGCCGCGCCCTTTTCGCGCGTTATAAGCTCAATGCGGCTGACCGCTGCGATCGCCGCAAGCGCCTCGCCGCGAAAGCCCATCGTTCCGATGGCTTCAAGACCCTTTTCGTCGTGCAGCTTGCTCGTTGCGTGCCGGGTGAAGGCGATGCCCGCGTCCTCGGGACTCATGCCGCAGCCGTCGTCGCTTATTTTTATGTATGTCGCGCCGCCGCTTTTGAACTCGACCGTCACCTTGGATGCGCCCGCGTCGAAGGAGTTTTCCATAAGCTCCTTTATCACCGACGCCGGACGCTCGACGACCTCGCCGGCGGCGATCATATCGGCCACCAGCGGCGGAAGAATGTTAATGCGTGTCATGGGCTAACCTCGTCTTTGCTCATCTTTGTTAATTAACTCATTATACATTAATTGTGTTGAAAATTCCACTGAATTTATGTTAATATATAATGTACTCAGTTTGTCGAAAAACTATGCTGCAAAAGAAAGATAATAGAGCAGCAGGGGAGCTCGAGGGGGCAAAGGCCCCACTCGAAATTGGATTAATAGCCATCAAAAACGCCTGATTTATCAGGCTTTTTGACGAGCGTAGCGAGATTTTTCGTGAAAACCTGTTTTCACAAAAAATGTGGCGTTTTTGAAGCGTACAAAAAAGTCACAGACTTTTTTGATACGCTGTGTACTTTTATTGTTTGCAAGGGAAAAGAAAAATGGCATACGAAAGAAAAGAGATAAGCATTGAATCCATCCGCCGGCAGGAGGATATCTGCCGCGAGATATACGATAGCTTCGTTTCGCAGAAAAACCGGCCGCTTGCAATGGTCGATACCTACGGCTGCCAGCAGAACGAGGCCGACAGCGAGAAGCTGCGCGGCTACCTCGCCGAGATGGGCTACGGCTTCACGCAGGACGAGTTCGAGGCCGACGTCATCGTCGTGAACACCTGCGCCGTGCGCGAGCACGCGGAGATGCGCGTTCTCGGCAATGTCGGGCAGCTTAACCACAGCAAAAAGCAGCGCCCCGGCCAGATAATTGCCGTGTGCGGCTGCATGGTGCAGCAGGAGCACATGGTCGAGAAGATAAAGAAGTCCTACCCCGTGGTCGATCTCGTTTTCGGGCCGCACGAGCTGTGGCGCTTCCCGGAGCTGCTGCTGAAAACCATGACGGGCCACAAGCGCGTTTTCGCCGCCGAGAAAAGCGACGGCGCGGTCGCTGAGGGCATGCCCTTAAAGCGCGACAGCAGCGTTAAGGCCTGGCTTTCGATCATGTACGGCTGCAATAATTTCTGCACCTACTGCGTCGTTCCCTACGTCCGCGGCCGTGAAAGATCACGCCGCCCGGAGGATATCGTCGCCGAGGCGCGCGAGCTTGTCGAGTCCGGCTGCAAGGACATTACCCTGCTCGGGCAGAACGTCAACTCCTACGGCAAGGATCTCGGTCTGGGCGTCGATTTTGCAGACCTCATCCGCATGATAAACGATATTCCCGGCGAGTTTCTCATCCGCTTCATGACAAGCCACCCCAAGGACGCAACGGAGAAGCTGTTCAAAACGATGGCCGAGTGCGAAAAGTGCGCGCATCAGCTGCACCTGCCCGTGCAGTCGGGCAACGACCGCGTGCTCAAGGCCATGAACCGAAACTACACCGCCGAGAAATACCTCGCGCAGGTAAAGCTTGCGCGCAGATATATGCCCGACCTCGTCATAACCACCGATATCATCGTCGGCTTCCCCGGCGAGACGGACGAGGAGTTTGAGGACACGATAAAGCTCTGCGACGAGGTGCGGTACGACGCGATGTTCACCTTTATCTACTCAAAGCGCGTCGGCACCCCGGCGGCGAGCATGCCGGACGCGGCCACGCGCGAGGATAAGCAGCGCCGGTTCGACAGGCTGCTGGAGGCGGCAAACCGCGTTTCCGCCGAAAAGCACGCCGAGTATATCGGCAAAACCGTGCGCGTCCTCGTTGACGGCGAGACCGGCAAGGACGAGTATAACCTCTCATCGCGAACAAACGGCGGCCGCCTTGTGCATCTTGCAGGCGATAAGTCGCTGATAGGGCAGTTTATTGACGTAAAGATCACCTCGGGCAACACCTGGGCGCTGTACGGAAAGGTCGGAGAATAAAATGAAAAGTGAAAAGCTCAAAAGATTCCGCGTCACGCAGACGCTGCGCTTCCCCTCGAACATAATGAAAGGCTTTTTCTATGCCGGGCTTGTGCTGCTGCCGCTTGGCCTTATCGTCACGGTGCTGAGCTTTTTCATTCCGGCGCTTGAGGGCGTGCGCGGCATTGCCGTCATCGCCGCCGCGCTTTCGGTGATCTGGCTGTTTGCCGCGAAGTTCATTTCCGAGACTAACTTCGGCCTTGCAAACGTCTCGTTCACCGAGCAGGGCATCATCTTCCGCACCGGCGGCGCGGACAGCGTCGAGTATCGCCTGAACTGGGATGATGCGGTCTGCTGCGGCAGGATCAAAACGCGCTGGTCGTGGTGGTGCTATGTCTCCGACCACGAGCTGAGCGAGAAGGAGAAAAAGGAGTTCCCCGAGTTTGTCGAAAAGGGCGTTTTCTATTTCTCCGACGCCGACAACACCGTCGAAGAGCTGAAAAAATTCCTCCCTCCCCGGTTTTTAGAGGCGCTTTGACGCAGCTACGGATACGGTTATGTTAGCGCCCGGTGTCGAGGGTGCGTGCAAAACCGTGTGTGCCGCGCGTAACATAAGTGCGCTGCTGATTTTCTGCCGCACATTGTAGGGAACGGATTTATCCGTTCCGCGTGTCACGATTTCATCGGCACCGAAATCTATAGCCGTAGGGAACGGATTCATCCGTTCCGCGTGTCGCGGTTTAGTCGGAAAACTATGGGTGAATATAATGACTTCTGATCTTCCAAATCGAAAATTGCAGAGATTGGCTAATTACGATTATTCATCACCCAATTACTATTTCGTAACCCTATGTACAAGTCAAAAATGCAACATTTTTGGCTCAGTTAATAAGCTCAGCAAAATCGGGATCGTTGCTGAAAACGAGCTTTGCAACATAGAAAAGAATTTTGACAATGTAATTATCGATAAATATGTTGTGATGCCGAATCACGTTCATGCAATAATCGTTATTCAAAATTCCGAAAAAACGTATTCTCTGTCACAAATAATTGGCTGGTATAAAGCCGGCGTGGCAAGAAAGGTGCATAAAACTCACCCGGATATTAATGTTTGGCAAAAGTCGTTTTATGACCGAATAATCCGTGGCGACAGTGAATACGCGCAAATTTGCAAATATATCGACGAGAATAAAAACAAACTTTGTTGTCTAAGGAACGGCGATATTTAAAGGCCGTTTTTTAGAGGCGCATTTACGCTGCTGCCGATACGTATGTTGCGGTGTCCCGACCGGGAGCTGCCGACAAGACCGCAACATGCGGAACGGATAAATCCGTTCCCTACAGGGTGCAGGCGATATTTTGCACCAATATAGAACAAACTCCCGGGGCGCGAAACAGCACGATTTCCACCAATGTCTCGATACCGGGATACCGCAATAAATGTATCCGTAGGAGCAGTAATGCGCCGCTAAAAAAGCGGAACGGATAAATCCGTTTTTTCAGTAGCGCATTTACATTGTGTCGATGCGCTTGTTGCGTCAGCACGACCGGTGGGTGCAACCGAAACCGCAACAAAACGGAACGGGCAAGCCCGCTCCCTACAAGGTGCAGGCGATATTTTGCACCAATATAGAACAAATTTTCCGGGACGCGAAACGTAATGGTTTCCACCAATGTTCCGAACCGGGCACCAACATAAATGTATAGGAGAAGCGCTAAAGCGCTACTGAAAAAATGGCAGAGCTTACACCGATGAAAATGCAATATCAGCAGATCAAGTCGCAATACAGCGACTGTCTGCTGTTTTTCCGCCTCGGGGATTTTTACGAGATGTTCGACGAGGACGCGCGCGTTGCCTCGCGTGAGCTTGACCTTGCGCTGACCACGCGCGACAGGTCGGTCGCCGACCCCGAGCAGCGCACGCCTATGTGCGGCGTTCCGTATCACAGCAGCCAGACGTATATAGCGCGGCTGATCGCCAAGGGCTACAAGGTCGCCATCTGCGAGCAGATAGAGGACCCGGCGACGGCCAAGGGCCTTGTCAAGCGCGACGTTATAAGGATAATCACCCCCGGCACGGTGACGGACGCTTCGATGCTCGAGGAGGGCAAGAGCAACTACCTGGGCGCGGTGTACTACGAATCGGGCAAGTGCGCGGCGGCGTTCTGCGATATCTCGACGGGCGAGTTCTGCGTCGCGGCGTTCGAGGGCGATAACCTGAGCCATGTGCTCAACGAGCTTGGCCGTTTCGCGCCGCGCGAGCTTATCATGAACAAGGGCGCGGCCGAGACGAAAACTATCCCCGACTTTGCGCAGAAAAAGCTCGGCTGCATGCTCGAAATGGGCGGCGACGATTACGAATACATGTCCTGCGCTGCGCGCGTGTGCGAGCAGTTCGGCCTTTCCTCGATCGACGAGGCCGGGCTTGGCGACGCACCGGCGGCAGTGTCGGCTGCCGGCGCGCTTTTGCGGTATATCAGCGAAACGCAGAAAACCGACATGGCGCACATCCGCCGCATCGACCTGTTCACCGGCGGAAGATACATGGAGCTTGACTGGGCGACGCGCCGCTCGCTGGAGCTGACGGAATCGCTGCGCACGGGCGAAAAGCGCGGCTCGCTCCTGTGGGTGCTGGACAAGACGAAAACGCCGATGGGCGGACGCGAGCTGCGCGCGTGGATCGAGCGGCCGCTTCTTAGCCCCATCGCCATAAAGCGCAGGCTCAGCGCCGTGGACGAGCTTTTCAAGGACAACGTCGCGCGCGGCGAGCTTATCGACACTCTGCGCGGCATGGGCGACATGCAGCGGCTTATCGGCCGCATAGTTTACGGAACGGCAAACGGCCGCGACCTCATCGTTCTGCGTGACTGCGCGGCGGCGCTGCCGAGGATAGCTGAGCTTTTAAAGCCCTTCAAAAGCGCGCTTCTGCGCTCGATATCCGAGCTTGACACGCTTGAGGAGATACACATGCGCATAAGCTGGGCGATCTGCGACGATCCCCCGTTTTCCGTGCGCGAAGGCGGCATACTCAAGCCCGGCTACTCCGACCAGGTCGATCACCTGCGCAACATCCGCGATAACGGCGCGCAGGCAGTCGCGGAGCTTGAGGCCAAGGAGCGCATCCGCACCGGCATCAAAAAGCTCAAGATCGGCTACAACAAGGTGTTCGGCTACTACATCGACGTGCCGAAATCCGCAGGCGATGTCAAGATCCCCGATAACTACATACGCAAGCAGACGCTTGTTTCAAACGAGCGCTACTTCACCCCGGAGCTGAAGGAGCTTGAAACGACGCTCCTGACCGCTTCGGACAAGATAAAGCAGCTGGAATACGACTTTTTCATGGACCTGTGCAGCACGATAGCCGAGCAGGTCGCGAAGGTCCAGGCAACCGCCGAGGCGATAGCGCAGCTTGACGTTCTGTGCGCCTTTGCCGAGGTCGCCGTGCGCAACGACTACTGCATGCCGGAGGTGGACGCCTCGGGCGAGCTTATCATCCGCGAGGGGCGGCACCCCGTCGTTGAGCAGACGCTCAGCGACATTGCCTTTGTTCCGAACGACACGCAGCTAAACTGCGAGGGTAACCGCGTCGCCATCGTCACCGGGCCGAACATGGCCGGCAAGAGCACCTACATGCGCCAGACCGCGCTCATAACGCTCATGGCGCAGATAGGCTCCTTTGTTCCGGCAAAAAGCGCCGTCATCGGCGTCGTTGACCGCGTGTTCACGCGCATCGGCGCGTCGGACGATCTCGCGTCGGGCCAATCGACCTTCATGCTCGAGATGAGCGAGGTCGCGAATATCCTCAGCCACGCGACGGGGCAAAGCCTGCTGATCCTCGACGAGATCGGCCGCGGCACCTCGACCTACGACGGCATGGCGATAGCGCGCGCGGTGCTGGAATACTGTGCGGACAGGAAAAAGCTCGGCGCAAAGACGATGTTCGCAACGCATTATCACGAGCTGGCCGCGCTCGAGGGCAGCGTCGAGGGCGTGCACAACTATTCGATAAGCGCGAAAAAGCAGGGCGACAGCCTTGTTTTCCTGCGCAAGATCGTGCCCGGCGCTGCCGACGACAGCTACGGCATCGAGGTCGCAAAGCTCGCCGGAGTTCCGGACAAGGTCGTTTCCAAGGCCAAGACCTATCTCCGGCAGTTCGAGGCCGATGCCGCGTCGCCCAAGGCGAAAAAGCCGGAAAAGGACGATCAGATAAGCCTTGTTGACGCAGGCACCGACGAGGTCGGGCGCATTCTGCGCGGCACGGACATAAATTCACTCACACCGCTCGAGGCGCTGAATCTGCTCAGCGAGCTTCAGCAGAAAGCGAGGGGCTGATGCGCGACAGTCTGAAAAAATCCGAGTTTTGGAGCGCGATGATACTTTTGGTGCTCCACATGGCGGTGTTCCCGATCGCGCTGAGCCTGCTGATGGCGGCAAAGCCCGACCTTCTGAGCGCTTCGCAGATGAATTTTATCTACTATGCGCTGAGCCTGCTGCTTGTCGCGCTGTTTTTGGGCAAGTTCCTGCGCCGCAGCTTCGACGGGCTTGTTGACGCGCCGGGCAGGTGCCTGACAAGCTTCGCGCTCGGCTGGGTAGCGTATATCGCGCTCGGCATGATAGCGACGTATGCGCTCAAGGAGCTGAACATAGACACCGACAACCTCAACGAGCAGACCATAAGCACCATGCTCAGCTCCGACCGCGGCATCATCATCGCAATGACAGTTTTCCTCGCGCCCATCGTCGAGGAGAGCATCTTCCGCGGCGGAATTTTCTGCGGTCTGCATCAAAAAAGCCGCGTCGCGGCCTACGCCGCATCGATCGTGATCTTCTGCCTATACCACGTCTGGCAGTACGCCGTGCTGCTGTGGGACGCAAGCTATCTGCTGCTTGCGATACAGTATATCCCGGCGGCAATAGTGCTGTGCAGGATCTACGAGCGCTCCGGCTCGATCTGGACGAGCATATTCTTCCACATGTCGGTCAACGCGATCGCCGTGTTCTCCGCCGGCAGCGCCGCTGTCGGACTTCTACACTGATCTGAGAGGTGCCAATGAAAATAAGCACGAAAAAAATCGCGATAAGCGCAATGCTCATCGCCTTCGACGTAATATTCACGCGCGTACTTGCTCTTAACATGCCGCTGACGAAGATCGGCCTCGGCTTTGCCGCGGTGATGGTCTGCGGCATGCTCTACGGCCCCGGCTGGGCGGCGGTCTGCGCCGGGCTGGGCGACCTTGTCGGCTCGCTTCTGTTCCCGACGGGAGCGTATTTCCCCGGCTTCACCGTCACGGCCGCCATCGGCGGCGCGATCCTCGGCGCTGCGCTTTATAACAGGCGCCTGAAGCTCTCCGGCTGCATCCTCACCGCGTTTGTAAACGGCCTTGTCGTTTCGCTCATCCTCAACACGACGATGATCTCGCTCGTGTTCGGCCCGCCGCTCGGCCCCCTGTTTTTGACGCGCCTCGGGCAGTTCGGCATCATGCTGTGCGTGCAGACGCTCGTCCTGTTTTTCCTCGAGCGCTCCGACACGCTGTACAATAAAATAATCTCCCTCAGAGACTGAATTTTTAGTGGCGCTTTGGAGCACCTACGGATACGCTTATCTCTGGTGGCCCGGTTCGAGAGTGCGTGCAAAACCATGGCTGCCTCGCTTTTTCAGAGGCGCTTTGACGCAGCTTCGACACCGGGATACCGCAACAACCGTATCCGTAGCGGCCCCAATTCGCCACTAAAAATAAAACCGGGACGGTGGATACCGTTCCGGTTTTTTTGAATGCTTATTATCAGAGCTGCTTCTGAGCGTTGATCTTGACGCCGGGGCCCATGGTGGAAGCGGTGACGCAGGACTTGATGTACTGGCCCTTTGCCGCTGCGGGCTTTGCCTTGATGATAGCGCCGATGAGAGCTGCGTAGTTCTCGTACAGCTTATCTGCACCGAAGGAGACCTTGCCGATGGGGCAGTGGATGATGTTGGTCTTATCCAGACGGTACTCGACCTTACCGGCCTTGGACTCTTTGATAGCCTGAGCGATGTTGGGGGTGACGGTGCCTGCCTTGGGGGAGGGCATCAGTCCCTTAGGACCGAGGACCTTACCGAGACGACCGACGGTGCCCATCATGTCGGGGCTTGCGATAACGGTGTCGAACTCGAACCAGTTCTCCTTCTGGATCTTCTCAACGAGATCCATGCCGCCGGCGTAGTCTGCGCCTGCTGCCAGAGCCTCTTCCTTACGCTCGTCCTTGCAGAAAACGAGGACGCGGACGGTCTTGCCGGTGCCGTTGGGAAGGACGATAGCGCCGCGGACCTGCTGGTCTGCGTGACGGCCGTCAACGCCGAGCTTGACGTGCAGCTCGACGGTCTCGTCGAACTTTGCCTTGCTTGCCTTTATTACCAGGCCGAATGCCTCCATGGGATCATAGAGGGCCTGCTTATCTATGAGCTTTGCGCTCTCTTTATAATTTTTACCTCTAAACAATTTCGTTTCCTCCTAAAAATGTGGTTGAGTCGGAATAAATCCTCCCACTTTTGCCTTTCCTCAGTCGCCGACCAGGACGCCCATGGAACGGCAGGTGCCTGCGATCATGCTCATTGCAGACTCAATGTCGGTGCAGTTGAGGTCAGGCATCTTCTGCTCTGCGATCTTGCGGAGATCTTCCTTGCTGATGGTCGCGACCTTGTCCCTCTGGGGAACGCCGGAAGCGGTCTCGATGCCGCAGGCCTTCTTTATCAGCAGTGCTGCCGGGGGAGTCTTGGTGATAAAGGTGAAGCTGCGGTCGGAGTAAACGGTGATAACGACAGGGATCATCATGCCCATGTCGCCCTTAGTGCGCTCGTTAAAATCCTTGGTGAACTGGCCGATGTTGACGCCGTACTGACCAAGTGCAGGGCCTACAGGGGGAGCCGGAGTCGCCTTTCCTGCGGGAACCTGGAATCTGACATATCCAACTATTTTCTGTGCCATAATTCAGCACCTCTTTCTTATTATTCTTTGATTTCCTCGACCTGATCAAGCTCAAGATCGACGGGGGTCTCTCTGCCGAACATCGAAACGACGACGCGGACTCTGTCCTTATCGGGCTCAAGCTCCTCAACCGTGCCGAGGAAGCCTGCGAGGGGACCGTCGGTGACCTTGACGGTGTCGCCGATCTGATAGCCCGTGACGATCTCGTGACGCTCGACGCCGAGATCATATATTTCCTGCTCCGTGAGGGGGACGGCCTTGCCGCCTGCGCCGACGAAGCCGGTTGCGCCGCGGACGTTGTGGATAAGATGCCAGCTATCATCGGTCAGCACCATCTTGCACAGAACATAGCCCGGGAACACCTTGCGCTCGACGGTCTTTTCGCCGCTGTCGGTGATCTCGGTCACGGTCTCCATGGGGATGTTGACCTCCTGGATCAGATCCTGCATCCTGCGGTTCTCGGCAGCCTTCATGATCGCTGCCGCAACTGCGTTTTCATAACCGGAATAGGTATGGATCACATACCATCTTGCGTCCTCTGCCATGGCCACTAACCCGCCAGCTCGAAGATGACGTTAACGACCAGACCTGCCAGCTCGTCAAATCCCCAAAGGACGACGGCGGCAAGCGCCATAACAAAAAGTGCGACACCGGTGTTGGTCGCAAGCTGCTTCGGGGTCGGCCATACGACCTTCTTCAGCTCGCTTTTAAGCTCGCGGAACCATTTTCCGATGCGCTGGAAAAAACCAAGTTTCTTCTCTTCTTTCTTGACGGCGTTGGTGTTCTTGACAGGAGTAGCTTTTTTCTTCTCTTCAGCCATTTTTTACACTCATCCTTTCAGAAAGTTACTTGGTTTCGACGTGCTTGGTGTGCTTTCTGCAGAAAGGGCAATACTTGCTTCTCTCAAGCTTTTCGGAAGTATTCTTCTTGTTCTTGACAGTGTTGTAGTTCCTCTGCTTGCACTCATCACATCTAAGTGTGATCTTGACTCTGTTGTCAGCCATACTTTTCGGCACCTCCTATTTTATTTATCCGCGTTACGGTGCGGACATTTGCCTCCCTGTATGGGAACCCGGATCCCTGCCCCGCGCCCAAATAAGCGCACGAAAAAAGACCTCTCGTCCGACAGGTAATCATTAATATACCATATACCCCCTCATTCGTCAAGGCTTTTTAGTGGCGATTTGAGGCTGCTACGGATACGGTTATCTCTGGTGGCCCGGTGTCGAAGTTACCGACGAAACCGGGAAACTGCCGCGCTACGCAAGGTTGTGCTATATTTGTGCAAAATTTAGGTTGCACCACATTGGCTCACCTGTCAAGGGGAGCAGGCTGCTTCGCTGCCGAGGGGTTGAATTAAAACCTATTAACTATCAGCTATCAGCTCTCCGCTGCGGCCGCAGCCGCTCGTAGGGAACGGATTTATCCGTTCCGCTTGCCATGGTCTTGTCGGCACTTTCCGGTCGGGCTGACGCAAAAACCGTATCGGTATCAGTGCTGACGCGCCTCTAAAATGCCTTCCCCTGCGTAGCTTGAGGGGAAGGTGTCACCTTGGTGACGGATGAGGTGTTATTTTAATCATTTGCCGTCAGGCAAAAACATTATTAAAATCGGGCGAGCAATGCTCGTTTTTTTAGAGGCGATTTTACATTCTACGGATACAGTGATTGCGGTTGCCCGACCGGAAACAACTGAACAAACCATAGCGTTTCGCGCCCTGTTAGTACGGCGCTGAATTTTGCGCCGCACCACATTGGCTCACCTGTCAAGGGGAGCAGGCTGCTTCGCTGCCGAGGGGTTGAATTAAATCCGTGCGCTTTAGCACACACAATGGCTAACTGCTATTAGCTATCAGCTCTCCGCTGCGAAGCCGCCCGGTTTCCACCAATGTCCCGAACCGGGTAACCGCAATAACCGTATCCGTAGGTGCAGTAATTCGCCTCTAAAAATATTGAATTGTGGAGAGAATGTGATATAATAAGATATTATAATTTGCCCTTGGAGGCAAGGGCAGCCGTAAGGTAAACGGAGGTTTTGAACATGGGTAAAAAACAATTCAAAGCTGAGAGCAAGCGTCTGCTTGACCTCATGATCAACTCGATCTACACCAACAAGGAGATATTCCTCAGAGAGATCATCTCCAACGCATCCGATGCGATAGACAAGCTCTGCTACATCTCGCTGACGGATGACAAGGTCGGCCTTGAAAGGTCCGATTACCGCATCCGCATCACCGTTGACAAGGACGCGCGCACGATCACGGTGTCCGACAACGGCATCGGCATGAGCCAGGACGAGGCCGAGAAGAACCTCGGCGTCATCGCAAAGAGCGGATCTTATAATTTCAAAAACGACATGAGCGCCGAAGAGGCGGAGAAAGACGATATATCCATCATCGGCCAGTTCGGCGTCGGCTTCTATTCCGCGTTCATGGTTTCCGACAAGGTCACCGTCATCACGAAGAAGTACGGCGAGGAAAAGGGCGTCAAGTGGGAAAGCACGGGCGCCGACGGCTACACCGTCACCGAGTGCGACAAGTTCAAACCCGGCACGGACGTCATCATGCACATAAAAGAGGACACCGACGAGGAGGTCTACGGCTCGTACCTTGAGATATGGAAGCTCAAGGCGCTGGTCAAGAAGTATTCCGACTATGTCCGCTGGCCGATCGTCATGGACATCACCCACCAGGAGCAGCAGCCCACCGGCGAGGAGGATAAGGACGGCAAGCCCATCATGCACACCGTCAACGTCACCGCTCCCGAAACGGTCAACTCCATGGTGCCTATCTGGCAGCGCGCAAAGACCGAGGTCACCGATGACGAGTGCGTCGCGTGGTACAAGGAAACGAACCGCGACCAGACCGACCCGGCAGCGGTGCTGCGCATAAACGCCGAGGGCGTTGTGTCCTACAAGGCGCTGCTGTTCATCCCCGGCAAGGATATCGACAACGGCATTTCCGGCGCGACGAAGAAGGGCGTCAAGCTCTACTGCAACGGCGTGCTTATCATGGAGGACTGCGACAAGCTGCTGCACGACTATTTCGAGTTCGCGCGCGGCGTCGTCGATTCGCCCGACCTGAGCCTGAACATCTCGCGCGAGATATTGCAGCACAACCGCCAGCTCAAGGTCATCGGCCAGAACCTTGAAAAGAAGATCAAGGCCGAGCTTGAAAAGATGATGCGCGACGATCGCCCGAAGTACGAGACGTTCTGGAAAAACTTCGGCATCCACATCAAGTGCGGCGTCTGCGACGAGTACGGCCGCTTCACCGATTTTCTCAAGGATCTGCTGATATTCTACACCTCCGAGGACTCGATGCGCTCGCTCAAGGAATACGTTGACGCAATGCCCGAGAGCCAGAAGGCCATCTACTACGCCTCGGCCGACACCGTAAAGCACGCAATGGCTCTGCCGCAGTGCGAGGAGGTCCGCTCGCGCGGCTATGAGATACTCTATCTCGACCACCCAATCGACGAGACCGTGCTCCAGCAGCTTCGCATGTACGAGGGCAAGGGCTTTGTCAACATTCTCACCGAGGATCTCGGCTTCCAGACCGACGAGGAGAAGAAGGCGGCCGAGGAGAAGGTCGTCGAGAACAAGGAGCTGCTCGACTTCATCCGCGACAGCATCGGCGATGAGAAGCTCAAGCAGGTAACGCTTTCGAGCAAGCTCGTTTCGTCGGCATGCTGCCTGACCTCGACCGGCGGCTTCACGCTCGAGATGGAAAAATACTTCCGCAACGGCCCGAGCGAGGAGATGCGCAAGCTGCGCGCCGACCGTGTGCTCGAGCTTAACGGCAAGCACGCCGCCTGCCTTGCCATAAAGAAGGCTTACGACGACGGCGATAAGGACAAGGCCGCCGCCCTGTCGAAGATACTGTACGCACAGTCCGAGCTGATTGCCGGCGTCGAGATCGAAGACCCCACCGCCTACGCCGACCTCGTTTGCAGTCTTTTTTAGTGGCGAATTGACGCAGTCACGGATACGGTGATTGCCGGTAGCCCGGTTCGGAACATTGGTGGAAACCGTGGTTGCCACGCGCTTTTTTTAGAGGCGCATCGGGCAGCAACTAATACGGTTGGCTCCGGTAGCCCGGTTCGGGCATTGGAATAAACCATAACTGCTACGCAACCCGGTAGTTCGGTATTGGATTTTAGGACGTACCCCATTGGCTTCCCTTGACAGGAGAGCCAATGGAGTGAGGCAAAAAACTAAACACTGCACTAACATAGTGCGAGGCAACTACGGTTTCCACCAATGTTCCGAACCGGGACACTGCAAAAAACAAAAGTCGGAGTCGGTTCGCCTCTAAAAAAGCGAAACGATACGGTTTCTGCCAATGTTCCGAACCGGGACACTGCAAAAAAAAACAAAAAGCCGGAATCGGTTCGCCTCTAAAAAAGCGAAACGATACGGTTTCCACCAATGTTTCGATACCGGGACACTGCAATAGACGTATCCGTAGGAGCAGTAATTCGCCTCTGAAAAAACGTATAGGAGAAGCGCTAAAGCGCCTCTAAAAAGATGAGAGATAGACTTGGAATTTACATTCACATACCGTTTTGCGTTTCAAAATGCAGCTACTGCGATTTCTACTCGATCGCCGGCGGCAAGCAGCGCATGCCCGACTATCAGTCGGCGCTGCTGTCGCACATAAGCGAGTCGGCCGAAGCGATAGAGAGCTACGAGATCGACAGCATCTACATCGGCGGCGGAACGCCGAGCTGCTACGGCGCAAAGCGCATCGTCGAGATCCTCGACGAGCTCAAGCGCATCGGCAACGTGCGCCTCGACTCGGAGATAACGGTCGAGGTAAACCCCGACACGACGAAGCTCGAGGAGCTGAAGCTCCTGCGCGCGGAGGGCGTGAACCGCCTGTCGATCGGCGTGCAGTCGGCAAACAACGACATATTGAAGATCATCGGCCGTCGGCACAACTTCCGCCAGGCGGAGATAGCCGTTGACACGGCGCGCGAGGCCGGGTTCGAGAACGTGAGCCTTGACCTGATATACGGCCTGCCGAGCCAGACGCGCGGCGACTGGGCCGACACGCTCTCGCGAGCGCTTGAGCTGCACCCGGAGCACCTTTCGTGCTACGGCCTGAAGCTTGAGGAGGGAACGCCGATGTATCGCAGCTACCTCGGCTCGCCGCTCATCCCGGACGAGGACGAGCAGGCCGACATGTACCTGTACACGGTCGATACGCTGGCACACTACGGCCTGAAGCAGTACGAGATATCGAACTTCGCCATACCCGGCTACGAATCGCGGCATAATTTGAAGTATTGGCAGCTGGGCGACTACATGGGCTTCGGCCCGGGCGCGCACTCGTGCGCAGGCGGCGTGAGATACAGCTATGTGCGCGATCTTGACAGGTATGTTTCCGCCGTTGTGGGCGACAGCATGATAATCGACGAGTACGAGCAGATAGTTCCCATCCAGAAGGCCACGGAATATCTCATGCTCGGCATGCGCACGACCCACGGTATATCCGAAAAGGAATACCACAGGATATACCGCAGCGACTGGGAGCCGATAGAGGAGACCTTCGAGCTGTTCGAGCGCAAGGGCTGGGCAGAGAAAAGCGGCGAGCGCTGGCACCTCACCCCGGCAGGCTTTTTGATCTCGAACGTGCTCATAAACGCCGTTCTGGAGGCGCAGACCGGCGCAAAGGTCGAGAACAATCCGTGGATGCGCGACGCGTTCCGCCAGGAAAAGAAGCAGGAGCTTCCGCAGGGCGAGTACGAGCGCTTCACCTCGGTGTATAAGGATAAGCTGAACTGATAAAAGGAGGGACGGCATGGCAAGAGGCAAGCATGAAGCTTCAAAAAAGTCTGAAAAGACCAAACCCGAGAAAAAGCCGAAACGCTCGGGCGGCGCGAAAAAAGCCGTCCTGATAATCGTGATCGTCTGCGCCTTCTTAGCAGCGGCCGCCCTAGGCGGAGGATACCTCGTCGGGCATTCGGATAAGATCCACCCCGGCATGACCCTCGGCGGAGTGAGCATCGGCGACATGACGGCAGGCGACGCGGCCGCCGCGCTTGAAAAAGCCGGCTGCGACTTTGCCGGCGGCAGCGTCAAAGTAACGCTCCCGGGCGATTTTGAGTTTGCCGTGTCGGCCGAGCAGGCCGGGATGGCGATGAGCTGCGAGCAGGCCGCGCAGGCGGCGTTTGACTACGGCCACTCGGGAAATGCTTTCGGCGACCTTGTGTGCTATTTTAAGAGCATCACAGGCGGCGTGAGCGACGCCGAGATCCTCGCGTCGGCGAGTGCCGACGGCGTTCGCGCGGCGGTGGATAAGGCGCTTAATGACTATAACGAGCACATGGGCAAGGGCTACGAGGTCGATGAGGAAAACCAGACCCTGAAAATGATAAAGGGCCTGTCAACGAAGGATATCGACGCCGATAAGCTCTGCGAGAGCATCGTGAAGGCGTTTTCCGACGGAAGCGGCGCCGTTAAATACGAGGCCGGCGGCGAAAATGCCGAAGCGCCGGATTTTGACAAGCTGCACGAGGAGATATGCGCCGAGGCGCTCGACGCAAAATACGACCCCGAAACGCAGAAGGCTACCGAGAGCCGCGTCGGCATTGAGTTTGACGCGAAAAAGGCTCGGGAGCTTTGGGATAAGGCCGAAAACGGCGCAACGGTGAAGATACCGCTTGCCGTGACGCAGCCGAAATATACTCAGGAGCAGCTTGATAAGATGCTCTTTGCCGACAAGCTCGGCTCGCAGACGACGGGCTATGCCTCGAGCAACGCAAACCGCGCAACGAACGTTGAGCTTTCGGCCAAAAAGATAAACGGATATATCCTCAATCCGGGCGAAACGTTTTCGTACAACACCGTTGTCGGCAAGCGCACGGCCGAGGCAGGCTTCAAGTCTGCCGGAGCATACGCCGGCGGCAAGGTGGTGCAGGAGATAGGCGGCGGCATATGCCAGACCTCATCGACGCTCTACTGCGCGGCGCTGTACGCAAATCTCGAGATCGTCGCGCGCGACGAGCACGGATTTGCCGTTTCCTATGTCCCCTGGGGCATGGACGCAACGGTCAGCTGGGGCGGCCCGGAGTTCAAATTCAAAAACAACCGCGAATTTCCCATAAAGATCGTGACCAAATGCGAAAACCGCCAGCTCACGATAGAAATTTGGGGCACCGACACCGACGGAAGCTATGTTAAGATGGACTATTCGGCGTGGACGGTGTATGATACAACGTATCCGAGCGTTGCGATAGGCACAAAGGCCGTGACCTACCGCTGCGTTTACGATAAAGACGGCAACCTGATAAGCCGAAACAAAGAGGCAAACAGCTACTACCACTATCACCCCGAGAATATACAGTGGCCGACACCGTCGCAAACCCCGGCCCCGGCCGAAAGTCCGGCGCCGTCAGAAACAGCAAGCGCTGATCCTTAAACGAATGGAGAAACACACAATGGAAAAGGGAAAGTTTTATATCACAACACCGATCTACTACCCCTCGGATAAGCTGCACATAGGCCACACCTACTGCACCGTGGCGACCGACGCCATCGCGCGCTATAAGAGGATGTGCGGCTACGACGTCATGTTTCTGACCGGCACCGACGAGCACGGCCAGAAGATAGAGGAAAAGGCAAAGGCCGCCGGCCTTACGCCCAAGGAATTTGTTGATAAGATCGTCGAGGGCCCCGGCGGCATCACCGACCTGTGGAAGCTCATGAACATATCCAACGACCGCTTCATCCGCACGACCGACGACTATCACGTTCAGGCCGTCCAGCGCATCTTCAAGAAGATGTACGACAAGGGCGATATCTACAAGGGCGCGTATAAGGGCATGTACTGCACGCCCTGCGAAAGCTTCTGGACCGAGAGCCAGCTCAAGGACGGCAAGTGCCCCGACTGCGGCCGCGAGGTCCACTACGCCGAGGAGGAGGCCTACTTCTTCCGCCTGAGCAAATACGCAAAGCCCGTGCAGGAGCTGCTCGAAAGCGGCACCTTCCTTGAGCCTGCCTCGCGCGTAAACGAGATGATAAACAACTTCATCAAGCCCGGCCTCGAGGATCTGTGCGTTTCGCGCACGAGCTTCACCTGGGGCATCCCTGTCGATTTTGACCCCGGCCACGTCGTGTACGTCTGGGTCGATGCCCTGTTTAACTACACCTCCGCGCTCGGCTTCTTAAACGATAAATACGACGATTACGACAAGTTCTGGCCGGCCGACGTTCACATCGTCGGCAAGGAGATCGTCCGCTTCCACTCGATCATATGGCCTGCAATGCTCATGAGCATGGAAATGCCCCTGCCCAAGAAGGTCTACGGCCACGGCTGGCTGGTCATCGACGGCGGCAAGATGAGCAAGTCAAAGGGCAACGTCGTTGACCCGTACAAGCTTGCCGACATGTTCGGCGTTGACGCGCTCAGATTCTTCCTTCTGCGCACCTTCCCCTTCGGCTCGGACGGCAACTTCTCCAACGAGCTGCTCATCTCCACCATAAACACCGACCTTGCAAACGATTTGGGCAACCTCGTTTCGCGCACGACCGCAATGGTCGAAAAGTACTTCGGCGGCACCCTGCCCGCCGAGCGCGAGGCCGACTCCCTTGACGATGAGCTTAAAGAGCTTGCGCGCACGAGCCGCGATAAGTACGAGCAGCAGATGGACAAGCTCCAGCTCCACCTCGCGCTCGAGGAGGTATTCAAGCTCATCCAGCGCGCAAACAAATACATCGACGAAACAGCGCCCTGGCAGCTTGCCAAGGACGAGAGCAAGAAGGCTCGCCTCGCAAGCGTTCTGTATAACCTGCTCGAGTGCCTGCGCATAAGCCTCATCATGCTCAAGCCCTTCATTCCCGAAAGCTGCGACAAGGCGTTTGCGCAGATCGGCGCATGCGAGAAGTGCTCAAGCTGGGACAGCGCCGCCGTTTTCGGCACCCTGCCGGCAGACGTTACCGTCCACAAGGGCGAAACTCTCTTCCCCCGTCTGGATATAGAAAAGGCTCTTGCCGAGCTTGAGAAGATGAACGCTCCGGCCGCGCCGCAGTTTGACCCCATCGAGCCGGAAGTCACCATCGACGATTTTTCAAAGTGCGATATGCGCGTGTGCAAGGTTCTCTCCTGCGAGGCCGTGAAAAAGAGCAAGAAGCTTTTGAAGTTCAAGCTCGATGACGGCACCGGCACTCCGCGCCAGATCCTCTCCGGCATCCACGAGTTCTACGAGCCGGATCAGCTCGTCGGCAAGACCGTCGTTGCGATCCTCAACCTGCCCAACCGCAAGATGATGGGCGAGGACTCCTGCGGCATGCTCATCTCCGCCGTGCACGAGCACGACGGCAAGGAGGAACTGCACCTGCTGATGCTCGACGACAACATTCCTGCCGGCTTCCGCCTGTGCTGAAAGGAGAATTGCATTGAACCTTAATCTTAACGTCATAAAGTTTTTGCAGCAGTACGACAGCGACCCCGAGCTGCGCGCAAAGGTCGAGCAGGCCGAGATGATGTATCCCGGCTCGCTGGAGATACGCGAATCGGTCGTCGAGGATGTGCTGATCCCCATCGCCGAGGAGATGGGTCTGGGCTTCACGCTCATGGATCTGTATAATTACGAGCGCCAGCTCAAGCGCGAGCGCAGCCGCGATGTTGCACTCACCGAGGAAGAGCTCAAGGCTGCCGACGAGGAGTATCACTACTGGCTCGTCGATAAGGGCTGGGAAAACGACGAATCCTGCTTCAAGCAGGGCGAGCAAAAAGGCATAGACTGAGTTAGGTAACGAGAGCCGAACCGTCATCGGTTCGACTCAGTCTGTCGATGCGCAAAAAAACAGACGGTCAAAAAGACCGTCTGTTTTCTTTGGTGCTCCAGCGGGGATTCGAACCCCGGCTTTTAGCGCGCTGCGCGCTAAAAGCTTTGATTTGAATCGGCTATCGGCTCGCCGCCGGAAGCGGCAACCGCCGAGCGCCGCGATCTTGTCCGGGGTTCTCGTGCAAAAATCGGCAAAAAAACAGACGGTCAAAAGACCGTCTGTTTTCCTGGTGCTCCAGCGGGGATTCGAACCCCGGACACCCTGCTTAAAAGGCAGGTGCTCTGCCTACTGAGCTACTGGGGCATGTCTGGCTGGGATGGCGGGACTCGAACCCACTATATCAGAGTCAAAGTCTGAGGTGTTACCATTACACTACATCCCACCATCTATATCTATTCTATTGTACACAGAGACCGGGCTTTTGTCCGGCCTCTGTGACTTGTGGGGTGGGTAAAGGGACTCGAACCCTCGACACCCGGAACCACAATCCGGTGCTCTAACCAACTGAGCTACACCCACCATATTTTTATTTTGGCACGCCAAGAGGGATTCGAACCCCCGACCTACTGCTTAGAAGGCAGTTGCTCTATCCTGCTGAGCTATTGGCGCATGTTTCCGCTTTTTTGGAGCGGGCGATGGGAATCGAACCCACGTATCCAGCTTGGAAGGCTGGTGTTCTACCATTGAACTACGCCCGCATGGCCGTCCCCATTGATATTATTGATATTCAGCTTAAAGATAATAACAACATTTTTGCGAATTGTCAATATTTTTGCGGCAAAAACTTTTGAAAGTCAAAAAAATATTTAGTGTTGCTATTTTCGGCGCTTTTCTGTATAATGCTTCTGTTATATATATTGTATGCAGTGTTACATTTCACCGGAGGTTTGCAATGATCGAATTAACAATGCAGGTAAGCGAATTTGACTACACCGAAACGCTTGACACCTTCCTGCCCGACTTGATAAAAATTCTGTCCGAAAGCGAAGGCGTGAATCCGCTGATCCGCAAGTGCGTCGGCGCGTCGCCCGAGTTTTCCAAGAAGATCGTTAAGGGCATCCTCGCCGCGATGAGCCCCAAGCAGAAGGAAGCGCTCACGGTCAAGTTTTTGAACGTCTACGCGTCCAAGCTCGTCGCTCAGGTAAATGAGGTCGCCGCAAAGAACGGCATCGTCATCACCCTCGACAACGCAAGGGCAACGATTAAGTGATCCGCAAAAGGTGCAGCTGTTCGGCTGCACTTTTTCATTTGCGGGAATCTTAATGAAATTCAGCTCCGCATCAAACCGATGCGGAGCTGAATTTATTCGCCGCACTCCATTGGCTCTCGGCTGCGGCAAAGCCGCACGGTTTTGCCGGTAACTTCGACACCGGGCCACCGCAATAAGCGTATTGGCACAGACCAAATGCGTAACTAAATCCGTGCGCTTGCGCACACAATGGCTATCAGCTATCGGCTAACAGCTCTCGGCTGCGGCAAGGCCGCACGGTTTTGCCGGTAACTTCGACACCGGGCCACCGCAATATGCGTATCCGTAGGTGCATTAAAGCGCCTCTAAAAAAACACTTGATTTTTTGTGTTGGATTAGGTAGAATATCATAGCACAATGTAAGGAGTGACCGCGATGGCAAAGCTCGTTTCAAAGATAGTCGAGATATGGCATGACCGCAAACGCATACTCGGCATGCCGATAAGCTTCACGCGCTATGCACTGAGCGAGGACAGACTGTTCCTGCGCCGCGGCTTACTGAACGTCAGGCATGACGAGATCGTGCTGTACCGTGTGCGCGATCTGCGCGTTTCGGTGTCGCTGTGGCAGCGCATTTTCGGCGTCGGCTCGGTGACGGTGGTCTCGACGGATAAGAGCATCCCGGAGCTGACGCTAAAGAACATCCGCCAGCCGAACGAGGTCAAGGAGCTCATCCATGAGCACGTTGAGAAAATGAAGATCGAGCGCCGCATGCGCATCGGCGAGATGAGCATGGACATGGACGACGATTCGATAGATCTCGAGGATATTAATTAAACGCAATCGGCCATGCGCCGCTTGTTATATATGGATAGGTATCGAAGTGGTCATAACGGCCCTGACTCGAAATGCGCGTTGGCTCTGGCCGTTTTCTCCGCTGAAAACCCTTGATTTATAAGGGTTTTCGCCGGATTGAATTTCAAAATTTCATATTGTTCTTGCGTGTTTTTCTTGCATTTTCTCAGCGCACGGAAAACAGTTGAGATATACGGAGGGCTATCGAAGAGGTCATAACGAGAACGACTCGAAAACGAATGCCCTTTTTGGAAGCTCACCTCTGAAAAACCTTGATTTTATGGGGCTTTTCAGCTATCATTGAAAAGTAAATATCCCTTAGTTCTCTCCATCAGTTCTCTCCTTTTTCCGAGGTTTTTTTGAGGGCTGATGTGAAGATAAATACACGGAGTGGTATCGAAGTGGTCATAACGGGACTGACTCGAAATCAGTTGTACCTTCGGGTACCGTGGGTTCGAATCCCACCCACTCCGCCAGAAAACTCAGTCTGCAAGCGGTTTTTGCCGTTTGCAGGCTTTTTCTTTTTACTGCACCTTTGGGATTTTTCCGTGAGTTCTCTCCTGAAAATCGATAGTTCTCTCCTAAATTTTCTGAGATTTGAACTCTGGATATGTAGTTGGCGTATCCTTAGTAAAGCGATACGCCGCAGAAGCTATGAAATAACCTCTAATGCACCACTCAGACCGTTTACCATTGCGTCAGCCGATGACAGCTTGGAATTGTAATCCAAATGGGCATATACATTTGCCGTAGTTGAAAAATCGCTGTGTCCGAGCCATTCCTGTATCTGCTTCATAGGAACACCGTTTGCAAGAAGCAGTGAAGCACAACTATGGCGCAGGTCGTGGAAACGAATGTGGCGCAAATTGTTCTTTTCAAGCAGCTTTGGAAATGATGCTGTGAGATAGTGCGGAGAAATCAATGTCCCCATCTCATCTACGCAGATATACTCCAAATACTTTTTGTTGTAGCATCGTCCGCATACTCGTTTGTATTCTTCCTGCTGTTCCTTGAGCTTTAGCAGCTTCTCTTTGAACGCAGGAACAAGGGAAGCGTTTTCAGGCTCGATTTGGTTTTGGTCGTATCCTGTGCTATCTGGATATGCTTGCCGTCAAGGTTGCAGGAAGTAACGGTATGTCTAATGGTAATCGTGTTGTTTTGAAAATCAATAGCGTCCCATTTTAAGCCCAGAGCTTCACTTCGCCTCAGTCCATAGAACGCACCAAGAAAAATCGGTATTTCAATCAGCGTTCCTTTGGCGGCTTCAAATAATGCCTGTACCTCGTTGCTGTCATAGAAGCTGCCGATAAATTTATCAGCTTTAGGGCGTTCCACTTTATCCGCAGGATTGACAGAAATAAGGTCAATCTTTACGGCATATTTCAAAGCCCTATAAAATAATAAAAAAGATATCAATCTTACGATGCAAGGTGCATTCCTTTATTTTTTTTCATAATTCTTCTCCTTTCACATCGTGCTTTCCTAAAAAATCCGCAGTGCCATAACACTGCGGATTTGATATTGACGGGAGAAAACTCAAGGCTCCCATCGGAAAGGAAGAAGAGGGGGGATTGCACCGGCAGGAGACCTGATCCGACCGATACAGCAGACAGTGTGCGTCTGTCGTTGATATGATATTAGCACCTGCCTGCGATTTGCACAAGCTACCCGGGAGGATGCATCTGCACATTTTAATTTTTAAATATCCCCCGGGGGAGCTTGCTGAACGCTTAAGCTTCCTGTTACACTTACATGTGGGTGAAAGCAATTCTTAACGCATCGATTTATTTATGGAAATATTACATGTATGGCAAAAGAAATGAAAAAGCGAAAACAGACTGTTGACATGACATCGGGCTCGATAACAAAGCCGCTTATTCTTTTCATTCTGCCTATCATAGGCAGCGGAGTACTCCAGCTGCTGTATAACACTGTAGATTTTATATACGTCGGCAATCTTCTTAACAAAACGTCAGCCGCCGCTGTCGGAGCAAGCAGCACACTCATATTCTGCTGCATCGGCTTGTTTTCGGGCATCGCGGTGGGAACAAGCGTGGTCGTTTCACAGGCTCTGGGAGCGCACAACGGAAAAGATGCCGGCAAAGCGCTGCACACATCAATAGCGTTTTCTCTGCTTGGCGGAGCTGTGCTTATGCTGCTTGCAATTGCTTTTGCTCCGGAGATACTCAAGCTGCTCAACACTCCGGGCAGAGCAATGGAGGAAGCTGTTGCCTACATGCGCATTTATATGCTGAGCACTCCTGCAATGATATATTATAATGTGTGCTCCGGAGCGATCCGCGCTGCCGGAGATTCACGCACGCCTTTCTGCATTTTGGCCGTATGCGGTGTTGTTAACGTGGCTGCCGACGCGGTTTTTCTCATCATTATTCCGCTCGGAGTTGCAGGTGTAGCCATAGCTACCGCAATCGCTCAGGTCCTTTCCGCTGTGCTCATCACCCGTGCGCTTTGCAGAGGCGAAAGTTCGCTGAAACTTGAGCTCGGAAAGCTTCGGATAGACTCCGACATGTTAAAACGCGTTCTGAGCATAGGTCTTCCGACAGGAATACAGACAGTTCTGATCACCGTTTCAAATGTTATGGTTCAGTACCACATAAACGCCTTTGACGAAACAGCCGTAGCCGCATTTGCGACCTATTATAAGGTGGAGTCGTTCGTGTATCTGCCGATAACCGCGTTCGGTCAGGCAGCCACGACATTTGCCGGCCAGAACACCGGAGCCGTGCGCTACGACCGCGTCCGCACCGGCTGCCGCATGATACTTATTGTGTGCATCATAACGACCGTGCTTCTTGCCGGAATAGTGCTGCTGTTCCCGAAAACCGTTTTCGGATGGGTAATGAAGGACGACGCGGTCGTTGCAGAGACCATACTCATAGCTTCGATTTCGTTCCCGTTTTACTGGCTTTATTCATTTCAGGAGGTTTATGGGGGCGCTATCCGGGGCATGGGCAACGCTGTTGGCCCAATGGCCGTAATAATCGGAAATCTATGTGTTCTGCGCCTGCTTCTGCTCGAAATACTCTCGCGCGTCGTTGGTACGTTGCAGTCAATAGCCGCAGTGTATCCGCTCACATGGGGCGGAACGGCACTGTGCTTTATAGTTTTGTACGCAGTCACCATCCGCGGGAAAACTGAGATCGTACACATTTGATTAGCGCATATCGTCCCTGCAACACCTGAGATACTCGGGTTTCGGAGAATTAGAGCGCGCCAACTATCCCCCCCCATTTTTTGGCGGCTTGCGAATGACCGAAGCGCGTGCCGCCATAGATTGCATGAACCGCAGGATGCGCTGCATCCAAGAGAAAATACAGGAAATGGAGGAGAAAAATGATAGACAAAAACGAAGTTATTGAATTCTTCGACCGTTGTGCGCCTTATTGGAATGCGGACATGGTGCGAAGCGATGAGATAATAGATAAGATCCTTGATAACGCCGGAGTAAAAGCCGGCAGCCGGGTGCTGGATGTCGCCTGCGGCACGGGAGTGCTTATACCGGACTATCTTAAGCGCGAAGTCGCATCCGTAACGGGAGTGGATATCTCGCCGGAAATGATTAAAATCGCTGTCGAAACCCATAAGGCAGAGAATATTCATTTCATTTGCGGGGATGTTGAAGAGCTCAACTTCGGTGAAGCCTTTGACGCCATTGTGATATATAATGCGTTTCCGCATTTCCCGGATGCCGAGCGGCTTATAGCCCGGCTTTCTAATGCCCTTGCCCCCGGCGGGATACTTACAGTGGCGCACGGAATGAGCCGTGAGCGGATAAATATGCACCACAGCGGTGCGGCGAAGCACGTGTCGGCAGACCTTATGCCGGCTGAGGAACTTGCGGAGATATTCAAAAAGCATCTCACGATTACCGATATAATTTCCAACGACACCATGTATCAGGTCGCCGGTAAGGAAAGCACTACCTCGGCCGATGAACATACATTCGGTTGGTGCAGCCCGTCACTTTTCGCCTGATTTCCACGACCGAATTTTAAAGCCGGTACATAATTCCATCAAAGATATGGCGAGAGATTTTCTCACGCTGATTTGATGAAATTATGTACCGGCTCTATTTGCCGTTCGTTGAAGAATGAAAAAAGCGCCTCTGAAAAGCACCGGGTCATCCGCTGCGCGGCTGACCCGCCTCTCCCTGACAGGGGAGGCAAAGAGCTGCAAATAAAAATTTGAACTGATATAGCACAAACTCCCGGGATGCGAAACGCTATGGTTTGTGCCGATGTTTCCGGTCGGGCAACCGCAATAAGCGTATCCGTGACTGCGTCAATGCGCCTCTAAAAAACCGTGTATTGACAAATGGAGGGTTATGTAATAGAGTGAGACTATACAATGTGTTAATAAATAATCATTACAGCGTGCCGAACAGACGCTAAATTTCCGACAGATGAGCTTTTGTCATCACATCCCCCCGAGTTCAGATCCCCATCATGTAATATCTGCGCCCGGCACGGCCGGTGAGCGCATTTAATAATTAAGGAAGAGGAGAATTTGATTATGGCACAACTCAGACCCAAGATCGTCAAGCTTGCAAAGGTGATCGGCGGTGTTTCCGGCATGGTCGTCAAGATCGACGAGAACGCACCCGAATACTACTGCATGGCGAACATCGTTTCCGATGACGAGGCCGACATTGCCATCGCCGCCGGTCTGCGCAAGGAGCGCACGGCCGAGTACCTTGCAAAGAAGGTCGGCAAAACCGTCGAGGAGATAAAGCCCCAGCTCGACAACCTCGTCTACTACGGCATTTTCCGCCGCACGCTTGACGAAAAGCTCGGCGAGGACGTCTACTTTATGCAGATCTTCGCGCCCGGCATACTCGAGATGATGGTAAACAACAAGGAGCTTATGGCCGCCCATCCCGAGGTCGGCAGAGCCTTTGAGGAGTACACGCGCGTGCGCATGCAGCTGCTCGGCCCCGTGCTTCCCAACGGCTACGGCCTGATGCGCGTTATCCCCGTCGAGAGCGCGATCAAGGACATCCCCGGCGTGAGCGACTACGAAAAGCTTTCGTACTACCTGAATAAGTACGACACCTTCTCCGTCTCGCCCTGCTCCTGCCGCGCATCGCGCACCAGCATAGGCGACGGCTGCGGACATCTTGACGAGGACATGTGCGTCCAGATGGGCAAGGGCGCAGAGCACTACATCCGCTCGGGCCGCGCGCGCCGCATAACGCGCGAGGAGGCGATGGAGATCATCCTGCGCGCCGAGGAAAACGGCCTGATGCACGATATCCCCAACATCGAGGAGGCCGGCGACAGCGCCGCTATATGCAACTGCTGCTCGTGCGCATGCTTCGGCCTGCGCGCAGGACTCATGTTCGGTGCGCGCGACGCCATCCGCTCGAACTTCGTCGCCGAGATCGACGAGGCAAAGTGCGTCGCCTGCGCCCAGTGCGTCGAGACCTGCCCCGGCAATGCGCTCAAGCTCGGCCAGAAGCTGTGCTCGACCGAGAACCTCACGCCTCCGGGCTACGCAAAGCTCACAAACACCGTTTTCGTAAAGAAAACCTTCAATCCCGATTACCGCGAGAATTTCAAGGACACCCTCGACACCGGCACCGCGCCCTGCAAGGCCGCATGCCCTGCGCACGTTCCCGTTCAGGGCTACCTGAAGCTCGCCGCTCAGGGCAGATACACCGAGGCCCTTGAGCTTATAAAAAAGGAGAACCCCTTCCCGGCGGTCTGCGGCCGCATATGCAACAAGCGCTGCGAGGACGAGTGTACGCGCGCAAGCGTTGACGAGGCCGTCGCGATCGACGAGGTCAAGCGCTTTATCGCCGACCACGACCTGCACGAGGACACGCGCTTCGTGCCCAAGATGGTCAACCAGATCGGCCGCCCGTACACCGAGAAGATCGCCGTCATCGGCGCAGGCCCTGCCGGCATGAGCTGCGCATACTACCTCGCGAACAAGGGCTACCCGGTCACCGTTTTCGACCGCAACCCCGTGCCCGGCGGCATGCTGACCCTCGGCATCCCCAACTTCCGCCTTGAAAAGGACGTTCTCAACGCCGAGATCGACATTCTCAAGGATATGGGCGTCACCTTCAAGTGCGGCGTCGAGGTCGGCAAGGATATCACCATCGAGCAGCTGCGCGGCGAGGGCTACAAGGGCTTTTATCTCGCCATCGGCGCACAGAAGTCGCAGTCGCTGCGTATCGACGGCGAGGAGCTTAGCGGCGTGTTCGGCGGCGTTGACTTCCTGCGCGAGGTAAACCTCGGCCATAAGCCCGAGATCGGCGAAAGCTGTGCAGTCGTCGGCGGCGGCAACGTCGCAATGGACGTGTGCCGCGCGGCGGTGCGTCTGGGCGCAAAGAACACCTACATAATCTATCGCCGCTCGGCCGACGAGCTGCCTGCCGACCCCGAGGAGGTCAAGGAGGCCATGGAAGAGGGCGTGCAGTTCCGCTTCCTCAACGCGCCCGTCGCCATCGAGGGCAAGGACGGCAAGGTCACGGCGCTCAAGGTCGAGATCATGGAGCTTGGCGAGCCGGACGAGAAGGGCCGCCGCAAGCCCGTCGGAACCGGTAAGTTCGAGACCATCGCGGTCAGCTCCGTCATCGCGGCAATCGGCCAGGTCGTTGATTGGGGCACGCTCGACGTCGGCGCACTGGAGACCACGAAGAAAGGCACCGCCATAGCCGACGGCCTGACCTATCAGACCGCTCAGCCCGATATTTTCGTCGGCGGCGACTGCTACACGGGGCCTAAGTTTGCCATCGACGCGATAGCGGCCGGCAAGGAAGCGGCCATATCGCTGCACCGCTATGTGCATCCCGGCCAGACCCTCACCATGGGCCGCGACAGACGCGTTTACAAGGCTCTGGACAAGGAGCACGCGCTGCTGGATATATCGCACTTCGACCACGGCAAGCGCCAGATGCCCGGCTACAACGAGGCAAAGGCCAAGACCTTCGCCGACGCGCGCGTGACCTTCACCGAGGAGCAGGTGCGCAAGGAGACCGCGCGCTGCCTCGGCTGCGGCGCAACGAAGGTCGATGAGTATCTGTGCATCGGCTGCGGCCTGTGCACCACCAAGTGCAAGTTTGACGCGATCCACCTTAAAAAGGTGCGCGACTGGCACGCCGGCACGTTCGAGACCATGCCCATCAAGGTCGCAGAGGGACTTGTCAAGCGCGCAGGCGGCTTGGTCAAAAACGCGGTGAAAAAATAATGCACGAGCTTGGAATTTGCGATGCGCTGCTGAAAATGCTGCGCAATGTCGCCGAGGAGGAACAGCTTGAAAACGTGCAAAGCATCACCGTCGAGGTGGGGACGCTCTCCGGAGTCGTCCCCCGCTTCCTGAGCGACTGCTGGCAGGCCGTCATCGACGGCACGGAGTTTGATGCTGTCGATATGATCGTCGAGACCGTCGAGGGCGAGGCTCAGTGCATCGAATGCGGCGAGCGCTTCGTCGCCGACCTCGAGCGTCTGCGCTGCCCCAACTGCGGCGGCAATAAGCTGACCCCCGTCTCCGGCACCGACCTCACCCTCAAAGAGATTTTAGAGGCGAATTGACGCAGCTACGGATACGGTTATCTCTGGTGGCCCGGTATCGAAGCTACCGACGAAACCGTGCGTGCCTCTCGTAACGTGAGTGCATTGCTGAGTTTTTGCACCGCACCCTTGTAGGGAACGGATTTATCCGTTCCGCATGTACCGACTTCGTCGGCAATTCAAATCTATAATCGTAGGGGCGGTCACAGACCGTCCCTTTTGCCTTCCCCTGCGTAGCCTGAGGGGAAGGTGTCACCTTTGGTGACGGATGAGGTGTTATTATATCTGCGGTGCTAACCGCCACATTTTTTCAGAGGCGGTTTCATATTGTGCCGATACATTTATTGCGGTTGTCCGACCGGTGAGTGCAGGCAAACCCATAACAAACGGAACAGGCAAGCCTGTTCCCCACACAATAATGTAGCGCCTACGGCGCGGATATAATAACACCTCATCTGCCGCAAGCGGCATCTTCCCCTCAAGCTCCGCAAGGGGAAGACAATGACGAAACCTCGACTGCGTACCGTTACATTAACTGCGGCAGTAGGTGCAACAGGCGGAACGGATAAATCCGTTTTTTCAGTGGCGCCTTTGCGCTGCTACCGGTACGATTTTTGCGTCAGCACGACCGGAAGCTACTGGCAAAACCATAGCGAGCGGAACGGATAAATCCGTTCCCTACGAGCGACCGTTGGCCGCAGCGGAGAGCTAATAGCTGATAGTTAATAGGCTTTTATTCAACCCCCTCGGCAGCGAAGCAGCCTGCTCCCCTTGACAGGTGAGCCAATGGGGTGCGCCGCAAAACTCAGCATCGCACTTGCGTTACGCGAAACGTCACGGTTTCCTCCAACGTTCCGAACCGGGCAACCGCAAAACTCAGCAGCGCGCTTATGTTACGCGTGGCAGATACGGTTTCCTCCGCAGTCCCGAACCGGGCCACCAGAGATATATGTATCCGTAGGTGCGTCAATTCGCCTCTAAAAAAGAAAAAACAAAAGACCGCAGCTTGAGCTGCGGCCTTTTGTTTTGGAGAAATAGAGAGGATATATGTCGGGAGGAAGAGAGAGAACCCTCCCGATAAAGGAGAAGAAACATAGCGTGGTTATTGCTTCGGAATGCCGGAGGCTCCGAATTCGCTGACGCCGTTCGTCCCGGACTCGGGCTTCGACTCGTCGAAGGTGATATTCAGCGTCGCGTACTCGCCGCCGCGATAGACGACGATGTCGGTGCTTTGACCGGCTTTGAAGTTTTTGACTGCGGCATTGAGGTCGGAGTAGCCTCCGATGGCCTCGCCGCCGACTTCGGTGATTATATCGCCGGCAGCCAGCCCCGATTTCTCGGCGCATCCGCCGGATTCGACGTTGTACACATACGCGCCCTCGGGCATGTTGTAGTACTGCGCATACATTGATGTGTAGCGGTTGTCGATGTTGACGCCCATATAAGCCTTGCCGCTGACGTAGCCCTTGGTGATGAGCTCGTTTGCGATATCGGCTGCGTCGTTTATCGGGATCGCAAAGCCCAGACCCTCAACTCCGTAGGAGCCGACCTTTGCCGTTGCAATGCCGATGACCTCGCCGCTTTCATTGTAAACAGGTCCGCCGGAGTTGCCGGAATTGATGGCGGCATCGAACTGGAACATGTTTATCGGGGCGCTGCTGTGGTCGGTCGTGATGCTGCGGTCAAGCGCACTGACACGGCCGGAGGTCATCGAAAAATCAAGCTCGCCGAGCGGATTGCCGATGGCAAAAACACTGTCGCCCACGGCGATATCGTCGCTGTTGCCGATCGTGGCCGGAGTCAGATCCGATGCGTCGATCTTCAGCACGGCAACGTCGTTGTCCTCGTCGAAGCCGACGATCTTGGCTTCGTAGCTCGATTTATCCTTGAACAGGACGCTGACCTTGTAGCCGCTTTCTTGTACCGACTCGATAACGTGATAGTTCGTCAGTATATATCCGTCGGCGGTTATTACAAATCCGGTTCCGGCGACCGCGCTTGCGCTCCGCTGGCCGAATATGTTGGCATAGGTGCTTTCAAGCGAAACGCCCACTGTCTGCCGGCAGCCGAGCTCGTATATCTCGTTTGCCGAGGCGGTTTCGGTGCTGACCTTCTTGATGTTGGTCGTGCTGACGATGGGCTTGGTGGTATCACCGGCCGGCGCGTCGGCCGCGATGCTGCCCTTGACTGCGTTCCATGAAATGAAGCCGCCGGCAAGGCCGCCGACGAGTGCGCACACAAGGCACAGGCACGCCGTTTTCAGTGTGCCGCTGCGATGTGCGCTGCCCGACTTCTCGCGAGGCTTCTTTTCCTCGGGAGCGTAGTAGTTCGGCACTTCGGTCGCTTCATCCTGCGGGACGAATTCCGCGTCCTCATACAACCGCTGCTCGGGCCGCACAAAGTGATACTCACCGTCAATTCCGGTGTCGTCGGACGAAGCATGTGTTCTTTTGTCTCTGTTATCGTCCATGACGGCCTCCGTCCTTGCTCGTTTCGATCTTGTGAGCTTATAATACACATTCTTTATGACAAAGGCATGAACAAAAAAGAAAAATTCTATAAACACTTATTTTTGGAGGCGCATTGGGGCTGCTACGGATACGGTGATTGCGTGAACCCGGTGTCGAGGGCGCGTGCAAAACCGTGGCTGCCGCGCGTAACGCAAGTGCGCTGCTGAATTTTGCACCGCACCCCATTGTCTTCCCCTTGCGGAGCTTGAGGGGAAGGCAAAAGGACGGTCTGTGACCGCCCCAATGAATTAATTAATAGTGAATAATGAATAATGAATAATGAATAATTGCGGTGTGCCTGCGGCACTTTTTTAATAGCGCCTTTACGCTGGTACCAATACAGTTTTTGCGGTTGCCCGACTGGGAAGTGCCTACAAAACCGTGGCAAACGGAACGGATGAATCCGTTCCCTACGAGCGACCGGTGGCCGCAGCGGAGAGCTAATAGCTGATAGCTTATAGGTTTTAATTCAACCCCTCGGCAGCAAAGCTGCCTGCTCCCCTTGACAGGTGAGCCAATTGAAGTGAGGTGCAAAACGCAGCGCCGCACTTGTGTAGCGCGAGAGCTTTTCGGTTTCGTCGGTAGCCTCGACACCGGGCTACCAGAGATATATGTATCCGTGACTGCGTCAAAGCGCCACTAAAAAAAGAAAAAATCGAGAGGACGGACGAGCCGTACTCTCGGTTTTTTCTCGATTGGGACTTAGCCCTCGATTGCCTCTGCGGGGCACTGAGCTGCGCACGCACCGCACTCAAGGCACTTGCTGGGGTCGATCTCGTAGTGAAGCTCGCCCATAGAGATAGCTTCGGCAGGGCACTGAGCTGCGCATGCGCCGCAGGACAGGCACTCGTCGGTAATTACAAAAGCCATGATGTAACCTCCATAAGAAATTTGCTCAATAGGAAATCAGGTCTTTGCCTATGTCTTGCAAATGCATTGTAACACATAATCGCAAAAATGCAAATGTAAATTTGCAGTTAATAACTATTATTTTTGCAAATTGGCAATAATCCCGTATACGACAGTATCGGCGCGGACGATATACTAAAATATAAGCCGAGGGGGAACTAGATCTTGAAGAACAACGAGAAATTCACCGAAAAGGCCGAGGGCGCGATCGAGCAGGCGCGGCTTGCCGCGTTCGGCCTTGGCCACAGCTATGTGGGAACGGAGCATTTGCTGCTGGGCATACTGCGAGAGCGCGCCGGACTCGGCGCGAGAATACTGCGCGACCGCGGCCTGAGCGAGCACAGCCTGAAGGACGCGATAAGCCGCGCAAACGGCACCGGCGAGCCGGGAGTTCCGACGCAGGGACTCACAAAGCACGCATGGCAGGCGATCGAAAAGGCCGCATCGGACGCCGCGCGCTTAGGCCACAGCTATATCGGCACGGAGCATCTGCTGCTGGGCATACTGCGGCAGCCCGATTGCGGCGGCGCGCGTGCGCTGGCCGCGGCAGGGCTGAGCGTAAACGATATCTACACCGATATCCTTGCCGTGTTCGGAACAGGCTCCTTCAAGCCGCGCAGTCAGCCGCCAGTGCAGCCGAAGGCGACGGTCAAGCACAGCGAAACGCGCGTGCTCGACCAGTACAGCCGCGACCTCACGCTGCTTGCCGCCTCGGGAAGCTTCGACCCCGTCATCGGCCGCGACGAGGAGATACGCCGCAGCGTTCAGATCCTCTCGCGCCGCAGCAAGAATAACCCCGTGCTCATCGGTGAGCCGGGCGTCGGCAAGACCGCCGTGGCCGAGGGCATAGCCGCTTATATCGCAGGCTCCGACGCGCCCGACAGCATGGCCGGCAAGCGCCTTGTGGCGCTCGATCTTCCGGCGCTGCTTGCCGGAACAAAGTACCGCGGCGATTTCGAGGAGAGAGTCAAGGCGGTCTTAAAGGACGTGAAAAAAGCCGGCGACGTGATACTTTTCATCGACGAGATGCACACCATGATCGGCGCGGGCAGCGCCGAGGGCGCGATCGACGCGGCAAACATCCTAAAGCCGGCGCTCGGCCGGGGCGAGGTGCAGATAATCGGCGCGACCACGCCCGAGGAGTACCGCCGCCATATCGAAAAGGACGCAGCGCTCGAGCGCAGATTCCAGCCGGTGAAGATAGCCGAGCCGTCGCGCAGCGACAGTCTGAAAATGCTCGGCGCGGTGCGGCAGAGCCTTGAAAAGCACCACGGCGTTAAGATCTCCGACGCTGCGCTCACGGCGGCGGTCGATCTCTCCGCGCGGTATATAAACGACCGCTTCCTGCCGGACAAGGCCATCGACCTTGCCGACGAGGCGGCCGCGCACATCCGCGTTTCCGGCGGCGGTCTGGTAACGGCCGAGGACATTGCCGGGATAGTGTCGATGTGGACGGGCATACCCGTGGCGAATCTCAGCGCCGACGAGACAAAGCGCCTGCGCAATATGGAAAGTATACTCCACCGCCGTGTCATCGGCCAGAACGAGGCCGTCACGGCCGTGTCGCGCGCTATCCGCCGCGGCAGGGTGGGGCTTTCCGACCCCGACCGGCCGATAGGCAGCTTTCTGTTCCTCGGCCCGACGGGCGTGGGCAAAACCGAGCTGTGCCGCGCCCTCGCCGAGGCCGTTTTCGGCGAAAGCGACGCGATGATAAGGCTCGACATGTCCGAATACATGGAAAAGCATGCGGTCAGCAAGCTCATCGGCTCGCCGCCGGGCTATGTCGGCTATGAGGACGGCGGCCAGCTCACCGAGCGCGTGCGGCGCAAGCCGTGGTCGGTCGTGCTGTTTGACGAGATCGAAAAGGCGCACGAGGACGTGTGGGGCATCCTGCTCCAGATCATGGATGACGGCAGACTAACCGACTCCGCCGGGCGCGTCGTGAGCTTCCGCAACACGATCATCGTCATGACCTCGAACGTCGGCGCAAAGTCGATAAGCGACGGCCGGCCGCGCATGGGCTTCACGCCCGACGGCGGCGATGAGGCTCAGCTCATGCGCGCGCGCATAAACGAGGAGCTGCGCCGGACCTTCAAGCCCGAGTTTTTGAACCGCATCGACGAGACGATCGTTTTCCGAAGGCTCAGCCGCGCCGAGATACGCAGCATCGCCGAGCGCATGCTGCTGACGGTGGCCGAGCGCTTCAAGGCGCTTGGCATGACGCTTTCCGTGCCCGATCAGGTCGTGGATTTTCTCGCCGAGCGCGGCTACGACGAGAAATACGGCGCGCGTCCGCTGCGCCGCGCGATACGCAGCATGATCGAGGACAAGGCCGCCGAGCTTATGCTTACCGACAGCCTTGGCCGCGGCGACACCGTGCAGGCGCGTATCGACGGCAACGAATTGATTTTGACAAAGCACGGCGTTTAGTTTATAATGCTTTCCATGATTTTTACGGAGGACAATTATGGATAAGCAGAGGTTTATAAATGAAGTCAATACGCGCTGCGAATTTAATAAATATAATCATATTTTTGCTACCGATATTGAGCCGGAGCTTGCTGTAGTCGAGGCCGAGCTTCGCCCCGAGTCGATGAATCCTCTCGGCATGGCGCACGGCGGCTTTGTGTATTCAATGTGCGATATCGCCGCCGGAGTCGTTGTTTCTCAGTATGCCGGAAAATTCGTAACGCTCAGCGGCAATCTGTATTTCATGCGCCCGGGCAAGGGCAAAAAGCTCCGCTGCGAAGCGCGAATAATAAAGCGCGGCCGCATGGTAAACGTCGTTGACACCTGCGTTTTTGACGACAGCGGCGCCGTCACCGCCAAGGGCACGTTTGAGATCTATATAATGGAGTAAGCTGACGAAACAAAAAAAGAGTGCAGACACTGTCTGCACTCTTTTTTGCATTAATTTACATCAAGACTTTTTGAAACCTGTCAGGGCTTTACGGAGCCTGCAATGCTGCCGAGGTAGCCCTTGAGGCCGTTAACAAAGGTCTTGGGGGTCTTGAGTATGCCCTCGACGTCGCCCTTGTCGTATGCCTGACCGATATCCTCGAGCATGCCGACGAAATCATCGGTCGCGCTCTCAACGCCGGCCTCGACCTTATCGCCGTAATTCCAAAGGTTTTCGAGCTTATCGACGTCAACGCTGACCTTCTCGCCGACGGTCGCCTTGATCTCGCCGAGCTTTGCGGAAACGGTCGCGTGGGTCTTTTCGACTGCGGATGCTACACTGCTGTCTGCCGTGCTGTTGTCGGCAAGGCTTACGGGAGCAAAAACGACTGCAAGAAGCAGAACCGCTGCCAGCGCCGCCGCAAGTATCATAACAGCATTCTTTTTAAGAGTGTTGGTCATAATTTTCCCTCCATTTTTACGGTTTTTGTTCAGAACTATACTTTTTCCCATTGATAATATAGATTAAACCATATCATGGAGCGGATTGCAAGAGTTTTTTATTGATTTTAATAAATATTTTCCAAACGGGCAGTTTTTGTCCCAGAACGAATGCCAGCTCGCCGAAGAATATGCCGCCGATAACGTCGGCGATGACGTGCTGCTTGACAAACAGCGTTGACAGGCACACGAGCACGGTAAACACGGCGCAGAACACCCTGTACCACAGCTTTGCGCCGGGCGAGCTCAGCGACTGGCGGAACACGAGATAGGCGAACAGGCAGTGCATCGACGGGAAGCAGTTCGTCGGCGTGTCGAAAAAATACACAAGCGACAGCACCCATGTAAAGAAGTCGCTGACAGCAAGCTCGGGGCGCGTGATGCAGCTGGGAAACGCGATGAATATGACACAGCAGATGATTTCGGCAATGATGACGCCCGAGGCAAAGCGGAAACAGAGCTCTTCATCCTGCCGCGCGGCGAACAGAAGGCCCATCATCCAAAACAGGAACGTTACGACATATATGACCACCCACTCGGGGCGCAGCGGTATCAGCGCGTCAAGCCCGAGCGTCACGTCAAACGCGCGAGAGAAATCTGCCAGGTTTTTTGAGCCCAGCCACACCGCGGCGTGTATTGCCGCGATCGCAAGCAGCGGCACAACGGCGTACTTATGTATTATCGTCGTTTTTTGCATATACTTCTCCTGAATTCAAACTGTGTGGTTCGAGACCGTACAGCAACTATAACCCCTACTTCTCGCCCCTGTCAAGGTTTTTTAGTTGCGCTTTACCGCACCTACCGATATGCATATCTCTGGTGGCCCGGTGTCGAAGTTGCCGACGAAACCGTGAAACTCTCGCACTACGTTAGTGCAGTGTTGGTTTTTGCGGTTGCCCGACCGGATACAATGGAGGAAACCGCGATTGCTACGCAACCCGGTAGTGCGTTGCTGAGTTTTACACCGCTTCCCATTGCCTCACCTGTCAAGGGGAGCAGGCAGCTTTGCTGCCGAGGGGTTGACAGCTATTAGCTCTCCGCTGCGGCCACCGGTCGCTCGTAGGGAACGGATTTATCCGTTCCGCGTACCATGGTTTAGTCGGCAACTCCCGGTCGGGATACCGCAATAAACGTATCGGTATCAGCGTTGATGCGCCTCTAAAAAAACGGGCGGCCAATGGCCGCCCCTACGATTCTATTTTACTGCCGTCAAAACCGTAGCACGCGGAACGGATAAATCCGTTCCCTACAAGGGTGCGGCGCGAAATTCAGCGGTGCACTAACGTTACGCGAGGCAGCTATGGTTTCCACCATTGTTCCGAACCGGGCGACCGCAAAACTCAGCACCGCACTTATGTATGGCGGCAGTTTTACGGTTTCCTCCGTAACTTCGACACCGGGCTACCAGAGATATGCGTATCCATAGGTGCGGTAATGCGCCTCTAAAAAGCGTCGCAGTCGTCGAAGTCAAGGAGAGTGGGATCGACGGGCGTTTCGCGCAGGACGCTGGTCATATACTGGTTGACCTGGCGGCGCATATCACGGCGCGAGATCGTGCGCGGATCCATGAGATCCTGCTGCACCCAGATGAAATTGATGTTTCGCTCGCGCGCCTGCTCGTCAAAAATGCCCTGAAGTCCGTCCATGCCCTTGCAGGAGATCTGGTCGTACATGATGATGGTATCGACGTTATACTCCTCGGCGACACGCCACATCTCGTCAACTGCGTTGCGGTAGCCGCCCTTGGTGTGCTTGCGCATGGTCGCGCGCTGATAGGTCAGTGCAACGCCCTCGAGCATCGTTTCGGGCGTGGATGTGTCGATGATGACCTGAGATATATGCGTTTCCATATCCATGACGGAAACTATGCCCCAGCACTGCTCGAGCCAGTTGGAGAAATTGGTGTAGTAGTTCGCCGGGCACGACCAGACGAGCGCCTTGTGGCGCATTTCGGCCGAGCACGGCAGGCGCTTTTCGTAAGCTTCGGTCATGAGCTTGTGTACTCTTTTATCGGCCTTGTTGAAGCGCTGATCCATGCCGCCGTGCAGATGATAGGTGTACATGCGGTACAGCCACGGCGTGGGGCCGGTCACCTGCGGATGATCGGTGCGGTTTATCTCCCACAGATCGAGATGGAAGCGCGTCACCTCGTTATAGCTCTCGAGAGCTTTGGCAAAGGCGTCCCAGTCAAACTTCTCGCCCGTGTGATCCTCAATGAACTTTATGCAGCCGCGCAGCTCCTCGACGGCGTACTTCTGCGCGTCAACATCGTCGTTATAGCGCAGCGGAACGCCGAGGCAGTAGGTCGGCAGCTTGAAATAGCGATCCTGGAACGACGTGGTCATGATGCTGCCGTCGCAGGGCATGTTGCAGGCGATGAAGCACTTGCCGAAGATCGGGAAATCGCCCTCGGCGGCAACGCCGGCCTCGGCAGACGGCAGAGGGCACACGTCGGCAGGCACGCCGAAATTCTCTATCGCGTCGAGATACACCGGCGGAAGCTGCTGATTTATCATCGAGGACAGGAAGATGGGTATGGTCTGAACGGGAATGCCGATGAGGTTCGGGAAGCCCGCCATAAGCTCGGTCGGAACAAGCTCGTCAAAGCAGACGATGCGGTCGGCAAGCGATTTTTTGCCGCCGATGTTCTGGTCGGAGTTGAAGGAGTCGGCAATGATGTCGATGGTGTGCTTTATTATGATGTCATACAGCGCGTGGCCTGCGCGAAGCTGCACGCCGCGCATACCCTCGAGCTGGCGGTCGATAAACTGCGGCAGCGTAAGATAGGTCAGCATCCAGCGATAGCGGAAAATGCCCTTGACGACCTGAAGCGGCGATTGGAGGACAAATTTTATCATGTCCTTCCACATGACGCACCACCAGCCGTAGTCAACGAGCGTGTCCTTGATGCCGCGCCACTCGCGCCAGCGGCGAACGCCGGTCTTATCTATGTAGCTAAGTCCAAGATTTCTCGGTTTTCCTGCCATGTCAGCGCCCTCCCTTTTCCTTGTGGATATGTTTTATCTCGAGGCTCTCGACAAACGCCTGAACGCGCGTGCGCAGCTGGCCGGACGCGTTGCCGGTGTATTCCCTGTCAACGCAGACGGTCGGATAATTATACAGCTCGGTCATGACGTGCGAGGCAAGCGCGCGCTCATAGCCCCAGAATTCGCAGAACTTCATCTGCTCGTAGATAATACCCTGGGCATTGTATTCCTTAGCGAGCTTATCGACAAAATCGTATCGGCCGTGGACCTTATCCTGCGACATATAGCGCGGACACTGGCTCGTTTCCTGATAAAAGCGGCAGATCTGGTCGAGCGCAGGCTCGGAGTCGCTGAGAACGATCTCCTGTCTGCCGGGGAAGGAGCCGAAGCAGAAGCGGTCGGCAACGATGAGCGCGCCGGACTGCTCGACGGTGCGCGTGAAGTCGAGATCGTCGATCTCGCTTCCGACAACTACGACGCGTGCGCGATGCGCAGGCTTCGCGTCCGGAACGCGAGTTTTGACCTCCTCGAGCGTTTCGCGCAGCTTGTCGATTATAAGCGCCTTCGGGCAGCAGTAGGAAACAAGGCACAAAACGTGGAACTCATAGCCCGTTATGGGAGGATTGGCGAGCTTGCGCATATCGCCGATCTCGGTTATGATGCGGCAGACCTCATTGTGCTCGGCAACGGCCTTGCGTATCGCAGCATCGGAAATGTCCGTGCCGTATCTCTCGTGCAGCGGCTCAAGGACTTTTTTGGTGATCTGGTTTTTGTAATGCTCGAGTCCGTGGGGCGTGACCTTGAACGGCACGTCGATGAAGGAAACGAAGAATTTTTCGTTCTTCACCAGCTGCAAGACCTCAAAATGCTCAAGCGTGCGGTTCATCTCGGTGCATGTCTCGCCGCCGGCAAGCGCCGACAGGAAGTTATAGCCGCCCTCGATGCCGCGCTCGACAAGCGCCTTGGCGTAGCCGCACAGATAGTTTGTCATGTAGTAGGTCGATATCTCCAGCGAGCCTGTGCGCGGCGCTCTCATTCGGACGGAAAAGCAGTTGTCAAGGTTGAGCAAAACCTCGGGCATGTGATAGCAGGTGTAGCCTACCGCGTGCTTTCCCTCCGACACGGCCTGCATGACGAGCTCGTTTGCCGCCTCGTCGAGCAAATGCTCGAAGTAGATAAGGTGCTTTAAGTCTTTCATTTTTCCTCCCAATTATTAAAAAATCATTAGTTCGTCCAAGATTTATCATTACAATTAGTATATTATGTATAAAGCTCGGTGTCAACAAAAACCTATTGAGTATATGGCGTTTGACAGAGGCATGACTATGGTTTATGATATATTATTATAAAGAATACCGGAGGGATAAGCTATGAGCAAAAAGGAGCTTGCCGCGCAGTATCACGCCTCGGGCTGCAACTGCGCGATGGCCGTCGGCTGCGCGTTCTGCGACAAGGCCGGCGTGAGCGAGGACGAGATGAAGGCGCTCACTCGCCGCTACGGCGGCGGCGCACACAAATACTGCGGCGCGCTTTTGGGCGCTGTTGCCGCGATGAACATGGCAAGCGGTCAGCTCAACAAGGACGATCCCGCTGTGCTCGATGGGAAAGCATCGGACAAGGCCGCCGAGCTTCTGCGCAGATTCGAGGCGAAAAACGGCTCGGTGTTCTGCCGCGAGCTTAAAGGGCGCGACACCGGCGTTGTGCTCCGTCCGTGCCGCGGCTGCGTCGAGGATGCGGCCGAGCTTGCCGAAGAGATATTCGAGGGGAAATAAATGTACCGTATCTTTATCGTCGAGGACGACCCCGGCATAGCCGAGGGCATAAAGCGGCAGGCCGAAGCCTGGGGACTTGAGGTGCGCTGTGCGGACGATCTGCGCAATGTTATGGGCGAGTTTGCCGCCTTTTCGCCGCACCTTGTGCTGCTGGACATAACCCTGCCGTTTTTCAACGGCTATCACTGGTGCAGCGCGATCCGCACGGTGTCAAAGGTGCCGATAATATTCATATCCTCGGCGGCCGACAGCATGAACATCGTCATGGCAATGAGCATGGGCGCGGATGATTTCATAGCAAAGCCCTTTGACGGCAGCGTGCTCATGGCCAAGATACAGGCGCTTTTGCGCCGCAGCTATGATTTTGCGCCGGGCATGCCCATCATTGAGCACCGCGGCGCGATACTCAATACAGACGATAACTCGCTTTCCTACAACGGAAAAAGCGTTGCGCTGACCAAAAACGAATACCGCATCCTGCTGTGCCTTATGCAGAGCCGCGGCAAGGTCGTCAGCCGCGAAAAGCTCATGGAAAAGCTGTGGGAGACCGACAGCTTCGTGGACGAGAACACCCTGACCGTCAACGTCGGCAGACTGCGCAAAAAGCTCGACGCCGCCGGGCTTGAGGGCTTTATCGCGACGAAATTCGGCGTAGGCTACATCGTGGAGTGATAAAATGAAGCTTTTTGGCGAATATTTAAAAGAGCATGCGCGGCTTATCGCGGCGTCGGTGCTTGCAGCGGCGATATTCCTTGTAAGCTTTGCGCTTTACGGGCTGCCGCTGCTGGCGGTGGCGTATCCTGCGCTGCTGTGCCTTGTGCTGGCGGCCGTATTCGCCATACGGGACTTTGCACAGGCAAAACGCCGTCACGCCGAGTTCATGGCGCTCACGGAGATAACCGCCGCAGAGGAGAAGATGCTGCCTCCGGCAAGGAGCATAGACGATGCCGACTATCGCCGGATAATCGCGCTTCTGGCCGAAAGCCGCGAAAAAATAAGCCGCAGCGCTCACCGCCGCTGGAGCGACACGCTCGATTACTACACCGTGTGGGTGCATCAGATAAAAACGCCGATCGCATCCATGCGCCTGACGCTTGAAGGCTCCGACTCGCCGGAGTCGCGCAGACTGTCAGCCGAGCTTGGGCGCATCGAGCGGTATGTCGAGATGGCGCTTGTGTACCTGCGCCTCGATTCCGAGAGCAGCGACTATGTCATCCGCGAGTTTGAGCTTGACCCGTTCATTCGCCGCTCGGTGAAGAAATTTGCCGGCGAGTTCATCTCCAAGCGGCTGAGCCTTGAGCTTGAGCCGTCGGGCGCGAGCGTCGTCAGCGACGAGAAGTGGCTTGCCTTCGTCGTCGAGCAGGTGCTTTCAAATTCGCTTAAATACACGCGCGAGGGCAGCGTGAGGATATATCTTGCCGAGCCGAAAACACTGTGCATACGCGATACCGGCATAGGCATCGCACCCGAGGATCTGCCCCGCATTTTCGATAAGGGCTACACGGGACTCAACGGCCGCGCCGACCTGCGCGCGAGCGGACTCGGGCTGTATCTTTGCCGCCGTGTCTGCCGCAAGCTCGGGCACGAGATATCCGCCGTTTCCGCCCCCGGCAAGGGCACGGAGATAAGGATAGACCTCAGCAGCTATGACCTCGACCCGGAGTAAGGGGCGGCGCAAGCGCCGCAGTGAAGAGTGAATAATGAATGATGAATAATTATGGTGTACCGATTCGGTTTTTGCGGTATCCCGACCTGTGGGTACCGGCAAGGCCATTGCAAACGGGCGAGCAATGCTCGCCCCTACTATAGGATGCCGCAAAATCCGGCAGCGCACTAATGCGTCGCGAGAGTTTTACGGTTTCGTCGGCAGTTTCCGGTCGGGAAGCCGCAATAAATGTATAGGAGAAGCGCCAAAGCGCTACTAAAAATATGGGAGTTTTGATAGACGGAAAAAAGCTCGCGGAGAAGCTCTGCGAGGAGGTGAAAAGCGAGGCGGCGGCGCTCAGCCGCAGGCCCTGCCTTGCGGCGGTGCTGGTAGGAAACGACCCGGCATCGCAGATATATGTGCGCAATAAGGAGCGCGACTGCCTCAAGTGCGGCATAGACAGCCGCCGATATGACCTCGCGGCCACAACGTCGGAGGCAGAGCTTCTGCGGCTTATCGCGGCGCTCAACGCCGACGACGGCGTTGACGGAATTCTCGTGCAGCTTCCGCTGCCGGAGCAGATATCCGAGCGTGCGGTGATAAACGCGATCGCGCCGGAAAAGGACGTGGACGCCTTCCACCCGATAAACGTCGGCCGCATGGTCACGGGCGAGGGAACGCTTATGCCGTGTACGCCGGCCGGGATAATGGATATGCTGCACGAATACGGCATTTCGCCCGACGGCAAACACTGCGTCATAGTCGGACGCAGCAACATCGTCGGCCGCCCGATGGGGCTTATGCTGCTCAACGCCGACGCAACCGTGACATATTGCCACCGGCACACTCGGGATCTTGCGTCGTTTACGCGGCAGGCGGATATTCTCATCGTCGCGGCAGGCTCGCCGAGGCTTATTCGCGGCGACATGATAAAAGACGGCGCAGCCGTTATCGACGTCGCCATGAACCGTGACCCCGAGACCGGCAAATTCTTCGGCGACGTGTGCTTTGACGAGGTCGAGCCGAAGGCGGCGTTCATAACGCCCGTACCGGGCGGCGTCGGCCCGATGACGCGCGCGAGACTGATGAAAAACATCCTTGCCGCAGCAAAGTGCAGGGCAGAAAAATGAGCGACAAGCGGCTGTACGGCATTGACCTGTTCAAGGCACTTGCTATGTTCCTCGTCGTCGTTCTGCATATCAACACGCTCGGCACAGCATTCGACAGCAGCGTGCCCGGCTCAGCACAGTGGTGGCTGACCGACGGCATGATGACCGCGGCTTACTGCTGCGTTGACTGCTTTGCTCTGGCGACGGGCTTCCTCATGGCCGAGCGCGCATTCAGACCCGGCCGCATCGTATCGCTCTGGCTTCAGGTCGCGTTCTATGCCGTGGTAACGACTGTTGTGTGGTACTTTGCCGTTCCCGGTGCGGTCGGGATCAAAGATATCGTATCGGCGTTTTTCCCTGTGCTCACGTCAAAATACTGGTACTTCTCGGCGTATTTCGTGCTGTTTTTCTTCATGCCGTTTATAAACGCAATGCTGCATGCGCTCGACGGGCGCGCAAGAGCTGCGCTGCTTGCCGCAGTGTTTGTGTTCCTGTCGCTGCTGCCGACCTTCAGGCCGCTGGGCGTTATCCCGCTCTCGGCAGGATACTGCTTTTTCTGGCTGGCAGCACTGTACATCATCGGCGCATGCATAAAGCTCGACAGGTTGTATGAGCGCGCGAGCGGAAAAACATTCGTGCTTTTGTATTTTGCCTCGATCGCCGTAATGCTGCTGTGGCAGCTCGTGTTCGGTGCGGAAAGCGAGACGCTTATAAGCTATGTTTCGCCGACGGTGCTGCTGTGCTCGGTCGCGCTGCTGTGCGCGTTTTGCCGCCTTCAGGTCGGCGAAAGCTTCAAGGGCGCGGCAAAGTTTTTAAGCTCGACCTCGTTCGGCGTGTATCTTATCCACATAAGCCCGTTTATCTTGGCAAACTACATAGCGGACAGTTTTGCATTTATCGCCGGTCTCAATGCGGCGCTCGTCATTCCTTGCGAGCTTGGCTGCGCGGCGGCAATATACGCCGTGTGTACGCTTATAGAGTTCCTGCGGCAGAAGCTTTTTGCCCTGTGCGGCATTGACCGCCTTGCGGATATCGTCAGCGGGAGGCTTGACCGGGCCGCCGCAAGGCAATAAAAAGAGCAGGCCGGCAAGCGGCCTGCATAAACAGGGTTGTGGGATAAAGATATGAGCCGCGGCCTTGCTTTGCAAGACCTATTGGATAAGCTGTGCTTAGATAATACATCGCCCGCGCGGCCTTGTAAAGAGCGAAAAAGCACTGCTTTTGTCGAATGGAAAAATTTTTGCAAATAATTCTTTTCCTATCGGGAATACTGAGTGGGAAAGGAGTGTTTGCAAGTGATAATCGACCGCATCGCACTTATTCTGACCATAATCGGCGGCATCAACTGGGGCAGCATCGGCCTGTTCAAATTCGATATCGTCGCATGGATCTGCGGCGGACAGACGGCGACAGTCAGCCGAGTGATATACACGCTTGTCGGCCTCGCCGCGCTTTGGTGCATTTCCCTGCTTTTCCGCAGCGACGCGCTTCCCGATGAGGCATAAATCCTATCAAAAAACACCTTGCGCATGACGCAAGGTGTTTTTGCTTTTATGCAGATTATGCGGCTTTGGCAGGCTCGGTCGGCTCAACGGGGTCAACGGGGTCTGTCGGCTCGACCGGCTCCGTGGGTTCCGGTTCTACAGGCTCGACCGGTTCAACAGGATCAACGGACTTCTCGGCCTGATCCAGTGCTCGGTAAAGGAACGTTGCGACCTGGGCGCGGCTTACGACGCTGTTTGGCGAGAACGTATACTCGCCCGTTCCGGTGGTCACGCCGTTTTCGTATGCCCACAGCACCGAGCGATAGCAGAATGTGCCGGCATAGATATCGGCAAAGGGATTTTCGATGCCCGGCTCGGTCTGACCGAGATAGCGCCACAGAAGAGTAACAAACTGCGCGCGCGTGACCTTGCCGTAGGGGTCAAAACAACCTGCGGAGACGCCCTTCGTTATGCCCTGCTCGACCGCCCACTGCACAGCCTTGGCACAATAGCTGCCGTCGGAAACATCGTAAAATGTGCAGGTTCCGATCTTCGGCGCCGGGCGGCCTGCCGCGCGCCAGATAAAGGTCACGACCTGCGCACGGGTACACTGCTCATCGGGCAGGAATTTTGCGGCGCTCGTGCCGTTGGATATGCCCTCGTCGATTACCCACTGTATGCCCTCGGCATAGTCGGCATGCCTGCCGTCGGGGCAGATGTCCGTCGCCGAGACCTTGAAGGGATAGCACTTTTGCATGTAGTTATAGTTTTCGTCGACCGCCTCGATGAACAGCTCATAGCTGCCGGGGCCGAGTGCGGAGAAGCTGAGCTTGCCGTTAAGAGCGTAGAGATCGGCAGTCTTGCTCTTGGGGGATGTCTGCACGCAGGAGAAATAGTCTCCGTCCAGGTTGCGGATATCGGCATACAGCCAGGTTATTGTGCTGCCGGAGCGGACAGTGCCGCTTATACTGAAATCCTCGCCGCCGAGGGTGCCGCTCGGAACGACGGCGCCGGATACCGATATTGTGCCCGAGGGCGAGCCTATCGTGCCGTACTGAGGCGTAGCGTAGCCCAGAACGGAGTCGTCGCGCGGTCTTTCTCGGCGCTCGACCATGTCGTTTATGCTGTTGCCCTCGATGGTGTATATCGTCGTTTCGCTTGCGCGCTCGACAATTGCTACATGCTCGGCAAGGCCGTCGCGCTTACCGTTATCTTCAAGCGCGTCGATAAACAGCAGGTCGCCTGCCTGCGGAGTGTACTCCTTCGTGCGCCACAGGCCGCGCTCCTTGAACCATTTCACGCCGCCGAAGCAGCCGGAAAAGTTCGGTATAACGCTCTCGGGTACGCCCGAATAGCGTGCACACCAGCTTACGAACATTGCGCACCACGGCTGTCCGGGCAGACCGTACCACGAGCCGTACTTTGTGCCGTTCTGGAATTTTTCACGGTAGCCGAGCTGCGACTCGGCAACGCTCATGAAGCTTTCGCGCCGGCTGCGCCCGGAGTCGGCAAGCGCCGCCGGGGCAAGTCCGAGCAGCATAACCGCCGCAAGGACAAGGCTCATCACTCTCTTTCTCATATCTTCTCTCCCTGTTTCTAAAAAAACCGCCGATCGGCATCGGCGGTTTTCATTTTTACTTCTCCAGATTGTTTGTGCGATAAAGGAAGGTCACGACCTGCGCACGGGTAGCCGTAGTGCCGGGTGCAAAGGTGGTGGCCGTAGTGCCGGAGGTCACGCCGTTTTCATATGCCCAGAGTATCGCCGGGGCAAAGACGCTGCTTGACGAAACGTCGGTAAACGGATTGAAGGTGCCGTAAACCGGCCTGTCGAGATAGCGCCAGAGGAAGGTCACAAACTGCGCGCGCGTGACGGTGGCATCGGGCGCAAAATGAGTGTCGTCAACGCCTGTCGTTATGCCGCGCTCTGCAGCCCATGTGACGGCCTTCGTGTAATATGCGTTATCCATGACGTCGGCAAAGCCGCTCTCGGAGTTCGTCGGCTCAGGCTGACCGGCAAGCCGCCAGAGGAAGGTGACTACCTGGCCGCGCGTACACTGTCCGTCGGGCAGGAAGCTCGTTGCCGTGTAGCCGCTCGTGATATTGTTTTCCGCCGCCCAGATGATGGCGTCGGTGTAGTAAACGTGTTTGCCCTGCGCGTCAATATCGGTGAACGGGTTTTTTATGCCGCAGACCGAGCACACGCCGTTTACAAAGCTGTGGCCGAGCTGGCGCACATAGCTTGATTCAAACTTTTCGGTGCAGCTTTTGCACTCGTATATCGTGTAGCCGCGCTCGGAGCAGGTCGGCGCAACGACGGTGGTCTTATAATCGTGGACATGGTTATCGTAGCTTTCCCAAACAAGGGAGCCGCCGTAGCTTTCGCCCTTGTGATCGCCCCACTTCGTGCCGTTTGCCGGGTAGACGAGGCTGGTCGAAACGCCCCGGAATGCGTTCGGCGCAACATAGCCGTATTCGCCGGAGATGTTTATGTAGTCGATCTGCGCGGCCGAGGGGAACGCGTTGTCGTCAAGGATAAGACTGCGGCAGTCGATGGACACGGACTTGAGGCCCTTGCAGCCGTAGAACGCGTTTTTTGCTATGCGCAGGCTGTCGGCGCGGCTGTATATGCCGACCTCGCGCAGGGCGGTGCAGCCGTAAAATGCGTTTGTTTCGATCGTCGTGCCGCTGCCGCCGTAGCTGGAGTCGTCCTTAACGAAGAACGCCTCGAGCGCCGTGCAGCCGGAAAACAGCGAGCCGGACACGGACGAAATGCCGGAGGGCAGCTCGGCATAGCTGAGCTTTTTGCAGCCGGAGAATGCGCCCTCGCCGATGTTCGAAACACTTTTGGGAACGGATATGCTCTTTATCGCCGTGCCTGCAAAGGCATAGCTTCCGACGCTTGTGCAGCCGGAGGGGATACCTATGGTCGAAAGAGCGGAGCAGCCGCGGAAGCAATCGTTTCCGATGATCCTGACGCCCTCGATGCCCTCGATATCGCTCAGCGCGGTGCAGCCGTAGAACGCACCGTCTCCAAGGCGCTTAAGCTCGGCGTTTATCTCAATGGAGCTGAGGTTTTTGAGGTTTGCAAAGGCATAGTTGCCGACGGTTTTAACGCCCGAGCCGATGACAACGGACTTTATAGACGCGGCATAGTCATGCCAGGGCGACTCGAGGCCGTCGGCCGAGTGATAATCGCTCATCTCGCCGCTGCCGCTGATGTGCAGAACTCCGGTGTCCTCGTTGAGGCTCCATTTGAGGTTGCTGCCGCATTCGCCGCGGATGGTAGTATCCTTCCACTGAGCGTAGAGCGTGATATCCTTCAAAACGGGAGTGCTCGTTGTGACCTTGTTGCCGCCCTCGGGAGCGTCATACCAGCCGAGGAAGCGGAAGCCGTCCATGGTCGGCGTGGGCAGGGAGCTTATCTTGCCGTCTATCGTCGCATAGACATACAGCGTGTCGCACTCGCCGCCGCAGGGGTCGAGCATTATGCACGGAACGCGCTGCCACTGAGCGTAGATGGTGGTGTCCTTTGTGAATTTATACGAGCTTGTGATCTTCGTTCCGCCGGAGGCGGCGTCAAACCAGCCGGTGAAGGCGTAGCCGTTGCGCGTGGGCGTCGGCAGCGATTTCACGGTGCCCTCGGCTGTGACATAGGCGTTTGCCTCGGAGCAGGCGCCGCCGTTGGGGTCGAGCTTCACCGTCAAAAGGCCGGGGCCGCCGCCGGATTTGTTGGTTATGTACCAGATCTGCGTGATGTTCGCAATGACGTTATCCTGCGAGCCGCGGTTTGTTGCGTTCCAGCTCTGCGAAAGCTTGATGCGCTTAGCGGCCGTGCCGGGATCGGCGCAGTAGAAGGTGTCGGTATCGGCGTCGTAATCGGTCAGCAGCACCGCGTGGGGGATGCTGCCGTCATAGATCTCAATGCCCTCGGGGTGCTTGTCCAGCAGGGCGAGCAGCGCGGATCTTTTCTCCGCGGCGCTCATGCCGGAATAGCTTTTAACGTCAACGGACATGCCCATGTATGAGTAGTTATATCTCATGCCCGTGCCGCTTATCCACGCGACCGAGCCGAGCGTTGACTCTGTTATCGTTTCCCAGTCGGCGTTTCCGTCGATTATGGCGCGGCGGCGCAGCATCATGACAGCCGAGGTCAGCGTACATTTTCCGCTGCCGCTCTGCTTGAGGAAAACGTTATCGTCGTTTATTGTTTCGGCCAGCGCGCTTGCCGGTATCATCGTCAGCACCAGCGCAAGCACCAGCAGCATGCTAAGTATACGTTTTTTCATTCTTTCCTCCCGTGAATTTGCTGAGAATATTTTATAATTATATCTCACGGGAGCGGTTCAATCAAGGAATTTCAGAGATTGTTTACATTACAGCCGCCTACGCTTGGCATATTACAGCGCCGCTGCATCAGATCAGCAACGGCGCAAGTGTCAATATGCCCAAATTATCCTCGAAAATTTCGTCAAATTGCCCGATCGGCAGGGGGTTTGCTCCTCGCCCGGCCTCGATCGTGTAGCCGGGGCGGTCGAAATTTTGAATAAACCAGTCCTTATACCCGGCAAAGCCCGAGGCAAAGGGCGTTTCCTCGACGGCGTAGCCCGAAACGGCGGAAAATGTTTCGGCTATCTCGCGTGAGCGCGGCGGCAGAAGGTCGAGATAGCGCCAGTAGATCACCTCGCCCTGGGTGTGGTAAGCCAGCGTCAGCTGCGGCGAGAGCGCGAGCGTGAAATCATACATCGCGCGGCTCTCCGGCGCGGACAGCGGAGACGAGCCGACATAGTCGGCAGGAGCCGGGCCGACAACGCCGAGAGCAAATTTGTTCTCCCGCGCCTGCTCCCACCCGGCAGGATATTGCAGATTTAGATCCGTGCCGCGGATATTCGCCTTCCAGCCCGACGGGAACGGCACGTTGGGGTAGCTTTGCGCGATGCGCTTAGCGCCGTTGTAAAATTCGCCGCCCGTAAGCTCGCCGGTTACGAGGTCAACGCCGTCCGGGTCAACACAGGGGGCTATGTAAACGGCAGCGCTTTGGTAAATTTCTTTCGCGCTGCGGCCGAAAATTTTTCCGCCCTCGGCATATGCGCGCGCTAATTTTTCGGCAAATGAAAGCAGCAGCGGAACGGTTATCCACTCGTTTGCGTGGTGCGCGGCGTTGTAGAAAACGCTTTTCTCGCCCTCGCCGATCGAAAGATACCACAGCGGCCGGCCCATGACCGACTTCCCGATCTGCCCGGTTTTCACAAACGGATACCGCGCCGCGATGCCGCGCACGCAATAGGAAACGAGCGCGGATGTAAAACTGATATTTGTGGGCACAATATCAAACGGGAGCGGAATGACGACCGAGCTTCCGACGGCGAGCTTTTCCGGAGCGATGCCGGGATTTGCCGTCAGGATGGCGCTCAGCGGCACATTATAAAGCTGCGAAAGCGCAAACAGCGTATCGCCCCGATGGATGCGGTGCGAGGCAAAGCCCGTGTAATACGGCATGAGCGCGCGATGCGTCGCAGGGCCTGCAACGCCGTCGGCGGCAAGACCGTTATCGGACTGAAAGGTGCGCAGCGCGGCTTTTGTTGCGTTGCCGAAAATGCCGTCCGGCGCAAGCGAGCGAGCGCCTGCACGCCCCAGCGCAAGCTGCAAAAGCTCCACCGACGGCCCGACAGAGCCAAGCTTCAAAACCTTCATATTATAAAACCCCCTTTTTTAGTGGCGCATTTAGGCTGCTACGGATACGCATATCTCTGGTGTCACGGTATCGAGACATTGGTGTAAACCGTATTCGTCTCGCGCTACGTTAGTGCGGCATAGCGTTTTTTTGCCCGGTGTCGAAGTTACCGACAAAACCGTAAAACTGCCGCCACACATTAGTGAAGTGTTAAATTCTGCACCGCACCCCATTGGCTCACCTGTCAAGGGGAGCAGGCAGCTTTGCTGCCGAGGGGTTGAATTAAAACCTATTAACTATCAGCTATTAGCTCTCCGCTGCGCCCATCGGTCGCTTGTAGGGAACGGATTTATCCGTTCCGCTTTGTTGCATCTACCAACGCAGTTAATACAACGGAACGCAGCCGAGGTTTTGCCCTTGCCTTCCCCTGCGTAGCTTGAGGGGAAGGTGTCACCTTGGTGACGGATGAGGTGTCATTAAATCTGCGCCGTAGGCGCCACTTTGTTGACATATGTTTCGGTTTGGTCAGTAACCACGGCAAGCGGAACGGATAAATCCGTTCCCTACGGGGTGCTGCAAAAAACTCAACACCGCACTTGCGTTACGCGAGGCAGCCACGGTTTCCACTGCACATTCGATGCCGGGTTCACGCAATAACCGTATTGGTAGGTGCGTCAATTCGCCTCTAAAAAGGTAAAATGCTACGGTTTTGCCAGTAGCTTCCGGTCGGGATACCGCAAAAAATGTATTGGCAGGAGTGTAAAAGCGCCTCTAAAAAGGTAAAAGTTAAAGTGCGGTTCTGAAATATATTTTACGCTCAAGACCACATACTTTATGTGTGGAGGTGAGATATGACGATCAAAAAAATCATGGCGGCGGCGCTGTCGGCGGTGCTGTGCGTCGTGCTGAGCGCGGCGGCGTTTGCCGAATCGCTCGTGCCGGGCGGCGGCGCCGTCGGCATACGCATGACGACCGACGGCGTTGTGGTGGCAGGCGTTTCGGAGGTTCAAACGCCAAACGGCAAGCGCTCTCCGGCGGCGGAGGCTGGGCTAAAAAAGGGCGACGTCATAACGCGGCTTGGCGGAGCCGACATCGGCACGGCGCAGGACTTCAAAACGGCGCTCGCGCAGCTTGACGGCAGCAAAACGACCGTTACGATCGAGCGCGGCGGCAAGGCAAAGCAGCTGAACATCACGCCGGCGCAGGACGCCGACGGCGCGTGGAAGCTCGGGCTTTGGCTGCGCGACGGCGTGAGCGGCGTCGGCACGCTGACGTTTTACGACCCCGAGACCGGCGTTTACGGCGCGCTCGGCCACAGCATCAGCGACGAGGCTACCGGCGAAGCTCTGCCGCTCGGCGACGGCGGCATCTACAAGGCGCAGATAGTCGGCATCGTGCCCGGCGAGGTCGGCGCGCCGGGGCAGCTAGACGGCAAAACCGACTGCACGAAATTCCTCGGCGATATCCGTATAAACTGCGGCTGCGGCATCTTCGGCAAGGCCGATTTTGACGGTCCGACGCTCGAGACCGGCGAGTTTGAGACCGGCAAGGCGACGATAAGATGCACGCTCAGCGGCGAGGAAACGCGCGAATACGGCATCGAGATCAAAAAGGTGTATTCCTCGGCGGAGGGCACGACCGTCATGCTGACGGTGACAGATCCCGAGCTTCTGGCGCAGACCGGCGGCATCGTTCAGGGCATGTCGGGAAGCCCCATCATCCAGAACGGAAAGCTCGTCGGCGCGGTGACGCACGTTTTCGTAAACGACCCGACCTCGGGCTACGGCATCAGCATCCGGGACATGCTGAAAACGGCGCAATCGGCAGCGTAATCGGCAGCAAAAAACCGGGAGTGCGGAAAAATCCGCGCTCCCGGCGATCATACTTATTTATTCATTGTTTTGCCCGGTACGCAGAGCGTAAACAGCAAAAACGCCGCGCTCACGCCGACTGCGAGGTAATACGGAAGCTTCACCGCTCCCGAGGCCAGCCCCGACACGAGCGAGAGGATGAACGGGCTTAAAAACTGCGACAGATACAGCGACGCGGAAATGAGCGGCATGACCGTAGTCGCGGCGGCCTTGCCCTCGTTTGCCGAAGCCGACGAGATGATAAACGGCACGCCGACGCCGTTGGCAAAGCCGACGAGAGCCGAGCCTGCGATCGTTCCGACCCAGCCGCCGACGAAGGCGAGCAGGCAGTAGCCGATCAGGAACAGCAGCGGCGCGACAAGGCGCGCGCATTTGCCGCTTACGCGCTTTACCCACACGAACGCCAGACCTCCGCCGAACGCGACGAGGTCGGTTCCGGCCATGATCACCGCGCACAGGCTCATGGGTATCGCGCCCTCGGCGGCGGTCACGATGGCGAAGTTTGCCGGGTAGATGAAGAACGCGGTCATGAGCAGGAACATGCACAGGATATAGCCCCAGTTCCTGCGCCAGACGCCGCCCGAACCGCCTTTTTCCGCGCCGGAGCTTTCAACCGAGCGGATTCGGTCGTTTGGCATGAAGATGAGGCACAGCACGATGCTGATAAGCCCCATGAGGTACACCAGAAAGCTCAGCCTCCAGCTGATATTGGCAAGCACGCCTGCCAGAAGCGTTGCGACAACGCCGCCGAGCTGGTTTGCCGCCGATGACAGGCCCATCAGCCCCTCGCGCTTTTCCGGTGCAAAGTAATAGGTCAAAAGCCCGGTTGACAGCGGCATGATTATGCCGACGCCAACGCCGACGAGGGCGCGCATGACAAGCACTGCCCAGATCGAATTGAACAGACCGGCCGCAGCGCCGCCGACCGTGTAAAGCGCAAGGCCGACCATAGTCAGCGTGCGCGCGCCGAAGCGCGAGGCCAGGCGGCCGAAGAACATATTCGTTATCACGATAAACAGCGCCGGCATGCACACAACAAGCTGCACCTCGAGCTGGCTTGCGTCGGAAAAATGCCGGCGTATGACCTCAAGCGCCGGGGCGACCGCCGCACCGGCCATTACCGTTAAAAGCGAAAGCGACAGTATGCTTGCCGCCAGCGGCTTCATCTTGACTTCTCTGTTTCTCAAAAAACTTCCTCTTTTTTTAGAGGCGCATTGACGCACCTACCAATACATTTATCTCTGGTAGCCCGGTTCGAGACTGCCGACAAAACCGGGAAACTGCCGCGCTACATAAGTGCGCTGCTGAATTTTGCACCGCACCCTTGTAGGGAACGGATTTATCCGTTCCGTTTGCCACGGTTTTGCCTGCACTCAAATCTATAGCTGTAGCGACCAGTGGCCGCAGCGGAGAGCTAATAGCTGATAGTTAATAGCTATGGTGTTTGCTTAAATTCAACCCCTCGGCAGCAAAGCTGCCTGCTCCCCTTGACAGGTGAGCCAATGAGATGCGGCGCAAATTTTGCACTAATATAGCACAATATTATGGGGTGCGAAACGCCCCGGTTTCCTCCGCAGTGCCAAACCGGGCAGCAAAACGCTATGCCGCACTAACGTAGCGCGTGGCACATACGGTTTTGCACGCAGTCTCGACACCGTGCTACCGCAAAAACCGTATCGGTACGATGTGAATGCGCCTCTGAAAAAATAAAAAGAGCGTAAGTCCGGTTTGGACTTACGCTCTTTTTGCTACACAACATGTGTGATTATAGCAGATTTTTTGAAAAAGTCAAACGTTTTTGCGCCTTATGCCATGGCCTCGTTCTGCTCTTTCTTAGCCATGATAAACTCGTATGCGGTCAGTCCGCCGACGAGGATGAGGCCGATCGCGTCGGTCTTCCAGCCGGGGATGATGAGTGTCAGACCGCCGACGATGAACAGGATGCGGAACAGCCAGTTGAGCTTGCGCTTGACAAAGCCGTTTAGGCCGGCTGCGACGCCGTAGATACCGAGCATCGCGCTCAGGCAGATGGTGACGATATCGACCCAGCTCTCAACATCAACAAAGAGCATCGAGGGGCTGTAAGCAAAAACATAGGGGACGATGAACGCGGCGATGGCGAGCTTTGTCGCATTGACGCCGGTTTTCATCGGGTTTGACTTTGCTATCGCGCTGCCGGCATAGGCTGCAAGCGCAACAGGCGGAGTGATATCGGCGACGATGCCGAAATAGAACACGAAGAAGTGAGCCGCGACCGTGGGCACGCCGAGCTTCATGAGGATGGGCGCGCAGGTCGCCGCCATGATGCAGTAGTTAGCCGTGGTGGGAACACCCATGCCGAGGATGATGCAGCAGATCATGGTCAGGAACAGGCCGATGATAAGGGTGTTGCCGGACAGGGCGACGATGGCGGTGATGAGCTTGGAGGCAAGACCGGTTACGGTGATGCAGCCTGCGATGATACCTGCCATTGCGCAGGCGACGGCGACTGTGATGGTGCCCTTGCCGCCGGCTTCGAGAGCTTCGAGGAACTTTGCCGGAGTAAGGCGGCTGTCCTTATTGATAACGCCGACCACGATGGCCGCGATGATGGACAGTGCCGCTGCCTTCTGCATGGTGTAAACGTTCAGGCTGACGAGAACGACCAGCAGAACGATGGGGATGAGCAGATAGCTCTTGACGGCAAGCTCCTTGCCGGGAACCATTTCGCTGCGCGGAATGCCCTTGAGGCCGAGCTTCTTTGCTTCGAGGTGGACCGCAATGAATATACCTGCAAAGTACAGGAACGCCGGGAGTATCGCCTTGAGCGCGATCTCGCCGTAAGAAATGCCGACATACTCGGCCATCAGGAACGCCGCCGCGCCCATGATGGGGGGCATGATCTGGCCGCCGGTGGATGCAGCGGCTTCAACGGCGCCTGCAAACTCGGGCTTGTAGCCGGTCTTTTTCATCATGGGGATGGTGACGGAGCCGGTGGTGACGGTGTTGCCGACCGAGGAGCCGGAAACCATGCCGCACAGAGCCGAGGATATGACCGCGACCTTTGCCGGGCCGCCGGAGGAAGCACCGGCTACCTTGTTTGCAAGGTCGATGAAGAACTTTGCGATACCGGTGCGCTCAAGGAACGCGCCGAAGACGATAAATACGACGATGAACTTTGCGCAGACGTTTATCGGGGTGCCGATAACGCCGCCGGTGGTGTAGAACAGCGTGTAGATCACGCGGCCGAGAACGAGCTGGATATCCATGCCCTTGGAGAGCATGCTCCAGAACGTGTACACGACCAGTGCGCCGGCAACGCACAGGATGGGAACGCCGACGCATCTGCGGCACAGCTCGACAAGGGAGAGAATGCCGACAATGCCGATGACAATGAAGGTCGGGGTCATTTTCGACGCGCTGGTCAGCACGGCGATTATGGAGTCAAAGTTGAACGCATAATAGAAGAAGCAGGCAGAGCCCACGATCATGATGATCCAGTCAAACCACGGGATGTAGTTTTCCTTGACATGGTGCTTGCTCATGGGGTAGTACAAAAAGCCCATGAGGTTAACACAGCCGAGGAAGATCATGAGGCGGACCTCAAGCGACGCCGTGCTCCACAGGGTCGAGAAAATGCAGTAGACCGAGAACAGCGCCATGATGCAGCGGATGACCATCTGCGGCGCGCCCGTCCAGATACGGGTGTTCGACTCGCGGTCATACTTTTTCATGACCTCATCGACCTCGGCAGCGGAAACGGTCTCAAGCTCATCGGACGATGCGCTGTCAGTCTTTATCTCCTCAGCCGGAGCCGTCGGATCCTTTTTCTTGGACAGAGACATACGAGAACAATCCTTTCATTCCGATGCTTTGTTGAGCTCAGGGGGTCTCTGAACTCAACAAAGCACCGGGAGTCTTTGTTGTAATGCATTTACTGCAATGACTACGGCACAAAAAAGTGCCGTAGTCATTAATTATACTTTAGTTTTGCGTTAAGATGCCGTTAAACTTATGCGGCGGTGTTAACGGTGATGTCCTTCTCCGCGAAGTACTTTGCAGCACCGGGATGGTACGGTACGTCGGTGATGGAAGAAGCAAAGTCAAGGCTCAGCTCTGCCTTCTTTGCGTGGCCGATCTCGTCGATGTTATCGAAGATAGCGGAAACAAAGTTGTAGATAGCTGCCTCGGAAACGTCGTTGCGAGCGATGACGACTGCTGCAACAGCAACGGTGGTCACGTCTTCGGGAGTGTTGTAGACGTCCTTGGAGATGGTGTACTCCTTGTAGTAGGGGCTGGAAGCGATCAGGTTGTCGATGTGCTCCTTATCGAGGGAGACGAGGTAAACCTGCTTGCCGGTGCCGAGGTCCTGAATTGCGGGGGTGGGAGCGCCTGCGACAACGAATGCTGCGTCGATCTTGCCGTCCTTGAGGCTGTCTGCGGAATCGCCGAAGTCAAGATACTCTGCCTTGATGTCGTTTTCGGTCAGGCCGTATGCGCCGAGAAGGTCAAGTGCGTTGAAGTAAACGCCCGAGCCCTTTGCGCCGATGGAAACGGTCTTGCCCTTGAGGTCGGCAACGGTCTTGATGTCGGGATTGAGGGTCACGATCTGGACCTGCTCCATGTAAAGAGCTGCGACTACGGAGAAGTCGGTCACTTTTTCGGTGAAGAGCTTCTCGCCGTTGTAAGCATAGCTCATAACGTCGGACTGTACGAAGCCGAGCTGAGCTGCGCCTGCGTGGATATCCTCAACGTTTGCCTGAGAACCCTTGCTGGCGACTGCGGTAACGGTGGTAGAGGTCTTATCGGAGACCTGCTGTGCCAGAACGGTACCGAAGGCATAGTAGGTGCCCTGCTCGCCGCCGGTTACGAAGTCGAGGCTGACTTTGCCGTCATCTTTTGCGTCTGTGCCGCCGTTATCTCCGCTGTTCGAGCAAGCGCACAGCGCGAAGACCATAACAACAGCCAGAAGCATAGCTATTATTCTTTTCATTATGTTTTTCCTCCTGTTGAATCTGAATTTTCTGTTTTGAATAATGTCATCTGTAAAAATTCATCACAAATGCATTATACACTCTCAGGAGCGGCATTTCAAGTCCAAAAATGAAATTCGGACTTTGGAAATTTGCAAAAAATTTCGCAAGTTAATGCGTTTTTAATTATTTTTGACCGTTTTTTCGATCACTTTTGCAATATCTGCTCACTATTTTGCAATTTGGGACTATATGTAGTTGCAAAACCGTGGGACGCGCTCCTGCAAGTTTTATTCTTGCAAATTGCATTTTCGTCATTGTGCCCTATTTTGCCGGTCGCTTATTGTTGCTTTTTTACATGGTTTTTGAAGAAAAGACTTGCATAATGCTGATATGCATGTTATATTGTTCTCAACTCAAAAACATATGTTTTTGACTGAAAGACACATAAAGGCGGTAAAGATATGAACATTGCACTTTTGGGCTGCGGAGTTGTCGGCGGCGGAGTTTTGGAAATAGCGGATAAGCGCGCGGATATGTCGGTCAAATACGTTCTCGTGCGCAGGGACAAGCCGGAGCTTGGCGCAAAGGCCGTTAAGGACATAAACATTATATTAAATGATAAAGAGGTCGATACGGTCGTCGAGGTCATGGGCGGTCTGTCGCCGGCGTTTGAATACGTCGCGGCGGCGATGAGAGCCGGCAAAAACGTCGTTACGGCAAATAAGCACCTTGTTGCACATTATTATAAAGAACTTGTCTCGCTTGCGGCAGAATGCGGCGTTGCGTTCCGCTGCACACCGGCAGTCGGCGGCGGCATTCCGTGGCTGGTCAATCTCGAGCGCGTGAAGCGGCTCGACAGCGTGCAGTCGTTCTGCGGCATCATGAACGGAACGACGAACTTCATCCTCGACGCGATGCACACCGACGGCTCGGACTTTTCCGAGGTCCTCGCCGAGGCGCAGAAGCTCGGCTATGCCGAGGCTGACCCTTCCGCAGACATCGACGGACTGGATATCCAGCGCAAAGCCGTCATATCTGCAAACGTTGCGTTCGATGCCTGCCTTTCGGAATCGGATGTTCCCGTGTTCGGCATCCGCAGCATTTCATCCTGCGACATTGCCGCGGCCGAGAGCAGATCGCGCATCTGCAAGATGCTCGCCTTCGGCGAAAAGAGCGCATCGGGCGCCGTGAGCTGCTATGTTGAGCCGTGCTTTGTGCCCTCGGGCGAGCTTGAGGCGGCGGTCTCAACAAACCGCAACGTCATTTCCTTCGTCACGGAGCTTACCGGCAAGGAGAGCTTCTACGGTCAGGGCGCCGGGCGCTACCCCACCGCGTACAACGCCGTGGCCGACTGCGCCGACATAATCGGCGGCGTGAAGAGCTTCTACACCTCGCTCGTGCGCGACGTTCCCGTTGACAACAACGTTGCTTCGCACCCGTACTATGTGCGCTTTTCCGGCAGCGACGAGTTTTTAAGCTCGATCGAAGCGGAAAAATGCGGCGAGGGTGTTGTAACGATGCCCGTTCCCGTTGCGAAAATGCACGCATGGGCAGCAAAGGCAAAGGAGGCAGATCCCGGAGTGTTCATAGCCGGGCTCATATAATTACAATGTTAAAGGTTGCAAAATTCGGCGGCTCGTCAATGGCGGACGCCGGGCAGTTCAGAAAAGTCAAGTCCATCATCGAGGCAGACCCGGCACGCAAGGTCATCGTCGTTTCCGCGGCCGGCAAGCGCTTCAAGGACGACCACAAGCTTACGGATCTTCTGTATCTGTGCCACGCGCACAAAAAGTACGGCGTAAGCTGCGACCCCGTGTTCGACATGATCGCCGACCGCTATCGCGAGATCTGCGCCGAGCTTGGGCTTTCGGTCGATATCGACTCCGAGCTTTCCGCGCTGCGCGAGGAGATAGAGGCCGGCATATCCAAGGATAAGCTCGTCTCGCGCGGCGAATATTTTTCGGCAAAGCTCATGGCCGATTTCCTCGGCTACGACTTTCTCGACGCGGAGCTTTGGCTGCATTTTTCCTTCGACGGCACCATCGACAAGGAGCGCTCCTACGAGGAGCTTGAGCGCCTTGCCACCGGCCGCAGGATAGTCACCCCCGGCTTTTACGGCGCAATGCCCGACGGCAGCATCCGCGTGCTCACGCGCGGCGGCAGCGACGTGACCGGCGCGCTGGCAGCGGCGGCGCTGGACGCTGACGTTTACGAAAACTGGACAGACGTTTCCGGCATACTCATGGCCGATCCGCGCATAGTTGACGATCCCGACACCATCGAGCGCATAACCTACAACGAGCTGCGCGAGCTGAGCTACATGGGCGCGCAGGTGCTGCACGAGGGCGCGGTGTTCCCCGTGCGTGAGAAGAACATTCCGCTCAACATCCGCAACACGAACGAGCCGGATCACCCCGGCACGCTTATCATGGAGCGCTTTGCCGACGAGGAGATCAGCGACCGCTTCATCACTGGCATAGCCGGGCGCAAAAATTTCTCCATCATCACCGTTTCCAAGGCCGGAATGAGTTCGCAGATGGGCTCGCTGCGGCAGATGCTCGAGGTTTTTGAAAAGCACGGCGTGTGCGTTGAGTACACCCCCTCCGGCATCGACAGCGTATCGTTCGTCGTCGCCGCCGACAAGGCAAAGGACCGCATCTATTCCATCGTCGGCGAGATCCGCGATGCGATCAGCCCCGACAACATTCAGATAACCGGCGGAATTTCCGTCGTTGCCGCCGTCGGCCGTCAGATGGCCTTCAAGCCCGGCACATCCGGCCGCATCTTCGCCGCGCTCGGCAAGGCCGGCATCAACATCCGCATGATATCCCAGGGCCCGGACGAGCTGAACATCATCGTCGGCGTAAATAACGATGATTTTGAAAGCTGCGTGCGCGTACTATATAATAGCTTTGTAAAATAAGGAGTAAGATCAAAATGAAAAAATACAATGTAGGTATTCTCGGCGCAACCGGCGCCGTCGGACAGGAAATGATGAGAATTCTCGCCGAGCGCAGCTTCCCCGTCGGCGAGCTGAGGCTGCTTGCAAGCCGAAACTCTGCGGGCAGGGAGATAAACGGCCACGTCGTTGTCGAGGCGTGCAGAGAAAACTTCGAGGGGCTGGACATTATCCTCGGCGCTGCCGAGAACGATATTGCCGAACGCTTCGTCGATGACATCAAGGCATCGGGCGCTGTGTTTATCGACAACTCCAGCGCGTTCCGCCTGTGTCCCGATGTGCCCCTCGTCGTTCCCGAGATAAACCCCGAGGACGTTAAAAAGCACAAGGGCGTTATCGCAAACCCCAACTGCACCACCGTCATCTCCTGCACCGCGGTCAACGCGCTCAACGCGGTCTCCCCGATAGAGAGCATGGTCGTTTCGTCATATCAGGCCGTTTCCGGCGCAGGTGCGGCCGGCCCTAAGGAGCTTTTCGGCGAGGTCGAGGCGCTCGCCAAGGGCGAAAGCTACGAGCCGAAGGTTTTTGCGTACCAGATCGCCTACAACGTCATTCCGCAGATCGGCGGCGAGCAGTTTGCCGGCTATACCTCCGAGGAGATGAAGCTTCAGAACGAGGGCAGACGCATCATGCATCTCCCCGAGCTCAAGGTCAGCTGCACCTGTGTGCGCGTGCCCGTCGTGCGCAGCCACAGCGTTTCCATCTGCCTGAAAACCAAAGAAAAAATCTCCGTCGAACGTGCGCGCGAGGTCATCGCAGCCGCTCCCGGCGTGAAGCTCGTTGACGATCTCAACGCGCTGCAGTACCCCATGCCGCTGGACACCCAGAACCAGGATCTCGTTTTCGTTGGACGCATCCGCGAGGATCTCACCGACGAGCGCGGCCTGAACATCTGGTGCTGCGGCGACCAGGTCCGCAAGGGTGCCGCCACCAACGCCGTCCAGATCGCCGAGATTCTTTTAGAGGCGAATTGAGGCACCTACGAATACATTTATCTCTGGTAGCCCGGTGTCGAAAGTACCGACGAAACCATAGTTGCCTCGAGCTACGTTAGTGCGGTGCTGAGTTTTGCGCCGCACCACCTTTGTCTTCCCCTTGCGGAGCTTGAGGGGAAGATGCCGCTTGCGGCAGATGAGGTGTAATTATATCCGCGCCATAGGCGCTACATTATTGCGTAGGGAACGGGCTTGCCCGTTCCGCTTGCTGAAGTTAAGTCGGCACCAAAACATATAAACATATAATCGTAGGGGCGAGCATTGCTCGCCCGTTTTTTATATTGTTTTTGCCTGACGGCAATGATTTAATCACACCTCATCCGTCACCAAAGGTTTTTTAGAGGCGCATCCAATCTGTACCGATACATTTTTTCTGTTGCCCGACCGGTGAGTGCCGACAAAACCGTGGCAAGCGGAACAGGCTTGCCTGTTCCCTACAAGCGACCGGTTGTCGCAGCGGAGAGCTAATAGCTGATAGTTGATAGCTGTCAACCCCTCGGCAGCAAGCTGCCTGCTCCCCTTGACAGGAGAGCCAATGAGGCGCGGTGCAAAACTCGGCAACGCACTAACGTGGCGCGAGGTAGCCATGGTTTCCACCATTGTTCCGAACCGGGCAACAAAACCGTCTGCCACACTTGCGTTACACGAGGCACGCACGGTTTCCTCCGCAGTCTCGAACCGGGCTACCAGAGATATGCGTATCCGTAGGTGCGGTAAATCGCAACTAAAAGAACGAAAAAAGCTCGCCGTTATGGCGAGCTTGTTTCGGGTAATATCAGGTTATTACACAGCGCGGGTGACCTTACCGCTGCGCAGGCAGCGAGTGCATGCATAAACATGCTTCGGACTTCCGTCCACGATCGCCTTGACGCGCTTCACATTGGGCTTCCAAGTACGGTTGGAACGCCTGTGGGAATGAGACACCTGAATGCCAAAGGCAACGCCCTTGTCGCAAAACTGACATTTTGCCATAAGTTGAAGCACCTCCTTGCTTGTGTTTAACTGCGTGCAATTTGCAGACAGCTTATTAATAATAACAGAATAAGCCTGTAATTGCAAGAAAAATTTTCGCCGTTGTAAAAATCGTTGCAAAATAATGCATTTGAGGTTAATATTAATAATGAAATAATATAGTTAAAAGGAGATCGGCAATGGCGAGTAAATATTCTGTTCCGCTGCGGACGATCGTGGAGGAAAACGGCCTTGAGCCGCTGCACACCTCGAGCGATTATGATACGCGGCTTCTGACGGTGGCGGACGTGAACCGCCCCGCGCTTCAGCTTGCCGGATTTTATAACTACTTTGACCCCAACAGGCTCCAGATAATCGGCCGGGTCGAGAGCACATATCTTGAGCTCAAGACCGAGGCCGAGCGCCGCAGCTGCTTCGAGGAGCTTATGCGCTATGACATATCTGCGCTGGTGATCTGCCACGGTGCGTCGGCGTTTCCCGAGTGCCTCGAGGTCGCGGGGAAGTACGACCGCAACCTGTTCGTAACGCCCGAGGATACCTCCGACTTCATGGCCGATGTCATAAGCTCGCTGCACACGCACCTTGCGCCGCGCACGACGATGCACGGCGTGCTCGTTGAGGTACACGGCGAGGGCGTGCTTTTAACCGGCGACTCCGGCATAGGCAAAAGCGAAACTGCGCTTGAGCTTATAAAGCGCGGACACAAGCTTATTGCCGACGACGCGGTGGACATTCGCCGAATCGGACGCGACAGGCTCGTCGGCACGGCGCCGGAGCTTATACGGTATTACATGGAGCTGCGCGGCATAGGCGTTGTCGATGTCAGGCACCTTTACGGCGTGGGCGCCGTAAAGCCCGAGGGCGCGATCGACCTCGTTGTGAACCTCGAGGTCTGGGACGATCAGAAGGCGTACGACCGCCTTGGCCTTATAAGCGAAACGCAGGATATCCTCGGTGTGACGGTGCCGAGCTTGACGATCCCGGTGCGTCCCGGCAGGAACCTTGCCGTTATCCTCGAGCTTGCGGCAATGAACAACCGCCAGAAGAAGATGGGCTACAACGCCGCGGAAACACTCGCGTCAAACGTAGATCACGCCGTTGACAACGGCACGTTTTAATAGGAGATAGTATGGAAGGTCTTGAAAAAGCAATTGAACAGATAAAGGAGAACATGCCCAAGCTCGATCTGAGGGAAAACGAGCCGATGCGCAACCACTGCTCGTTCAAGGTCGGCGGCGAGGTGCGCGCGTTTGCCGTGCCGGGCGATCTTTTCGAGATGTCGAAGGTCATGTTCTATCTGCATATGAACGGCGTTTCGCCGCTGACGCTCGGCAAGTGCACAAACGTCATCTTCCCCGATGAGGGGCTTGATATCATGGTCATCAGCACGGAAAACCTGCGCAAGCTGCGCCTCGGCGAGACTGAGAACACCATCTATGCCGAAGCCGGCGTATCGCTTGCAAAGCTCGCGCAGTTTGCGCGCGACAACGGCCTTTCCGGGCTTGAGTTTGCAAGCGGCATTCCCGGCTCGGTGGGCGGCGGCGTTCTGATGAACGCCGGAGCTTACGGCGGCGAGATGAAGGATGTCGTCGAATCGGTCGTCGTGTACTATGTTCCGACACAGGCGCTGACCGAGGTCAAAGGCTCCGACTGCGGCTTTGAGTATCGCCGCAGCGGCTTTGAGAAAATTAACTGTGCGATCATGGGCGCGGTGTTCAAGCTCACGCCCGACGACCCCGAGGCCATCGGCGCGCGCATGAAGGAAATGAACGATAAGCGCACGGCAAGTCAGCCGCTGGATATGCCCTCGGCAGGCAGCGCGTTCAAGCGCCCCGTGGGCGGCTATGCCGCGGCGCTCATTGACCAGTGCGGTCTGAAGGGCTACACCGTCGGCGGTGCGCAGATAAGCCAAAAGCATGCCGGCTTTGCGGTCAATACGGGCAGCGCAACATACGACGATGTCGTTGAGCTGCTCGACCACGTCCGCCGCGAGGTCTATGCGCAGACACAGATCACCCTCGAGCCGGAGATACGCATCTACCCCAAGGGCATGATGCTTGTTGACGACTGGCGCGAGAGAAAGCAGACCATCATCGACGGTATGCTCGAGCAGGCAAAGCAGAATGCCGCAGACTCGGCGGCCGAGAGCAGAGACGTTCGGCCGAGCTGAGCGTTTTGGAGAGTGGATATATGGAGTTTCTTATCATAACCGGATTGTCCGGCGGCGGCAAGAGCCAGGCTGCGGACATAATAGAGGATCTGGATTACTACTGTGTGGATAACATGCCCGTTGCGCTCATTCCGAAGTTTGCCGAGCTTTGCGCGGCGACCAAGGGTCGCTATGAGAAGGTCGCTCTGGTGACGGATATCCGCGAAAAAAACGGAATAAAGGACATTTTCAACGCACTCGAAACGCTCAGAGAGATGGACTTCGGCTATAAGATCCTGTTCATGGAGGCAAAGCCGTCGGTCATCGTAAAGCGCTATAAGGAGTCGCGCCGTCCGCATCCGCTGGCGGCAAAGTCCGGCGGCTCGATCGAGGACGCGATACTCAAGGAGACCGAGCAGCTGCGCCCGATACGCGACATTGCCGATTATATTATCGACACCTCGCACCTGACCCTCGGGCAGCTGCACAACGAGCTGTACACTTACTTTTCCGACTCCGCGACCGACCGCGCGATCATGGTAAACGTCATGTCCTTCGGCTTTAAATACGGCATGCCGCTGGATGCCGACCTCGTGTTCGACGTGAGATTTCTGCCCAATCCCTTTTACGTTGAGGAGCTGAAGCTTTTAAGCGGCCTTGACGCTCCGGTCAGGGACTATGTTTTCAGCTTTGAGCAGTCGAACGTTTTCATGGACAAGCTCACGGACATGATAGAGTATCTGCTGCCGCTGTACATAGAAGAGGGAAAGTACAGCCTTACGATCGCCATCGGCTGCACCGGCGGCCGGCACCGCTCCGTCGCCGTGGCCTCGGCGCTTGCCGGGCATCTTAAGTGCTTCGGCGTGCCGACGGTGAGCATAAACCGCGACATAAACAAATAAGCATGGAAAAAACCTTCGCACAAAAAGTTAAAACAGAGCTGTGTCAGCCTCGGGTCGAGCGCAAATGCTGTGCTGTTGCCGAGGCCTACGGCGTTCTGCTGTATGCCCACAGCTTTTCGGCAAAGGAAATACGCATAACGACGGCAAGCGACGAGCTTGCCGCGCGCCTTCCGCACCTGATGCGCCGCGCCTTCGGTATCGACTTCGACGAGCCGGAGAAAGGCCGCGGCGTGAAGCATTCGTTCCGGGTAAATGATCCGGACAAGCTGCGCGCGGTGTTCGACGTTGTCGGAAACGACATGAACAGCCCCTCGCTGCACATAAACTTCGGCGTCATCGAGGAGCCGTGCTGCAAGGCCTCGTTTATCCGCGGCGCGTTTCTCGCCGGCGGCTCGGTGACAGACCCGGCAAAGCGCTATCACATGGAGCTTGCCACGACGCACTACAGCGTAAGCCGCGAGACATACTCGGTGCTGCTTGAGATGGGCTTTTCGCCCAAGGAGGCGCAGCGCAAGGGCGACTATCTGCTGTATTTCAAAAAAAGCGAGCATATAGAAGACCTGCTGACGACGATCGGCGCGCCGGTCGCTGCGATGGATATCATGTCCGCCAAGGTCGAAAAGGACATGAAAAACAGCATAAACCGCAAGGTAAACTGCGATTCCGCAAATGCCGACAAGGTCGTCGAGGCCGCGGCAAAGCAGATGGAGGCCATCCGCCGCATAGATAAGCTCTATGGGCTTGATTCGCTGCCGGATAAGCTTCAGGAGGCCGCGCTTCTGCGCTACGCAAACCCCGAGGCGAGCCTTGCCGACCTTGCCACGCTCTCGTATCCGCCGGTATCCAAAAGCTGCCTGAGCCACAGGCTCAAGAAGCTGCTGACATACACTCCCGAGGAAGACTGAATATGAGCTTTGTTCACCTGCATGTTCATACCGAATATTCGCTGCTCGACGGCGACTGCCGCATCGAGCCGCTCGTTGCGCGCGCAAAGGAGCTGGGGCAGACCGCGCTTGCCATCACCGACCACGGCGTCATGTACGGCGCCGTCGCGTTTTACAAGGCCTGCTGCGCGGCCGGTATAAAGCCGATCATCGGCTGCGAGGTCTATGTTGCGCCGCGCTCGCGCTTTGACAAGGAGCACGGCGTTGACTCGGAGTACACGCACCTTATCCTGCTGTGCAAAAACGAAACGGGCTACAAAAATCTGTGCTACCTCGTTTCCATGGCCTTCACCGAGGGCTTTTACAACAAGCCGCGCATCGACTGGGCGCTGCTGCACGAGCGCGCCGAGGGGCTTATCTGCCTTTCCGGCTGCGTCGCCGGTGCTATACCGCGCATGATAAACGCCGGAAACTACGAGGGCGCGAAGAAAAAGGCGCTGGAGCTGAGCGAGCTTTTCGGCAGGGACGGCTTTTATCTTGAGATCCAGGATCACGGCCTTGAGGCCGAAAAGCGCGCGGCCGAGGGGCTTTTGCGCATCCACCGCGAGACCGGCATTCCCCTTGCCGTCACAAACGACGCGCACTATGTCGAAAAAGACGACGCGTATTATCAGGACGTTCTGATGTGCGTGCAGATGCAGAAAACCATAACCGACCCTGCGCGCATGAAATTTGAGACCAACGAGTTTTACCTCAAGGACGAGGCCGAGATGCGCGCGCTGTTTCCCGAATACCCCGAGGCTGCCGACAACACCGCGAAGATCGCGGACATGTGCGGCTACGACTTCGAGTTCGGAAAATACAAGCTGCCGCGCTTCAAGCTGCCCGAGGGCGAGAGCGACAGCTTTGACTATCTGCAAAAGCTCTGCCGCGCAGGACTTGCGCGCAGATACCCGAACGACGACGGAACCGTTGCAAAGCAGCTCGACTATGAGCTTGCCATGATAAAAAAGATGGGCTTTGTCGATTACTTCCTCATCGTTTCCGACTTCATCGCCTACGCGAAAAAGCAAAAGATCCCCGTCGGCCCCGGGCGCGGCTCGGCAGCCGGCAGCGTCGTTTCCTACACGCTGAACATCACCGACGTCGATCCCATAAAATACAGCCTTTATTTCGAGCGATTTCTAAACCCCGAGCGCGTGAGCATGCCCGATATCGACATCGACTTCTGCGTCAACCGCCGCGGCGAGGTCATCGACTATGTCAACCGCAAATACGGCCACGACCACGTTGCGCAGATAGTAACCTTCGGCACGATGGCAGCTCGCGCTGCCGTGCGCGACGTTGCGCGCGTGCTCGACATAAGCTACGGCGACGCCGACGCCGTTGCAAAGGCCATACCCATGGGGCCGAACATGACCATAAAGGACGCGCTGCGCGTATCAAAGCCACTGCGCGACATGTACGAGGGCGACGAGATGCTGCACAGGCTCATCGACGTGGCCGAAGCGCTCGAGGGCATGCCGCGCCACGCGAGCATGCACGCAGCCGGCGTCGTAATAACCGATAAGCCCGTTTACGAATACGTTCCGCTGTCGAAAAACGACGAGTCGGTCGTCACGCAGTATCAGATGACGACGCTCGAGGAGCTGGGGCTTCTCAAGATGGACTTTCTCGGTCTGCGAAACCTCACGGTGCTCGAGGACGCGGCGAAAATGGTGCGGCGCACCGAGCCGGATTTCGAGGTCGAGAAGATACCCGACGGCGACGCGGAGGTTTTCAAAATGCTCTCGGAGGGGCATACAAGCGGCGTTTTCCAGCTTGAAAGCACAGGTATGACCGGCGTTTGCACCGGCCTTAAGCCAAAGAGCATTGAAGACATCACCGCAGTCATAGCCCTTTACCGCCCCGGCCCGATGGACAGCATTCCGCGATTTATCGAGTGCTCGGCGCATCCCGAGAAGATAAGCTACAAGCACGAGCTTCTGCGCCCGATACTCGAGGTCACCTACGGCTGCATCGTCTATCAGGAGCAGGTAATTGAAATTTTCCGCCGTCTTGCCGGATTTTCGCTCGGCCAGGCGGACATGATCCGCCGCGCGATGAGCAAGAAAAAGCACAAGGTCATCGACGCCGAGCGCGTCGCCTTCGTCCACGGCGATGAAAGCCGCGGCATCGATGGCGCGGTAAAGCGCGGCATTACCGAGGATATAGCAAACAGCATCTATGACGAGATCCTTGACTTTGCGTCCTACGCTTTCAACAAGGCGCACGCGGTGAGCTACGCGATCGTATCCTACCGCACGGCGTACATGAAAAAGCACTATCCTCGCCAGTATATGGCCGCGCTTTTGTCGTCGGTGCTCGATAACAGCACCAAGATCGCCGAGTACATCGCCGAATGCCGCGAGATGGGCATAAAACTGCTGCCGCCGGATGTCAACGAGTCGTTTGCCGACTTCTCCGTCAGCGGAAACGATATCCGCTTCGGCCTTGTTGCGATAAAAAGCATCGGCCGCGGCTTCATAAACGAGCTTATTTCGCGCCGAGAGGAGGACGGGCCGTTCCGCAGCCTTGAGGATTTCTGCCGCCGCATGGCAGGCAGGGAGCTCAACCGCCGCGCGGTCGAAAACCTCATCCGCGCCGGAGCGTTCGACAGCATGGGCTTTAAGCGCAAGGCGCTGCTGCGCGTGGCCGGCGTTATGATCGACGGCATCCAGCAGGAAAGCCGCAACAACGTCGAGGGGCAGCTCAATCTCTTCGGCGAACCGGATTTCGAGGATGCCGGAGCCATCAGGATCAAGATCCCGGAGGTCGAGGAGTACACACGCGCAGAGCTGCTTGCAATGGAAAAGGAGACGGCCGGTCTGTACCTGAGCGGCCACCCGATGGACGAGTACCGCGCCGCCGTGCGCAGAGCCGGGATAGTACCCATAGGCGCGATTTTGACAGACTCCGCCTCCGAGAGCGAGAAAAAGGCATATCCCGACGGCGCCGTCGTCACCGTTGCAGGCGTCGTGCAGTCAAGCCGCACGCGCACGACGAAGTCGAACACGCTCATGAGCTACATCAACCTCGAGGACGACACCGGCGCGATGGAGCTGATCGCGTTCCAGCGCGCGCTGGACACCGGCAGCATCTACATCAAAGACAACGCGCCCATCATCGTGCGCGGCCGCATATCCATGCGCGACGAGAAGGAGCCGCAGCTCATGGCGGACAGCATCCGCCCGATCACAGACCTCGGCAAGCTCAAGCCCGAGCCGCCGAGGACAAACGCCGACTCCAAGCTCTGGGTCAAGCTGCCCGGCGAGGACGATCCGCGCCTTGCGCGCATCGAGCTTATCCTCACCATGTTCCCCGGCCAGCAGCAGATGATAATTTACCTCGAGCGCAAAAAGCGGCGCATCGGCGCAAGGTGCCTGATCCACCCCTCGCTCATCGCCGAGCTGAAAGAGCTCTGCGGCGATGCCAATGTTTTCTTAGAGGCGAATTGACGCCGCTACGAATCCGCGCAATAAACGCGCAATAAACGTATAGGAGGAGCGCCAAAGCGCTACTGAAAAAATGAGAGTTAAAAATGCAGTACATAAGACATCCGGATATGCCGCGGCGGCCGCGCTGTCGGCACTTTTGGTGAAATACCCACTGCGGAAGCTGGGCATGCATAAGGCCAATGCCGCGCTGATGCAGGCGCATGAGGCGGCCAGCGGTGCGTACTTCCTCGCCGCGCTGCTGCACATGGCAACGTCACCGAAGACGAGCGGCTGCAAGGCCGCAAGCGGTGCTGCCGCATTTGCCGTCAGCGTCGTGCTCATCGCCGACTGCCACATGGCAAAGGATCAGACCTCGAAAATGCAGCGTCATCGTATCTATTCCGCGGCTCTGGCCGCTGCCGCCGCCCTCCATGCTTTTTAGCAGCGCTTTACTGCGCCTACGGATACGGTTATCTCCGGTTGCCCGGTATCGAAACTGCTGACAAAACCGTGACGTTTCGCGTAACGCAAGTACGGCGCTGAATTTTGCACCGCGCCATGTAGGGGCGAGCAATGCTCGCCCATCGCCACGGTTTTGTCGGCGCGAAAATCGACAGTCGTAGGGAACGGATTTATCCGTTCCGCATATGCCGGTTTTGTCGGCACACACCGGTCGGGCAACCGCAAAAAACGTATCGGCACCAGCGTTAATGCGCCTCTAAAAAAATGTAGCGCCTACGGCGCAGATATAATTACACCTCATCTGCCGCAAGCGGCATCTTCCCCTCAAGCTCCGCAAGGGGAAGACAATTGGGTGCAGCCTAATTTTGCACTAATATAGCACAATCTAATGTAGCGCGAAGCGCACACGGTTTTGCACGCACCCTCGAACCGGGCAAGCGCAATATATGTATCCGCAGCTGCGTCAATTCGCCGCTAAAAAACCGGGTACTAACATAAACGTATAGGAGAAGCCTTAATTCGCTATTAAAAAATGAAGAAGATCGGAAGCTTTAATTTGGGTCTGGCGTTTGCCGGATGTTTTTTGGGGGCAGGGTATGTCTCCGGGCAGGAGCTGTGGCAATTTTTCGGCTCGTTTGGCGCAAAGGGCGTCGCCGGGCTGTTGTTGGCCGTGGCGCTGCTGTTTTTCACCGGGATCATAATGATCCTGCTGGGCAGACTCACGAGGCTCAGCGAGATCGACAAGATAGTTGTGCGCCGTGACTGGCCGCTGCTGCGCGGCGCGGTGACGGTGCTGGAGCTGCTGTTTCTGTTCGGTGTGGGCACGATAATGTCGGCCGGCGTCGGCGCGCTGCTCGAGCAGCTGTTCGGCCTTGCGCCGTTTATCGGCTCGGCGGTGTTCGCGGCGCTTGTCGCGGTCGTGTCGCTTGCCGGATTTTCGGGCATGGTCTCGGCGTTTTCGGCAACCGTGCCGGTGCTGTCGGTCGTGACGCTCATATTCGGCATCATGAGTATATGCTCAAACGGCCTTGTTCTGCCGCAGTCGGGCGGCGGCAGCAATCCGCTCATGAGCTCGTGGCTCGTCGCGGCGGTGAGCTTCGCCTGCTATAACGTGTTCGGCAGCATTGCCATGATCGCGCCGCTCGGCCCGTATGTAAAAAGCAAAAAAGCCGCGGTAGGCGGCATTGCGATAGGTGCGTGCGTTCTGCTGCTGATAGCCGGAAGTGTGCTCGTTTCCGTCTCGGCCGCGCCGGAAACCGCCGATGCGCAGCTTCCGATGCTCGCCCTTGCTCAGAGCCGCGGCATCGTGTGGGGCTATGTTTACGGCGTTTTGCTTCTGCTTGCCATGTTCGGCACGGCGCTTTCGAGCCTCGTCGCCTTCGTTAGTATGCTGGCGGCAAAATCTGCGCGCATTTCCGGGCATAAAAATAAGTTCACCGCGCTGTGCGCTCTGTGCATGTTCCTCGGCAGCCTGTTTGGTTTCGGCGATCTCATCGGCGTCGTGTATCCCATATTCGGCTATTGCAGCAGCGTGTTCATCGTCCTCATGGCGATCCACTATTTTAAAGTTAAAAAACAAAATGCACAAAAGGCGTGACCGTTTGGCCACGCCTTTTTTTCTATCTGTATCGGGCAGTCAGGACGATGCTTATCAGTGCTGTGATCATCTTTGCGAAAACTGTGCTCCACCAGATCATTATCTGGCCGCCGAGCAGAGGCGGCAGAGCGAGCATCAGAACAAGCATGAGCACGGGCTCGGCGAAGGTAAGGATATAGGACAGCACGTTCTTCTCGGTTGCGTAAAATGCCGCCGTTGAAACTCGTGTTATCGCGTCAAACGGGACCGAGACAAGAAAGATCGGCATGACCGCTATGACCCCTGCGTTCACCGCGGCGGACGAGCCGAACAGCAGCCCGATCTTCCCCCTGAGCAGATAGATAAGCAGCCCTCCGATAAGCGCCAGAGTCATGGCAAATTCATACGCCATCGTCTTTGTGTGCTTGAGCGATTTTTTGTTGCCTGCGCCGTAAAAACGGCTCATAAGCGGCTGGCTTCCGTCGCCGACGCCCTGCAGCAGCAGATAGACGATGCAGATGATGTACGATATACATGCATAGACCGCGATCGCCTCCTGTCCGCCGTAGGACACCGAAAAGCGGTTTATGATAACAAGCGATATGTTCGGCGCGAGGGTAAGGCCGAACGGTGCAAGGCCGATCTTCAATATCCGAAGTGCCGTTTTAGGAGCGCCGGCAGCTGCGACCTTCAAAGCGAGATTCTTTTTAGCCGCGCAGTAAACAAGAGCTATCGCCATTGTGATGCCCTGCCCGATGACCGTCGCCAGAGCCGCGCCGTACATGCCCTGTCCCATGACCCACACGAAGGCATAGTCGAGGACGATGTTCGCGGCAAAGCCGCAGATCATGGCAAGCATTGCCCACACCGAGCCTCCGTAATTGCGCATAAACGGAACAAGCCCTGTGCCGAATATCTGCAAAACGGCGCCGAGTGCGATCACCCTTATATACTCATCGCCGAGCGTGAGCAGATCGCCCGATGCGCCGAGCGCAGCGAGAATGCTTTTTGAGGCGAGGTACACCGCTCCGGTCAAAATCACGCTGAAAAGCAGCATCAGCCACGTCGCCGCGGCAATGTATTCCCGCGCCTTCTCCGCGTTTCCCTCGGCTTTCAGGATCGAATATTTAACAGCGCCGCCCATGCCAAGCCCCGTTCCAACGGCTTGAAGGACAGCAGTTACGGGATAGGCAATGTTTATCGTGGAAAGCCCGGCATCGCCGATGGAGTTGCCGACAAAAAAGCCGTCAACTATGGCATACACTCCGGACAACGCAAACGACAGCACGGACGGTATGACATATTGGAAAAACGTCCGTCTGTTACTCATTGCCTAAGCCTCCGTGTGTAGTGATATGTTCCGATAATAGCATTTGCAGATCCAATAGTCAACGGCGCTCGGCGCGATGGCACTCCGGCAAAAAACAGCCGCGGCAGAATGCTCTGCCGCGGCTGCTTGCTGCTTAAATTATTTTGCTCACGCCTTGGTCTCGGGCGGAACAATGTCGAAGGTTGGAACGACCTCGATGCTCAGGTCGCCGTCGCCCACTTCGAAGTTCGTCAGAACGTCGCTGCCGGCGATGACAAAGGTGAAGGTCTCGATATCGTTAACTCTCATATTGATGCCCACCATGCGGTTGAGGTCGTACGCGACGAGCTGACCGTTGAGATAGACCTTTACGATGTATGAGCGGAGGAGTATCTCCGAATCAAGCTGGTTTGTGTACTTCGTCTGCACGATGAAATCGCTGCCGCGCGAGAATGCCTTGGTAACGGTGATCGGCAGATTGGAAACCGTGCTGACGCTCTCGGTCGTCGAGTAGAAGCCCTTGCCCTCCTCGGGAACGAAGCGCGCACCGGTGTAGTAAACGCTCTGGCCGAGCCAGTCGCCGTAAAGAGCACGGGCGGCAAGGCTCTTGGCGTTATACACCTTCAGCTCGTTCGGGTTGCTCGTTGTGAGCGTATTGGGGATGAGCACGAGCTTGTCGGCAGTGAAGTTCAGGCTGTCATAAACGCCGCCGCAGATAAGGGCAAGCCGGGTGCTGCCGGTCTTATCCATGCTGTACACATAGCGGTTGAAGGACGACAGGCAGTAGAACTTATCGCCGAATTTATACAGCGAGCGGTTGCGCACGTTCGTCGTCTTGGGGAACTCGCCGACGAGAGTTATCGCGCCGGGAGCTTCGACGGAAACGGCGTACAGGTTCAGGTCATAGTTGCCCTCGGTGTCATATGCGAGGAAGTACATGACGTGTCCGTCAAAAAAGCTTGTGTTGATCTTATAGTCACAGACCTTTGATATATTGCCGCTTGCGATGTCGTAGGCATAGAGCTTATCGACATTGACGCTCGATTCCACGCCCTGCTCGTTTTTGAAAACCATAAGCTCGGCCATCTTGAAATAGATCTTGCCGTTCCAGCCGTAGGGCACGAAGTTCGGCACCTGGGAATAGGGGATATCCGAGCGTATCGCGTTGAACGCACCGTTTACGATCCTGCCGAATGCGTATGTGTAGCCGGAGGGCTTGTCGGCATATTTGGTGAACGCAAGCGCGTAAAGCTGCCCGTCATAGAAGCAGTAGGACTCGATGATATAGCCATCGTAGACAGTAGAGAATGTGCCGCTTGCCGGATCATAGCACATGAGCGCGCCCTTTTCGCTTCCGGTCGTGCTGCGGCAGAAATACACCTTGCCGTCATACACGCTTATGTTGTCAAGATACTGGCCGACAGCTGCGCTGTAAAGCTTGGTGCTCACGCCCGAGGAACTGACCGCGTACAGGCCGTAGCTTACCGTGTCCACGGTGTCGTAGCCTTTATACAGACAGTAGTTCGTTTTGCCGATCTGGACGGCGATGCTGTCGTTTTCAAGATTTGCCTCGTATGCGGCCATGTCGGTGTTGACCTTGGAATCGTGGCCCTGGCGCAGTGCAGGCTCAACAAGGCGCGCGATGACCGTGGCTATCTGGCCGCGGCTGGTCGTGCTCGTTCCGCAGAAGCGATAGGACGAGTCCATACCGATCATTACGCCGGCGGCATAGAGCTTTTCGACCGAGGCCTTATAATAGCCGGGGATGCTGCTCAGATCGCCGATGGCGTAGTCGCAGATCTTCGGCATATCCTGATCGTCGATCGTCTTGGCAAACAGATACGCGAGGTTATAGCGATTGATGCTCTGGCTGAGCTTTCCCACCGCCGGAGTTGCCGAGGGCAGCATGCCGCGCTCGGAGCAGTATCTGTAATAGGTCATGAACCAAGCCTCGTTCTGGCTCGGCTCGGCAATAAGATTGTCGTTATACGCGGCGTGGATGCGCGCGGCTATCGTTATGGCCTCGGCCCAGCTGACGTTGTTGTTCGGGCGGAAGGTCTTGTCCGTATAGCCGAGCATGATGCCCTTGTTATAGGCGGTCTTGACGCCGGAATAGCACCATGTTTTTGAGCTTACATCGGTGAACGTGCTGCTGTTCATCTGGCCGATATCGTCAAAAACAGCGAGCCTTTGTCCGGGGATCGCATCGGCCAGCACGCCGACAGACGCGACGGCGAGCAGGCTGCTTACAACAAGCACCAGCGCCAACACTCTGCGAATTTTTTTCATATAGGCAAACCTCCGGGGCGATAGATTCACGGTTACAAATTGGTGTCATTTATTATATCAGGTTACATAATATTTTGCAATACTATTTTATAATTATTGTATAGCGAAAACGGCTGCAAGATGGTAAAATGAATGCAAATACAAAAAAACAAGGAGTGTGAGCTATGAAATACGGCTTCATCGGACTCGGCAACATGGCCGGAGCCATCATTGCAGGCATGGCCGCCTGCGGCAAGTTCAAAAACGACTATCTCTACGGCTTTAATCGCAGTCAGGGCAAGACGCTTGCGCTGAAGGAAAAGCACGGGCTGATCCCCTGCGCATCGGCGGCCGAGGTCGCGGAAAAGGCCGACGTGATCATTCTCGCGGTCAAGCCGCAGGTGCTGCCCGAGGTCATGCCGGAGATAGCCAAGGGCATCACCAAGGATAAAACCGTTATCAGCATCGCCGCCGGCAAGAGCATCGGCTGGTATGAGGAGCGCCTTGCCAAGGGCGTGCCCGTTGTAAGGTGCATGCCGAACATAAACGCAAAGGTCAAGGCCTCGGTCACCGCGATCTGCGGCGGCAAGGGCGCAACGGCCGACGATATAAAAATCGCCGACGGCATTTTTGCGTCCGTCGGCAAGATATATCACATTGAGGAGAAAATGTTCCCAGCGTTCGGCGCGCTGGGCGGAGCCTCCGGTGCGTTTGTGCTGCTTTACATTGACGCGCTGGCCGAGGCCGGAGTGCGCGCGGGATTTTCGCGGCCGATGGCCGAGGAGATCGCAACGGCTACCGTCATGGGCAGCAGCGCTTTGGCTATGGACAGCGATGAGCACCCCATCGCGCTCATGAATCGCGTATGCTCGCCCGGCGGAACCACCGTCGAGGGTGTCTGCAAGCTCAAGGAGCTCGGCTTCGAGACCGCCGTCCAGCAAGCCCTCCAGGCCATAATCGACAAAGACTTGTTTTTAGAGGCGAATTAGGGCACCTACGGATACGGTTATCTCTGGTAGCCCGACCGGTGAGTGCCGACGAAACCGGGAAACTGCCGCCATACGTTAGTGCGGCAGTGAATTTTTTAAGGTGCTACATTGTCGGGAACAGGCTTGTCTGTTCCGCTTTTTTGGAGGCGCATTGACGCAGCTACCAATACACATATCTCTGGTAGCCCGGTATCGAAAGTACCGACGAAACCGGGAAACTGCCGCGCTACGCAAGGTTGTGCTATATTAGTGCAAAATTTACGCCGCACCCATTGGCTCCACTTTCAAGGGGAGCAGGCAGCTTGCTGCCGAGGGGTTGAATTAAAAAACTATTAACTATCAGCTATTAGCTCTCCGCTGCGGCCAACAGCCGCTCGTAAGGAACGGGCTTGCCCGTTTTTTTAGAGGCGCTTTGCTGCCCCTACGGATACGGTTATTGCTGTTTCCCGGTTCGGAACTACCGACAAAACCATGGTTGCCTCGCGCAACGCAAGTGCGATGCTGAGTCTTGCGCCGCACCCCGTAGGGGCGAGCATTGCTCGCCCGTTTGTTATTGTTTCGTCAGCAGTTCCCGGTCGGGCTGACGCAATAACCGTATCCGTGACTGCGTAAATGCGCCTCAAAAAAGGCGCTATTAAAAAAGTGCGGCACGAGCCGCACACCATAATTATTCACTATTAATTATTCATCATTCATTATTCATTGGGGCGGTCGCAGGCCGCCCCTCTTTTGCCTTCCCCTGCGTAGCTTGAGGGGAAGGTGTCACCTTTGGTGACGGATGAGGTGTTATTAAATCATTTGCCGTCAGGCAAAAACATTATTAAATAACGGGCGAGCAATGCTCGCCCCTACAGGTGCGGTGCATAATTTAACACCGCACTAATGTGTGGCGGCAGTTTTACGGTTTGGTCAGCAACTTCGACACCGGGCTACCGGAGATGACCGTATTCGTAGCAGCCTCAATGCGCCTCTGAAAGACATTCGGACATGGCTTTTTGGAATTTGGGCAGGACGCCGATACCGTTTGTGCGGTGGGGCGGAAGCTGATAGATATCGTGGCCGGGATAGTCGTTGCCCTCGATCAGCAGCGGCCCGTTATCGGTCACGCACACGTCCCAGCCGACGACGCCGACCTGCGGCACGACCTGGCCCGCGCGCTCGACAAGCGCGATGACCTCGTCCCAAAGCGGTATCTTGAAGCCCTTTATGGGCACGCCGGTCAGGGGATGCACATCGTACAGATGCCCGGACTTATCCAGCGCAGGGTAGATTATCTCGCCCCTGTCCTCCTCTATGGGCACGACCATGCCGCCGTTATTGAAGTTATCGACATACTTGCCGTTGCCGATGCGCAGGTACGCGGCGACGACGCGCGTTTTTTTGCCGTGGGTGAAGCTTATGACGCGGCAGGTGTTGACCGAGCAGGGGTGCAGCGCCATGAGGTCGCGATGCTGCACGACGCACTCCTCCAGCAGCACCTTGCCCGCTCCGTCCAGGTGCTCGCGCACAGGCTCGGTCAGCTCGCGCACGTCGAGCTTCTCAATGCCGCGTCCGCATTGCCCGTCAACGGGCTTTACCATGAACACGGGGTGCTTTTCGATAAATGCGTCAAGCTCGGCGTCGCTCGCTGTGGAGTAGTCGAGCCAGTCGCGGTGCAGAAACTCGGAGAAGTTGTGCGCGAATTTGAGCTTATTCTCGATCTCTGGCATGTACGCCGGGTCGTTATACGCCTTGATGAAGCCGTTATTTATGCCTCGCGTGAGCACTGTTTTGCGCTGCGCGGCGTTGAGGTCGTACATCTCGAACAGCCAATAGTCCATGTACCCTGCCTGATATCGCAGTCCGCACCAGACCATGTCAAAAAATATGAACAGCTTGCTGCGTCCGGACTTCTCGTGGACCTCGTCTATCTTCCGGAACATCTGCTTCCAGTTCAGCCCTGCTATGCGCGCAAGCAGAAATTTTAATTTTCCCATACTATCTCCTTTTTTAGAGGCGCATTGACGCACCTACCGATACATATATTGCGTGAACCCGGTATCGAAGTTACCGACTAAACCGTGGCTGCCTCGCAACCCGTTAGTGCAATGTCAAATCTTTTGCCGCACCTCGTAGGGAACGGATTTATCCGTTCCGCGTGTTATGGTTTCGTCGGCAATCTCCGGTCGGGCTGACGCAATAAATGTATCGGCGCAATGTCAATGCGCTACATTATCGCCATGCGTATCGCTTTCGCGCACTCACCGTGCGGACATGGCCTGCGAGGCCGCGACGGCAAGCTCATCGCATCGGTTATTGAATTCGTTCTCGGCGTGGCCCTTGACCCAGTGGCAGCGGACCTCATGCGTATCGCACAGCTCCAGCAGCTCTGCCCAGAGGTCGGGGTTCAGCGCCGGCTTTTTATCGGCCTTTTTCCAGCCGTTGCGCCGCCACGACACCGCCCAGCCCTTGCTGAGCGCATCAATGACGTACTTTGAATCCGAGTACAGCTCCACGATGCACGGCTCCTTGAGCGCACGCAGCGCCGAGATCACGCCGGTCAGTTCCATGCGGTTGTTTGTCGTCTGCTTTTCGCCGCCGGACATCTCCTTTTTCGCGCCGCCATAGCACAAAATCGCGCCCCAGCCACCCGGACCCGGGTTGCCGGAGCACGCGCCGTCGGTGTATATCGTAACCGTTTTTTTCATCATTTCAGACCGTATTTCCGCATGAGTATGTTGTATTCGTCCTTCTCAATGAGGCCGTTGCGCAGCAGCTCCTTGAGCTGGGATGCGCGCTTTTCCTCATCTGTGCCGTGATAGTCCGGCTCGACGTGCTCGTGGTCATCGTCGCAGCGCGTGAGGTCGTCGCGCATCTTCTCCGTCAGACGCTTGCTGATGCTCTCGCCCTTGCCGACAAATTTCGACACGTCAAAGTGCTCCGGCTTGAACTCGCGCTTTGCAGGCTCTGTGCGCGCCGGCTGTGCGGCATCGGACTCGGAGTTTTTATCCGCGGCATCTGCCTGCGCTTTTTTCATTGCTATCACCGCCAAAACGACCGCGCCTATCATCAAAACGATGAAAAGCACCGTGCCGCCGCCGATGCCCACCGCATCGGAGAGCACTAACAGCGCAACAATAACGGCAATAACCAGCTTTACCGGACTGCCATCGGGCTTCTGATCTCTTCTGTTGTCGTTATTCATCACTTTCTCCTTTTTTTAGAGGCGCTTTTTTAGAGGCGCATTTATATTGTGCTGATACGTTTATTGCGGTATCCCGACCGGAGGGTACAGTCAAAACCGTTACATGCGGAACGGATAAATCCGTTCCCTACAACGCTGTTTTCGGTGCAGACCAAACCGGTACATGCGGAACAGGCAAGCCTGTTCCCTACGAGGGTGCGGTGTAAAACTCAGCATTCACTTGCGTTACGCGAGGCAGCCACGGTTTTGTCGGTAGTTTCGATACCGGGCGCTAACATAACCGTATCGGTGTCAGCTTAAAGGCGCTATTAAAATCCGTGCCGCAGGCACACCGCAATTATTCATCATTCATTATTCACTATTAATTTATTTTATCACGACTCTGTCGCCGTGGATCTCGAGCCGGTTCTGGCAATACAGGCTTATGGCCTGGGGCAGGAGCTTCCACTCCGCGTCCTCAAGGATGCGGCGCGACAGGCTCTCGGGCGTGTCGTTCGGGAGAATGTCAACGGCCTGCTGGGCGATTATCGCGCCGATGTTGCCGTCGATATCCGCGAAAAACGCCGTTGCGCCGGTCACGCGGCAGCCGCGTTCGAGCGCGGCGCGCTCGGGAGCATCGTCGCAGTTGACAAACGCCGGGATGAGCGAGGGGTACACTCCGATGATGCGCTTGCGAAACTGCGTTGATATGACGCCGAGCGGCATATTGTACCCTGCGAGGATCACAAGGTCAATGTCCATATCGCGCAGCTTGTTGGATATGGCCATGCTGTAGCTGAGCTTGGTGGGGAAAAGCGATGGCTCGACCACGAAGGCCTCAACGCCGGAATTGCGCGCACGGCGCAGCGCATAAGCGTCCGACTCCGTGCATATTACCGCGGTAAGCTCAAAATTCGGGATCTCACCGAAGTACATAGAATCAAGAACCGTCTGTAGCAGTGCTCCGTCGCCGGAGACGAGTGCCGCCGCCCTTATCATATAATTTCCCCCTTATTCGCCGAGAAGGCGCTTTGCCGTTTCAATATTCATCTTTTCAACGTTTTTGATATATTCAAATCGCCGGCTTATCATGTCCGCACCTGTTTCGGACAGCGCCGCGTCGATCTCATCAATAAGTCCCTGCGCCGTGACCTTGTCAAAATCCACGCAGGATATGCCCAGATACTGCGCACAGCCCGAGACCTTCGGATCATAGCTCAGGCCGACCGACGGCACCTCGCCGCAGGCCGCGTACAGCAGACTGTGCAGCCGCATCGCAACGCACATTTTCATCTGCCGCATGATCGCTATCTCAAGCTCCGCATCCTCCGTTTTCGGCATTATCTTAAACGGAATGCCAAGGCCGCCGGCTACCTGCTCGGACACGGGAAGATCCAGATCGTAGTTCATCGGCATGAACAGCGGCGTAAGCCCATGCTTATCATAGCAGGCCCTGAGCGCCTTGCGTATCTCGCCGCACTTTTCGTCAAAGCCCGGCCATGAGCGCAGACCGAGGCAGATATAGCGCCCGTCGGGGTCGATGTCGTGGCTGCGCATGAATGCCGCGGCGTCGGCGTCGCTTCTGCAATGCATGTTCAGCACCGGGTCGCCGGTGACGAGCACCTCCTGCACGGTAACGCCGATCTCGCGCGTAAGCTCAAGGCTCAGCGGATCGCGCAGGGTGATCGCGTCAACGCAGCGGTTTATCGTTTTTGCCGCGCGCCGGCGGTCGTAATCATAATTGAGCGGTCCCATGCCGCAGCCGTACATCTGCACCTTGCAGCCGCATTTTTTCGCAAGCGATATCGTGTGCAGATAAAACCACAGGCTGCGCCTGCTCGTGACGTCCTGAATAAGGCTGCCGCCGCCGCTTATGAACAGCTTCGAGCGCTTCAGCTCGCGGCGCAGCCGGATAAACTGGCCGCGCCTTATGGCACTGAGTGCGTGCACGGATTTAGTGTGCTTCGGATTTTTGGAAACGATCGTTATGCGCATGTCGGGATCTATCGTCCTCAGCTGGGCGGCAATGGCCGTAAGCAGAGCCTCGTCGCCTGCGTTTCCGTGGCCGTATGCGCCGCAGATCACCGCGCCGCTGCGCGGCCGGGAATAGCGTTCGAGAACGGTTTTATATATTTTAAGCTGCCTGCGGCAGGTGCTTTCCGTTGAAAATTCGCGCTTTGCCTTTTCGTACACCGCCTGTCCGAGCCTTTTGCGGAGCGCCTCGTCGTTTGCAAGGGCGAGGATGCAGCGCGCCATAGTCTCGTGGTCGCGCGGCGAAAACAGCATACCGGTCTCGCCGTTCGTTATGAGCCTCGGCAGGCCGCCGACTCGGGACGCAACGGTCGGCTTACCGGCGCGCGCGGCCTCCGTCACGGCGTAGGGGAAGGTTTCCGACAGGGAGCTTATCGCGTTTATGTCGATGCTGGCATAGTATCCGTCCATGCCGTCGCTTATCCAGCCTGCGAAAAACACCTTGTCGCGCACGCCGAGCTGCTCACATAGACCCTCGAGCATTTCGCGCTCCATGCCGTCGCCGGCAATGAGCAGGCGCAGCCGCTCGTTTTTCTCCGCCGCTCCGGCAAAGCCGCGCACGGTGGTGGCGACGTCCTTCACCGCATCAAAGCGCGCCGCGATGCCGAGAACTATGCTGTCGTCGGGAAAATCACAGCCGATCTTTTCAAACCACTCGCGCCGCGTGATGCTCGGCGCCGGATGCGAAAAGTCAACGCCGTTATAGATCGTCAGCAGATCGTTCGGGTCAAAGCCGCGGTCGATGAGCGTCTGACGCATACTGTCGGAAACGCAGACGCGGTAGTCCATGTGGTGCAGCGCAAGCTTGTTGAGCCTGCCGTAGGTCATGGCGGCCAGCGGCCGGCCGAGATAATCGAGCTTATAGTCGCTGTGGACGGTGCTGATAAAGGGAATGTCAAAATGCCGTTTCAGCAGCGCGCCCGTAAGGTTTGCGCGGCTGCCGTGGCAATGGATGATGTCGTAATTTCCGTTTTCTATGGCCTCGCGCGTTTTTTTAAGACCCACGCCGAAGCTGCCGGGGAACACCCTCGTCGGTATGCCCATTTCGCGCGCTTCTTTTGAAAAATCGGCCTCCATATAGCAGACGAGGTCTGCGTCGATGTTATCGTTAAGGTCGCGCAGCAGCGACAGAACATGCGTTTTTGCGCCGCCCGAATCGCCGCCGGAGATAAGATGCAAAACTCTCACGTTAACCCCCACTTGTTTCTCAGGGAAAGATAATATATAATATCTAATATCTAATATCTAATATCTAATACATTATATATTAATAACTAATTGAGGTCAAGGCAAATGACAACTATCTACATGATCCGCCACGCCGAGGCGGAGGGAAACCTCTACCGCATCGTGCAGGGTCAGCACAACAGCTTTATAACGCCGCGCGGCCACAGGCAGATAGCCTGCCTCGCGGAGAGATTCAAGGACGTGCAGCTTGACGCGCTGTATTCAAGCGATCTGCGCCGCACGGTGACGACGGCAGGCGCGATAACGAAGTATCACGCATTGGAAATGCAGCTCACCGAGCGCCTGAGGGAGATAAATCTCGGCGTGTGCGAGGGTATGAGCTTCGGCGATATGTATAAATTTGATCCTGTGCAGATGGACAATTTCAACAATGATCCTGCGCAGTGGCGCGCTCCGGGGGCTGAGACCTTTGCCGAATGCACCGAGCGCATAGTTTCGGCCGTTACCGAAATAGCGGTAAAAAACGACGGTAAGACTGTCGCCGTCGTCAGCCACGGCATGGCGATCCGCTCGCTGCTTGCGCACATTCTCGGCGTCGCAAGCCGCGATATCCCCTCGCTTCCGCACGGCGACAACACCGCCGTGAGCAAGCTCATATTCGATAACGGAGTCTTTTCCGTTGAGTATTACAACGATAACTCCCACCTGCCGCCCGAGCTTTCGACCTTTGCACGGCAGAACTGGTGGAAAAAAGAGACCCGCGGCGCGGATCCCAACAATTTGTATTACGAGCCGCTCGACCCGAACCGCGAGGGCGAAACGTACAAGGAGTTCTACGCGGCCTCTTGGAAGGCAGCGCACGGCGATCTCAAGGGCTTTTATCCGGAAACCTATCTTGCCTCGGCGCGCAGGCATTTTGCCGCGGATAACAAGGCGATACTCAAGGCCTACCGCTCCGACGGCGAGCTTGCGGGCATCGTCGAAACGGACACGGAGCGCTCAAAAGGCGCGGGCGTGGGCTGGATAAGCCTTGTGTACATAAAAGAGACTCTGCGCGGAGTCGGACTCGGCACGCAGCTTGTCGGCCGCGCGATAACAAACTACGAGATGCTCGGCAGACAAAAGGCGCGGCTGCACGTTTCGTCGGAAAACGCCTCGGCGATAAAATTTTACGAGGATCTCGGCTTTGAGATACTCAGCAGCGAGCCCGGTGCCGGCGCTCCGCTTTACCTCATGGAAAAGAGATTTGAATAAGCAATGTCAATGTGGAACATTAATGCGCGTGTGCAGAAGCTTGACACGCGCGATCGGCGTATCATCGCCGTTTCGGATATACACGCAAACATGCCCTATTTCAGAGGGCTTCTTGAGAAAATAAGCTTTTCGGACGCAGACGAGCTCATCATCGACGGCGACTTTCTCGAAAAAGGCGAAAAAAGCCTTGAAACGCTGCGCTTTATAATGAAGCTTGCCGAGCGCGGCAACTGCCGTGTTGTCTGCGGAAACTGCGACACATGGGCCGATGTGCTCGACGCCGAGCGGCAATACTGGAGCTCGCGCATCGTAAAATACATGCTGTTTAAAAAGAGCGGCCTTATATGGGATATGCTCACGGAAATGGGCGTTGAGATACGCGAGGATATGGACTTTGAGAGCCTTATCCCGGAGCTTGCCGAAAGATTCAAGCCCGAGTGGGACTTCCTGCATGCCATGCCGCACGTCATCGAAACGCCGCACTATATTTTTGCTCACGGCGGCATAAAGCCCGATATCCCCATCGAGCGGCAGCTCGGCGGCGACTGCATGAAGTTTGACGCATTCATGGATTACGGCTACACTTTCGATAAGTGGGTCATCGTCGGACACTGGCCGGTGATGCTGTATCTTGCCGACCATGTCTGCGCAAACCCGATAATCGACCGCGAGCACCACGTCATCTCCATCGACGGCGGCTGCTCGCTCAAGGACGACGGGCAGCTGAACGCACTTATCATCCCATATGAGGGCAGCGAGAATTTTTCCTTTGAAGCGTATGACCCATTCCCCGTGCGCCGGGTGAAGAGCGCGCAGTGCGGCGGCGGAAAGAGCTATTACATCCGCTGGGGTGACAATGACGTGCAGGTGCTGCGCCGCGGCGAGGAGTTTTCCCTCGTGCGCCATGTCCGCACGGGCTATGAGATGGAGATACTCACGAAATATCTTTACTCCGACGAGGAGTTTTGCAAATGCAACGATTCGACCGACCTCGTGCTTTCGCTTGAAGCCGGCGACGAGGTCAGCGTTGTCGAAGAGACCTCGCGCGGCTATCTTGTCAAGCACAAGGGCACGTCGGGCTGGTATTGGGGAGAGCTGATATGATTGAAGATCAGGATTTTTTGCCTGTTTCGCAGGATGAAATGCATGAGCGCGGCTGGTGGTGGTACGATTTTCTGCTCGTAACGGGCGATGCGTATGTCGATCATCCGAGCTTCGGCCCGGCGGTGATAAGCCGCGTTTTGGAGGCCGACGGCTTCCGCGTTGCGGTGCTCGCGCAGCCGGACTGGCACTCGGCGGCGGACTTTGCGGCCTTCGGCAGACCTCGTCTTGGCGTTTTGATCGGAGCCGGAAACCTCGACTCCATGGTCGCGCACTATACGGCGGCCAAAAAGCGCCGCAGCGAGGACTTTTACTCGCCCGGCAAAAAGGCCGGACTGCGCCCGGACAGAGCCACGATAGTCTATTCAAACCGCGCGCGCGAGGCCTTCGGCGCGGATGTGCCGATAATCATCGGCGGCCTTGAGGCCTCGCTGCGGCGCTTTGCGCACTACGACTATTGGGACGACAAGGTGCGCCGCTCGATCCTCGTCGATTCGGGCGCGGACATGCTCGTTTACGGCATGGCAGAGTACGCCGAGCGCGAGATAGCAAGGCGGCTTAAAAAGAAGATCCCCGTTTCCGAGATGCGCGATATCCGCGGCACTGCGTTTTTGGCGCACGACGCAGCCGAATGCGAGTTTGACTCGGTGACGCTGCCCTCGTTTGCCGACGTTTGCGACAGCAAGCGCTTTTACGCGGACGCAACGCGCATAGAATACGCCGAGCACGACCCCGTGCGCGGCAGGGCGCTGATACAGGAGCACGACGGCAGATATCTCATCGTAAATCCCCCGGCGATGCCGCTGGAGACAAAGGAGCTTGACCGCGTGGCCGAGCTTCCGTACACCAAGCAGTATCACCCGATGTACGAGCCGCTCGGCGGCGTTCCGGCCATCGAGGAGGTCAAGTTCTCGGTCATACACAACCGCGGCTGCTTCGGCGGCTGCAACTTCTGCGCGCTTGCGTTCCACCAGGGCAGAATGGTCACGAGCCGCAGCCACGAAAGCATCATCCGCGAGGTCACGGCGCTCACGAAATTCCCCGATTTCAAGGGCTACATCAACGACGTCGGCGGCCCCTCGGCCAATTTCAGGCATCACTCCTGCAAAAAGCAGGCCAAGTGCGGCATGTGCGCCGACAGGCGCTGCCTTGCGCCCACGCCCTGCCCGAACCTCGACGCGGATCACTCCGACTATCTGGCGCTGCTGCGCAAGCTGCGGCAGATACCGGGCGTGAAAAAGGTCTTTGTGCGCAGCGGCATAAGATACGACTACATGCTTGAGGATAAAAACGACGATTTCTTCGCCGAGCTTGTCAAATACCACATCTCCGGCCAGCTCAAGGTCGCGCCCGAGCATTGCATCGACGGCGTTCTCGACTACATGGGCAAGCCGCACATCGACGTGTACGAAAAGTTCATGGACAAGTACAAAAAGATGAACAACCGCTTTTCAAAGGAGCAGTACGTCGTGCCGTATCTGATGTCCTCGCATCCGGGCAGCACGCTCGCCGACGCGGTCGCGCTTGCCGAATACCTCAACAAAAAAGGCCGTCAGCCCGAGCAGGTGCAGGATTTCTATCCCACCCCCGGCACGGTTTCGACCTGCATGTATTACACGGGCATTGACCCGATGACGATGAAATCGGTCTACGTCGCGAAAACCTTCCACGAGAAGGCGATGCAGCGCGCGCTTTTGCAGTGGAAGCGGCCGGATAAGCGTAAGCTCGTCATCGAGGCGCTCAAGGAGGCAGGGCGCGAGGATCTTATCGGCTACGGGCCGGAGTGCCTTGTGCGTCCCGACCGTCCGCCGCGCCAAAAGGCTCCCGAGAAGCCCAAAGCGCCCGAAAAGCAGCAGATAACGAAAAAAGCCGGCTACGCCAAGGGCTGGGCAAAGCCCAAGCCCAAGAAAAACGCAAAGCCCGGCAGCAAGAAGAAAGGAAAGTGAACCGCATGAAGTACAAAAGATTCGGAAACACGATAGTCGCACGCATCGACCGCGGCGAGGAGATACTCGATAAGATACGCGAGCTTGCCGAAAGCGAGAGCATTAAGCTTGCCTCCGTCTCGGCGCTGGGCGCAACGAACGATTTCACCGTCGGCGTTTTCAACACGGCCGAGAAAAAATACTACTCGAACGAGTTCAAGGGCGCGTTCGAGATAGTATCCCTGACCGGTACCATAAATACAATGGACGGACAGTTTTACACGCACATCCACATGTCTGCCGGCAACGACAAGGGCGAGGTCTTCGGCGGTCATCTCAACCGTGCCATGGTATCGGCGACCTGCGAAATGATCGTCACCGTCATAGACGGCGAGGTCGACAGATACGCAGATCCCGACGTCGGACTTAACCTGTTTAAGCTCTGATGCAGTACCTTACCTATTACCTGGCAGCGATCAATGTCGTTTTGTACGCCCTGATGGGGCTTGATAAGCTGTTTGCAAAGCTGCAAAAGCGCCGCATTCCCGAAAAAACGCTGTTTGCCTTCGCCGTTCTCGGCGGAGCGCTCGGCGGTACTCTCGGCATGTACGGCTTCCGCCACAAAACGCTGCACAAGACCTTTGCCATCGGCTTTCCGCTTCTGGCCATAGTCCAGATCGCGGCAGTCGTATTTTTAGTAATCAAATTCGCTTAGAAAGAAGTTTCCCGCAATGAAAGAAAAGATCAAGGGACTGCTGCTGTGCCTTGTTATTGCAGTTCCGGCATGGCTGCTCGGCCGCAAGTTTGCCGTCGTCGGCGGCCCCGTTATATCCATCCTGCTCGGCATGATCGTCGGCATGTTTCTCAAAAACCGCGCGCCGTTTGACGCCGGCATCAAATTCACCTCGAAAAAGATCCTCCAGTGGGCGGTCATTCTGCTGGGCTTCGGCATGAACCTGACCGTTATCGGACAGACCGGCGTGCAGTCGCTGCCTATAATCCTCAGCACGATAACGACCTCGCTGCTGGTTGCGTTCATCCTCTGCAAGGCACTGAAGATACCCTCGAAGATATCCACCCTTGTCGGTGTCGGCTCGTCCATCTGCGGCGGCTCGGCCATCGCCGCCACCGCGCCCGTTATCGACGCAAGCGACGAGGAGGTCGCGCAGGCGATATCGGTAATATTCTTTTACAATGTCATTGCCGCGCTCGTCTTTCCGCTCATGGGCACGCTTCTCGGCTTTTCAACCACCTCCGGCGAGGCCTTCGGCATTTTCGCCGGAACTGCGGTGAACGACACCTCGTCCGTCACGGCCGCCGCATCCACATGGGACAGCATGTGGGGGCTCGGCTCGCAGACGCTGGATAAGGCCGTCACCGTTAAGCTCACGCGCACGCTTGCGATAATACCCATAACGCTCGTTCTCGCGCTCGTACGCTCGAAAAGAACGGCCGGCGAAGGCGGCAAGAAAGTCAGCCTCAAGAGCGTTTTTCCGATGTTTATCCTCTATTTTGTGCTTGCCTCGGTCATAACGACAGTCGCGCAGTCGCTGGGCGTTGACGCAAGCATGTTCTCGCCGCTCAAGGAGCTGAGCAAGTTCATGATCGTGCTCGCCATGGCTGCGGTGGGACTTAACACCAACCCAGTCAAGCTCGTCAAAACCGGCGGTAAGCCGCTGCTTCTCGGCTTCTGCTGCTGGCTCGGCATAAGCTGTGTTGCCCTTGCAATGCAGCACGTTCTGGGGCTTATCGCGTGATGAAATGGCTGATTATCCCGGCCGCCGCAGGCGTTTTGACGCTTGCGGCGGCTTATGCCGCGGTGCGTGTCGGATGCTATGTTCCGCCGCGCTGCGACGAGGACGTTTTCTCAATGCCCGATACGGAGCAATATAACGTTTTTCGCGAGCAGTCGAAAAAAATGATCCGCGACACGCTGAGCATACCGTACGAGGATGTGTTCATCACGTCCTTTGACGGGCTGCGCCTGCACGCGAAGTTCTATGCCGCGTCCGAGCGCAAAGCGCCGGTGCAGATCATGTTCCACGGCTACAAAAGCTCGGCCGAGCGCGACTTCTGCGGCGGTCTGCGCGAGGGCATCGACGGTGGCTTCAACGTGCTGCTGGTCGATCAGCGCGCCCACGGCGAAAGCGAGGGCAAGTACCTTACCTTCGGCGTGAACGAGCGCTTTGACTGCCTTTCGTGGGCAAGCTACGCCGCCGAACGCTTCGGAAATGATGTTAAGATATATCTATACGGCATCTCGATGGGCGCTTCGACCGTGCTCATGGCCTCGGCGCTGCCGCTGCCGAAGTCGGTGTCCGGCATTGTCGCCGACTGCGGCTACACCTCGCCGAAGGCTATAATCTGCTCCGTTCTGCGCGATCATCACGTTCCGGCAGCGCCGATTTACGCAGTCGCGAAGCTCGGTGCAAGGCTCTTCTGCGGCTTTGATCTTGACTCAGCCTCTGCGCCGGATGCGCTCAGCCGCAGCCACATACCCGTTTTGTTCATTCACGGCGATGACGATCGCTTCGTGCCCTGCCGCATGAGCCGTGAAAATTTCGAGGCCAGCGCCGCCGAACACAAGAAGCTGCTCATCGTCCACAACGCCGGCCACGGCCTGAGCTATATGCTCGACCGCCCCGCTTACCTCTCCGCCCTCCACAGTTTTTTAGAGGCGAATTGAGGCTGCTACGGATACGCATATTGCAGTATCCCGACCGGAGACACCGGGATAAACCGCAGCGTTTCGCGTCCCGTTAGTGCGCTGCTGAATTTTGTGCCGCACTACAATGGCTCTCTGCTCTCAGCTCTCAGCTGCGGCAAAGCCGCACGGTTTCCTCCGCATATTCGATACCGGGCTACTGCAATATGCGTATTCGTAGGTGTGGCAAATCGCAACTAAAAAGCTCCAAGGCATTTCGCCTTGGAGCTTTACGTTTCGTTATATCAGGTGAAGCTGGAGATCATGCTGATGGGCCAGCTCAGGATATCGCCGACGAGGCGAACCTTGCTCTGGACGAACAGACGAGTGTCTTCATCGGTGACCTTGTCCTTGATCTTCTGGGCTACGTCCTTGGGATTGATCTCAAGAAGCTTGCCTGCAACGCCGAGGATCTTGCCTGCGTCGAGGTACTTAACGGTCTCAACGAGGTTATCCTTCGCAGCCTCGTAGTCAAAGTTGGCGATTGCCTTAATGCACATGTTGTTTTCCTCCCATATTAATCTTTGTTGTTCAGATGCAGTAACTATACCACATTAAGCTACATTTTGTAAACCGTATTCCATCATACAGTGTAAAATATTTTAGCACAAAGTGTACGATATGTCAAAAAGAAAAAACTGCAAACCTATTTTTTGTGCATAAATGCGCAAACGAGGCCGTGCAGGCCGCCTTTCTCGCGATTTGCCGCGCGCAGCAGCGCCTTGACCTGAACTTCGGTGACGGCGCCGGTGAAGCGAGCAAGGCCGCGATACGGCAGGTTCAAGGCAAACTCCGTGTTGTTTGCGCCCTCTGTGTTCCCGGTCATGCGGAAGAAGCCGTAGACAAGGCGCAGTGCGCGATAAAGCAGTCTTCCGATTCCGGGTCGGAAAGCGCCCTGCACGAGCGCGGAATTAAACTCCAGCGGCTCATCCCTGTTCCACAGATGCGGCGGTATCTCGCGGCCGAGCAGTGCGGCAAAGCTCTCATCCGGCACCGACTGCACCGCCGCATGGCGGTACGGCGCGAAAACGGGGCCGGTGTAAGGGTCGGGCGCACCGTCGCCCGGCTTTTCAACGACGCCGCGCAGGCGGATATCGCGCGACGAAGCGCCGATGAGGATCTCGTATCGTCCGCCGGCAGTCGCCCAGCGGTTTTCGGAAACGTTCCAATACTGATACGCACGCTCGGGCAGTCGGACGAAAACGCGCTTTGTCTCGCCGGGAGCGAGAGCAACTCGCGCAAAGCCGCGCAGCTCCTTTTCGGGGCAGAACACGCCGCCCTCCGGCGCGGCAACATAGACCTGCGCTATCTCCGCGCCCGGCACGCTGCCGGTGTTTTTTATCGTGAAGCTCACGCCGTCGGGAGCAAGCTCAAGGCCGGTGTACTCAAAGCTCGTGTAGCTCAGACCAAAGCCGAACGGATACTTGACCGCCTTATTCGCCGTGTCGTAATAGCGATAGCCGACGAAAATGCCCTCGCGGTATTCGCTCGTGCGCTCGGCTCCGGGATAGCGGATAAAGCACGGCGTGTCGGACAGCCTAAGCGGCATGGTCTCGGCAAGCTTGCCGGAGGGGCACGACTTGCCGGAAACAAGGCGTGCTACAGCCTTCGCTCCGGCCTGACCGCCCAGATACCCGTGCAGCAGCGCCTTGGCGTGTTTATCCCAATCCGTTTCCACCGGGCTTCCGCAGGACAGAATGACTACGACGTTGGGATTAACTTCGCTCACCTCGCGCAGGAGCCGTATCTGGTTTTCGGCGATGCGCATATGCTGCCTGTCAACGCCCTCGGCCTCGCTGCCTTCGTCAAGCCCCAGCCACATGAGCACCGTGTCCGCACTCTCGGCAAGCTTACAGGCCTGCTCGCGCAGCCTGCGGCTCTCGCCGCCGCTTCGCCTGAAGCCGGGCGCAAAGCCTATGACGTTCACGCCCTCTGCGCGCAGCGCGTCAAGGCCGCATTCGAGCTTGGTCGGCTCGATGTGCGAGCTGCCTGCGCCCTGATAGCGCGGCGTTTTCGCAAAATCGCCGATAACGGCGATGCGCGCGCCGGGCCTGAGCGGCAGAATGCCGTCCTCATTTTTCAGCAGCACCGCACACTCTTCCGCAAAGCGTGCGGCAAATTCGTGGTGCTCGGCCATGTCGCAGCCGGGCGCGTTCCCGAATGCCTCCTCGGCATCGGAAACAAGACGCAGCAAGCGCGCAACGCGCTCGTCAAGAAGCTCGCGCTCAACCGCGCCGCTCTGCACGGCCTCAAGTATCTGCCGGTCGGTCTCACCGCCGGTGCCGGGCATTTCAAGGCTGTTGCCGGCGATCAGGCCGCGAACTCTGTCGTTATCGCCGCCCCAGTCGGTGACGATGAGGCCGTCGTAGCCCCACTCGCGTGTGAGGATATCCTGGAAAAGGTGCTCGTTTTCGTTGGTGTACTGCCCGTTTAGCATGTTGTACGAGGTCATGAGGCACTTAACGCGCCCTTCCTTGACCGCGATCTCGAACGCCGGCAGGTAAATTTCACGCAGGGTGCGCTCGTCCATGACCGAGTCGCTGGTCATGCGCAGCGTCTCCTGCGAGTTTGCGGCAAAGTGCTTGACACAAGCGGCGATGCCGTTTGACTGCACGCCGCGGATGAGCGCGGCGGCGCATTTTCCGGCCAGCAGCGGATCCTCGGAGTAGTATTCAAAATTGCGGCCGCACAGCGGACTGCGCTTGATGTTGACGCCCGGGCCGAGGATCACGCCGACGCGCTGTGCGCGCGTTTCCGCGCCGAGGCGGCGGCCCATCTGCTCGATCATGGCCTCGTCCCAGCTGTTTGCCGCCGCGGACGCGGTCGGGAAGCATGTCGCCGGGTACGCCGCGTTCAGGCCGAGGTGATCGTTCTTGCCGATCTGCTTGCGCAGGCCGTGCGGCCCGTCGGTCAGCATCATCTGAGGAATGCCGAGGCGCGCAACGCCCTTTGTGTGCCAGAAGTCTGCGCCCGAGCACAGCGAGGCCTTCTCCTCGTCCGTCATTTTCGATATCAGTTTTGTAAAATCCACCATTCTTCTCCTTTTTTAGTAGCGCTTTGACGCACCTACGGATACATTTATTGCGGTCGCCCGGTTCGGAACAATGGAGGAAACCATCACGTTTCGCATCCCTAAAGGCACCGCACCCGTAGGGGCGATCATTGATCGCCCGTGTCATGGCTTTGCCGTAACTTAAATCTATAGCTGTAGGGAACGGATTTATCCGTTCCGCTTGTCGTGGTTTGGTCGGCATCCACCGGTCGGGCTGACGTAATAAATGTAATGGTATAATGTAATTGCGCCTCTAAAAAACGGGCGATCAATGATCGCCCCTACGGCTATAATGAGGCGGCTAACGCCGCAATTTGAATTACACCTCATCTGCCGCAAGCGGCATCTTCCCCTCAAGGGGAAGACAAAAGGCAGTGCGGCAAAAAACTCAGCATCGCACTAACGTTACGCGAGGCAAACACGGTTTCCTCCGCAACTTCGACACCGGGCACCGGCAATATGCGTATCCGTAACTGCGGTAATTCGCCTCTAAAACTACATTTCTTCGACGGCGAAGACGTTGGGGAGGGCGGTGATGGCCGGGACAAGCTCGGTGCCGCCGAGCTTCGGCGTTGTCTGAACCGACAGCAGCGCGTAGTAGCGGTGCTCCTCGTCCTCGCCCTGGGTGCGGCTGACCTCAAGGTTCGAGACCTTGAGCGAGCGCTCGCTCATCATCTCGAGCACGGTCTGGATGGTGTCGGGCTTTGTGTATTCGATATACAGCGTGCATAGCCTGCTGCTTTTGGCGAACTTGAATTCGAACTTTATGAGCACTATCTCGGCGAAGAGTATGACTGCGGTCGCGAAGATCGCGCACTCGACGAAGCCTGCGCCGCAGGCAAGGCCGACGATGGCCGAGGCCCACAGCCCGGCGGCGGTGGTAAGGCCCTTGACCTGACGGCGGCCTGTGACAATGATCGTGCCTGCGCCGATGAAGCCGATACCGGCGATGACCTGTGCGCCGAGCCTGCCGACATCGGTGTAAAGCCCGAGGCCGAGCAGCAGGTACTGGCTGGTCAGCGTAGTTATTGCCGCGCCCAGGCAGATCAGAATGTGTGTGCGGAAGCCTGCCGGGCGGCGCTTGATCTCGCGCTCGGCGCCGATGACCGCGCCGCATATGAACGCAAGCAGCAGGCGCAGCGCCATAGCCAGCGTTGTGGATTCCCTTATAAAATCAAAGCATGAAAGCATGGCTGCACCTCCTTTACTGACTTTCCTCGATCGAAACCGTGCCGCCGAGCGCCGCAAGCTGCGCGAGAAGCTCGGTATGGTTCAGGCCCTTTGGCAGATACACGCTCAGGTGTACGCCAAGCTGCGCGCGCCTGTCCTCCGGCTGCTTGCTCAGGTCGATGTCAAACACAGTGACGCCCTGCTCGCGCAGTGCAGCAAGCACGCCGCCGAGGCACTCCATACCGTCAAGCTCGGCGAGGATGTTCATGTACCGCGAGCGCTGTATCAGCCGGTTTTCCAGCGCCGGGAACGCATACATGCACACTAAGATCAGCGCGACCGATACGAGCACGCACTCGTAGTAGCCTGCGCCGATCGCAAGGCCGAGGCATGCCGACGCCCACAGTCCGGCAGCGGTGGTCAGACCCTTGACGCGCTTGCGCCCGGTCAGAATGATCGAGCCTGCGCCGAGGAAGCCCACGCCGTTTATGACCTGCGCGCCGAAGCGCGAAACGTCGTGCGTTGCCCCGACGGACTGCGCTGTTGCCGCCCACTGCGTTGACAGCATCAGGTCGATATACTGGCTGAGCATTATGGTCATCGACGAGCCGATGGCCACAAGCATATATGTTCTGAATCCGGCAGGCGAGCTGCGCCGCTCGCGCTCAAGCCCGAGCAGGCCGCCCACTACGACCGCCAGCAGTATTCTCACTGCCACAGACAAAAAACTCATCTTTTTAGTGGCGCTTTAACGCCGCTCCTTTACATTTATGTTGGTGCCCGGTTCGGAACAATGGTGGAAACCATATTGTTTCGCGACCCGGGAGATTGTTCTGTATTAGTGCAAAATCTGCGTCTGCACCCTGTAGGGAACGGATTTATCCGTTCCGTTTTTTTAATAGCGCTTTAGCGCTTCTCCTATACGTTTTTTCAGAGGCGAATTAACGCCGCTCCTTTACATTTATGTTGGTGCCCGGTTCGGAACATTGGCATAAACCATTACGTTTCGCAAACCGGGAGATTGTGCTATATTAGTGCAAAATCTACGCCTGCACCATGTAGGGAACAGGTTTGCCTGTTCCGTTCACTACGGTTTTCTCCGTACCATCCGGTCGGGATACCGCAATAAATGTATCAGCATCAGCGTAAAGGCGCTATTAAAAAGTGCGCCTGCACAACTTTTCAGCGCCGCTTTCTTCGCATTCTGCGGCTGCGGCGGACGAGGAGCAGGATAAACACCAGCAGCAGGAACACGGCGATCGAGCAGACTATGACCGTTGCGAGCTTTTGCTCGCGGCTCAGCTCCTGCGGCTGAACGGTCTGCGGCTCCGGCTCTTCAAACCGCGCCTCGCCCTGAGAAACGAGCGTCACGGTTCCGTAGACCGTGCCGTCATCGGGGTCTGAAAACGTGACCGTGCCAAGCTCCGTGCCCTCGGCCGGAACATCCGTCAGCGTCTCCGCATAAAGCGTGACCTCTCTTTTGAGCTTTGCCGTGTCCAGCGCCTTTTCCGCAAGCGCGTTTATCTCCTGCGAGCACACGAGCGTTATCTCGCCGCGCCTGCCGTCCTTTTCGATCGGCTGCGTCGCGGCAGGGTAGCCGCGCTCAACGATGCTGCGGTAAGAATAGTTTTCAAAGCACCAGTCGAGCAGCGTCACCGTGTCGGCAAAGCTGTCGAATTCTTTTGCTGCCGCGTCGCCGTCCGCGCCGAGTACGACGGCAATGACGTTCACGCCGTCGCGCTGCACGGCGCTGACCAGGCAATAGCCGGCCTTTTCAGTGTAGCCGGTCTTGATGCCGACCGCGCCGGGGTAAACGTATTTATCCGAATACGGCGAGTCGGGCGTTATGAGCGCGTTCGAGCTTTCAAGAACGCGCGCCGGCGAGTCGTTGGTCGCGCTCGTCGTGTATTCGCGGCAGCCGACAAGCTGAGCTAAAAGCCGGTGGCGCATGCCCTCGCAGGCGATGAGGAAAATATCCCTCGCGGTGGTGTAATGGTTATCGTCCGGCATGCCGTGGGTGTTTGCAAAATGCGTGCCGGAGCAGCCAAGCTCCGCTGCGCGCGCATTCATGCGCTCTACAAAGGCGCTTATCGAGCCGGAAATGTGCTCGGCGATGATGTTGCACGCCTCGTTTGCCGATGCAAGCGCCGCGCAGTAGAGAAGATCGCGCAGGCTCATCGTCTCGCCGCGGTCGATATACGCGGTCGAGCTGTCATGCTCAAGGCCGGTCTTGCACGCTGCCGAGGCCGTCACCATGTCGTCGGGCGAAGCCGTTCCGGCCTCTATCGCCTCGACGGCCAGCAGAAGAGTCATTATCTTCGTAAGGCTTGCCGGTTCGCGGCGCGAGTATGCGTCGATATTGAAAAGTATCCTGCCGCTGCCCATATCGCCGAGCAGCGCGCACTGTGCGCTTTTGAGCTTCGGCGCGCCGTCATCCTCGGCGAGGGCGCAGGGTAGCGCCATGCCCAGCACAAGGCTCAGGCATAGGGTGAGTGCCGTTATGCGCAGTTTCATCATTATCTATTCCCCACAGCTTCCGTTTATACCATATATTATAGATATATTTTGCTGCCGGCGCAAGCGGTAATCGATGTTGTTTTATACGTTTGCAAATTTGCAAAGCTGTGTTATAATAAAGTTTCAGACAAGAATATTATATAGGAGGTAATAACCTTGACTAAAATAGACATTTTCTCCGGATTTCTCGGAGCAGGAAAGACCACGCTCATCCGCAAGCTCATCGCGGAGGGCTACAAGGGCGAGAAGCTCGTTCTGATCGAAAACGAGTTCGGCGAGATAGCCGTTGACGGCGGCTTCCTGCGTGATGCGGGCGTTGAGATAACCGAGATGAACTCCGGCTGCATCTGCTGCACCCTCGTCGGCGACTTCACCGCCGCGCTGCAGAAGGTCATTGATAAATATCACCCCGACCGCATCCTCATCGAGCCCTCGGGCGTAGGCAAGCTCTCCGACGTTGCAAAGGCCGTCGCGAGCGTGCCCGGCTGCGAGATCGGTGCAAAGGTCACCGTCGTTGACGCCGGCCGCTGCCGCATGTACATCCGCAACTTCGGCGAATTTTTCAACGATCAGGTTCACAATGCCGACGTTATAGTCCTCAGCCGCACCGACTCCGCCGCCGACGGCAAGGTCGTCACCGCGACCGCTATGCTCAGCCAGCTCAACCCCAATGCGACCGTCATCACCACTCCCTGGTCGGAGCTTGACGGCAAGCAGATAGTTGACGTTATGGAGCGTATCGACTCCCTTTCCACCACCATGCAGGAGATGGAGCATCACGATCACAACGAGCATCACCACGAGCACGATCACGATCACGACCATGACCACGAGCATGATCATGACCACGAGCACGGCGAAAGCTGCTCCTGCGGCTGCGGACATGACCATCACCACCACGACGCAGACGAGGTGTTCACCTCCTGGGGCGTGGAGACTCCGAAGAAGTTCACCGAGGAGGAGGTCAGAAAGGCGCTGGGCGAGTTTGACGAGGACGCAAGCTACGGCACGATCCTGCGCGCCAAGGGCTTTGTCGATTCCGCCGACGGACAGTGGATCTATTTCGACTACGTTCCCGGCGAGGCGGACATCCGCCGCGGCGGCGCTGCCGTCACCGGCCGTGTGTGCGTCATCGGCTCGAAGATAAACGAGCAGGGTATCAAGGAGTTGTTCGGCATTGAGTAAGGTTAAAGAGGTTCCCGTTTTTCTGTTCACGGGCTTTCTCGAGAGCGGAAAAACCAAGTTCATTCAGGAAACGCTTGAGGACAAGCGCTTCAACAGCGGCGAGAGAACGCTGCTGATCGTCTGCGAGGAGGGCGAGGAGGAGTACGCGCCCGACAAGTTCTCCGCGCCTAACGTTTTCATGGTCAATATCGAGGAGCAGTCCGAGCTTACACGCGCCAATCTGCGCAAGTGGCTCGACGAGCACGACTGCGAGAGATGCGTCATCGAGTACAACGGCATGTGGATGCTCGACGATCTGTATCAGGCGCTGCCCGAGATGTGGATGGTGTATCAGGAGTTTTTCTTCGCCGATGCGCGCAGCATCCTCAGCTACAACGCCAATATGCGCAACCTCGTTTACGATAAGCTCAAAAGCGCCGAGCTGACGGTTTTCAACCGCTATGACGACTCTATCGACAAGATGGAGCTGCACAAGCTCGTTCGCGCCGCCTCGCGCCGCAGCGACATCGCCTATGAGTACGCCGACGGCACCGTCAAGTACGACGAGATCGAGGATCCTCTGCCGTTCGACCTTGACGCGCCTATCGTCGAGATCGGCGACGACGACTATGCCGTGTGGTATCGCGATATGTCCGAGGAGCCGAAAAAGTACGAAAACAAGGTCGTTCGCTTCAAATGCCGCTATTTAAAGCGCAAAAAGGTCCCGGCCGGAAACTTCATAGTCGGCCGCCACGTTATGACCTGCTGCGCCGAAGATATCCAATTTGCGGGCCTTATCTGCCAGTGGGAGGATTCCGAAAACATCGTCGGCGACTCCTGGCATGTGCTCACCGCGCGCATCAACTTCAAGTTCAGCCGCGCCTACGGCAAAAAAGGCCCCGTGCTCACCTTCATCGAGGACTCGCCCTGCGAAGTCCCCGAGCAGCCCGTCGCCACATTCTTTTAGAGGCGATTTGACGCACCTACGGATACGGTCATCTCCGGTATCCCGGTGTCGAAGTTACCGACCAAACCGTAAAACTCCCGCCACACATTAGTGCGGAGTTGAATTTTGCACCGCACCTGATTGGCTCACCTGTCAAGGGGAGCAGGCAGCTTGCTGCCGAGGGGTTGAATAAAAAAACTATTAACTATCAGCTATTAGCTCTCCGCTGCGGCCAACAGCCGCTCGTAGGGAACGGATTTATCCGTTCCGTGTGCGATGGTTTAGCCGGCAGTTTCCGGTCGTGACACCGCAATAAATGTATCGGTACAATGTAAAAACGCCTCTAAATGTCTTCCCCTTGCGGAGCTTGAGGGGAAGATGCCGCTTGCGGCAGATGAGGTGTTATTAAATCATTTCCCGTCAGGCAAAAACATTATTAAAAACGGGCGAGCAATGCTCGCCCCTATGGGTGCAGGCATAGATTTTGCACCAATATAGCACAGACTCCCGGGATGCGAGGCACACGCGGTTTCCACCATTGTTCCGAACCGGGCAAGCGCAAAAAAAGCAAAAAACGGAGTCGGTTCGCCTCTAAAAAAACGGAACGGATAAATCCGTTCCCTACAAGGGTGCAGACGAAGTTTTGCACTAATATAGCACAACCTTGCGTAGCGCGAGAGTTTCACGGTTTTGTCGGTAACTTCGACACCGGGACACCGCAATCACCGTATCCGTAGCTGCGTCAAAGCGCCTCTAAAAAAGCGAAACAGCATGGTTTCCACCATCGTCTCAATACCGGGTTCACGCAATAAATGTATAAGGAGCGGCGTCAATTCGCCACTGAAAATGGATTTTAAGAATAAAAAACCGTTTGAAATATTCGTCGCGTACATAGTGCGTGAGAAAAAGCTGTTTATAATCGACACGATCTGCGCGGTGCTGGTCGCGGCGATAGACCTTGCATTTCCGTATGTGTCGAAAAACAGCATGCAGACCTATCTGCCGCAGAGCATGTACAAGACGTTTTTCATAGTTATGGCGATACTTGCGACGGCGTATGTGCTCAAGGCGGCGCTGTACTATGTCATCACCGTGCTCGGCCACCGCATGGGCGTCAACATTGAATCGCGCATGCGCGAGGATCTGTACAGCCACATGCAGGCGCTGTCATTCGGCTTTTATGACAAAAACCGCACCGGCACGCTTGTGAGCCGGCTCACGGGCGATCTGTTCGAGATCACCGAGCTTGCCCACCACGGCCCGGAAAACATCATCATCTGCGCGCTGACGATCGTCGGCTCAATGCTCATCATGTTCACGATAAACTGGCAGCTGACGCTCGTTCTTGCGGTGCTGCTGCCGCTGTGCCTGTGGTTCACGCTGAAGTGCCGCGTGAAGATGAAGGATGCGAACATGGAGGTCAAGCGCAAGATGGGCGTCATCTACTCCGCGCTTGAAAACGGCGTTTCCGGCGTGCGCACGGCCAAGGCATTTGCCAACGAGGCGCTTGAAAAGCAGAAATTCGACGCGGCAAACGACATGTACCGCGGCGCGAAAAAGGAATACTACAAAACCATGGGTGCGTTCATGAGCGGCATGGAGTTCACGACCGGCATCATGCCCGTCGTGGTCATTGCCATCGGCGGCGTGCTTATCATGAACGGCCGCTTCAGCTACATAGACCTCATAACCTTCACGCTTTACGTTTCGACCTTCATCAACCCCGTGCGCAAGCTCGCGCAGTTTGCCGAGATCTACATGCAGGGTGCTGCCGGCTTCGAGCGCTTTCTGGAGATCATGCGCACCGAGCCCGAGATCGTCGATGCCCCGGACGCAGTTGATATCGGCCGCATCCGCGGCGATATCGCGCTCAACGACGTGAGCTTCACCTACGACAGCGCCGAGGTGCTGCACCACGTTTCGCTGCGCGCCGAGGCCGGCAAAACGCTCGCGCTCATAGGCCCGTCCGGCGGCGGCAAGACCACGATCAGCCAGCTGATCATGCGGTTTTACGACGTGTCCGACGGCAGCGTCACCGTTGACGGAACGGACGTGCGCGGCATAACTCAGGCCTCGCTGCGGCGCAACATCGGCATCATCCAGCAGGATGTTTACATGTTTGCCGGGACAGTGCGCGAGAACATCCGCTACGGCCGCCCGGACGCGACCGACGAGGAGATAGTCGAGGCTGCGCGCCTTGCCGAGCTGCACGACGAGATCATGCAGATGCCCGACGGCTATGACAGCTATATCGGCGAGCGCGGCGTGATGCTCTCCGGCGGCCAGAAGCAGCGAATATCCATTGCGCGCGTATTTTTGAAAAATCCGCCTGTGCTCATCTTAGACGAGGCGACCAGCGCACTGGACACCGTCACCGAGCGCCGCATTCAGGCCTCGCTCGACCGGCTGTGCGTCGGACGCACGAGCATCGTCATCGCCCACCGCCTGTCAACCATCCGCAATGCCGACAGCATCGCCGTCATCGAGCACGGCCGCATCGCCGAGCAGGGCAATCACGAAGAGCTCCTCGCCCTCGGCGGCACCTATTCTTTGTTGGCGAATTGAGGCTGCTGCGGATACATATATCTCTGGCAGCCCGGTTCGTAAGTGCGTAGAAAACCGTGCGGTTTTTCCGTAGCTTACAGCCCGACTCACAGAAATCGTAAGGAAGTCCTGCGTCCAGTTTTTCTTCTTCCGTCATTCTAAGCCCCTCAGATCAGATCCATCTTATCCCACAGGTGCTGAGTCTGCGCAGTACCTGTGGGATAATTTTTTCGGTTATTGAATTTTCTGCTCCGAGTCAGCGCGGTACGGTATTTAGCCGGAGATCAAAGCGGCAAGATTACGATGGACATTTACGCTAAGGTGAAATATAATAGACCAGAGGAACTCATCCGAGCAGCTGATCAAGCATGGATGTAGAATGAGGTGAAAAATATGTGCACAGCAGCAACTTATAAAACAAAAGATCTTTATTTCGGCCGCACGCTCGACTACGAATTTTCCTACGGCGAAACGGTCACCGTCACGCCGAGAAATTTCAGGCTTGAATTTCGCCACATGGGCGTAACGGAACGGCATTTTGCCTTCATCGGCATGGCGCATGTCGCGGATAACTATCCGCTGTATTACGACGCGGTGAACGAAAAGGGGCTGTGCATTGCCGGGCTGAATTTCGTCGGCAACGCGCATTACCGCGAGTGCCGTGAGGGGAAGGACAACCTTGCCCAGTGGGAGCTGATACCGTGGATCATGGCCCGGTGCGCATCGGTGAGCGAGGCAAAGGCTCTGCTTGCCCGGATAAACCTCACCGCCGAGCCGTTTGCTCCGAATCTGCCCACGGCGCAGCTGCACTGGATCATTTCGGACAAAAGCGGTTCGATCACGCTCGAAAGCGTCAGCGACGGAATTTTCGTCTATGACAATCCCGTGGGCGTTTTGACGAACAATCCGCCGTTCCCGATCCAGCTGTTTAATCTTAATAACTACATGGGCCTTTCCGTCGATAATCCGGAAAACCGCTTCTCCGAGCGGCTTGAGCTGAACGCTTACAGCCGCGGAATGGGTGCTATCGGCCTGCCCGGCGACCTGTCGTCTGCGTCCAGATTCGTGCGCGTTGCTTTCACCAAAATGAACTCGCTGTCAGATGACGACGAGAAGTCGAGCGTCAGCCAGTTTTTCCACATTCTCGGTTCGGTCGATCAGCAGAGGGGCTGCTGCCGACTGGCGGACGGAAAGTACGAGATATCCATCTACACCTCGTGCTGCAACGCCGATAAGGGCATTTATTACTATAAAACCTATGATGATCACAGCATCGTCGGCGTTGACATGAACCGCGAGGAGCTTGACGGCGCTGCGCTCATAGCCTATCCGCTGAAAACGGACATGGAGTTTGAGATCTTGAACTGAGGGAATTTGTTGTGGAAGAGATAAAAACCGGCCGCTACCGGCATTTTAAGGGCAACGAATATCGCGTTTTGTACATCGCAAAGCACAGCGAAACGCTCGAGCCGATGGTGGTGTATCAGGCGCTGTACGGCGAATATGGCATCTGGGTGCGCCCGGCGAGCATGTGGAACGAGCTTGTCGAGCGCGACGGCAGGACGTATCGGCGCTTTACTTATGTAGGAGATCGATAACATGATTTTTCTTTGCTACCCCAAATGCAGCACCTGCCAGAAGGCGCAGAAATGGCTTGACGCAAACGGAGCTTCCTACGAGCTTCGGAACATCAAGGACGATAAGCCCACCGAGGCCGAGCTGCGCGCGTGGCATAATCTGAGTGGATTGCCGCTGAAAAAGTTTTTCAACACAAGCGGTCTGCTGTATAAGCTGACGAGAGCCGAACCCGTATCGCCTGTCAGCGCACCCTTCCGGCTATTTTCGCCTTTTTTGTCTTGATGGGCGCCGGCCCACCTGCACCAAAGAAAGCCGAAAATATCTCGAAAAGCACAGCCGACAGGTGCCTTGCAGTTTTGTCGGAGCAGATTTTTGCTCAGGCAAGGCAAAGCTTGAAGAGAATACTGCCGTATTGTCAAGAGCTTTAACGCAGCATGGGCGAAAATCTGCCCGTCAAAACCGATACGTGTTCGACTCTCGTCAGCTTAAGGAGCAGGGGCTGAAGGATAAGCTCCCCGGCATGACCGAGGATGAGATGTATGCCTTGCTCGCAACGGACGGAATGCTCGTCAAGCGCCCGATACTCATCGCCGACGACTTCGTTCTGGTCGGTTTTAAAGAGCCGGAATGGGCAAAAACAGTGAAGCATCAGTAATGAAAAAACCGCCTAAGATTAGGCGGTTTTTTCTATTTCGCGTAGCGGTTTATGAACTCTGCGCGTGTTTTTGAGTACATGATCTTCTGACTGCTGTAAAGGCCGAAGTAGCCCGAGAGCATGTACGATATGCCGCAGGCAAGCGCGAAGTACAGCAGCTCGCCCGAGCCGAACAGCTCGACCGACAGGATGATCGACGCTATCGGGCAGTTTACCGCGCCGCAGAACACCGCGACGAGCGCGATCGCCGACGCGAACTGCGCCGGTATGCCAAGCAGCGGCCCGACCGTGCAGCCGAGGACCGCACCAATGAACATCGTCGGCACTATCTCGCCGCCCTTAAAGCCGAAACCTATGGTAACGGCGGTGAAAACTATCTTCCATAAAAAGCCCCAAGTCGGAGCCTTGCCCTCGCCGAGGGCGGAGGCGATGATGTCGGTGCCGATGCCGTTGTAGCTCTCGTCGCCGACGATGAGCGTCAGCACGATGACGATTACGCCGCCCAAAAATGCGCGCAGATATATATTTTTGACGGCTTTGGCCGCGAATTGCTCGGTTTTGTGCATTGCAACGCAGAACACGATGCTGACCAGCGCACATACAACTGCGAGGACGCATACGCGCAGCAGCAGCCCGAACTCCAGCGGCGCGAGCGCGACAGAGTAGCGCATTGGTGCAATGCCGAACAGCAGCGACACGCCGTACGCCGTCACCGACGCGACGAGGCAGGGGATCAGCCCCGAGTAGTGCAGAATGCCGACCGATATGACCTCAAGCGCGAATATTGTTGCGGTCAGCGGTGTTCCGAACAGCGCAGCGAACACCGCGCTCATGCCGCAAAGCGTGACAAGGCGCATGTCCTTGTCATCAAGCTTCAGCAGCCGCCCGACGCGGTAGCCTATGCCGCCGCCTATTTGAAGTGCCGCGCCCTCGCGGCCGGCCGAGCCGCCGACGAGGTGCGTTATCGCAGTTGAAACGAAAATGACAGGCACAAGCATGATGGGGACCTTCTCGCCGTCGTGGATCGAGTCGATAATGTTGTTTGTGCCCTCGCCCTCCATCTTGCTCACCCGATAGATCAGCGCGATCGCAAGACCGCCGATCGGCAGCAGGAACACCAGCCACTGGTGCTGCGCCCTGAACGATGTTGCAAAATCGACCGTCAGGTGGAACGCCGACCCGACCAGTCCGCACATAAGCCCCGTCACCACCGACAGCAGCACCCAACGATAAAATGTTCTGAAATATTTTCCGACGCTTATCGCGCCGCTTTTAAAACTGTCCACTGTTATCCATACCTTCTTTTTAGAGGCGCATTGCCGCACCTACGGATACGCATATTGCGGTATCCCGGTGTCGAGGGTGCGGAGGAAACCGTAGTTGCCACGCACACCGTGAGATTGTGCTATATTAGTGCAAAATTTGCACCGCACCCAATTGTCTTCCCCTTGCGGAGCTTGAGGGGAAGATGCCGCTTGCGGCAGATGAGGTGTAATTATATCCGCGCCGTAGGCGCTACATTTTTTTAGAGGCGCATTCACATTGTGCCGATACGTTTTTTGCGGTTGCCCGACCGGTAGGTGCCGACGAAACCATCACAGCGAAACGGATAAATCCGTTCCCTACGAGCGACCTTTGGCCGCAGCGGAGAGCTAATAGCTGATAGTGAATTAGGCGCTTTTATTCAACTCCTCGGCAGCAAAGCTGCCTGCTCCCCTTGACAGGTGAGCCAATGGGTGCGGCGAAAAACTCAGCTTGCACTACCGGGTTGCGAGGCAGCCACGGTTTTCTCCGCACCCTCGAACCGGGCAACCGCAATATGCGTATCCGCAGCTGCCTCAATTCGCCTCTAAAAAGCCATGACGCGGCGGCGCATGTAGTCGAGGAAATTGTTGTACTCGGCCTCGTCGATCCTGCGCGGAGACGACATGATTATGAGCCTGTGACCCTTGCAGTCGCGGTGATACGGCAGATGCGTGTAGTCATAGTCGTTGGCCGCAAAGCCGTTTCGCTCGTAAAAGCCCTTTCTGCGCCGGCTGATATCGTCCACGGGCGGATCGATCTCCAGAATGATCGTCTTGCCGCGCGCCCGGAGCAGCTCCAGCGCACGTGCTCCGCAGCCGCGGCCGCGCACATCCGGCAGCATGCAGAAATGCTCGATGTAAATAAAGTCCGCGTTTTCCCAGCTGAGCACCTCGCCGACGAAGCGACCCTCGTCGTAGATAAGCTCGAAATGATACTCCGGGTCGCTCATTATTTTTGCCTGAGAATCCGGCTCGCGCTGCTCGTTGTAGGGAAAGCTCATGCCGTAAAGCTCCATTGCAGGAGCAAACATCTCGTCGTTTATATTATTTATTCTAACGAATTTCATTTGCTTTGTTTTTTACCTTTTCGCTCAGATTTTTTCTGTGCTCCTGAATGCGCTCAAATGCCGCGCGGTACTCTGTCTGGCTCAGGCGCGGGAACGCCGACAGCAGGTGACGGTGGACAAGGTTGCGCTCCTCGAGCAGTACCTTGAGCTTTTCGCGCAGACGCTCGGCCTCGGCGCGGCTCTCCTGCACCTTGAGCGTGCCGTCGGTCAGACCGTCGCCGATGCCGTAGGACACCTTCTCGAGCGCCTTTGCCACGTCGTCGATCGCACGCATATGCGCATCGAGTTTGAAGGCGTTCACGGCCGTTATGCCGAGGTCGCACAAAAACGCCGCGGAAATTATGCACAGCATAATATTGCCATGCGTGCGCGGTATGGCCTCGATCAGGTACACAAGCTTCATCGCCATCGGGTGGAATATGTACAGGATGCAGATGCAGCCCACGCCCCACAGCAGCGAGAATTTCAGACATACATAGCCGCCGATGTTGAAGGCGTTATCCGTGTAGTCCCACAGCCGGGTGTGCATGAATTTCTCCGATGCCCAGCCGACGATCAGCTCGAACACCGAGCATATGATCACGCTGCCTATGTACACCAAAAACACGTTATCCTTTATCGGAGTCAGTGCCAGTATGACCGCAACAAGGCCGTAGCCGTAGATCGGGCAGATCGGCCCGATGAGGAAGCCGCGGTTAATAAATATGCCCTTGTTCGCCGCGTGGAAGATGACCTCCACACACCAGCCGGCAAAGCCGTAAATGAAAAACAGCCACAAAAGCTGCGTGAAGCTATAACTCAAAAACCATCAACCTTTCTTTTTAGTGGCGCATTGGGGCACCTACGGATACATATATCTCTGGTAGCCCGGTGTCGAGACATTGGTAAAAACCGTGGTTGCCACGCGCTGCGTTAGTGCGTTGCTGAGTTTTGCTCCGCACCTTGTAGGGAACGGATTTATCCGTTCCCTACGAGCGACCTTTGGCCGCAGCGGAGAGCTAATAGCTGATAGTGAATTAGGCGCTTTTATTCAACCCCTCGGCAGCAAAGCTGCCTGCTCCCCTTGACAGGTGAGCCAATGGGTGCGGCGAAAAATTCAGCATTGCACTGCTGTAGCTCGAGGCACACACGGTTTCCACCATCTACGGGTGCACCGCAAAACTCAGCGTCGCACTTGCGTTACGCGAAACGCCACGGTTTCCTCCGCAGTTTCGAACCGGGCTACCGCTATATGCGTATCCGTAGGTGCGGCAAATCGCCACTAAAATTCCGATTCGACGTAGCCGATGCGGTCAAGCTCGCCGTCCTTATCCCAGAGGAAATCGAGCTTAAGCTCCTTGCCCTGCTTGATGCGCTCCAGGTTTTCGATGTGCTTGGAGAGGATGGGCAGGGTTATAAGTCCGAGTATCGCCGCCGCGCGCCAGTCGCCGCGCTCAATGCCGTGGTAGATCGGATAAAATATCGAGCCGGTTATCGGCACAAGGCAGAGATAGCGCGTAGCCATCAGCAGCACCGACTCGAGAAACAGCGTGGTGAGGAAGTCGTGCACGCCGAACGCGAGGATCACGCCGCCGAGGCAGGCAAGACCCTTGCCGCCGCGAAAATGCATCAGCGCCGGGTACATATGCCCGAGAACGCAGGCGGCACCGGCGGCTTCACCTGCATATTTGCTCTGCAAAAACAGCTTGCGCGCAAGCCCGACGCTCACAGCGGCCTTGCTGATATCAAAGCACATGACGAATGCGCCGGCCTTCTTGCCCTCGAGTATCATCAGATTTGTCGCCCCGGCATTGCCCGAGCCCTTTTTGCGAATGTCATATCCCTTGCGCAGACCCATGACGTAGGCCGGGTTGAGGTTCCCGATGGCGTAGCCGAGTCCGGCGGCCGCAAGCGCGGCTGAAAGCGGCTTGTTTATCTTCATTTCTCGCCCTCCGTAAGTATGCTAAGAAGCTCGTCGGTGCTGTCGGCTATCGGGCAGCCAAAGGGCAAAAGCGTCTCTCTGCCGCGAAAGCCCCAGGATACCAGAACGCAGTCGCATCCGGCGTTCGCGGCGGTCTGCCCGTCAACGTCGGAGTCGCCGATGTAAACGGCCTGTCCGATATCGCAGCCGAGGCTGCCTACGGTCTCAAAAACGCTGTCCGGTGCAGGCTTTTTGCGGACATTTTCGCGCTCTCCGACGACGCTGTCGAACACGCCGGGAAAATAATGCGCAATGAGCGCTTTCACCGGCTCGTCTGCCTTGTTTGACACAACGCCGAGCTGCCAGCCGCGCGCCTTGAGCGCGTCGAGCATTTCCGGTATGCCGGGGTAGGGTCGCGTCAAAACCATGCAGTTTTCCGCATAGTGGCGCTTGAAAGCCGCAAACACGCGGTCGGTCACGTCCGGTGCGCAGCCGTCCGGCACGGCGCGCTCAATGAGCTTCCGTATGCCGTTTCCGACAAAGCGCCGAACCTCGTCAAGACTGCGCGCCGGCAAGCTCTCGCTTTCGAGCGCAAAATTCGTCGAGGCGTGCAGATCCTCAAGCGTGTACAGCAAAGTTCCGTCCAAATCAAATATCGCAAGTTTTTTCATAGTCTGTCCTCCGCCATGATTTTAATACATGTGTCCGAAAAATTCAAGATTCTTTGTCGAACCATTGACCGCCCCGGAATTGGATGGTAAAATATTTATCCGACATTGAAAGGGGATATCGGCATATGGAGGATAAAACGCTGCTTGAAGAGCTGCTTGAGCGCTCGCCGGACGAGCGGATGCACAAGCGAAAAATGGACAAGGCGTATCAGCTCATGACGACGGGCTTTCGCGACGAGGCCGATGCTCTGTTTGATGAGATACTGGCCGAGGAGCCGTTTAACCGCGACGCGATGACCGGCAAGAAGCTCATCGAGCGCCAGAAGGCGGTCGAAAACAGATTGGACAATCTCGCTGCCCGTGCGCGCACGTCCATACCCGAGCCGAAGCCGGGCGCAACTCCGGAGGAGCCGAGCGAGACCGAAGAAAACGCGCCCGTTTGCGAGCCGAGACTCAAGCTTTTGCGCTCGAAGAAAGTGAGAGCCGTGCTCGTCGCGCTGTTTGTCGCTGCTTTATTAATAGCGCTTTACTGCACCTGCGGATACGGATATTTCCGGTAGCCCGCTTCGGAACTGCTGACAAAACCGCGCTGTTTCGCACCCCATTGGATGTCAGCTATCTGCTCTCGGCTGCGGAGAAACCGCACGGTTTTCTACGAACCCTCGATATCGAGCAATCGCAATTACCGTATCGGTAGCTGCGTCAATGCGCAACTAAAAAAGCCCCGGCTTCAGGCGAAGCCGGGGCTTTGAGCATATTTGGCTTAGAACTTTATTTCCTTGCCTGCCTTGCGCCACTGCCTGAATTCCGCAACGGCGGTGAACAGTGCGTCGGAGGAGGAGTTGATCGCGGTCTCGACAGAGTCCTGAATGACGCCGATGATGAAGCCGACGCCGACGACCTGCATTGCAACATCGTTGGAGATGCCGAACAGCGAGCAGGCCATGGGGATCAGAAGCAGCGAGCCGCCGGCAACGCCGGATGCACCGCATGCGCCGAGGGCTGCCATGACGGACAGGACGATCGCTACGGGAACGCTTACGCTCATGCCGAGGGTGTGTACCGCGGCGAGGGACATGACGGTGATGGTGACCGCCGCGCCTGCCATGTTGATGGTAGCGCCGAGGGGGATGGACACGGAGTAGAACTCGCGGTCAAGTCCGAGGCTCTCGCACAGGGTCATGTTAACGGGGATGTTAGCTGCCGAGGAGCGGGTGAAGAATGCGGTAACGCCGCTTTCCTTCAGGCACTTGAACACCAGCGGATACGGGTTCTTGCGGATGACTATGAAGGTCATGATGGGGTTGACAACAAGCGCCGCTACCAGCATGCAGCCGACGAGGATCAGCAGGAGCTTGCCGTATTCGGTGAAGATGGCAAGGCCGCTGGTGGAAACTGCGGAGAACACGAGGCCGAGGATGCCGAAGGGAGCAAGGTTTATTACAAAGCGGACTGCTTTGGTGACTGCGTCGGATGCATCTGCGAGGAACTTCTTGGTGGTGTCGGACGCTGCCTTGAACGCAAAGCCGAGCACGATCGCCCAGAACAGGATGCCGAGGTAGTTTCCGGAGACTATCGAGCCGATGGGGTTGGAGACGATGTTGTTAAGAAGTCCTGTGAATATCGAAGCAAAGCTGTCGGGAGCAGCGTCGGTGGCTGCGTCCGTGAGGGTGATGGTCACGGGGAAAATGAAGCTTGCAATAACTGCGATCACAGCTGCAAGGAAGGTGGAAACAAGATACAGAACGATGACCGTTCCGAACTGCTTGCCCATCTTTTCTCTCGACTGTGCCAGTGCGCTGATGATAAGGATAAACACCAGCAGGGGCGCTATCGCCTTGAGCGCGCCGACGAACAGAGTGCCGAGGATACCGATTCCGGGAGCGGTTTCGGCAGCGTTGGGGATAATAAGCGCAAGTGCTGCGCCGATGACCATACCTATAACAATTCGAAGCACGAGGCTTACGCTGTTATATGCTTTTACGATTTTCATTTCTCTTTTCTCATCCTTTTGTTGCGTTGTGGCTTAAAGCCGCTTTGCATAGTTTAACAAATTGTTAACACGATGTCAACACCGGCAGGTGATATATATCCAGCGTGTCAAAAAAGTCTTTGACTTTTTTGCACGCTTCAAAAACGCCACATTTTTTGTGAAAACAGGTTTTCACGAAAAATCTCGCTACGCTCGTCAAAAAGCCTGATAAATCAGGCGTTTTTGAT